>Ga0105044_10014187_pt1 | contig 10782 bp, 10 predicted proteins | sample MAT01_FD_78092 | JGI IMG/M metagenome (GOLD analysis project Ga0105044, IMG submission 78092) | Freshwater microbial communities from Lake Fryxell liftoff mats and glacier meltwater in Antarctica - MAT-01 | ecosystem: Environmental > Aquatic > Freshwater > Ice > Liftoff microbial mat | place... | reverse complement strand
GGGCTTTGCCTCAATGTTCTGCACGACCGGGCTTTTGATCGCGGACTTATCACCATTAGCCCAGACCTTCGCGTGATGGTTTCTCCTGCCGTGCATCGACTCGGCAAGACCGCCGAAGTGCAGAAATGGCTGCTCGATTTTCAGGACGCACCGCTCCGCCGCCCAGACCGTTTTGCGCCAGATTCGGAATTCCTCGCGTGGCACCGCGAGAAGCGTTTTCGACACGCGGCCTAGCCTTCCGACATGCCGGGCCAAAGGCCCATCCACATGCCAGCCCAGGGCAACGCCCTGGGAAAGCATCCCCACAAACGACAAAGCCCTGAAAGGGCGACACAGCTTGTTTCGCCCTTTCAGGGCTTGGGATATTTTCACCTATTACCCAGGGCGTTGCCCTGGGCTGGCATGTCTGCGCGCCTTTGGCGCTCCCTCGCCTTCTCTGCGCCCGCTACAATCCAGCGTCTGCAAAAATGGATTGCGCCGTCGTGCCCGTTGCTTTTGCGACCGCACAAACTTCGAGCAAGGTCGCCTCCGCTGTGCCCGCTTCGTAAGCCAGCAGTTTAGCTGCGCGAACGCCGCTAGCAGCGGCTACTTCCTCCACGCTTAGGCTGCACTTTTCTCGCGCACGCTGAAGAGCACCAGCGAGGGCATTCAAGGGTTCGTCGAAAATTGGCATAACTTGACTACGCCCTGGCATCGCCTCGCTGGCAAGCGCCGGTTCATTGCTTCGCAGGCGCTCGTTGAGAACTAGCGATCCAGTATTATTTTCGACCCGAATGCGGCGTGATTGCGCTTGCAGCCGCCCACTGTCCTTGTCCTTCTTTCAGGAAATGAACGAAAGCAGCGGACGCATCAGCGCGCGGGGCAAGGTCTTCCGTGATCCTGTGCATGGGCTCATCCGCATCGAGTCGGAGGATGCGGTGCTGCTCGATTTGATCGACACGCCGGAATTTCAGCGGTTGCGGCGCATCCGCCAACTCGGCGTGAGTTGCCTCACCTACCCAGGTGCCGAGCACTCGCGTTTCCAGCACAGCCTCGGCGTCCTAAATTTCGCGCAGCGGATTCTCGCCGCTCTTGAGCACCGCTATCGCCACGAGAGCCAAGCCGCGCAACTCATCCGTGACCACGCACATACGGTGAAGTGCGCCGCCTTGTTGCACGATGTCGGGCACGGCCCGTTTTCGCACATGATTGAGCGCGCTTTCGGTGTTCTCTCCGATCACGAACAGCGGACGGTCGATGTCGTCATGGCACCGGACTCGGGGGTGAATCAGGCGTTGCGAGCCCACGGCGTCGATCCCGAGGCGGTTCGCGATCTTATCAAGAAAGCCTCCCCGCATCGGCTGCTCGTGGACATCGTGAGCAGTCAGCTCGACGCAGACCGGATGGATTACATCCTCCGTGACGCACTCGCCACAGGGGTGAAATACGGCGCGTTCGATTCCGAGTGGTTGCTTGGAAGCCTTTGCATCGGCTCGGAGCCGCAGTCGGACAATCCCGGAGATCCAACGCAATGGCGGCTTTGTTTGGACGAACGTCGCGGGCTGCATTCCGCCGAGCAACTGATCGTCGCGCGGCTGCACATGAGCTTGCAGGTTTATTACCACCGAGCCACGCGCGGATGGGAAGCGCATCTGTTATGCCTCTTCAAACAGGCGGCTGAACTCGCCCGGGATTCTCGTCTGCCCGGCGCCACACCGGAACTTGTGACGCGGTTCTTCGCTTCGGACGGAGGCCTCTCCCTCGCCGAATCGCTGCTCCTCGATGAGGCATCGCTCATCTGCGCGATGCAGGTTTGGGCAGGCAGTTCTGCCGAGGAACACCGTGACCTGGCCGAACTCTCATCGGCGTTTTTGTATCGAAAGAAACTCTATCTTGGTCACGAGTTGGGAGGGATGAAATCGGGACAGGCGATGCGCCTCGCCCATGATCTGCATCAGTTCGGGAAGGAGAATCGCGACTGGTTGCTTGATCCTTCGGAATTCAGCTCCTACAAGGACTTTGACTCAATTTTTGCAACCTCTCGCCACAAAGAGGCGGGACGATCTTCGACGGCAGCTCTGTTGCTTTCCAGCGGCACGCTTGGCGAGGTGTCCCGACCTGTGGAACAAGACTCTGCGATTTTCCAAACATTGGGGAAATCGAGGGGGCCGACCTCTGGCCGGGTCTATTCCCATCGACGAATCTCAGAAAAAGTGCGACAACTCCTCGCAGGTTGACTCACCCCATCGCCCACTCCACTCATGCACCCACTCATTGCCATCGCTCAATTGCTTCTCGTCGTTCGAGAAATCAAGGGTCGGAAAAAGCTCCAAAAGATCGTCCACATCCTCAAGGACTGTGGAGCGCCCTTTCACGAACGATTTGAATACTCGTTCTACGGGATGTATTCGCAGCAGATTCGCACGGAGATTGACGCGCTGACCGAGGACGATCTGGTGAGGGAAGATGAGTTTCAGGCGGGGGCAAACCCGGCCTTTTCATACAGCGCGACCCCGCGGCTCGAGACGTTGCTCACCGACATGAAAATGTCCGATGATCCCTCATGGGCACAGACCGCGCGTGATCTAAATAAAATGGAACCACAGGAACTGGAATGCATCAGCACCATCCGGTTTTTGCAGGGATGCGGATTTAAGGATGAAGCACTGCGCCAGAGACTTGGTGAGCTTAAGCCTCATTTGAAGCAACTGTTCGACGCGTCGCTAAGAGCGGCGATTGCACTGCCGTCGTTCGGCAAGTAGTCGATTTGCCGCATCGCGAAGGTGGCGGCGTGGAAGGCGGCGGAAGTCGTCGAACATTTCGAGCTGGCGCGCGGTTTCCTGATCCGGGCGCGCAGCGGATTTCACACGCAACTGGAGGAAGCCAGCGAGGTCTTCGATGTCGCGCGGCGCATTCAGGAGCAGTCCGATGCGCTCAGCATCGTGCGCATTTTCCTGCTGACCGACGGGGTGGCGAAACTTCCGCGCGGCGCGACATTCGAGGCGGAGCCGGTGGGTGATCTCGAACTGCGCCCGGTGCTGTGGGACATCGCGAAGCTGCATCAGTTTCACGAGTCCGGTCGCCAGCGGGACGAGATCACCATCGACTTTGCCAGCGATCTCGGCGGCGCGATTCCCTGCCTCGGCGAAGAAGATGCGACTGGCGAGTATTGGACCTTCCTCGCGTTCTTTCCCGGCCCGGTGCTCGCTAGCATTTACGGAGAGCACGGCCCGCGGCTGCTGGAACGCAATGTCCGCTCGTTTCTCCAAGTCCGGGGCAACGTGAACAAAGGCATTCAAACGACGATCGCAGAAACGCCGCACCGTTTTCTCGCCTACAACAACGGCATCTCGGCCACCGCACGCGCCGTCGATCTGGAACAGGTGGAGAAAGGGTTGTATCGGCTGAACTCGGCGACGGATTTCCAAATCGTGAACGGCGGGCAGACCACGGCGAGCCTCTTCCACGCTTGGAAAAAGGAGAAGTCGGACATCTCGCAAGTCGTGGTTCAGGTGAAGCTGACGCTGCCTCGCGAGAAGGCGCGCATCGACGAATTTGTGCCGAACATTTCCCGCTATGCGAACAGTCAGAACAAGGTGAACACGGCGGATTTTTCCGCGAACGGACCTTTTCACCAACGGCTCGAAGAGCTGTCGCGGACGACCGTCGCTCCGGCGCTCGACGGTCTGGACCGCGGGACGCGATGGTACTACGAGCGAGCAAGGGGCTCCTATCTCGATGAGAAGTCGCGAGCGGGTACACCGGGGCAGATTCGGCAATGGGAGCGCGAGCATCCGCTGGCGCAGAAGTTCACCAAGACCGATCTCGCGAAGTTTGAAAACACCTGGGAAGGACTGCCCCACCTCGTCAGCCGCGGTGCGGAGAAAAACTTCGCGCACTGGACGGCGACTGGCGACGACCTCGGGATGCCGGTCGCGGATGAGCAGTACTTCAAGCGGCTGGCTGCAAAGGCGATCCTGTTCCGCCGCACGGAGCAGATCGTCGCCGCGCAGGAGTTTCCCGGCTATCGGGCAAACATCGTGACGTATTCGCTCGCGTGGCTCGTGCGCCGCAGCGGACGGCGGATTCCCCTCGATGAAATCTGGCGCGCTCAAGCTCTGCCGGCGCGCATCTCCGCGGCCATCGACGCCGTGGCCCATGCCGCACGAAAGCACATCACGAATCCGCCCGGCGGACGCAACATCACGGAATGGTGCAAGAAGGAAGAGTGCTGGACCGCCTTCAGCACCGAGTCGATTGAGCTACCGCGCGGCTGGGAATCGGAACTGGCCGACGCGCCGATTTCCCCCCCGGTAAGCGAAGGCGACTTGATGGGCGAACGCTGGGAACGCGTGCGCCAGACATTCATCCAGGATAACCGCGAGATCGGAGAACTCGCGACGCGAGCGAAAGTGAAATGGCCGGCGTTACGCTGGCAACACGCCATTGCAGATTACGCGAAACTCACGTGGGCACAGCTTCAGGCGAAGCGTGGGTTCGGGTTGTCGAAGCAACGAGCGGTTTTGGAGATGCTGGAGGTCGAGTTGGCACGAGATGGGAATCGTTAGGGAGTGAGTCCGTGCCCGACATTTTCACCAAAGCGAAACGCCGTGCGCTGACCGCCCGGATTGCGGAGATTTTCCGCCGCGAGCAGATTGAGTCATGGGCCGGATGTTTCGTGATCCTGAGTGAACTCAAGCTGCGGGTGCTGCCGGACAAGGTAGGCGTGCCCGACATTTTTGCCCAAGCGGAGCGCAGTGCGGTGACGTCGCCCACGATGCCGCGTGACGGCGAGGTGGTTGCGGCATGGTGATCGGACAGTAGCGCCGAGCCATGAAGGGGACTCTTGTCGTGCAGTCCGTGGGCTGAGACGCGAGGGGAAATGCCACGCAAGGTCCGCCAGCTCGTCGCTGATCTCGAGGCAGCAGGCTTTGCTCTGGCGCCGGGCGGAAAAGGTTCGCACCGCAAGTTCCGGCATCCTCTTTTTGCGGGCCGTAATTTTTCAGTGGCAAAGACGGTGCTGACGCGCAGCTTTATCAGGAGAAGCAAATCCGCAACGCCATCCGCTCAACGACCCGATGAAAGCTGAAGACCAATACCTGAAATTTGTGCGCTGGAGCGATGACGACGGCGCTTATGTCGGCTTCTGCCCGGATCTTTTCCCGTGGGGCGGCGTCTGCCACGGGGCCGATGAGGAGCAGACCTATCACACGCTGCGCGAACTGGTGCGCGAGGAGATCGCGGATTTGCAAGCCGCCGGGCGCGAACTGCCCGCGGCGACGACGCGGCCGATGTGCGAGCCGGCGGGTGTGTAGGGCGTGCCCGGCATTTTCCCAAAGGCGAAGCGTGGCGCGGTGATGGTCGCGTTGCGTCGGCTGGAGCGGCGTGGTAGGAAGTTGCCATGAGCCTGACCATTTCCATTCCCGACGAATTCGCCGAGGTGCTCGGCGCGACGGATGAGGAGCGCGAGCGGCGGGCGCGCGAGGCGCTGGCGCTGGAGCTGTATCGCGAGGGGAAAATCTCCGCCGTCTCCGGCTCGCACCTCACGGACATGGACCTGATCGGTTTTCAAGGGCTGCTCGCAGAGCACGGCATCCCGCGCAATTACAGCGTGAAGGATTTGCACGACGATCTCGCGGCGCTGGACCGGCTGCTCGGGGCGTGATCGTCGTCGCGGACACGTCGGTCCTGATCAATCTCGCCCTCGTCGGGCAGGATGGATTGCTCATTGCGCTTTTTCGCGAAGTGATCGTGCCGCGTGCCGTGGAGCGGGAGTTCGCGAGGCTTGCGGCATCGGACGGGCGCTTTGCCGGGCTGCGATTGCCGACGTGGATCGAAATTCGCGAGCCCCAGTCCGTGCCCGCGAGCAGCGCCCGAAACACGACGCTCGACGCGGGTGAAGCGGAGGCGCTGGCGCTGGCGGTCGAGATTCGCGCCGACGCGGTGCTCATCGACGAAACAATCGGACGCGCCGTCGCACTGGAACTCGGCCTGACGCCGATCAGTGTGTTTGGCATTCTGGTCCGCGCCAAGCGGCATGGGCAGCTTTCTGCGGTCGCGTCCGTGGTGAATGAGTTGCTCACTCGCGCCCGCTTTCGTGCGGCACCCGAGTTGGTGCATGAGGTTCTGCGCCTCGCCGGTGAAGCCTAGCGGTTCATGCCCGACATTTTCCCCAAGGCGAAGCGCAGCGCGGTGATGGCGGCGATCCGGGGAAGCGGGAATGCGGCGACGGAGCTGCGGATGATGGCGCTACTGCGCGCGCACGGGATCACGGGCTGGCGGCGGAAGGCGCAGGTCTTTGGCAAGCCGGATTTCGTGTTCCGCGCGGCGAGGGTGGCGGTGTTTGTGGACGGATGTTTCTGGCACGGCTGCCCGCGGCACGCCACGCAGCCGCGGACGCGCGCGGCTTTCTGGACGGCAAAGTTTGCGCGGAACAAGGCGAGGGATCGCGAGGTGACGCGGACGCTGCGCCGGGCGGGGTGGACGGTGCTGCGGGTGTGGGAGTGTGCGCTTACGCGACAGCGCAGCGCCCGGACGGCGGGGCGGATCGCGCGGGCGCTCGGCGCGGCGCGCGAAGGCGGATTTTGATTCCGGCCAGCGCGCATTGGTTCCATACAGGAAGCCCGAATGGCCGCCTCACCCAGTGCCCGCAATATCCCGCTCTTCATCGCGTTTCGCGTGCTCTTCAATGCGCGGTGGTACTATCCGGTGCTGGCGGTACTGTTCCTCGATTTTGGCCTGACCATCGGGCAATACGCGCTGCTCAATGTGGCGTGGGCGGCGGTGATCGTGGGGCTGGAAGTGCCGTCGGGCGCGCTTGCGGATCGAGTGGGGCGGAGGCGGCTGGTGGTCTTCGCGGCGGTGCTGATGGTGGTGGAAATGGCGATCTTCGCCTTTGCGCCGCGGGGGAATGTAGCGCTGCTTTTCGCGCTCTTTCTGCTCAATCGCGTGCTCAGCGGCGCGGCGGAGGCTTGCGCGAGCGGGGCGGATGAGGCGCTCGCCTACGACTCGCTGGTGGCCGAGGGGCGGGAGAAGGAATGGCCACGCGTGCTGGAGCGGCTGATGCGCTGGCAGTCGGGCGGGTTCTTCGTGGCGATGCTGCTCGGCGCGGCGGTCTATGACGTGCGGCTCGTCCAGCGGGTGGTCGATTTCCTCGGCGTGCCGTGGACGGTGACGCGGGAGATGACGATGCGCTTTCCGATCTACCTCACGCTCGCGAACGCCGTCCTCGCGCTCCTCGTGACGCTCCGCATGCGCGAGCCCGCCCACCCCGCCAGCACGACATCCGCGGGCGCGACGTGGCGCGCGACGCTCGCCGCCGGGCGCTGGATTTTGCACGCGCCACTGGCGCTCGCGGTGATCCTCGCGGGGCTGTGCTTCGACAGTATCGTGCGGCTGTTCCTGACCATCGGGAGCAATTACTACCGGCTCATCGCGCTGCCCGAGGCGACCTTCGGCCTGATCGGCTCGGGCTTCGCGGTGATTGGCTTTTTCCTGCCGCCCGTCGCCCGCCGGCTGGCGGAGCGCCGGTCGATGCGCGCGAACTTTTCCATCGTCGCCGCCTTCGTTCTCGCCGGGTTCACCGGGATCGCGTTCGCCTGGCCGCGGTGGGGGCTGCTGTTTGTCCTGCCGCTCGGCGTGGCGATGTCGCTCACGGGGTTTTTCGTCTCGCATTACCTCAATGCCGCGGTCACCGATTCCCGCCAGCGCGCGACGGTGCTCAGCTTCCGTGGGCTGGCTTTCAATCTGGCCTACGGCGGCATCGGCCTGCTTTTCGCCGGGCTCACTCGCGCGCTCTCCGGGCGGGGAAATGCGGACGCCGTTTTCGCCGCGTCGCTCACATGGATGCCGTGGTATTTCCTCGCGACGGTGGCGCTGCTCGCCGTCGCCTGGGCGCGGCTCAGAATTCCGTCAGTGCCGCTGCCAGCGCCTCCATCGGCAGGCCGATGACATTGGTGAAAGAACCCTCGACGCGCTCGATCAGTTCGCCACCATCCTCCTGCGCCGCGTAAGCGCCCGCCTTGTCCAGCGGCCCGATGCGCGCGTGGTAGGCGCGGATTTGCGCATCGCTCAGACGGCGAAACTGGACGCGGCTGACTTCGACGAAACCCCACTCCCGGCAGGTGGCCGCATGGTGCAGCCAGACGCCGGTGTGGACTTCGTGCGTCCGGCCCGTCAGCCGCTTGGCCATCGCGAGCGCTGCGGCCAAGTTCGCCGGCTTGCCGAAAACCTCGCCCTCGAAAACCACCTCCGTGTCCACACCCAGCACCAGCGCGTCGGGATGCTTTGGCGCCACGGCGCGGACTTTCGCCCGCGCGTTGCGCAGGACAATCTCGCCGGGCGTGAGGTGCGGCGGCGCGCTCTCCGCCACGTCGGCGGGCTCGACGGAAAAGGTGTAGCCATGCTCGCGCAAAAGCTCCCGGCGGCGCGGGGATGCGGAGGCGAGGATGAGCGGCGGAAGCGGCATGGCAAGGAGCAAGGAGCGCCGAATCGGTTGTGCGACGTTCGCGGCCAAAAATCAAACGGTCATTCTGAACGGAGTCCCCGGCGGGGGAAGGGGGCGGGGATGGAGTCCTACCATCTCTCCGAAAATAACATGACTGCGACTGCATCGAAAATCGAAGCTGTCGGTTGTGGCTCAGTGCGAGATGGGAAGATGTAGAGGCGGCTCTGTCCGCAGGACGTGCCGCCTGTGGCCGCGGAAGGCGGCACGTCGCCAAAAGCGCGACAGAGCCGCCTCTCCACCCCTCCCATTGAGCCACGACCAAACTGAGACAGCGCGTGGGCGAGGGTCGGGCGCGATCGGAAAGAAACGGGCGGAGGCGGCGAGAGAGGGACACTCGCTCGTCGTCCCACCGCCTCCGCCCGCGTTACAGTCAGCGATCCTTCACTGCGTTTCGCCCGCCGCCTTCGTCCGCGGCGAAACTCCGTTCAGGATGACGGCAGGTTTTTGGTGCGCTTCGCGACGAGCAGCGCGCTTTCCTACGCGACGCTCTGCGCGGGGCCGCGAGCGGGCTTTTTCACGGCGAGGGCGGCGAGGACTTTCTCGACGGCAGCCTCGGCGGTGAGGCCGTGCTTTTTGCGGAGGATGTCCACGGCGCCGTGCTCGATGAACTGGTCGGGCCAGCCGACGCGGACGACGGGTGTTTTCAGGCCGGCGTCGTTGAGGTGCTCGATGACGGCGCAGCCAAAGCCGTTGTGCAGGACGTGGTCTTCGAGGATGCAGATGACGTCGGCGCTGCGGGCGAAGAATTCGAGGGTGCCGGTGTCGAGGGGCTTGATCCAGCGAGGGTTGATGACGGCGGCGCTGATGCCCTGCGCTTCGAGCATTTGCGCGGCTTGCTCCGCCATCTGGCACATGCCGCCGAGTCCGAAGAAGGCGACGCGGGTGCCGTGTTTGATGACTTCGGCTTTGCCGATCTCGAGGAGTTTCGGCTGCTCCTTTGGCACGACCCCGGTGCCGACGCCGCGCGGGTAGCGGATGGCGATCGGGCCGCCGGTGTAGTGCGCCATGGTCCAGAGCATGTCCACGAATTCGTCCTCATCTTTCGGCTGCATGTGGACGAGGTTCGGGATGTGGCGGAGGTAGCCGATGTCGAAGAGGCCGTGGTGCGTGGGGCCGTCGTCGCCGCTGAGGCCGCCGCGGTCCATGCAGAGGGCGACGTTGAGTTTTTGCAGCGCCATGTCGTGGACGATCATGTCGTAGGCGCGCTGCATGAAGGTGCTGTAGATGGCGAGGAAGGGCTTGAAGCCCTGGGTCGCGAGGCCGCAGGCGAAGAGGGCGGCGTGCTCCTCGGCGATGCCGACGTCGTAATACTTGTCGGGATGCCGCGCGGCGAAATGGACGAGGCCGGTCCCGGTGGGCATGGCGCCGGTGATGGCGCAGAGCTTGTTGTTGGTGTCGGCGAATTTGGCGAGGGTCTTGCCGAAAAGCTCGGAGTAGGTGGGCGAGCCGGCGGCGGCGGTCGCGCCGGTCTTGGTCTCGAATTTTCCGAGGCCGTGGAATTTGTCCGGCTTCTCCAGAGCGGGCGCGTAGCCTTTCCCTTTCTGGGTGAGGATATGCAGGAGGACGGGCTCGTTTTGCGTCTTGAGAAACTCGAAGGTTTTGATGAGGAGCGGGATGTCGTGGCCGTCGATCGGCCCGTAGTAGCGCAGGCCGAGATCCTCGAACATGACGCTCGGGAGGAGCACGTTTTTCACGCCGGCCTCGACTTTGTGGGCGAGTTCCTTGGCGAATTTTCCGCCGAGCATTTCGACGAAATGCGCCGCCTTGTCGTGGAGATGCGCGTAGGTCGGGTGCGTGGCGATCTTGTTAAAGTAGCTGGCGATGGCACCCACGTTTTTGGCGATGGACCACTCGTTGTCGTTGAGGACGACGATGAATTTCCTCGTGGATTCAGCGACGTTGTTGAGCGCTTCGTAGCTGACGCCGCAAGTAAAGGCGGCGTCGCCCGCGATGCAGACCACGCTCTCATCCGAGCCGCGACGATCGCGCCCCACGGCCATACCGAGTGCGGCGCTGAGCGCGGTGCCGGCGTGGCCCGCGCCGTAGCAGTCGTGCGGGCTCTCGGTGCGGAGGAGGAAGCCATTGAGCCCCTCGTACTGACGCATCGTCTCGAAGCGCTCGCGGCGGCCGGTGAAAAGCTTGTGGACGTAGCCCTGGTGCGAGACATCGAAAACGAATTTGTCTTTCGGCGTTTCGAAAACCCGGTGCAGCGCGATCGTCAGTTCGACGACGCCGAGATTTGGCCCGAGGTGGCCGCCGACGGAGGTGGGGTTGTCGTCGGAGAGGACGCGGACCAG
>Ga0105044_10014183_pt1 | contig 10784 bp, 9 predicted proteins | sample MAT01_FD_78092 | JGI IMG/M metagenome (GOLD analysis project Ga0105044, IMG submission 78092) | Freshwater microbial communities from Lake Fryxell liftoff mats and glacier meltwater in Antarctica - MAT-01 | ecosystem: Environmental > Aquatic > Freshwater > Ice > Liftoff microbial mat | place... | reverse complement strand
GAGAACTGCTGGCCGACTTCTTCCAGCGTGTGGTCCGTGTTCATGCCGATGCCGAACCGCATGCGCAGCACCCGCTCCTCGCGCGGCGTCAGCGACGCCAGCACGCGGGTGGTGGTCTCGCGCAGGTTGGACTGGATCGCCGCGTCGATGGGCAGGATGGCGTTCTTGTCCTCGATGAAGTCGCCCAGATGGCTGTCCTCCTCGTCGCCGATGGGCGTTTCGAGGCTGATCGGCTCCTTGGCGATCTTGAGGACCTTGCGGACCTTCTCCAGCGGCATGGCCAGTTTCTCGGCCAGTTCCTCCGGGGTCGGCTCGCGGCCGATCTCGTGCAGCATCTGGCGGCTGGTGCGCACGATCTTGTTGATCGTCTCGATCATATGCACCGGGATACGGATGGTGCGGGCCTGATCGGCGATCGAGCGGGTGATGGCCTGACGGATCCACCAGGTCGCATAGGTGCTGAATTTATAGCCGCGCCGATACTCGAACTTGTCGACCGCCTTCATCAGACCGATGTTGCCTTCCTGAATGAGATCAAGGAATTGCAGGCCGCGGTTGGTGTATTTCTTGGCGATGGAGATGACCAGGCGCAGGTTGGCCTCGACCATTTCCTTCTTGGCCTGACGGGCCTCGCGCTCGCCCTTCTGCACCGTCTGGACGATGCGGCGATAGTCGTCGATCGGCAGGCCGGCTTCGGTCGCGACGGCGGCGACGTCGCCGCGGATCTGGGCGATCTGGCCCTGTTCGTTGTCGCTGAATTTGGTCCAGCGCACGCCCATGGCCTTGACCCGGTCGGCCCAGGTCGGGTCCAGCTCGGCCCCGAAATAGGATTTCAGGAACTCGGGCCGCGAGATGCCGTAGCTGTCGGCCAGCCGCAGCAGCCGGCCCTCGAGGCCCATCAACCGCTTGTTGATCGCATAGAGCTGCTCGACCAGCGCCTCGATGCGGTGGTTGTTCAGCTTCATCGTTTTGAGCCGGCCCGAGATGCCCGCCGTCAGCGCGTTATAGGCCTTCTGGTCCCTGGCGCTGAGTTGTTCGCCCTTCAGCCGGCTCTCGACCAGCCTGTCCTGCAGCTTGCGGAAGCCGCCGAAGTCGCCCGCCACCGCGTCCAGCACCTCCATGACGCCATCGCGCAGCTCCGCCTCCAGCGCCGAGATCGACATCCCGCCGCCATCGTCGAAATCCTCGTCCTCCTCGTCATCCGTTTCCGGCTTGGGCTCTGCCCCCTCGACCGGTTCGGCCGCGGGCGCGGGCTCGACGACCGTGCCGGCCGGCGGCTGGTTGTGCGGCAGGGACGAGGGGTTCAGCACGCCATAGGTGGCGTCCAGGTCAATGACCTCGCGCAGCAGGATGCGGTTGTTGGCCAGTTCGTCGCGCCAGACCATGATGGCCTCGAACGTCAGGGCGCTCTCGCACAGCCCCGAGATCATCGCGTCGCGGCCGGCCTCGATGCGCTTGGCGATGGCGATCTCGCCCTCGCGGCTCAGGAGCTCGACCGAGCCCATCTCGCGCAGATACATCCGCACCGGATCGTCGGTCCGGTCATAGGCGGCCTTGGCCGGTGCCTCGGCGACACTCGTCTCCGCGCGTTCGACGACCTCGCCACCCTCCTTCTCGGTGGTCTCGGCGGCGTCTTCCTCGGCCTCCACGACGTTGACGCCCATTTCGGACAGCATCGCCAGCGTGTCCTCGATCGCGTCCGGCGTCACCTCTTCGGACGGCAGAACCTTGTTCAGGTCCTCCATCGTCACATAGCCGCGCGCCTTGGCCTGCTTGATGAATTTTTTGACGCCGGCGTCTGTAAGGTCGAGCAGCGGGCCGTCGGTCTGAACTTCGGCTTCCTGTGTCTCGGTCTGGGCGCTCATATAGTCTTCTCTCCGGGCGGAGGGCTGATCAGGCCGTCCGCCAAATACAACGTGTGGCGGGGTCGTTGGTTACGAGCCCGCGCTGTCTTCCCAAATCGCTCCGGTTTTGATCGCGCGGCGCAAGGCATCCCGCTCGGCTTTCAGCCGACGGAACGCTCCGTCCTGCCCCGGCACGCCACGCGCCGAGGTCAAGGCGTTTTCCAGCGCCGCCACGCGGGTGAGCGCGTCGAACGCCTGCGACCATCGGATCCGCGCCTCGCCGAGGGGCTTGTCTGTGGCCAGGAAGGGCGCGCCGGACTTTGCCGCCGCCTTCTCGACCTCGTGCATTAAAACGCCATGACCCGATTGCGCCAGATGGCGACGGAGCGCCGCCGAGTCAAGGTCTTGACCCGAGAACCGCAGACGGACCATTTCCTGCGCCAGTCCATCCAGAGCCGGGTCACCGAATCCGTGGGCGGAAATGGCCTCCAGACGGTCGTCCATCCGCTCGGGGTCGTCGACGGCACCGTGCGCCAGGGCGGCGGCGACCGGCTCGATCGAGCGGCTCAACGCCTGCATGGCCTCGGCCCCCTCGGCGGTCTGACCAAGCTTTGGCGGCGGACCGGGCCGCCAGCGCCCGTTCGGGCCGGACGAGGCGATCCCCGTCGTCGACCGGCCGCGGGCCGGAAACAGGGCGTCGAAACGATCGAACAGGTCGCGGCGATACTGTTCGGCCAGGTCCTTGTCCTGGATGGCCGACGCCGCCCGACGCAGACGGCCCTTCAGGCCCGCGCGGCGCTCGGGACTGTCCAGGGGCTCGACCTCGGCTTCCTTGCCGAACAACACCTCGGCGAAGGGCCGGGTCGCGGCCATGGCCAGGCGCAACGCCGGCGCACCCTTGTCACGCAGGATGTCATCGGGGTCCTGGCCCCCGTCCAGCAAGGCGAAGCGGAACGAACGGCCCGCCTTCAGCTGTGGCAGGGCGCGGTCGATGGCGCGATACGCCGCCCGGCGGCCCGCAGCGTCGCCGTCGAAACACAACACCGGCTCGTGAGACACCCGCCACAGCCGCTCCATCTGCTCTTCGGTCAGGGCGGTGCCCATCGGGGCGACGGCGGGGATGCCGGCCCTGTGGCAGGCGATGACGTCCATATAGCCCTCGACCACCACAATGGCCTGCTCGCCCCGGCTCTCGGCACCCATGATGCGGCGAGCCTCGGGCAGGCCGTACAGGGTCGAACCTTTGTGGAAGAGCGGGCTCTCGGGCCCGTTCAGATATTTGGCGCGGTCGTCGGGGTTCATGGCCCGACCGCCGAACGAGACGATCCGTCCGCGCGCGTCGAGGATCGGGAACATCAGCCGGTCGCGGAACCGGTCATAGGGCTGACCCCCGCCCTCGGGCGCGATCAGCATGCCGGCCTCGACGAGGTCGCCGGGCCGGGCACCGCGCTGGACCAGCGCCGCCTTCAGCCCCTCACGGTCGTTAGGGGCATAGCCGAGGCCGAACCGCTCCCACTGGTCCTCGGGCAGGCCGCGCTTTTCGAGGTATTCGCGCACCGCCTTGCCGGGCGAGCGGCGCAGATTTGCCGCGAACCATTTCTGGGCCAGGTCCATCCAGTCGGTCAGACCCTGCTTCTTCGCCTCGCGCTCGGCCGCCTGGGGGTCGTCCGCCGGCAGGGCCATGCCGGCCTCTCCGGCCAGCCGCTGGACGGCCTCGACGAAGGACAGCCGCTCGGTTTCCTGCAGGAAACTGATGACGTCGCCATGCTTGCCCGACGAGAAGTCGTGGAAAAAGCCCTTGTCGTCATTGACGAAGAAGGACGGCGACTTCTCCTTGGTGAAGGGCGACAGTCCGACATATTCCCGGCCCTGACGCTTGAGCTTCACCGTCCGTCCGATGATGTCGGACGGGCGAAGGCGGGCCTTCAGTTCTTCAAGGAAGCGATCGTCGAAGCGCACCGCCAAGCCTTAACGCCGACGAACCCGACAAGCGACTCCGGATCGGCCATGACGTAACCCGCTACCCGACACACTTGACTCGACAACTTTATAATTGAAAGCAGTCATAACGAAACTGGAGACTCGCGATGTCCGACACTGCCCGTTCCGATAGCCCTTCCGATGAAACCGACCTCGCCTATCTGAAACGGCTGGCGGTGGCCGGGCGCGGCGAGCCCGCACCGTTCCTGTTGCTGATGGCAGTGTTCGGCGGGATCTATGGTTTCGCGGCCCTCGCCGTCGTGGCGGCCTTGCTGATCGACGGCTGGCCGACAGCGGGCGTGGTCCCGGGGCCGGCGACCCTATTCCTCGGTGGATGGATTTTTGTTGCGGCGCATCTCGCATTCCTCGCCACCCTGCTCTGGACCGGATGGCGAACGATCTGGCCGAATCGGGTGCGCCTGAACCGCGCGGCCTCCGCCACCTGGACTGCGGCCTTCATCGGCCTGATCGTCGTCTTCGCCATGATCTCGGTGTTCACGCGCAACGAGCCGCCGACCGACGCCGTCTACTCCGCGCATCTGCTCGGCCCGATGCTTCTGGTTCTGTGGGGCAGCGCCTGGTGGGTGACGGCGATCACCAGCGAGCGCCGCTGGCTACTTGTAATCGCGATCGGCAGCTTCGCCTCCGCCCTCGCCCTGGCCTGGGTCGGCAACGCCGTCGCCATGCTGCCCATCATGGGCCTGAGCCTGCTGCTGCTGGCCTTCGCGCCGGCCGTCATTCTGATGCGCGAGCGACGTGGATGAGTCTGGCCACGGAGGATGTCGACCCTCTGCTTTCCAGCCGGGTCCGGGCCGGGGTGCTGGCCTGGCTGTCCGACAAGGGAGCCGGGGACTTCACCGAACTTGCCGCCGCGCTGGACTTGGCCAACAATACCCTGTCCGGCCATCTGCTTCGTCTGGAGCGCGCCGGATACATTGATCTGAGACGGGGGTTTCTTGGCCGCAAGCCTCGGACCCGCGTCGTCGTCACGCTTGCGGGACGGACCGCATGGCTCGACCATCTCGAAAGGTTGGGCTGATCCTGTTTACCTTTCATTAGCCAGAAAGGCCAAAACGCGACGTCAACGGCCTGAATATGCGCGCAATGTTAGGAGCAGATCGGAACAATCCACAAGCCTGTGGATTAACCATATGTCCGTCTGCGAAGTGGTCGGAGTCTGACGAAGCCGCACAGAATATCGCGGCGTCGCCCGAGAACGAGAGACGACCATGTTCATGACCATCGTCCATCCGGCGGTGGAGCCCCGAGGCCCCGACAGTGTCGCAGTGCCCGGTTCCCCCGCCATCCCCGCGCTGTCCCCCCGTGCTCTGCACGCCCGGCTGCTCGAGAACGCGGCGCTACGGCGTTTGCGTGGCGTCGAGCGGCTGCGCAGCAACCGTCGTGACGACGCCGACTACTGGCTGCATGCCGCTCCCGTCGCGGTCCGCAAGGCCTGCGCCCTGCGCGAAGAGAAGAGTTTCGCACCGCTGCCCTGATGTTGGGCCGCGGGCAAAAGGCTTCGCCTTTTCGACCCGATCAGCGCCCCGCGATAAAGTCCCAGCTGGCGGTCACCAATTCCCTCATGATCCTTCCCGGGGCCGGAAGATGAAGTTGAAGATATAGACAGGCGTCTCCACCGCAGCGCGATGATCCGTATCCGGATTGAACGAGTCGATCCCCCTCAAGTCGCCGTCCTTGAATACAAAGGCGTCGTAGCCCAGCGTCTGCACCGCCGCGATCGACGTCTCGATCGGGCGGTCGGAGTGACGCTCTTCCAGTTCGATCAGCAGAGTCGGTCGGTCGCGGGCGATGAGGCCGACCGCGCCGGCGACGACGGCGGCCTCATGGCCCTCGACGTCGATCTTGATGAAGCCGCACGGCTCCAGGTCCAATTCGTCCAGTCGGGCGGTCGCGACCTCGACCACCCCGAATCCCCTTGCTGCCGACCAGTTTATCTCCAGAGAGGCGTGCTGGTTGGAATAACCCCGGGCCGAGCGCGGCACGTTCAGGCTGGCCTTGCCGGCGCGGTTCGACAGGGCGATCTGGCGGACAATGGCATTGGCCGGACGCGCCGCGTCGAGGATGGCGAACATCTTGGGATTGGGCTCAAAGGAATAGACGCGGGGGCACAGACCCGCCAGCAGGTGGGTCCAGACGCCGCGGTTGGCCCCGACGTCGATCGCCGCCCGGGCCGGGTCAACCAGGCGCGGCAGCAGCCGCAGCTCCGGCTCGCCCTTGCGCAGCTCCCGCGCGACGATCCGCTTCAATTCCTGACGCGGGCTGAAAAGCGCCCGCTTGATCTTCTCCTGCATGGTGGTCGGTGGAGACCAACTCACGCGGCGCGGTCCATCAGGTCGCTGAAGCGCTGGAACAGATACAGACTGTCGGTCGGTCCGGGCGAGGCCTCGGGGTGATGCTGGACGCTGAACACCGGACGGTCCTTGAGTGCGATGCCGCAATTGGTCCCGTCGAACAAACTGACGTGGGTTTCGATCACCGCCTCGGGCAGACTGTCGCGGTCGACGGTGAAGCCGTGATTCATCGACACGATCTCGACCTTGCCGGTGGTCAGGTCCTTCACCGGATGGTTGGCACCGTGGTGGCCCTGATCCATCTTGACCGTCCTGGCACCCAGCGCCAGCGCCAGCATCTGGTGGCCGAGGCAGATGCCGAACAGGGGCGTGCCGCTGTCGACCAGTTTGCGAATTTCCGGCACCGCATAGACGCCCGTCGCGGCCGGATCGCCCGGCCCGTTGGACAGGACCACCCCGTCGGGCTTGCGCGCCAGTATGGCCTCGGCGGTCGTGTCGGCGGGCACGACGGTGATCTTCGCCCCGGTCGAGGCCAGGGCCCGCAGGATGTTGCGCTTCACCCCATAGTCGACGACCACCACCGACTTGTTCCCCGCGTCGACGCGGGGGTGCCCTTCCGGCCAGTCCCACAGCCCCTCGTCCCAGTCGAACGACTGGAGGGTCGAGGCGTCCTTCGCCAGATCGAGACCGACCAGACCGGTCCACGACTTCGCTTGGGCGACCAGCGTCTCCACATCGAACCGGCCGTCCGGATTGTGGGCGATTACTCCATGAGGCGCGCCGCCGTCGCGGATCAGGGCGGTCAGAGCGCGGGTGTCGACGCCGGCCAGACCGACGACGCCGCGCCGCTTCGTCCAGTCGTCGAAGGATGAGTCGGCCCGCCAGTTGGCCGGGTCGGTCGGGGCGTCGCGGAAGATCGCCCCCCGTGCCGAAGTGTCGGAGCCGCCGCCGATCTGTTCGAGATCCTCGACATTGGTCCCGGTGTTGCCGACGTGGGGAAAGGTGAAGGCCAGGATCTGGCTCATGTAGGACGGGTCGGTCAGGATCTCCTGATAGCCCGTCATGGCGGTGTTGAAGACCACCTCGCCGAGGGCTGTGCCGACGGCACCGCAGCCGAGGCCCTGCAGGATGGTTCCGTCCGCGAGCGCGAGCACGCCAGTGACGCCGGGAAGAAGTTGGGTGGTCATGACGCGCTCCCTAGCACCGAATCCCGGCGACCCCACGCCAAAACAGGGATGGGCGGCGGCGTTGCTAAAGAGCCGCCGCCGGGTCGACGGACGAAGTGGACTTGCGCATAACGGCGAACCAGACCCCCGTGGTGAGGACGAAGAAGACCGCCGTCGGCAGGATGTAGCCCGGCGCCGCCGCGACCACCGCCCCCGAGGTGAACAGCAGGCCCAGCGCCGCCACGCCCCTCGCCCGTGTCCAGCGCGCCAGCCGGAACAGCGAGGCCGAACACAGGCCGTAGACCACCAGGCTGAGCACCGAAGTGACGCCGACCAGCATGCCGAACTGTCCGCCCAAGGTGGGTTGACCCGAGATCACCGCCACCACGCTCATGATCGCCCCGCCCAGCAGCGGATTGGCGATCGGCGTATGCTCTCCGGCACCGAAGCCGGAGGGCAGATAGCCCCGCCGCGCCGCCGCCCGCGCCGTCTCACCGCCCAGCATGACCCAGCCGCTGAGCGTGCCGACCGCCTTGACCACGGCGCAGGCCGCGACCGCCGCCCCTATAGAGGCCCCGAACACCCGCGCGGTCAGATCGGCGTAAGGGCTGGAGGACTGGGCCAGAACGCCCGCCGGGATGACGCCGAACACCGCCACGCTGGCCGCGACATAGACCGCCGCCGCCAGCAGCACGCCGGCGATGGAGGCCCGGCCGACGTCGCGGGCGGGGTCCCTGACCCGCACCGACAGCACCGCCGCGCTCTCGACGCCGAGGAAGGCCCAGAAGATGACGGCCAGCGAGGCCGGGACGCTGTGCAGCAGGCTGTTGCCGGTCGGGCTCCAGGAAGCGGCGAAGGTGTCACCGTCGAAGGCCATGATCCCGGCGGCCACCGCGATGACGATCGGGACCAGGCCGATGGCCAGGGCCATGGCCGCGAAACGCGACGCCGTCCGCGCGCCGAGAATATAGGCTCCCGTCGTCAGCCAGATCAGGCCCAAGTTGCAGAAGGTCGCCGCCACCGGCTCCTTCAGCACGGGGAAGAAGAAGCCCAGATAGCCCGTGGCGGCGACGGCGATGGCGACATTTCCGACGAGGCAGGCGGTCCAGAAGGCGAGCGCCGTCTGGAAGCCGAAAAAGCGGCCCAATCCCCGCTCAGCGAAACCCGACAGGCCGTCGGCGTCGGGCTGCAGTCGCCCGAGCGCGGCGAACACCAGCGCCAGGGTCACCGCGCCGACGCCGGCGACCAGCCAGCCGACCACGCTGGACGAGCCGACCGGAGCCAGAGTCGCGGGTAGCAGATAGACGCCCGAGCCGATCATGTTGCCGGCCACCACAAGCGCGGCCAGACCCCAGCCCAGCTTGTGCCGGTCCTCGATCAGGGTGGTCATGGATGAACCTCCGCGATGCGCGATTGAAACCAGGCGACGGCCGCCTCGTGGTCGGGACTCAACACGCCGCGATCATAGGCCCCCGCCGACAGATTGGCCTGCACCGCCTCGCAGATGGCGGCGTCCTCTGCGGTCAGACGGTCCGAGGCGGTCAGGGCGTCGCCTATCGCCCCCGCCCCGCCATCGTTGAGAAACAGATAGTCCAGCCGCGTCCGCCCCGGCCCGACCGGCGTCATCCGCTCGATCATGGCCCCGTCGCGATAGACGTTGATCCCAAGGTTGGGCCACAGCCAGCCCCAGACCCCGGCCTGCGGCCCGTCGTTGACGCCGACGGCCTGCTGCACCACCAGATCGCCGTCGACGCGAACCTGGTAACCCGCCGACCCCAGCTCGTCGGCCAGCACCGGATGGACCGACCTGATGTGGTAGCCCTCCAGATAGTTCTCGACATAGACCTTCCAGTCACAGGCAAGGTCGTGAGAGCGGCGCAGGGCCGGTGCCGCGATAACCAGCCCCCGCCCCGCCAACAGGGCTTCCAGCGGCGCGACATGATCCGCCAGCGGCGCGGCACCGGCGTGCAGGTTCACGAATACCAGGCCCCGCCACGTCTCCAGCCGCAGGCCGAGGAGTCCGAACTCGCGCGGATCGAAACCCTCGACCGCGCCGAACCCGGTCGCCGCCCGCAGACGCCCATCCAGGGCATAGCGCCAGCCGTGATAGGCGCAGACGAGTTCCTCCTCGCAATGCCCCGACCCGCCCGTCACCAGCGGCCCGGCCCGGTGCCGGCAGACATTGTGGAAGGCCCGCAGGAGCCCGTCCTTGCCGCGCACCATCAGAAGCCTGTGTCCGGCAATGTCCGTGGCGACCCAGTCTCCGGCCCCGGCGGCCTCGGCCTCATGACCGAGGAACAGCCAGGCGCGCCCGAACACGGCGGAGCGCTCGCGCGCCCAAGCGTCGCGGCAGCCATAGAGCGCGGCGGGAAGCGTCGTCTGCATGGCGGGATGAAGGCCGTGCGGGATCGCCGCGTCAACCGGTCAGATCAAAATTGGCTCCATGCCGGAGAAGACCGCATGGGTGGCCCCGGCGCCGCGGGCGGCGGAGCCCTGTTCGGGACGCAGGTTCAGCAGCATGACCTGCGGGCAGGCGTGTCGCGCGATACTGATGAGCCCCGCTGCCGCCTGCCAGTCCCGGGCGCTGTGGTGTTCGACGCCGGCGAAGTCGATGGCCAGACACCGGGCCCGGACCCGCGCCAGTCGCCGCGCCAGCGTAGGATCCGGCGCGATGTGCAGGATGACGCCGAGCGCGGCGGTCTCGAAATGCGCAATCGCTTCGTCGATCGCTTCCGGGGGCGCCCGCTCCAGTCCGCCGAGGACTTCGACCAGCAGGGTTCCCGGAGGGGCGCCGTGTCGAAGCTCGGCGCACAACAGCGCGAATCGACCGCCGCTGGACACCAGCGTGCGCCAGAATGCCGGAAGCACGCCGGTGCCTTCCGGTCCGATGTGAAGCAGGTCCAGGCCATGGTTCAGCGTCTGCAGATCGATGCGCTTCAGATCGACCGTCTCCAGCGTGCGGACGCCTCTCGCCGCCAAGGCCGGTTCGCCGCCGCGATGACGCACCGTCCGGCGGATCCGGCGGCTGACCGGTTCCCCCCGGGCAAGATCGAACACGGGCTGGACCGTCAGTGTCACCGTGAGTTCCCGGCGCGCCCGCGTGACCATCGGAAAGGTCACGGTCTCGTAGGCCATGGAGCAGGAGCGGCGCGCTCCAATGGGCGCGGTCGCTCGGGTCTTGACCTCCGGATTGTGGCCCGAGGAGTCTTGGTAACCGGTCGCGGGTGCCATGACTGCCTCCGTCAGCTGGTCTCACATGCCCCGGCTTCAGATTATCACCAAAGGTACGAGCGGATCGCTGACAAACGTGGTGACGGCCTCGTTCACCACGCCGCGATCGCCCGACCGTGGCTGCGTTGACAGCTCACCAACTTTGTGTTTTAAAGTTCTTCGTATTTAGGGATTTTCGATGCGAACGCTCACCAGCCTTTTCCTGATCGCATTGTCCGGTGCCGTCTTCGCCGGGTCGGGCCCGGCCTCGG
>Ga0105044_10014182_pt1 | contig 10784 bp, 1 predicted proteins | sample MAT01_FD_78092 | JGI IMG/M metagenome (GOLD analysis project Ga0105044, IMG submission 78092) | Freshwater microbial communities from Lake Fryxell liftoff mats and glacier meltwater in Antarctica - MAT-01 | ecosystem: Environmental > Aquatic > Freshwater > Ice > Liftoff microbial mat | place... | reverse complement strand
GGTGGGTGTGTGGTGTGTTGGTGGGGGTGTTGTTGGTGTGGGGGTGGTGGGGGGGTGGGGTGTGGTGTTTGTGTCCAGCAGACCGTAAGTTCGGTACCGTGACCAGGCTGGCTCGTAACTGATAACAGCGCCCCTGCGGCTTCCGCGCGTTCACGCATCATGCTCAAGCCATAGTGACCTGAGAATGTTTGTTCAGGGTCAAAGCCCAGTCCGTTGTCACGAATACGTAATTCGATCACGGATTCTTCCTGCTTGAGATGGATATCAACATTATTGGCCTTGGCATGTTTGGCGATGTTATTGAGCGCTTCCTGACATATGCGGTAGAAGGCTATTTGCGCTTCAGCGGGCAGGAAGAACTCCCCCATGATGGTAACAGCGACGGGAACATTGGTTCGGCCTGTGAACGCATTCCCCAACAAGCGTAACAGGTCGCTCAAACTTGAATCGGTCAACGTGGAAGGCCGCAGTTCAGCCAGCAGAGAACGCATTTCGGCCATGGCGCCGCGTGTCAAACGGCGCAAGTCTTCGAGTGAATGGCGTGCTTGTTCCTGATCCTGGTCCCAGAGGCGCGGCAAGACTTCAGCGATCAAACCCGCAGAGAAGAGCGACTGGTTGACGGCATCATGCAGGTTGCGCGCCAAACGCTGTCGCTCCTCCAATACCGCGAGCGCCTGCGCATTCCCATAGAGTTCGGCATTGATCATGGTAATGGCAGCCTGGTTGGCTACGCTGAGAGCCAGGGCGGCGTGATGAGCTGTAAAGTAATTTCGCTCCTCGTGCGCCACACCAACCCCTCCAATAATGCGGCCTTTCACTGCCAGTGGAATCCACATCCATGACTGCATTCCTTCGAGCAGCACAGCAGCCCCATCGTCCAGAAGCGAGCGAAGGAATTGCGCCTGCGGGTTGTTACCCCACACGTCAACGATGCGAATGGGCCGGTGCTCGTTGAACAACGCGACCAGAATTTCGGGAGTATCCAGGTGAATGCGGATGGACGCAGATTGTTCCAATTGTGGTGTCCCACGCATGGCCAGGGTAATTAAGTCCGGGTCTTCAAGTGCGAATACCCCGGCATGGTTATACTTGATAATCTGGTGCAATTGATCGAGGATCAGACCCGGCTGCAGCTCCAGTGTGGATGCCAAAGTATGAGAGATGGCGAGCAGGGTAGTCTGCTCGCGCATTCGGGCTTCTATCTCTCCGTTTAGAATTTTTTCTGTTTGGATGCGCTGGCTGACATCGCGGATGACGCTCAACAAGCACGGCCGGCCGCGATAGTTGAGCGTCGATCTGCGTACTTCAACATAAAACGGTGTGCCATCCTTGCGGATATGACCGACGAGCGCTTCGAACACGCCGCCCGCTTCAGCCATACGAACATGCTCCATAAACAAGGCATGGCTTTCAGGAAGCATGTAGGTTACCGGATTCAGTCCTATAAATTCCCGGCTGGTGTAGCCATGCATCGCACACGCAGCGGAATTGGCTTCCACCACCAGATCTGCCTCCGTATCATAGACAATCAAGCCATCGCTCGCAGCTTCAAAGACACTTCGGTAGTCTTCTTCAGAAGTTAATGGGGTGTCAGGAATTTGACTCATAAAAATCGCCTTTTGTAAATTCACAGATTTGCAGATGCTCGATTTCAATCTACACATCTACCGTTATCCCATTTATTCTACTGCAATAAGCAAAAACTATTTCAATGAATTTTAGTTTCGCTGGACAAGAAGAACGTCCCGAAGGTTTTGTCGAGAAAATTTGGTCGTTTGTGCCAACCTGCGGGACGGTTTCAACTGAAATGAAACACACCCAAACTATTTCAATGAATTTTAGTTTCGCTGTATTGCATTAGTCAGCGCCTTGATCCCATCACAATTCTCACCTCGTGCAGTTGACCGTCATCCAGCAGCGGAATCACTCCAGCAGCCAACACGTTTTCATCCAACAGCACCTGCTTGACACCTTGATTGATTGAATTGGGATTTTCCACGCTGATCTTGTAATGGGTACTTCCAAAACGATAATCCACTTTGAAACCCGTCCACTCGTGCGGGATGCATGGGTTGACGCGAAGTGCATCCCCTACTCTTGTAATTCCCAAAATGGCTTCAATCCCCAGGCGATACATCCAACCAGACGAACCTGTGTACCACGTCCAGCCGCCGCGTCCGGTGTGCGGAGCCACACTGTAAATATCAGCCGCAATCACATACGGCTCCACTTTATAACGCGCCGCTTTCTCGGGCGTATCCGCGTGGCTGATGGGATTCAACATGCGGAATAACTCCACGGCACGGTCACCCTGTCCAAGTTTGGCGAATGCCCAAGCCGTCCAAATCGCGGCATGGGTGTACTGTCCGCCGTTTTCGCGCACGCCCGGTAAATAACCTTTGATATAGCCGGGGTCACGCGCTGATTTATCGAAGGGCGGAGTGAACAGCAGGATCATTTGGTCTTCTGTTTTTACCAAGCGCCTGTTGACAGCTTCCATTGCCTGCGCCGCTCGGGCAGGGTCCGCTGCGCCTGATAGCACCGCCCACGATTGGGCGATTGAATCGATCTGGCATTCCATGTTTTCATGCGAACCCAGTTTCGAACCATCGTCATAGTACGCGCGTAGATACCACTCCCCGTCCCATGTATTGGCTAATGCCTTGGAATATTCATCCGCCTTTTGCAAATATGGCGCGGGGTCTTCTTTCATTAACACAGCCAGCGATGCAAAGCGCTTGAGCGTGTCATGCAGGAACCAGCCCAGCCAGACGCTCTCGCCGCGTCCATTCATGCCCACGCGATTCATGCCATCGTTCCAATCCCCGCCGCCCATCAATGGCAGGTCGTGGATTCCTTTCGTGGTTCCTTTTTCGAGCGCGCGTCGACAGTGTTCATAAAGTGAAAAATTCTTGTCAGTTGTTTCAAACTGGGTATAGCGTTCCATTTCATCAGGCTTGAGCGCTTCGCCTTTCAAGAATGGAACTTCCTCATTCAAAATGGATGTATCCCCCGTAGCGGAAACATACTCCGCGGTGACGTACGGCAGCCAGAGCAAATCATCGGAGAAGCGCGTGCGCACGCCGCGCCCTGCGGGTGGATTCCACCAATGCAGCACGTCCCCCGCTTCGAACTGATGCCGCGCCGCTTCCAAAATTTGCGCGCGCGTCATATCGGGTCGGCTGTGCAGCAGCGCCATCACATCCTGCAATTGGTCGCGGAACCCAAACGCGCCGCTGGATTGATACAGCGCAGTCCGCCCCCACAAACGGCAGGACAGGGTTTGATACAACAGCCAGCGATTGAGCATCAAGTTCATCGCAGGGTCGGGCGTTTCAACCGTGATGGTGTTCAGGATATCATCCCACTGCTTTTGGACGGACTGCCAAACCGCTTCCACCTCTACCGACGATTGAATCTGTCCGATCAGCTTTAGGCTTTCATCCCGATCTTTTCCCTCGCCAATTAAGAAGAACACTTCTTCTGTTCCATTGGGCACAAGGTCAACATGCAGTTGGATGACCGCACACGGATCCAGCCCAGCATTGACTGCGCTGTCCAACCCGATGCGGCCAAGCGCGGCGGGTGCGCGCATACTTCCCATGCGGCCTAAAAATTCCGTGCGGCTGGCGGTGACGCCGTGCGCTTTTTTATTTGCGGCAAGAAATGCCACGCGCCCGCCAAAATCACTATTGAAATTATTGCTGGCAAGCAAGGCATTATTATCAGGGTCAAACTCTGGCATGATATAGGCTTGCTGAATATCCCGCGTGGTGCCGAGCACCCATTCGGCATAGTAGGTCACTGTCACACGGCGCGGACGGTCCCATAGATTTTGCAAACGCAAATGCACAATTTTCACGGGCGCATCAGGCGCAGCAAACATTCGCATGTTCTGGTTCAAGCCGTGGCTTTGACTCTCGAAGATCGAATAGCCCGCTCCGTGACGGATCACATGCGTGGTATCCGCGCCAGCAGGCATCGGCGTCGGGCTCCAGACCAGGCCCGTCTCTTCATCGCGGACATACAGCGCTTCACCCGGCATATCGGTGACGGGATCATTGCGCCACGGGGTCAATCTGTTCTCGCCGCTATTCTCTGCCCAGGTACAGCTCGAACCTGATTCAGAAACCAGAAACCCGAACTGCGGATTGGCGATCACATTGACCCACGGATGCGGTGTGCGCTGACCAGGTTTTAGATGAATAACATATTCTTTTCCATCGCGGCTGAATCCGCCGAGGCCGTTGCGGCTGCTGCCGGCTTGCAAGTCAACTGGCAGAGGCAGCGAATTCGTCGGTTCAGAATCAGTGAACGGGGAGAGTGAAGCGGTGAACTGTGGCAGGCGGATGGATTGAACAGTCAGGCGCAATGCATGGTCGGCAAGCGTCCCGTTCTTTTCATCCAAAATAACGCCAGCCACGGTTTCAAATAAAATCCTGTCGGCGTTTTGAAGTTGATCGGTACGCAAGATAAAAATTCCATCACGCTGATTGAGCGAGCCATCCGCGCCCATGCGGCGGATCTGGCGTTGAATGGCGTTGTGCAGATCGAGAGCGTAGCCCGTATCTTGATCGTTGAGAATAAGCAGGTTGATCGTGACGTGATGGCTGCGCCAATACATGAAGGCTTGCAGGCTCTCGCGCAGCAGCGGCGACTCGCCATCGCGGACGCGCGCCATCAGAATTGGATAATCACCTGAAATGCCAAAGGCCCACAAACCCGATTGCCCTTTTTCGTTTTGCGCGAGAATGTGCGGCGCGGCGCGCAAGGTTCCGACGGGATACAGCAAGGCAGATAAAAGACGCTGAATATTTTCAACCGCGTAGGCATTCAAACCAAGTTCAAGAAGCTCACGCTCGCTGCGGGCGCGCGCGTCATCGAAGGCGCGATAGACAGATTGTCCCGTTTGATAACGAGATAATTTTTCCAACGCTTCGGCGCGGGTCGGCGCGGCCAGCGTGAGAAATGTGACTCTGGTTTTCCCATGCGGCTTCAAATCAATTTCCTGCGCCAGTGAAAGGATCGGGTCGAGCGTGCCACCGGTGGTTCCACTTAGGTGGCGATTGGCCCTTTGCAGCGCCAGCGGGTTATGCATCGTCTGCGACCTGCCAATGAATTTGGCGCGGTCACTTTCATGATCGCCAGTTACTTTGCGCCCCGATTCGATGATCATCGCATGAAGCAGCACAACAGGCTTTTCATACGCAGAGCTCGGACGGTGCTGGAACACAAGCGCATTCTCGTTGGGGAGATATTCGCTTTCAATGAAAAGTTTATTGAAAGCGGGATGCCGCCGATCTGCAGATTGCGCGGCCAGCACCACTTCCCCATAGCTGGTCAACTTCAATTTTCGGGAACGGTCACCGTCATTTAGAATATTGACGCGCCGAATCTCGACGCCGTCTGGGCTGACGGTGACTCCCGTGCGCAGAGAAATTCCATTTTCCGAACGCTGAAATTCCACCTTGTGCGGATAAAAATATACTTCCTGATGGTCGCCTGCCTGACCATCAGGCGCATTGACGATGGGCTGACAGGTGGCAGACCAAAGCGCTCCGCTCTCGCGGTCTTGCATGTAGATCCACGTGCCCCACTGATCGAGGGTGGCATCTGCATGCCAGCGCGTCAACGCAAATTCGCGCCACTGACTGTATCCGCCGCCCGCGCTGGAGATCATCACACTGGTATCGCCTTGTGAAAGCACATGCACCTGCGGAATGGGACTATCCACGGGCACGCGCCACGGGTCACTGCTGACCAAACGAATTACATCGGGCGTATCTGTTGGCTCGTCCAGGTGAGGATATTCAATCGGCGGGTTGAGCGGAATTTTTTCCTGCAGCAGCAGTTCCACACTTTGGACATGCTCGTCACTGTGAAAACGATGAACCATGACATCATCCAACAGGTAATTACAAACCGCCACCAAAACCATACCCTGATGATGCGCCATGTACGACTGCACAATGGCATGTGTCTGCCCGACGGGTAATCGCTTTTTTGTGTAATCAAGCGCCTCGTAAAAGCCAAAACGCCCAAGCATGTTAAGCTCTTCGAGACGCGCCATGTTTTCAAGCACAGCCTGAGGCTGCAACGAAAGTCCGATCAGCGAAGCATACGGCGCGATGACCAGGTCATCTGGCAGGTCACGCTTGTAACCCAGGACAGGCACGCCAAAGGCCTGATACTGATAATTCAAATTGAGGTCAAACGCATAGTAACCCGATTCCGAGATGCCCCAGGGAACTTCCTTCTCTTCTCCATAACTCATTTGCGCATCGAGCGCGACGTAGCAGCTATCTGAGAGAAAGGTCCCGTTGTAGTTTTTTGTGAACAGGGTCGGCATGAGATACTCGAACATGGTGCCGCTCCACGAAAGCAGCACCTGCTTGCCGTTCACTTTTGTCACAGGCCGACCAAGATGCTGCCAGTGACTGTGCGGCACATCGCCCTTGGCAATCGCGATCAAGCTGGCAATGCGCGCTTCCGAGGCAAGCAAGTCGTAATAACTTGGGTCGAGTCCTTCGGTGCTGGCGTTATAGCCGATGTGAAAAACCTGACGGCGCTCGTTGAACAAAAAGCGGAAATCCATATCCCGCACAGCGGCGCTCGCATGTTCTGCCAGACCTTGAAACCCGATCAGCAGGGGCGTCACGGCCATGTGCGCGGACGATAGATCTTCATCCAACTTTTTGCACCACTCACGGGCTGCATCATCCTGCGCTTCGAAATCTTTCAACGCAGTTTTGATGCGCTCGTACACCGCGCCCGCTTCTCTCAACTTTGGCAGTTCAGCGGGCAGGCTGGCGAGAAATTCCTGTCCATTGGGTGTTTGAAGATAAGGCGAATCCAATTGGCTGAGCCAGGGCGCGAACAATACCAAACTGCGCCGCATATCCAACAAATGCTGATTCATCAGATCGAGATAGAGTTGCAGCTCAGTCAGGGATTCGGGGTTGAGATTTGGATGACTCTCAAGCAGCTGCATTAAGCGATGCGAGACTCTTGCCCAGCCTTCGCCTGACAGCCAGGCGAGAGTCATTGTCCACGCTGACGGTTGATTCTGAATGGCGCTGACGCGCTCGTAAATACTGGTCAATTCCACTTCAAAGGATTCAAGCGAAGCGTGAGGATTATTTTTCCCCCGTAAGGGATTCGGGGTATTATCCAACGATTGCAATACTTCCCCCAGAATATCAATGATCACGAGCAAGCCCTGCCAGCGTTTGTTGTCAAACACAGATGCCTCTGGCAGCGCAAGGCAGCCTTGTTTAAGGGTGATCAAGCAAGCCGCCAGATTGCCGCTGTCCACGGTGGAAATGTAACGGGGCGGAAGAGCCGTCAGTGTTTGTGAGTCGTACCAGTTTAAGAGATGACCGCGGTAATGCTCCAGATCATCCATGCTCTCAAAGGTCGAACGCAAACGGACTGCCAATTCGAACAGGCCCATATACCCTAAATCATAGGCCGATAAAGTAGAAACCAGAAACAATCCAATATTGGTTGGCGTGGTGTAGTGCGCCACATTGCCGCGCGGCGACTCCTGGAAATGATCGGGCGGCAGCCAGTGATCATTGGGGCCGGCAAAGCGCTCAAAAAATGCCCAGGTGCGGCGAGCCAAACGGAGAACTTGTCTGCGCTGAGGTTCGGAGAGCGGCTTGGTTGTGTGCGTCACAGGCAGGCTGATGACATACGCGATCTGCGGAGCGATGAACCATGTGATCAAAAAAGGAAGCGCGGCCCAAAGCGCACTTGGGTTAAGCGTGGTAATGGTAATCCCCACTAGCAAGGAGAAAATCGCGGCAACCGCCATCTCTCTCCAGGTTTCGTAACGAGCGTTCATCAATCCAAACGAGCGGGCTACATTTGCGGCGGTTGTCCACTGCAATAGATTTTTGCGCGCAATCAGCAAACGGATCAGCGTTGTGCCAATCGCGCCCAACATCAACAGAGCTTCGTAAGGCAGAAAAATAATGGCAAGCGCCCAGCGCGTGAACGGAAGCTGGGCCGTTTTGATCCACTGTTTAAGGGTTATCTTTCCAAAATTGTGCCAGCCATTTTGAACGGTCTGTATCACAATGGGCAGGGCGGAAGGCAACAGCACCAACAAAGTCCATATTAATGGCGAGCCAGGCAGGTACAACCAACCCGCGGCCAGCAATGCCAATAACGTAGGCGGCAGCAAACTGCGGCGCAGATTATCAAAAATTTTCCAGAGATTAATCGCAGACAAACTATTGCGGGCAATCCCTTTTTCGGTGTGGACGACGGGCAGCAGCCAGGGCATCAACTGCCAGTCACCGCGAATCCAACGGCTCAAGCGGCGGGCATAGACCATATAGCGCGACGGGTATTCTTCATATAAGACGATATCCGTGACCAGCGCCGCGCGCCCATAAATCCCCTCAAATAGATCGTGGCTGAGCAAAGTATTCTGCCGCACCTGCCCCGCCAGGCTGCGTTCGAAAGCCGCGACATCATAAATCCCTTTGCCAACGTAACTGCCTTCGCCAAACAGATCCTGATACACGTCCGACACAGCAAAGGAATACAGGTCAAAGCCCGCGTTCCCCGCAAAAATTTGCGCGAAGATCGAACGGTTTGCACTGGTCGGTTTGATGGCAACACGCGGCTGCAACACGGTATAGCCAGCAACCACCGAACGCCCATCCTCGGAAAACTCCGCACGGTTCAGCGGATGCGCCAGCGTGGCGATCAATCGGTTCGCGCTGCCCTGCGGCAGTGACGTGTCCGCATCCAGCGTAATGACATATTTGATATCGGGCAGAATACTGAATTTCCCAACCTGGGTAGTATAGGCTGTCCCGCCTGAATTAAGCAGCAAGCGATTGAAGTCTGCGAGTTTGCCGCGCTTGCGCTCCCAGCCCATCCAAACCCCTTCAGATGGATTCCACTGGCGCTGACGATGGAATAAATAAAAAGGCGCTTCTTTCCCGTACTTGGAGTTGAGATTTTCAATACCAGTAGTAGCCAGCCCAAGCAGTTCCTCGTCCCCCGCCATGGACTCTGCGGATGCATCCCCGAAATCGGTTAACAGGGCATAGGTCAACTGCGGGTCTGGGTTGGCAAGATAATAAAGTTCCAACTCCTGTAAAAGATGATTAAGCTCTTCCGCATTTTCCAACAAAGTCGGGACAACCACCATGGTGCGAGTATCCGATGGGATGCCTTCCGAAAAATCCATGCGCGGCAGGCTTTGAGGTTTGATGCGGCGGGTCACATTCCAATGCACGAGAACAATGGCAGATTCGACAGACAGCCCGAGTCCAAGCACGCCGACAAGAAGGAGCTGGATCAGCGAACCGCCAAAAAATTTTGTGTAGGCGAGCAAGCCCAAAACAAACAGAATGGAAAAAATAGCGATACTTCCCAGATACGCAACGGTGGGGGACTTTAGAAAAGCACGCTGTATGCGAATACGCATCCCAGGCTTATAGTCAATTTTTTGTTCAAGCGCCGCACGACCCGTGTCGATCAGATAAAAGCCAACGTGTGCTTTTCGTTTTGGAACCGCGGCATCCGCAGTTCGGGAGAAATCAACAGCAGCGAGCGCGACACCCTCTTCGCTGAAAGTGGAGTGACGCGCCAATTCCTCGATGACGTTGCGATAATTGTTGCGGGTGTCAAAGTCCATACCCGCATAGATCGCTGCGGGGTCATCCCGCAAAATTCGTTCCACGCGGCTGGTCTGCTCAAAGATGTCCTTCCAATCCGTAGCCAAAAGCAAGCGCAAGCTGAGAAAACAATTGGCAACAAGGGTGTCGTTTGTCAATGACTGGAAATCAAACTGGTTTGGGATTTCCTTCAATCCCTTTGGCACATCGATCCCTGTCAGCGCGGCGGTAGCGTAGGTGAGGCGTTCCAAAATTCCGATGCGCAGCATGATCGGCAGCGCCCAAAGCTCCCCGATCGTCAGAGGCGTCACCTGTTGATATTCCTGCATAAAAATCGCAGCTTGAGTCAGATCGATCTGACATTGGCTGTATGAGATCCATTCGCGTGCCAGTGCAAAAATACGAGTATGCCCCTGCAACGGAGTCCCATCCAGTTTGGGTAACTGGATCAGAAAATTTCCCGGCAGATCCTCTTCAATTTGGCGCAGGGTCTGTTTGACAATGTAAAAGTTATCCAACATCCATTCGCCCGCGCGGGATACTGGGATATCCTTTGCAGGCACGGATTTAAAAATCGTATTGGCATTATGCAAAACCAAGTCCCAGCTTTGCAGGGTATCCAACACATCCGTATTTTGGATGCGAGGTGTTTTTACCGTATCCCGTCCGGCTGGGACTACTACGTGTGCTCCTGCCAGTTGATGCGCAAATTTCTTCAGCCGACTATCGGAGTCCTGGCTGGTTGTTTCAGATGGAATAACCTGTGAGGCAATCTGCATTCGTTATCGCTCTGCGCGTTCGCTTGATTGCGCGTCAGGCAGGGTAGGGTCTTGTTTAGCGGGTAAATCCTGCACGATCAGAAGCGGCACTTTGCCATACATGATGAAATTATAGACCAGGCTGCCATACGGCCATTGATGGTTTCCCGAATATCCGTGCGCACTCAACGCGACCAAGTCAACATGTTCGTGCTCTGTCAATTGATGCAATGCAACAACCGCATTGTCATTGGTTAGAAGATGAGTTTGCACAGGGATGCCTTCCAGATAGGAACGAGACTTCAACTGTTCGAGATAGCGTTCGGCCTCTTCCTGATTACGGTTTATCACGCGGTTGGATAATTCAATGTCTTCGGGAGTTGGCGGC
>Ga0105044_10014181_pt1 | contig 10785 bp, 9 predicted proteins | sample MAT01_FD_78092 | JGI IMG/M metagenome (GOLD analysis project Ga0105044, IMG submission 78092) | Freshwater microbial communities from Lake Fryxell liftoff mats and glacier meltwater in Antarctica - MAT-01 | ecosystem: Environmental > Aquatic > Freshwater > Ice > Liftoff microbial mat | place... | reverse complement strand
TTTCACATCAGCACCGGCGGCGCCACCTACTTCAACACGACGCCTCTCGGCCGCGCCGTCACCGGCACCGCGCTGGTGGTGGCGATGCGCGAAGACGGCGTCAACATCTGGGGCGACGGCAGCACCTACAAGGGCAACGACATCGAGCGCTTCTACCGCTACGGTTTGCTGGCCAACCCTTCGCTGCAGATCTACAAGCCCTGGCTGGACCAGCGTTTCATCGACGAGCTGGGCGGCCGCAAGGAGATGAGCGAATACCTCATCGCCGCCGGCTTCGACTACAAGATGAGTGTCGAGAAAGCCTACAGCACCGACAGCAACATGCTGGGTGCCACGCACGAAGCCAAGGATCTGGAGTTCCTGAGCTCGGGCATGCACATCGTCAAGCCGATCATGGGCGTGGCTTTCTGGAAGCCCGAAGTCGAGGTCAAGGCAGAGCGGGTGAGCGTGCGCTTTGAAGAAGGTCATCCCGTGGCGCTGAATGGCCGCGGTTTTGACGATGCTGTGGCGCTGCTGGAAGAAGCCAACCGCATCGGCGGTCGTCACGGCCTGGGCATGTGCGACCAGATCGAGAACCGCATCATCGAAGCCAAGAGCCGCGGCATCTACGAAGCGCCTGGCATGGCGCTTTTGCACATCGCCTATGAGCGTTTGGTCACTGGCATCCACAACGAAGACACCATCGACCAGTACCGCGCCAACGGCCGCCAGCTGGGCCGCTTGTTGTACCAGGGCCGCTGGTTCGACCCCCAGTGCCTGATGCTGCGCGAAACCGCCCAGCGCTGGGTGGCGCGTGCCATCACCGGCGAGGTGACGCTGGAGCTGCGGCGCGGCAACGACTACAGCCTGCTCAACACCGAGAGCCCCAATCTGACCTACCACCCCGAGCGGCTGACGATGGAAAGTGGCAAAGGCGCTTTCACGCCAGCAGACCGCATCGGGCAGTTGACCATGCGCAATCTGGACATCGAAGACACGCGCAGCAAACTTGGCATCTACACCGCCACCGGGCTGCTGGGCGCCAGCGGTGCTGCCAGCCTGCCGCTGCTGACGGGCACCCGCCGCAGCGACGACGATGCTTGACACTGAACTGAAAAGATCGAGGAACTGCACAAATGCTGGACGATAGTGACGAAGGCGCGCGCGCTGGCGTCTGGGTGACGCTGGGCCTGGTGGCTTTCTTGTTGTTCATGCTGCTGTTTGGCCTGATGCTGAGGCAGATCAACCTGGGCAAAGCTGCCACCGCCGTGGCCGCCGCCCCGATGGCCACACCTGCGTTGGTCGCAGGTGCCACCGGCATCGGTGCAGCCGGCAGCCCGGCCAGCAGCATCGGTGTGGCCGAGATGCTGGACATTCCGGTCAGCGGCATCGTGGCGGGCTCGCTGTACTTTGCCTCGGGCTCGGCTGACCTGGCGGCCGACGCCGCCCTGACGCTGAACGCGATCCGCGATGTGGCCAGCGCCGAGGCCGGGCGCAAACTGATGATCTCGGGCTACCACGATGCCACGGGCGACCCGGTGCTCAACGCAGAGTGGGCCGAGGCGCGCGCGCTGCAGGTGCGTCAAGCCTTGGTCAGCATGGGCGTGGACCCGGCTCGACTGGTGCTGCGCAAGCCTGAGCAGTTGATTGGCGACGCCGATGCGGACCGTGCCAGGCGGGTGGATGTGTTGTTGATGGACATTTGAGCGCCTGCATCAGTCACGCATAGCGCCTGGGTGATGGGCATGGAGCCGTCAGTCCTCTGCCAGCAACACTGAAGCGGCCCGCAGCCGGCCGACTTCGATCCCGTTCCAATTGCGCAGCCTGACATCCGCCAGGCTGGCGATGAAAGTGCGCTCGTCGCTTTCGTGATTGCTGCCGCTGCCGCTGTCGTTGTCGTTGGCGTTGCCGGCGCTGTCGTCCAGGCGCACCAGCCGGGCGATCACGGCTGCCATCACCACCTCGCAAGCGCGCGCGGTGTTGCCGTCGTCGATCTTGATCGCCACGCCCAGGCCTTGCTCGGGCAACGCTGCGCAGTACATGCCTTCGGCGCCGACCTTGCAGAAAACCCGCTCACCCAGGCGCTGCATCACGCGGCTGTCAAAGCGGCCGGTGCCGGCCACCATCTGCGGCGCACGCGCCACCGCCTGGCGCAGCCGCAATGCGGCGCGGGCGTGCTCAGGGCTCAGACCTTGGCCAGTGGCCACGCGGGCAAAAGCATGGGCGAGCCGACGCAGCGGGATCGCGTAGGTCGGGATCGAGCAGCCGTCGGTGCCCATCGGCGCTTCGGCCAAGGGGTGTCCGGTGGTGGCTTGCAGCGCGGCGCTGACTTCGCGCATCACCGGGTGGACAGGCGCTACGTAGCCTTTCAAGAACGGCCGAGGGTCGTGGCCGCTGCCTTCTGCCATCCAGCAGCCCAGGCAGATAAAACCCGCGTGTTTGCCAGAGCAGTTGTTGTGCAGCGCGCTGGGCGTCTGGCCAGCCGCTGCCAGCGCCTTCAACGCGCCGTCGTGGTACGGCCAGTGCGCGCCGCACTCCAGCGCCGAGACATCGACGCCGGCCTTTTTCAGCATCGACGCAGCAGTGTCGGCGTGCTGCGGCTCGCCTCCATGAGATGCGCAGGCCAGCGCCAGCTCTTCGTCGCTGAGTTGCCAGCGTTCGGCTGCACCGCTGGCCACCAGCGGCAGCGCTTGCAGCACCTTGATCGCAGAGCGGGCAAACACCGGCCGTTCGATGTCGCCCAGAGCGGTGTGCACCGCGCCGTCCGCGTCGACGATGGCCACTGCGCCGCGATGGGCTGATTCGGTGATCCCGCCGCGCAGGGCCTCAGTCAGGATGGGGTTGGTGTTCACGATCCTGTGTTGCCGCCTTACCTGAGCAGACCTTCGGCTTTCAAGGCCTCCTGCACCGCTGGGCGGGCACTGACGCGGGCCATGAAGACGACCAGATTCTTGAATCCGTTGATGTCCACACCCACGTGGCGGCCCCAGCTTGCTACGGTGAACAGGTAGCCGTCGGCCACCGTGAAGCCGCTGCCCATCAGGTAGTCGCGCCCTTCGAGCTGGGTGTTGACCCACTCGAAGCGCTGGCCCAGCTTGGCGCGCGCCAGCACTTTGGCTTCCTCGGGCATCGACGGGTTGAACAGCGGCGAAAAACCCTTGTGCAGTTCGGTGCTGATGAAGTTGAGCCACTCCATCAACTGGTAGCGCGCCAGCGTGCCGGCCGCAGGCGCCAGGCCACTGTCCGGCGCTTGATCGGCGATGTATTGCACGATGGCCGGGCCTTCGGTCAGGCGGGTGCCGTCGTCAAGCTCCAGCACTGGCACATAGCCCTTGGGACTGATCGCGTAGAAGTCAGCGCCGTCCTGGGTCTTGTGGGTCTTGGTGTCGACCTTGATGGCCTCGAAAGGCAACCCTGCTTCGCGCAGGCTGATGTGGGGGCTGAGCGAGCAGGCGCCGGGGCTGAAATAGAGCTTGGTCATGGGTGTCGTCTCGTTGATTTCAAAGCCGGCAGCATACTCGCCGCTGGCCAAGCCTGCATGCTGCTGCCGAGGTTCGATCCTGTTGCTGCCCATCGCTCTCGCACCTAACTCTCGCACACCGCTCGTGCACACCCCTCGTGCACAGCCCCCTCGCCGCTTGCGCCGTCACAATCCAGCATGACCTGGACTGCCTTGCTGTTGGTGCTTGCCGCCGCTGTGCTGCACGCCAGTGGGTCCAGCGTGGCCAAGTGCGCGGGCGGTGACCGCCGGTTTACACGGCTGACCGGTCTGCTGACCAGCGTGTTGTCGTTGCTCGCCGGCCGCTGGTTTTGGCTGGCAAGAGTTGCCGCGCTGGGGCTGGATGGAGGGGGCCGTTTGGGAGTCTGTGGTGGGGTGTTCTTGATCGCCGGTGGGCCGGCGCTGTGGCGGCGTTCCAGTGTCTACGCCAGTGCCCGTGCAGGTGCCAGCACTTCGGCGGCTGCCGACGTGCGTTGGGCGCAGGACTGCGAGCACGTGCATGCCGCGCTGTGCGTGGGCCTGCAGGCGCGCACCTTGTCGCGTCACCGAGCGGGCCTTGCCAACGGCTGGCGTTTGCAGGGGCGCGCAGCCCTGCTGGGCGGCTACCTGTTGGGCGAGTGCGACCGTGGGCTGAGGTCGCCGGGGGCTGCCTGCAGGGCGCTGGGTGTCATCGCATTGGCGCTGTCATGAAGCCGGCGCGCTTGCCCGACTCTGATGCGGCTTCACAGGTGCTGTGGGGCGTCGATTTCTCCAGCGCACCCTCGGCGCGCAAACCCATCGTGGTGGCCCAGGGATTGTTGATCGGCCGGGTGTTGCGGTTGCAGGGTTTACGGCGTCTGAATACGCTGGTGCAGTTTGAGGATTGGCTGCAAACGCCGGGCCCATGGGTGGGCGGGTTCGATTTCCCTTTCGGCCTGCCCAGACACTTTGTCGACAGCCTGGGCCTGGGCCAGAGCAGTGCTGAAGTGATGGCTGCATTGCGCCGTCGCTGCGCCACGCGCATGGACTTTCGTGCCCTGGTCGACCAATGGGGCAATGGCCAACCCAAGGGTCAGCGGCTGCTGCACCGCCGCACCGACGCGGCGCAGCAGGGCGTCAGCAGCACCAGCCCGTTGCAAACACGTTATGTGCCGGTGGGTTTCATGTACTTCGAGGGCTTCTCAAGGCTCTTGCAGGCCCAGGTGCAGGTGCCTCGGATGTTCGAGCCGGACGTTTCGCCGATGCCGCCGGTGCCGCCGGTGCCGTCTACGCTGCCGGTCCAGGCCCGGGTGGCTCTGGAGGCCTACCCAGGGTTGCTGGCCTACGAGCTGATTGGCCGGCGCAGCTACAAGAACGACGCTGGGCCCGAGCGTCTGCTGGCCAGAAAGCAGATGGTCGAGATGCTCGAGCAAGGCCGCACACGCCTGGGCTTGCGCCTCAAGCTCAGCCCTTCGCAGGCGGGTGAACTGGTGGCCGATGCGGCTGGCGACCATCTGGACGCCGTGCTGTGTCTGGTGCAAGCCGCCTGGGCCAGTCAGCAGCCCGCTTATGGCCTGCCAGCAGATCTGGATGCTGTCGAAGGCTGGATCATCAGCAGCTGAGTTGGCCGCGCCTTGCACGCTCGATCGCGGCTGCGTACGGCGTAGCCGCCGCCCCGCCCCAAAATGGGCTTGAAGGGCTTGAAGGGCTTGAAGGGCTAGAAGGGCTTGAGCAAGGTGGCCAAGCCTCATCGGTTCAACAGCGCAAATCCTCAAAGCCCTGATCGCCACTGTGGTCTGCAGCGCGGCGGCGCCCCTGGCGTTGTGGCAGGCCGGATTCCAGCCACTCGCGGTCCACCACCGCCAGCGCCGCCAGCGTGTCGTCGGTATTGCGCTGCAGCAGCGGCTCGATGGCCCGGATCTGCAGATCGATGGCCGCATGCAGCAATGATCTCTCGACCCGCAGGCGATGCGCTTCGTGCACGCGGCCGGTGTTGCGCGCCACTTCAGCCAGCAGACCCATCACGGCCAGCCGCAGTTGTGGCGGGTCGCCGTCCACCAGTTGCGGCAGCAACAAGCGCGAGGCAGTCAACAGTGAGGTGTCGCGGCTGTCCAGCCAGACGGCCTGGGCGGTGTACAGCCGCGCCCAGGCGCCCGGGATGCGCAACTGGTGGCGCCGCGCCGCTTCCATGCAGCCGCGTTGCACCGCTTGCGATTCAGCCACCTGGCCGTTGACCAGCAGCGCTGCGCCGGCGCGGATGCGCGGCATCAACTCGGCAGGGTCTGTCGGTACCTGCTCGGTCTGCGCCAGCAACTGCTGGGCGTAACGCAGCATGCGTTGCGCCGAGGCCTGTGTGTGCTCGGCCTCGTCGGCAACGAACAAGCCGGCGCTGGCTTCCAGCAACACCGACAGCAAGCTGTCCAGCGCCCCCATCACGGCGCTCGGGTCGTGGCGCTCGCGGGCTCTGGACAGGGCCTGCAGCGCCAGCGATTCGCCGCCGGCAAAGTCCTTCATGCGGCCGTGCAGGCGTGCCATCAAAGTCAGTGCACTTTCAAGCGCTGCGGGCAGAGCGTGCACGCGGGCCAGCCTGAAGGCATGGCGCACCAGGGTCAGCGCCTCAAAGCCCTGTTCATGCTCCATGCAGGCAGCCGACAATACCATCAGTGCATCGCAAGATCCTGCAGGCTCTTGCAGCGCCTGAAAACGCGCCAAGGCGCGGCGGCCGACCTGGAAGGCTTCGTTGTACTTGCCCTGGGCGTACAGCTTGTGCATGGCTGTGGCCATGGCGTGGCCTTCAGACAGCCAACGGTCGGCTTCGGTGTCGAAGCTTGAATCAACGTAGCCCGGAGTACCGGGCTCACCGATGACGCCGCTCTCATCCAGCAGATCAAACTCGGTGGCTGCCACCGGCAGCGAGTCACCGCTGTCCAGGTGGCCCTCAGCACCGCCTCCAGCACCCCCTGTTGCGCTGTAGGGGTTCAGGCCGCCGCCCAGTCCCCAGCGCAAGCCCCGAATGCCGTCGTCCAGAACCAGGTCTTGCCAGTGGGAAGGTTCGGCCTGGTTGGGCGCGGCTGTCGGCATGCAGGGTGAGGCAGAGTTGATGTAAGTTATTGTGTCATTGGCCTTTCATCCCCAATAAGGGGGATATGCCCCCTATTCGCGGGGGTGTTTGTGTTTGACGCAGTCGTGCTGCGTCACCAGCGGCTGGTCCTAGCGCAGCAGCTTCAGCTCATCCAGGGGCGAGTGCAGGCAGCCATCCTGTACGTCTTGCCAACCCCGGCGCAGCAGCATGTGCTGCGCGTTGTGGCAGAACTGCAAGCGCTGCGCCTGCGGCCATTGCTGGCGCGCAAAGGTTTCGAGCGAGGCGGGCATGCTGACCTGGAAACGGCGCAAGCGCAGGTCTTGCTCGGGGTGGTCGTCGTGATGGATCCAGGGCATCCAGCGACTGAGCCACAGCAACGGTTGACCGACATCAAAAACACTGGGGCTGTAGCCGCTTTGCTGCAACCACTGCTGCGCTGCCTGTCGGGTACTGGCCTGGCCGCCCCAGGCTACCGCCATCAGCTCTGCCACCCACTGGTTGCAGTTTTGGTAGCGCTGGCCAAACGCGTAGGCATTGGCGCTGTAGTGGCGGCCCAGCAGTTGCAGTGCAGCTTGTGGCTGCAGGGCGTGCTGTTCCAGCAAGCGTTGTGCCGGCTCGGGCAACAACACGACTGAGACATAACCCAGCGCGGCGTCTGCAGTGCCCAGCACAAAGGCCGCCAGCCCTTGGTCAAAGATGCGTGGCTGGCCCTCGTCGCAGGCGTAATAGAGCTGCCGCACCGCCCAGGGCGAGGCCGGGTTGGCCAGCAGGCTGAGCCCGGCATGCGAGTGGCGATGTGCAAAGCGCTGCAGATCCAGGCCGGAGCGTGATATCAGCGCCAGCCGCGCGCCAGAGCGCTGCAGTTCGGCCTGAATGAAGGCGCTGAACTGGAACAACCGGTCCTTCTCCAGCGCGCTCAGTGTGGGCTGTGAGCTGCAAAATCGGCTGTCGGAACTCGCCGGACCGGCAGCGGCACGGGCGGAATGGGCGGAGAAGCTGGCGGCCTGTGCAGCAGGTGCTGCCAGACACAGCGCAACCGACAGTGCAACCGAAAGTGCAACCGACAGCGAAACCGACGGCCCCGATGCAGCCAGCTTGGCGCTCACGGCGATTGCAATCCGGCGCAGCAACTCAGAGCTTCAACACTTGCGTTTGCAACTGGCGTTGCCAGCCGTCTTCGAGCACCAGAAAAAACGGCTCCTGGCTGCCGGCATGAGAGAAGGCCAGACCGTAGCTGCGTTCGTCGGCGCGCAGCAACTGGCCTGTGCTGATCTGTGCCTGCGCCAGCGTGGGCTGCGGCAGGTAGAGGTAGAACTCCTCGCCTGCGCTGGCCATCGACTGCAGCTTCAGGCGCGCCAGGCCGGCGCGCGGATGGGCTGCGGCTTGCGGCCCTGCAGCCGCATCAGCGGCCTGCGCGATCTCGACCACGCGGTACTCGCCTGCTGCAGTTTTTTTCTCGCCGCCCGATGAGCTGGTGCTGGACTTTTCGATGGACGTAGACAGACTGCCCACCGAGGCAGAACCTGCGTCCGATGAGGCCGAAGACGCCGAGCTGGCCGACCAGACCGGTGCGGCGGCGCACAGCAACAGGCCAAGTGCCCAGCGCAAGACCGCGCCAAAAGACGGCAAGAGTGTCGCAGCATTCGTCGGCATGGCAGTGGGTTTGTTCAGGGTGCAGACCAGCATCGATGCTACGGGATGCGTATGCTGCCGTGTGCGCAAAAGTTTCCTGATCCAAGCCCTGTGTGCTTGGCGAGCATGAAGGTCCCCATCCGATCAGCAGCCACCACTCCGCTTGAGACGGGCTTGGGACTGGGTGCGCTGCACACCTGGTTCGCGCAGCAAGGCTGGCAGCCACACGAGTTTCAGCAACAGGTGTGGCAAGCCATGGCCGCCGGGCGCAGCGGGCTGTTGCACGCCAGCACGGGCAGCGGCAAGACGCTGGCGGTCTGGCTGGGTGCGTTGTGGCGTGCCTGCTCGCAAGTTCAGGGCTTGCAGGGCGTGCAGGGCGTTCAGGTCGTGCAGGGCGTGCAGGCACGGCATGCCGGGCGCGTCGATGCACCGCATGCCGCGGGCCCACCCAGCGGGCTGCAAGTGCTGTGGCTGACGCCGATGCGGGCGCTGGCTGCCGACACCACCCGCGCCATGCAACGCGTGCTGCCGGCGCTGGCACCGCATTGGACAGTGGGCCAGCGCACTGGCGACACCCCGAGCGCCGAGCGTGCGCGCCAGGACAAGCGGCTGCCTTCGGCGCTGGTCACCACGCCCGAGTCGCTGAGCCTGATGCTGACGCGGCCACGCGCGCAGGCCGACCTGGGTGCGGTGCACTGCGTGATCGTCGATGAATGGCACGAGTTGATTGCCAACAAGCGCGGGGTGCAGGTGCAACTGGCACTGGCCAGGCTGCGGCGCTGGAACCCGGGCCTGGTGGTGTGGGGCCTGAGCGCCACGCTGGGCAATCTGGAGGAAGCGCTGCAGGCGCTGATGGCGGTGCCGCTGCCACCTTCGGCCCAGTCCAGCACGGTCCCAGCTGTCAACTCAGGTGCCAACCCGGGTGCCAACCCAGGTGTCAACCCAGGTGTCAGCCCAGCTGTCACCCCGAAGCCCCCGCTGCTGGTGCAGGGCCGTCTGGACAAAGCCTTGCTGATCGACACCTTGCTGCCACCCGAGCCGGGCCGCTTTTCGTGGGCTGGTCACCTGGGCAGCCAGATGCTGGCGCCGGTGGTGCGCGAGATCGAGAGCGGCAGCACCACGCTGGTCTTCACCAACACGCGCTCGCAGGCCGAGATCTGGTATCAGCTGCTGCTGCAAGAGCGGCCTGACTGGGCTGGTTTGATCGCCTTGCACCATGGCTCGCTGGACAAGGCGGTGCGCGAGTGGGTCGAAGCGGGCCTCAAGTCGGGCCAGCTCAAGGCGGTGGTGGCGACCTCCAGCCTCGATCTGGGCGTCGACTTTCTGCCGGTGCAGCGGGTGCTGCAACTGGGCAGCGCCAAGGGCGTGGCGCGGCTGTTGCAGCGCGCCGGCCGCAGTGGCCATGCGCCGGGCCTGAGCAGCCGGGTGACCCTGGTGCCCACCCATACGCTGGAGCTGGTCGAAGCCGCAGCCGCTCGCCGCGCTGCCGCCGCTGGCCTGATCGAGCCCCGGCGCAGCCCCGAAAAACCTCTTGACGTGCTGGTGCAGCACCTGGTGACGGTGGCTTTGGGGGGTGGATTCGACGCTGATCTGCTGCACGAATCTGACGTCGCGGGGACAGACGTTGCGGGGACAGGCGTTGCAGGGGCAGGCGTTGCAGGGGCAGACGGCGCTGGAACGGACGTTGATACGGCAAACGATGCCGAGGTGGACGAGCCATCCAAGCCGCCGCGCTGGGGTGCCCTTGCTTTGGCCGCCGAGATCCGCAGTTGCTGGGCCTACCGCGCGCTGAGCGATGCGGAATTTGCCTGGGCGCTGGCCTTTGTGCAGCGCGGCGGCGACAGCCTGAGGGCCTACCCCGAGTACCACCGCGTACAGGTGGTCGACGGCCGCTGGACCGTGCCCGACGCTGCGATGGCCAAGCGCCACCGGCTGCAGGTGGGCACCATCGTCAGCGCCTCCGCGATGGCCGTGAAATGGCTCAACGGCAACACCCTGGGCCAGATCGAAGAAGGTTTCATCGCGCGCCTCAAAGCGGGCGACTGCTTTGTCTTTGCCGGCCGCGTGCTGGAGTACTTGCGCACCCAGGACATGGCCGCCTATGTGCGTGTGGCCCGCAAGCTCAAAGGGGTGGTGCCCTCCTGGGCCGGTGGTTCGATGCCGCTGTCCAACGAGCTGGCGCAGGCCGTGCAGGCCTTGCTGGAAGAAGCCGCGCAAGGCCGCTTCGACAGCCCTGAGATGCTGGCTGCGCAACCGATGTTGCAAACACAGGCGCAACTGTCGCACCTGCCGCAGCCCGGCCGGCTGCTGCTGGAGCGTCTGAAGTCGCGCGAAGGCCACCACCTGTTCATCTACCCCTTTGCAGGCCGCAACGTGCACATCGGCCTGGCGCAGTTGCTGGCCGGGCGGCTGTCGCGCAGTCAGCCTAACAGCTTTTCGCTCAGCGTCAACGACTACGGCCTGGAGATCCTGGCCGCCAAGCCCTTGGATCTGGGCAGCGCGCTGGGCGCAGGCCTGTGGTCCACCGATCAGCTGATGGCTGACGTGCTGGCCAGCTTGAATTCTGGCGAGCTGGCGCAGCGCCGCTTCAGGGAAATCGCCCGTGTCGCCGGGCTGGTGTTCAGCGGTTACCCCG
>Ga0105044_10014173_pt1 | contig 10789 bp, 10 predicted proteins | sample MAT01_FD_78092 | JGI IMG/M metagenome (GOLD analysis project Ga0105044, IMG submission 78092) | Freshwater microbial communities from Lake Fryxell liftoff mats and glacier meltwater in Antarctica - MAT-01 | ecosystem: Environmental > Aquatic > Freshwater > Ice > Liftoff microbial mat | place... | reverse complement strand
CGTTAACCCCGTTTGGCTTTTGCTAACGTAGCGGCCTGAGCTCAAAACGGAAAAACTACTATGAAACCGCGCGCCTCACTCTACGTTTTCGCTTTCACTTTGCTGTTCGTCTTTTTTACTAGCTCGGCCTTGGCGCAAGAAGGCCAAGTGCAAATTTGGACGCCCGCCGTTACCGGAGAGCGGCCGATTCGGTTGAGTAGCATGCGTATTCATGCCAAGGCCTACGGTTTTCTAGCCAGTACGCGCATCGAGCTTGAATTCGAAAACCCAAATAATCGAGTGATGGAAGGTGAGTTTGTATTTCCATTGACGCCTGCGCAAACCGTTGCAGGCTATGCCTTAGAAGTAAACGGCGTGCTACGCGAGGGTGTGGTGGTGCCAAAGCAAACGGCGCGTATTGCATTTGAAGAAATTACCCGACGTGGTGTCGACCCAGGTTTAGCTGAGCTGACGCGCGGCAATGTCTTTCGCACGCGGATTTATCCGATTCCCGCACAGGGTCGAAAACGCATTGCGATCACCATTGAACAGGGGCTGCAGCGCGTGGATGGAAAGTGGCGCTACCGTTTGCCGGTGCCCGTTACCGGCAAACTTGATCGCTACGATGTGCGCATCGAAGCGGTTGGAGCTGACGCTAAGTCGGCGGACACATTGACGCTAAGCGATGCGAAAATTGCCGAGCGCAGTCAGGTTAACGTGCAGCCCGAAGCGATGATTGAACTCGACCTTCCGGCCGAACGGGTAGCAAGCGTGTATGCAACGCCAGCGACGGAGGCAAATGATTCGTTTCAATATGTAGTTGCCCAAATAGACGCGCCAAGCTGGGCGCCAGAGCGGGGCGCGATGCCAAAGTCAATTGCGGTTTACCTGGACGCTTCACGCAGCGGTTTGCAGCGTGATCATCAAAAAGAAGAGCAGTTTTTGCGCGCATTATTTACGGGCTTTGGTGACGCTAAAATCCAGCTGATCGCATTTCGTGACACTGCTGCGCCTGCGCAAAACTTCCAGCTTAAATCCGGGAAAAGCGCTGAATTTTTTTCCGCGCTGAAAGCCATAGACTACGATGGCGGCACGACACTGCAATCGCTCGCGTTTAGCGAGGCGGCGGATTTGGGCATCGTGCTGACTGATGGCGTTGCCACGTTCGAGCCGTTTAAAATCCCAGCGCGCACGCCACGGGCACGCAAGTATGTGATTGGCGTGGCGACAGCGACACCGGACGCAAGTGGCATTGCGCGCTTGGCGGAGCGCTTAAATGCGAACACGCTGGATCTGAGCGCGTTGAGCGTCGCCGCTGCAGTGAAAGCCGCAGGGACCGCGCGAATTGGCGTGCGTGCCAGCGCGCCTGCCGGTGCTTGCATGGACGCAATAGCAATCAGCAAAGTGCTGACAGGCACGGCCACACTTGCCGCGCGATGCAGAGCGGGAGCACAAATTAGTCTGCGCTGGAGCAATGGCGCGCAATCCGAAGCACGCAGCATCACAACGCCACTGAAAACAACGATAGCCCGCGAGTTGGCAGTACCCATTCAGCGGCTTTGGGCCAGCACGCAAATCCGCGCTTTGAATGTATCGGGCGAAACGGGCGATAGGCTGAGTCAAAAGACGCTGGCTTGGGCGACTCAATTTTCTGTGGTGACGGAGCAAACTTCCCTTTTGGTGCTTGAGTCCATTGAAGATTATCTGCGCTACGACGTGGTACCGGTGGAGCCAGAATTGCGCGCGCAGTTTGATGCACGGCGTGTGGCAAAGATTAGCAACGGTGTTGTTAAGCCCAACTTGGATACGCTGATTAGTCAATGGCAGGAATTCAAAGCTTGGCACGCCATGCCACACCCCTGGCTTTCGGGTGTATTACCGGCAATGGCGGCTCGCAATGCCAATCAATGGCGCGCAAGCACTAACTACGCACAACAGAAACTTGCTGCGGCAATGCTCAAGCGTGCGCAGCTTTTGCAGGCAGAGGGCGATAAACCCAGCAATGAAGCGAGCGCACGCAAGTTAATGCAAGAATTGCTGGCGGCTGATGCAGATTATCTAAAATCGCTTTCTGCTAATGCGCGCGCGTCGTTGCTGGATGCGAGGGCACAAGCGAAAGGACGTTCTGAGCAGGTCGTTGATTCCGATGGCGTGCTAACAACTGCTTCCGGCGGGAATTCGGCCATGAGGGAAGCCATGCCTTCGCCGCCGCCCGCTGCCCGGCCATCGATCCAGTCGACGCCGATGCCCGAGTCAATCGCTGAGTCAGGGATGATGGCAGCGCCGAGTGAAACCTTAGATAAAATTGTGCTCACTGGCGCTAGGATTGATCCCAGCGATATTGAAACTGATGGATCTACTTCACGGGCACAAAACACGCAAGCTACGCTCGAACTCAAAGCCTACACGCCCAACGCGCCCTATTTGGCCCGCATCCGCGCCGCTGACAATCCGTATGCGGCGTATTTGAGCGAAAGTGACAGCGAGGGCAGTATCGGCTTCTATCTCGACTGCGCGGAGTATTTTTACTCTGAACGCAACGACAAAGCGCTGGCATTGCGGGTGCTTTCCAATATCAGCGAAGTGCAGGTCGAAAATGTCGGTGCAATTCGTGTGCTTGCGGAAAAACTGCGGCAGTGGCAGCAGTGGGACTTTGCTTTGACACAGTTTGCACTCGCGCAATCGCTGCGCACTGAAGAGCCGCAGGGCTATCGCGATTTCGCATTAAGCCTAGCCCGCGCCCCGGCAGAAAGCGGCGGCGATATTAAACGTGCTTTGGAAATGCTTTGGTATGTTGCCAGCCATAATTGGGACAGCCGCTTTAACTCGATCCAATTAACGTCCCTGCATGAATTCAATGACTTGCTGACGCGGGCCAACCGCCTACAACGCCCAGATTTAGAAAAGCTTGGCGTGCCAGCGGCGCTGCTAGGACCTGTGCCGGTCGGCTTGCGTGTGGTCATGGGCTGGAATGCCAATGATGTCGATATTGATCTGTGGGTGCTCGATCCAGCCGGGGAATGGGCTTATTACAGCCAACCACAAACCAGCACCGGTGGTCAGATGAGCGATGATTTCACCGAAGGCTATGGCCCGGAAACCTTCACAATCGTGCGGCCACTGCCCGGCACCTACACGGTCTATGCGCATTATTTTGCCAACCACGAGCAAAAGCTCGCAGCACCGATTACCGTGTATTTAGAGTTCCAAACGCCATTTGGGCAAGAGTTGGCAAAATCGGGTGCCGCGAAAACCATCGCGACGGTGCGGCGGCTTGAGGATAATAAGGAACATATCGAAATTGGCCGTTTTACAGTGCAGTAGAATATTGACCAGCCAGAATCAGGTTGAAAATTTGAAGTGCGATCCGTTCGCGCCTTTAGCCTGTCGAAGGGCAGAGCCGTACAATGTCTAACGAAGCGAAATGCATCACGAATATTACGGCTACATGCTTCGGCAAGCTCAGCACGAACGGCTTTCAAGAATTTCTTTTCGACAAATCACTAATCAATAGGATTGACGATCCGCAAGTTAAACGTTACCGGCCCATCGTTGACTAGTTCCACCTGCATATCCGCGCCAAACACGCCGGTCGCCACGCGTGCATGCGCGTGGCGCGCCGCTGTGACTAAGGCATCGAATAGGCGTTTGCCTTCCTCGGGTGCGGCGGCTGGCGTAAAGCTAGGCCGCAGGCCGGAGTTGGTATCGGCGGCGAGCGTGAATTGCGACACCAATAGCAGGCCGCCGTCCGTATCTTTTAAGGACAAATTCATTTTGCCAGCCTCATCAGAAAACACGCGATAGTTCAAAAGCTTGTGCAGTATTTTGGCAACTAGCGCATCGCTGTCGCCGCGTTCAATCGCAACGAAAGCCAACAAACCGGCGTCAATTTCACCGACGCATGCATCATCGACCGTTACGCGCGCCCTTTTGACGCGCTGGATCAGGGCGATCATGCCGACTTAATTCGAGCGGCGGCGCAGATAATTCAGCAAATCCATGCGCGTGATTAGCCCTAAGAACTTGCCTTCCTGTTTGATAATTGCGACTTGGCCCAAATCAAAAATCGGTATTAGCTCGCTAATGGGTGCTGTGACTTCGACGTAGGTCAGCTTACTCACCATTGCAGTCGAAACAGGCTCGCGGAAACGGCTTTCATCACCGTAAACGTGCATTAAAATATCGGATTCGTCGACGATGCCGACGATTTCGCTGCCGCTCATCACCGGCAACTGCGATACGTCATATAGCTTCATGCGCTGATACGCCACGGTCAGTGCGTCTTCCGGTTTGACCGTCACGGTGTCGCGTTGTGCGTAAGGGCGCACGATCAAATCGCGCAAATCGCCAAATTCTTCGCGATCAAGGAAACCGTTATCAAGCATCCAATAATCGTTGTACATCTTCGATAGATATTTATTGCCAGTGTCGCAAACGAACGCGACCACTTTTTTAGCGGTGGTCTGTGCGCGGCAGTAGCGCAATGCGGCTGCAATCACGGTGCCGGTGGACGAACCGCCGAGCACGCCTTCCTTCATTAACAGTTCGCGCCCGACGTGAAAGCTTTCTTTGTCGCTGATGGCATAAGCCACGCGTACACGGGAAAAATCCCCGATCGCGGTCAAATAATCCCCGCCGATGCCTTCAACTGTCCAACTGCCGCCTTGCTTGTCCAGCACGCCTTCGTTGACAAACTTACTCAAAACTGAACCCTGTGGATCGGCTAAAACTAAATCCACATGCGGAGCCGCGCGCTTGAAAAAGCGCGTCAAGCCCGTCAAAGTGCCGCCGCTGCCCACGCCAAACACAATTGCATCCATCTGATGCTGCATTTGATTCCAAATTTCCGGACCGGTACCGAACTCGTGCGCATACGGGTTACTTGGGTTGGCGAACTGATTAATGTAATAGCTGTCCGGCGTCTGCTCTGAAATCGTGCGCGCCAAGTCTTGATAATATTCCGGGTGGCCTTTGCCGACGTCAGAACGGGTCAGCAACACTTCCGCGCCCATTGCTTTTAGATTAAAGATTTTTTCGCGACTCATTTTGTCTGGAATGACCAAAATTAAGCGATAGCCTTTTTGTTGCGCCACTAATGCCAGCGCTAAGCCGGTGTTGCCCGCAGTGCCCTCAACGATTGTGCCACCGGGCTTAAGCTGGCCGCTGCGTTCGGCCTGTTCAATCATCGATAGGCCTATCCGATCTTTGATCGAGCCGCCGGGATTGATGTTTTCCATCTTCAGATAAAGCTCGCACAACCCCGTATCCAAGCGCTGTGCCTTGACCATGGGCGTATTGCCAATGAGTTCTAAAACTGAGTTATGAATTGTCATTTCGCACGCCACTGTCAAAAAATTGGCGCAACGGTGCCGAAACTGCCGGGGTTAAGCAAGTTTGGTGCCGTTTGGACGGCTGGGCCGCTTAATCCACTTCGTAGATCGGGGTTCGTACTGGCTTGTTGTTCGGCTATCGAGAACAATTTGCCAGCACGAGTTTTCCGAACACCTTAGGACTTGCGCTTCAAATCCTGAATGGATTCCTTGGCATCGCCAAGGGCTCGCTGCGCTTTACCTTTGACGATTTTGACTTGGCCCTTGACCTGCTGCTCTTCGCTGCCAGTGATCTTGCCTACTTGCTTTTGCACGTTGCCTGCAGCCGTCTTTACAGCGCCTTTAATTTGATCTTTGTTCATCGTCTTTCCTTGGGTTATCCGGTGATCTGATGATCACCAGGGCTTTAGTTTCATTGCCCCGCAGCTGTGCGTCTGTTCGCTTGCGCACTTGATTGATTCAATCTGCCTGATTACGTCCAATCCTCAGTTAGCTTAAAATCGTCATTGCCGCGAAGGCGAGAACCCAGTTTCCGTATACTTCGCAAGGATTAAACTGTGTGTTTGCCGTCTGAATCCCCCGCTTTCGCAAGGATGAAAAACCACGCACTGAGGAATAGCGCTAATCAGGCCAATCCACGCACAGTCGCCACCAGCGATTCCAACCCACGCGAGTATAAATGTATTAAGAACAGCCGCCGCAGCAGGTTGTGCCGCCGGACACGTGCGCGGTATCCGACACTGCAACTAGACCGACATCAGCGATTACCGCTGCCGCTTGCTGCGTCGTGATCTTTCCGTCGATGCGCAACTTGTGTCCGGTGGGGTCAACATAGACTTGCCCGAGTGCGTCCGCCGACTCGATGGCACCAATCAGCGCCGCAAATTGCGCAGGTGAAATTGTTTCTTGGGTAGTGAATAACATGGGTCGTCCTAAGGCAAATAAGTTCGAGCGCAATGCTGATACTCCCGGAAAGTAGCTGCCTTGACCGACGTCAAGTGCGCTTCGAAAGAGACCTCTTCATTAGCGCTAAGCCTCATTAGCGCTAAGCCTCATTAGCGCTAAGCCTCATTAGCGCTAAGCCTCATTAACTGAAAATCGTCATTCCTACGAAGGCGGGAATCCAGTTTCTGCACGCGGTTACCGTGTGGATGCCCGCAAACGCTTGGATGACGAACCGGTCACTAAGGAATAGCGCTAATCAGGAAAGACCTTATCGGGCTTGTGACTGCATCAGCGAGTGTATCGCGTGTGCATGACTGCCTAGTTAGTTTGGCGCGTCGAACCCGGTGTCGTTAAAACGCTTTGGATACAGCGCCAATGCTTCTTGCAATTTAGCCCAAGCGTGATCGTCACCGGCCGCCACGCGTAAACCCGCCGAGCCTTCAATTATCAGCGCCAAAACACCGTGCAACGCGGCATCGGCCGCGGGTTCCAACTTGCATTGCGCGAATAGCTTCTGAACCTCTGCATCGATTTCATCGGTCAGCTGCTTCGCCGCTTCAGTGTCAGCCGGACGCGGCGCTGACAGAAATTCACGAATTTTCAGCATGCCAGCACGTAGCGGTGCATCGGTGGCATACATCGCCCCTTCTGTAGTTGGATTCGCAACCGCTTCGCTATGCGCGGCATGGTGTGCGTGATGCGAGTGCTCCTCCACGGGCGCAGCGTTCTCGCTCGCACAGGCACTAACGGCCCATAGGCAGGCAATCGGCAGTATCGATAAGGTTAATTTTCGCATGGTGCATCCTTGTGTAGTCGTGGTGGGCAGATCGCTGTCTAGCGCCTATCTTAGGCCTAGTTTGTGTTGACTATAGGCCCTGGACATAGCGGCGCGCACTGATACAAGTCAAGCGCGTAATGCCTAAGGAAGCTCAGTTAATGCAGCGTGTGCGACACTCTAAAATCAAAGAGTTATACGAACGCTACAAATCGGATTTATGACAGAACCCGCCCGCCCGGTATCCGCTTCCGCCACCCGCGAAGATGAACTTTTAGACGCCAGCATTCGGCCCAAGCGCTTAAGCGAGTATTTGGGGCAAAAGCCGGTGCGTGATCAGCTTGAAATTTATATTCAGGCGGCAAAAAAGCGCGGTGAACATATGGATCACGTGCTGATTTTTGGGCCGCCCGGCTTGGGCAAAACCACCTTAAGCCACGTGATTGCCAATGAATTAGGCGTCAATTTGCGGCAAACCTCGGGCCCAGTGCTTGAGCGGCCCGGCGATTTAGCGGCGCTATTGACGAATTTGCAGGCGAATGACGTGCTTTTCGTCGATGAAATTCATCGCCTTAGCCCGGTGGTGGAAGAAGTGCTATATCCGGCGATGGAAGATTTTCAGCTTGATATTATGATTGGCGAAGGCCCTTCCGCGCGCTCAATCAAGATTGACTTGCCGCCGTTTACCTTGATCGGTGCCACCACCCGCGCCGGGTTGTTAACCTCGCCATTGCGCGACCGCTTTGGCATCGTGCAGCGGCTAGAGTTTTATAACGTCGAAGAATTAACCCAGATCGTGACACGTTCATCCAAGATACTGAATATCCCCTGCGACGCCCAGGGCGCGGTCGAAATTGCGCGGCGCTCGCGTGGCACGCCGCGAATTGCGAACCGTTTACTGCGCCGGGCGCGCGATTTTGCCCAGGTCAAAGCTGATGGCGTGATCACTTTGGAAGTCGCAAATGGCGCGATGCGCATGCTCAATATTGACGCCGAGGGCTTTGATTTGCTGGATCACCGACTGCTGCGCATCATTATTGAGAACTTCGACGGTGGCCCGGTCGGTGTCGACAGCATGGCGGCGGCATTGAGCGAGGAACGCGGCACGATTGAAGACGTGATCGAGCCGTTTTTGATCCAGCAAGGCTTTTTGACCCGCACCGCGCGCGGGCGCATGGCAACGCGCAAAGCGTATTTGCATTTGGGGCTGCGGCCACCGAAGCCAGCGCCGGTTTTGGATTTGTTTGATACCACTGATTCTATGGCCCCGCCAAGCAATGACTAACACTTTTAAGGAGGGCTAATGACCCACATCGCCGTTCCCAATATCATCCATCCGCGCTTTAGATGGCCCATTCAAATCTATTGGGAAGATACCGATGCGGGTGGCGTGGTCTATCACAGCAACTATTTGAAGTTTTTTGAGCGTGCGCGGACGGAATGGCTGCGCCACAAAGGCGTGGTTCAGACCGAATTAGCGAAACTCCATGGCGTAGTGTTTGTGCTGCGGGGTGTGAATATGCAATATCTTAAGCCTGCGCGTATGGACGACAGTTGTGAAGTGTGGCTTGCGCCCGATGGTTTAGGCCGTGCTTCATTAAGCGTATTGCAAATGCTCAAACGCGGCGAGGAAATTCTTTGTCGCGCGCATGTCGAACTTGCCTGTGTACGCAGCGATACTTTTGCGCCTGCGCGTATTCCGAATGCGCTTTACACCGTGTTTGCGGGTGAGCAAGACGACGTCAATTAGTTAGAAAAATGAATAGTCAGAAAAATTAATAAGCCAGAGAAACCCAACTGATGAATAACGAAATTGATTTTGTTGAACTTTTGATGCATGCCAGCTACCCGGTGATGGCGGTGATGGCGCTTTTATTAGGCGCATCAGTTTGGTCTTGGTGGATGATTTTTCGCAAAAAATCGGTGTTGGGCGCGGCTGTGGCGGAAGCCCAAGCCTTCGAAGAACGCTTCTGGTCAGGCGCTGATTTAGCGCAGCTGTTCAAAGAAGTGTCGGCAAACGGTCCGCCATCGGGTTTAGCCGGTTTGTTTGAAGCCGGTTTTCGCGAATTTGCGCGCCTGCGCAGCCGCAAATCGATCGATCCGCGCGTGATGCTGGAAGGCAGCCAGCGCGCGATGCGCGTGCATATGACGCGTGAAGTGGATCGCTTAGAAGCGCACCTCAATACGCTGGCGACGATCGGCTCGATTAGCCCTTATGTGGGTTTGTTTGGCACCGTGTGGGGCATTTTGATTTCCTTCCAAGGCCTGAGCAAAGTCGGCACTGCCACCATCGCGATGGTCGCACCCGGTATTTCTGAAGCGCTGATCGCAACCGCCATGGGCTTGTTCGCCGCCATTCCAGCGGTCATTTTCTACAACCGCTTTTCCAATCAAGTTGAGCGTATTGAAACCCGCTACGACACGTTTCAAGATGAGTTTTCCTCAATCTTGCAGCGCCAAGCCAATATTGAAGATCACGGCCATTAATCATGGCTAGACTTCGAAAGCGCAGGAAAATTGTCAGCGAAATTAATGTAGTGCCCTACATTGACGTGATGCTGGTGTTGCTGATCATTTTTATGGTCACCGCACCGTTGATGAACTTGGGCGTGGATATTGATTTGCCGCAAAGTACCGCAGCACCGGTCAATCAAAAAGACGAACCGTTGGTCGTCAGCGTCGATAAGGAAGGCCTGATGTTTCTAACCAAAGGTGCCGGTGAACGCAAACAGGTGGATGAAGCGACGCTGCTCAAAGAAGTCAGCGCGATTGTGGCGCAGGCACCGAAAACCGGCGTGTTGATCGCAGCCGACGACGCGGTTCCGTATGGCAAGGTCTATCAAGCGATGGCGATAATGCAGCAAGCGGCCGTACCGCGCGTGGGATTTATCTCCCAGCCGGTCAAGTCCAAGTAAACTGATTGAATGACTTGGAGCGACCTTTGCTTGGCTTAGCAAACGAATCAATAGGAAAGTTCTCATGAGCGCCCAGCCGCGACAAAATGGTCAAGCTCAAAAAGGTAAATGGCAGCCGCTCGCGGTGGAATCTGAGGCCAGCAAAGCCGCAAGTCTGAGCTTCGCGGTGCTGCTGCATGTGGCGCTGATTGCCTTGATGTTTGTCGGTTTTGCCACCGCCAATATTCCACCTACCGAGCGCTCCGGTAAGCCGATTGAATTTATGCTGATCGATGTGCCCAAAGCACCAACCGTGGCGGTAAAGCCGACACCGAAGCCCGTTCCGGCACAGCGCATTCCCATGCCCAAGCCACCAAAACCGCAAGTGGCGACGCCCGATGATGTGACCGATCATAAGCCCGTTATTGCACCGCCTAAAATGCCGGATCCATTGTCGATTGAGGTTCAAGAACCGCCGCCGGATAAGCAGCGTGAGTTCGAACAGGCTCGCCAAGAAGCGATAGATAAACTTATTCAAGAAAAAGAAGAAGCGGCAAAAGAGCGCGAAAAAAAGCAGCGAGAATCTGACGCAATTCAGGAAGAAATAAATAAGTTGGCGATTGCGCAAGCGATTGCCGAAGAAGCAGCTGGCCTCACCGGCGATTCCGACAACAACAGCCTACTGGCGCAGTATCAAAGCGCGATTCAAGCCACCATTGAGGCACGCAGCCAATTGAGCCGTAGTTTGCGCCAAGGCGTTGTGTGCTGGGTGCGCGTTACCCAGCTTCCGGGCGGCGAGGTAATGAGTGTGGTGCCATTGGCAAAATGTAACGCCAGCGTGCAAGAACGCGCGGAATTGATTGAGG
>Ga0105044_10014162_pt1 | contig 10795 bp, 10 predicted proteins | sample MAT01_FD_78092 | JGI IMG/M metagenome (GOLD analysis project Ga0105044, IMG submission 78092) | Freshwater microbial communities from Lake Fryxell liftoff mats and glacier meltwater in Antarctica - MAT-01 | ecosystem: Environmental > Aquatic > Freshwater > Ice > Liftoff microbial mat | place... | reverse complement strand
GCCTAACTACGCAATCAAGGGGACCGCCGTGAAAATCCAACATTCAAGCGACACATCCGCTGCGGCGGTCCCTTATTTTGGTTGTTAGGCCGCTGAAGCAAGATAACCGTAGTTGACACATAGTAAACCGTGGTTTACTATCACTGCATGCTTGAGATCATCAAAAGCGATACATTTGACACGTGGCTAAGAAGCCTTCGCGACAGGCAGGCAAAAGCACGCATTGAAGTTCGTATCCGCCGATTATCTCTTGATAATCCCGGTCAGTATCGTTCGCTCAAGAATGGTATCAACGAACTGAAGATCGATTATGGCCCTGGATATCGGGTTTATTACACATTCCGCAATCAAACATTAGTGCTGTTGCTTTGCGGTGGCGACAAAGCTACACAAGATCAGGATATTAAAACTGCACTGCGTATCTTGAAGCAATGGGAGAATCTTACATGAGCAAAGTTAAAGCTATAGAAAAATTCAGTCGCTACGACACCGCTGACTATCTGGAAACAGAAGCAGATATTGCCGCTTACCTTACAGCATGCGCTGAGCAAGATGATCCTGCATTGCTTGTGGCTGCTCTTGGCGATGTTGCCCGTGCTCGCAATATGACTCAATTAGCTGAGAAAACTGGAATGACTCGCATGGGACTCTACAAGGCACTTTCTGGTCAAGGTAATCCCAGCTTTGCTACCGTTTCCAAAGTTGCGCATGCTCTCGGGCTAAAAATCACCGTAGCAGCGGTCTAACTAATCAATCAAGGGGACCTCCGTATGAACATTGCATTCAAATCTTTATCCGGCGCGTCGGTCCCTTATTTCAGGCGTTAAGACTATTTTAAGAGGCTTTCTCTTCTTCATTAAAGATTTTAGGGACGGATGGCCGTTATTTCTAGTTAGTTCTTTTTATACTTGATGAATTGATTAGATCATTTTTGTCAGAGCGTAATTTGGTTCAAACACTTACTGAATTTGTTGGCTCAATGAATCAATCTTTTACGTTTATCGGTAGCATCGCCATTTTTTTGCCTTACTTGCTGCTACGGGATTACTTATTTCATCAGCCGTGCGATCACGTCTGTCTGTAAAGGATCAGACCTAACTAATCGGCCAAGGTGACAGCCGAATTAATATTGTTACACATCATCATCCGCCACGGCGGCCACCTTATTTCAGGCCTTAGGCCTATACTTGACTAATGAAATATCAACTCATACTTAGATTTCGCAAGACGTCCATTGAATACCCAGCTGACATTCGATCTCTTGAACGACATTTGGCCGAGTCGCTCGGTGATAATGCAACGCTCGATGGATACGACACGGGAGCTCGTGACGTCAATCTGTTCATAATGACCCCTGAACCTGCATCGACATTTCGCCGGTCCAAGCCGGTGCTCGAGCAACTTTTACTTCTCGACAAAGTCACCGCCGCCTATCGCCTAGAAGGCGGTGCACGTTTTACCGTTGTCTGGCCACTCAAATATGGTCGCAAATTTGGTTTGCGGTAACCGGACAGTTTTTTAACCACGCAATCAAGCGAACCCCCGAGGAAACTTGATCCACAAGTTATCATCTGTCGGGTAGATTCATTATTTTTAATAGTACAGAAAATGCATATCGAAGCTATCAACCACATTACCTTCATCGTGAAAGACGTTGAGCTCGCTGCCAGATTTTTTTGCGAAGGTCTTGGCGCAAATGGTTGGCAGTAATGGAAGGCTTTTCAAAGACTAGGCGCACTTATCAGCACTTGGCTTTCAAGGTTTCACCAGAGGCACTACCCCTGTTTGAGCAGCGTCTGCGTTCACTTGGCCTAGAAATAAAACCTCCACGACCTCGCGTTGAGGGTGAAGGAGAGTCACTGTATTTGTACGACTTCGATAATCATCTTTTTGAGCTTCAAACCGGAACACTAGATCAAAGGCTTCAGCGTTACAATGTGTGAATTATAATTACGCAATCAAGCGGACTCGGTCGATATCTGTCGCTTAAATCATATCTAGACTATTAGGCGAATTGTGCCGGATGCCGCCAGTTTGCGATTATTCAGGGGCGGGCAATGCTTAAAGGTTCTTGTCTCTGTGGAGATCACCAACACTTTTAGTGATGTTGAAGTTTGCCACTGCGTCCAGTGTCGCAAATGGACTGGCCATTTCTTCTCGAATATTGAGGTTCCTCGTGACAGCCTCGAGATAAGCGGCGTTGATAGCATCACTTGGTACTGCTCATCGGAAAAAGTGCGGCGCGGCTTCTGCACTAACTGCGGGTCCTCGCTTTTCTTTGATCCAATCGACAGGAACAAACACAACTGGGTTGGCGTTGCGATGGGAGCTCTCGATACCAGCACAGGCTCAAAGATCAGCCTGCATATATTTACTGACGAAAAGGGGGATTACTACGAAATCCCGGGCAGCGAACAGCAACACGCGCAATGAACATGATAAGGGTCGATCGGGCTTCAAGCATACAATCATAATGAGTTCCGCCAGCATTTATTTTCCGATGCAGCGACACCGTATTTTGGTTGTTGGGTGAATGGAAATGAATAACTTTGATAGACTCAAACTATGCTTTTCGCGCCGTAATCAACTGCGGTTTCTTTTGAGATAGAATTCTTCAAGTCATATTCATATCAGGAACATCGCAATGACCTTACGTATCTTATTTTTTGTTACTGTACTTTTGGCGCTGTGCGGAGCTGTCACTGCGAAAGAAAAGCCGAAGCCGCTATTTGTCCAATCTGCAAACCAATCCCTTCCTGCAGCACCGATTGATAAAGCCCAGATTGTTTTCCTCGAGCCGATCAATAAAATTCAAGGCCTGTTTCCTGTCGGGATCTTCGAGATTGAAGGCGACAATCGGACACTACTTGCGACAACTGGTGCGCACAGCAAAGTTGCGATCCTAGTGAATGCGGGCCGTCATGTTTTTATGGCGAACCATTCCGGCATGATTGCGCATTTTCTGGATGCGGATGTGGAAGCAGGCAAGACCTACTATGTGCTCCTGCGATTCATCTACGGCCAGGGATTCCAGATGCGCCCCATTCGGTCTTCCGGACCATCGGACTATAGCGTTGCGAACAAGGATTTTGCGATCTGGAATTCGAAAACTACGTTCGTTAACAAAACCGCCGAGAGTGATACTTTCTTTGAAAATAACAAAGCCAATGTCGTGAAAAGCCAAGCTACTGGATGGACCAAATGGCTTTCAAAAACACAACAAGAACGCGACGAACTTACTCTCAACCGGCAAGACGCTATTTTGCCTTGATTGTATTACCGATAACTCAGCTCAGACAAAATTCCATCTGGCCGCGTAAAGAAGTGGCACTGCATCAGCATGATATTGATTTAGCCCTCGCATATCGATCTCTTATGACACTTGTCAGGAGCTAAGTTCATGTTTTCACATTTCATCAGTACAAGGTTTGCTTTCATTGCATTCTTTTCGCCCGCGTTAGTGCTTTTTATGATGCGATCTGGTTTCACGAATATGGCTGGCAACGCATTTTATTCAACATCCGAATGAATATTGCATTCAAATTTCATATATGACGTGCCGATCTTCTCGATGGCTGTCAGGAGTAAAAGCATAGTGATTAATATAATGAGCCCGATAGCAATCTTGGCGCTCGCGGCGATACCGCCTGAACTTAAACGCTGGAATCGTTCTTACTGGGAAGGAATGACTAGCGAACATTTCACCACCATAGAACAAATTTGCCATATTCGCGATATCGATATTGATCGTTATTACGCGCGACTAAGGCCGACACCGGACATAATGTATCCGATATCTGCCAATATCTTTAATGCATAGGCCTTATTTCCTAGCATCCACTACGATGGTGCATGAGCATGAATACTCCCCGCGTTGAAGATCCGCCACTGCGATCGGTTGAATCGCCGGCCACCGATTTATTGCTGCGGGACGATGTCAAACAACTCGGCGCGCTGGTCGGTGAAATTCTGGCCGAGCAGGAGAGCCCGGACTTTCTTGCCCGAGTTGAAGCCATTCGCGTCGCCGCCATTCAACGGCGCGAGAATTTGCAAACGATCGATACCCTAGCCAATGATTTAACCGGGCTGGCACTGGAACAAGCCGAACATCTGGTGCGTGCGTTTGCGCTCTGGTTTCAAGCGGTGAATCTGGCCGAGCGCGTGCATCGCATTCGTCGTCGTCGCGATTACCAAAAGGCCGGCGCCGGACATCAACCCGGAAGCCTTGCTGTGGTTATTGAGCAGCTAAAAGCCGAAGGCGTATCGCTGGATGAATTGATTCCCGTGCTTCAGCGTTTGCACATCGAACCGGTATTTACTGCGCATCCAACCGAGGCCGTACGTCGTACCTTGCTGAGTAAAGAACGCGATGTCGTGCGTCGTCTGATTGAAGACATTGATCGCGCGCTTACGCCGGAAGAACGTCGTAAAAGTCGCGAACGTATTCGTGTTTCCCTGACTTCTGCTTGGCAGACCAGTGAAACGCCAAACGAAAAGCCGACCGTACGCGATGAAATGGAGCACGTTGGCTTTTATCTTTCCGAAGTGCTGTACCGGGTGTTGCCGACATTTCTGGAAGCGCTACAAGACGCCGTTACCGAAGCCTATGGAAGATGCCCACCACTACCTTGTGTGTTGAAGTTTTCCACTTGGGTCGGCGGCGATATGGACGGCAATCCGAATGTTGGCGCCGATACGATTATCGATACCCTCAGTGCTCAGCGCGAAGTCGTATTGCAGGCCTATCGTCGTGATGTGCTTGAGCTTCGTACGGTGCTGACGCAATCAACATCACGCATCGGAGTTGATGAAGAAATCATTGCTCGCCTTGAACAGTATCGGCAATTATTACCACGCGCCGCTACAAAACTGCCGGTGCGTCAGTCGGATATGCCTTATGTCGAATTGCTGAGCTTGATAGCGGCACGTTTGGCAGACGGCACAAAATCCGGAGCCTCTCTTTATTCAAACGCTGATGAGTTCGCCGCCGATTTAGTGATGATTGATACCAGTTTGAGTCAACATCGCGGTGAACACGCAGGTCGCTTTGCTTTGAATCGCATCATCCGCCGAATTGAATGTTTCGGATTTCACTTGGCGGCACTGGATCTTCGACAAGAGTCTTCGGTTCATGATGCTGCTTTGTCGGATTTGTTATCCCAAGCCGACTTCGCGCACGGCGCGCCCGAACAGCGAGCACCCATTCTGCATGAACTGATTCGCGGAAAAATTCCGGCGAATTTGGATTCGCCAATGGCCAAACCGATACTCGATGTTTTCCGCGCTCTGCGTGTTGGTCGCGAACGTTTCGGCAATCAGGCTTTTGGTCCCTACATCATCAGCATGAGCCGCAGCGCCGCCGATGCCTTGGCCGTGTTGGCATTGGCGAAAGTGGCAGATTTTACCAACGATAACCATCAGGTGCCACTCGATATCGCGCCGCTTTTTGAAACCGTTGCCGATCTTGAGGCGGCCGAAGCCAGCTTGCGTTCCTTATTTGCCGACCCGGTTTATCGCGAACATTTACAGCAACGCGGCCAGCGACAGATGGTGATGTTGGGTTATTCCGATAGCGCAAAAGATGGCGGGATTCTCGCTTCGCGCTGGGCCTTGCAACGGACTCAAGTGGCATTGACTGCGCTCGCACAGGAAAGCGGAATCCGCATTGTTTTCTTTCATGGCCGCGGCGGTTCAGCCAGTCGTGGCGGCGGCAAGACCGAACGAGCCGTCGTCGCCTCTCCGCGAGGCTCGGTCGATGGCTATTTGCGTTTGACCGAGCAGGGCGAAGTGATCCATCGCAAATACGGCTTGCGTGCCTTGGCCGAAAGAAATCTGGAGCAAATGACCGGCGCGGTATTGCGGGCAACGTTGCGGCCGCGTCCGATCGAACCTCGCGAAGCGCAATGGCGCGAACTCACCACACTGATGGCGGAAAATGCTCGCCGACATTACCGCCTATTGGTACATGACGATGCAGATTTCGCTGCTTATTTTCGTGCCGCAACGCCGATCGATGTCATCGAACGACTACGAATCGGTTCGCGCCCCTCGCGACGCGACAACAAAGGCGGCGTTGAAAGCCTGCGTGCCATTCCCTGGGTATTTTCCTGGAGCCAGAATCGTTGTGGCCTTACCGGATGGTACGGCGTTGGCAGTGCCTTGGTCACCGCGATCAAACAACACGGACATGCCGGTATTTCCGAGATGGCAAAAGACTGGCCGTTCTTCGCCACCTTGCTCGACGATGTGGAAATGGTGCTGGCGAAATCGGATATGGCAATCTTCGAACGCTATTCCTTATTGGGCGGTGATTCGCACGCGCATTACTACCGCATCATCCACGATGAATTTATGCGCTGCCAGAATGCGATTCTTTCGATCAAGAACCAGACCACGCTTTTACAGCGCGATCAACGACTGGCACAAAGCATTCGTTTGCGTAATCCTTATGTCGATCCAATCAGCCTGTTACAAGTCGATCTGCTTGCCCGTTGGCGTGCCGCCGACCGGCCCGAAGATGCTCTCTTTCATGCCTTGGTAGCCACCGTTAATGGCATCGCGGCCGGCGTACAAAATACCGGCTAAGAAAAGTGTGAAGCCCTCGGCAGAAATCGGCTCGGCTCGGCTATGATGCGGCAGGGGATGTAGAAAACCGATCACTAGACGCGTGATTTAAGGGGTTCGCTGCATGGTGGGAATTGCCTTTTTTTACCTTTTCGTAGGAGGGCCCTCGGGCCCGAAACAATTTGTCGCCCGCAAGCGGCCTCCTACGGATAATCATTCATGAACTTCATCAGCGAACTCAAGCGCCGCAACGTTATTCGCATGGCTGGTTTGTATTTGGTCGGTGCGTGGTTGATTACGCAGGTGGCTGCGACCTTGTTGCCGGTATTCGAAGCGCCTGGTTGGGCAATGAAAACGATTGTCGGGATTCTGGCGTTCGGTTTTCTTCCCGCGATGGTGTTTGCGTGGATATTCGAACTCACGCCCGATGGTTTGAAGCGCGATTCAGAAGTTTCAGAAGCACAATCGATTGCACCGCAAACTGCACGCAAGATGGAACGTAGCATTTTGCTTCTGTTCGCAATCGCGCTTACTTTTTTTGGGTTCGATAAATTTTATCTCGCACCAAAGCGCGAAGCCTCTGCTGTCAGCATTGCCAGCGAAAAAGTAAAAGCACAAACCTTGGCTGAGATCAAAACTAAAGTCAGTGAGAAATCTATTGCCGTGCTGCCCTTCGTCAATATGAGCGCGGATAAAGACAATGAATATTTTTCCGATGGCATCTCCGAAGAAATTCTCAACGCCCTGACCAAAGTGGATGATCTGAAAGTCGCCGGTCGTACTTCGTCGTTTTTCTTCAAGGGCAAGAATGAAAGCCTGACCACGATTGGTAAAACGCTTGGCGTGGCGCATGTGCTGGAAGGTTCGGTGCGAAAGCAGGGCGAGAAGGTGCGTATCACGGCGCAATTGATTCGCGCCCAGGACGGGTTTCATCTCTGGTCGGAAACCTACAACGGCGATCTGAAGGACGTCTTTGCCTTGCAGGAGAATATTGCTCAGGCCATTACCGGCAAGCTCAAGGTGATCTTGCAGGGCAATCAAAAAACCGGGCTGGTGAAAGCGGGCACCACGAATCCCGAAGCCTATTCGCTGTACCTGCAAGCCACCGCGATATTCAATCGTCGTGAAGGTGCACGCTTTGCTGAAGCCATCGACATGCTCAAAAAAGCCATTGAACTCGATCCTCAATATGCCCGTGCTCACTCGCGCCTGGCCGCGCTGTATTCGGTCAATTCAAATTACGTCGGCGGTTCGGCATTCTCCAATGCATTGCCACTGATTGAACTTCATGCGCGTCTAGCCACTGAAATCGACCCCTCGCTGGCCGAACCCTTTGCCGCGCTAGGGAGTGCTTTGGGCCAACGACGTAAGTTTTTGGAATCGGAAGCAGCTTTTTCGCGCGCGCTAAAGCTCGACCCCAACGATGTCACCGCGAATTTTTGGCTTGCCACCCAGTTAATCAACACCGGTTATATGCGCGAGGGTACTGCGTTGCTAGACCGCACACTGTCATTGGACCCATTGCTGCCCAATGCCTTGCTCTGGCGAGCACGCAATTATGTATTTGAGGGCGATCTTGAAAACGGCGAGCGCATGTTAAAAAAGGCTACCGAGGTTGGTCATGCGTTTGTCGGGATTGGCCAGACTAAGCTGGACATCGCGCGAGGCGACAAAGTAGCTGCCATTAACTCGTTGACAAAAGGGCTTGCTGGTTACTTTACCAGCGCGTTTCCCCCGGAGTCTGCTGCCCTTTTCGCCAGAGCATGTTATGGCGATGTTGAGGCAAGAAAGCAAACGCTAGCCTTGATTGATACCTACATTGCCAGCAAACCGGAATATATAGCCGGCGTGGTGCCTTACGTGTTGATGCGATCGGGCGAAGTAGGCATGGGGCTTAAGCTTGCGCAAGACAAACCCACATCAAACGATTCGATGGCGATGTCGGAAATGTTCCGAAAGAATTCCGAAGTAAAAGCCGTACCGGAATTTCCCGAATTCGCCCGCCGCAGTGGCTTAGCCGCGTTATGGGACGCCAAGGGTCCGCCGGATAATTGCCGGAAAAATGATAAAGGCGATTATGTTTGTGAGTAATTCATGAATTTCATCTGCGCACTCAAACGCCGCGAAATAATCCGCGTCATTACATTCGTAGGAGGCCGCTTGCGGGCGACGCCAATCAAACTCGCCGGTGGTCGGGCCCAAGGGCCCTCCTACGTTACTCAAAAGAATTTTAATCTATGAATTTCATCGCCGAACTCAAACGTCGCAATGTGATCCGGATGGCCGGGCTATATCTGGTCGGTGCGTGGTTAATCACCCAGGTGGCTGGCACTATTTTACCGATGTTTGCTGCACCCGATTGGATTGCTCGCAGCATCGTGATTGTGTTGGCGATTGGCTTTATTCCAGCATTAGTCATTGCATGGATTTTTGAACTCACGCCTGATGGTTTGAAGCGTGATTCGGAAATTCCCGAAGCGCAATCGATTGCGCCGCAAACCGCACGGCGCATGGAACGCAGCATTTTGTTTCTGTTCGCGATTGCTTTGGCGTTTTTCGGTTTCGATAAATTCTATCTTGCACCGAAACGCGAAGCGGCTCTGGTTTCCGTTGCCACGCAGGCCATCACGGAAAAATCGGCACAGAAGGAAAAATCGGAAAACGAAAAATCCATCGCGGTGCTGGCATTCGAAAATCGCAGTGCCGACAAGGACAACGAATATTTTTCCGACGGCGTGGCCGAAGAAATCTTGAATTCACTGGCGAAAGTGAAAGACCTGAAAGTGGCCGGCCGGACTTCGTCGTTTTTCTTCAAGGGCAAGAATGAAAATTTGAGCACGATTGGCAAAACGCTGGGCGTGGCGCATGTGCTGGAAGGTTCGGTACGCAAGCAAGGCAATCAATTGCGCATCACCTCGCAGCTCATTCGTGTCAGCGATGGTTTTCAACTGTGGTCGGAAACCTTCGACGGTACCGATGCCGATATCTTTGCATTGCAAGAAAAAATTGCGCGGCAAGTTACTAGTGAATTGAAAGTGGCCCTCAATGCCGGGCAACAAAATCGATTGATTGATACGGGCACCAGTAGTGCCGAAGCCTATGCCTTGTATCTGCAGGCCACGGCTATTTTCAACCGTCGTGATTTCACCCAATACCAAGATGCCGTTGCCGCTTTGCAGAAGGCACTGGTGCTCGATCCGAACTATGCACGAGCCTATTCCCGATTGGCAACGATGTATGTGTTGCTGGCAAATTCGTCGAAGGAGCCGCTGCAGTCGCTGAAAGAAAAAGTGCTTGCCAATGCAAAAGCCGCCAGTGTGCTTGACCCGAGCTTGGCGGAACCCTACGCGGCATTAGGCGCATCTTTTGATTGGCTTCCTGGCGAATTAATAGAACAGCGAGAGATGTTTGATCGCGCCTTGGCACTGGATCCCGATGATGTCACCACCAATTTTTGGTATGGATTGACGATGATCAGAATGGGTTATCTTGAGCGAGGGGTGGCTCATATTGAACGTGCGCTTGAGAAAGAACCGATGCTACCGAATGCTCTGCGCTGGCGCGGCATTATGTATTTCCACGCGGGTGATCATGCAAAAGCCGAAACCTTACTGAAAAGGGCGCGCGATCTTGGCTTGAAGTTTGCTGATCGCAATCTAGCCGATATTGCCAGCGCTCGCGGTGATAAAATCGTGGCGATTAATTTATCCGCAAATGGAACTGTTCTGCCGCTTATGCCGCCCAATAGCGCTCGGGTCTTGTCTGAAGGCATTTACGGTGATGCCACTCAGCGGGCACAGGCACTTACTTTGCTTGATAATTACATGGCAACTTCCAAAGATCATTTGCCGGTGCCGGGCATGGTCCCCGTGTATCTATTTATGCTCGGAGAGCCAGATAAAGCGTTGAATACAGCGCACAAACGACTGCTGCGCGACAAAATCGACTTTTTAGCCTTACTGTGGAGCTCACAAGGTAAAGTCATGCGCGAACTGCCAGAGTTCCCGCAGTTTCTACATGACTCCGGCTTGGTTGAGCTATGGGATAAATACGGTGCGCCGGATTTGTGCAACAAAAACGCAAAGGGCGACTACGTTTGTGAGTGAGCAACCCATTATCCCACTTGAGGAACCAAACATGATCCTGCGACGCCTATCGCAATCCCTAAAAGAACAAAACTGGGCCGCCATCACCATAGAATTTGTGTTGCTGGTGGTTGGTGTTTTTCTGG
>Ga0105044_10014160_pt1 | contig 10796 bp, 8 predicted proteins | sample MAT01_FD_78092 | JGI IMG/M metagenome (GOLD analysis project Ga0105044, IMG submission 78092) | Freshwater microbial communities from Lake Fryxell liftoff mats and glacier meltwater in Antarctica - MAT-01 | ecosystem: Environmental > Aquatic > Freshwater > Ice > Liftoff microbial mat | place... | reverse complement strand
GAAATGGCGACAACGACCGTCGGCATGAGTGCGGAAATCCTGGACCGAATGGAGCGTGCCGTCATGAGCGTGCGCACACGGTTGTTGCGAGCGACGACGGCTCTGAATCAGGCAGGCGTCGCATACGCCGTCGTCGGTGGCAACGCCGTGGCATCGTGGGTCGCGACCGTCGATGAAGGTGCCGTGCGCACGACACGCGATATTGATTTGTTGGTCCGCCGTGAGGATCTGCCGACGGTGACGAACGCTCTCGAACAGAGCGGGTTTGTTCGCGAAGAAGTGCTCGATGTTCTGATGTTCCGCGACGGGAGCGAAGGCAAACCGAGCGAGGCGTTACACATCATCTTCACCGGGGAAAAATTTCGCCCCGATCATGTGCTGCCCGCGCCGGAGATTCAGACCGTCGATGATCCATCAAACTTCCGCGTGATCGCTCTCGAATCGCTGCTCCTGATGAAACTGATGTCGAATCGGCGGAAAGATCAGGTTCATATTCAGGACATGATCGCCGTGCGGTTGATCGATGAGTCGTGGTTGGCGAAATATCCGACGGAACTGGCTGAGCGGCTGAAAGCGATTCTGGACACACCGGATGCGTGATCGAAATTCTCAGGAAGGGCTGTCGGGCGTAATTGCAATCTTTGATTGCCACGCGATCGTTTGCCGCCATCGGAGATGGAGGTCAGGATCGAGCAAAGACATCGTTTGATCGGTGACGTGTTCTCCCTCGCAAAACGCCCAAACTTCGGAGTGCGGATAATTTCGCCGGTGTGGAACATGCTGCGGTAAGAAAGTGTAATGTGTTTGACCGTTATGAATCAGTTCGACGGGGATCTGATCGACGCGGAATGAAAGGACTCCCCAATCTTCAAACTCTTCGTCCAGCAGCAGCCATTCGGGCGGACCGTATTTGCTGCGATTGACGGACATATCCGGGAGTTCGACGGCGTCCGATGAAATACCACCGTCCTCCAGATCATCGGGGTGAAATCGCCGAAACAGACGCTCATCGTCCTGAAAAACAGGATCGACGGGGCGTCCCTGGGTCATCATTTCGTTGGGAATTTCAGCCATTCAGGTACCCATCCGATTCCGCGAGGAGAGTACGAAAACCAAGTGGTGTCGGCTGAACATTTCGCGTGTGCATCTGGTGTGTTTCATCATCCGCGAACAACGCATGAACCTGTGAATTGTTGAGGCATTCAACCATCACTTTCCGAGTTCCATTCCGCCGAGTGATAGCAATTCCTCCGACTGCGGAAATCGTGAGACGGGTGGGGTTGTTTCCGGTCGAAAGCAGCTCACCCAAAAACGAACGCGCATTGGCAATCGCCGTCTCCGTCGGAACGGGGAAATGCTTTGTGCGACTCTCGGGCTGCGACGACAGCACATCATCGAGTTTCGCCAGCCAGAGTTCATCCTGCGTCGAGGGTTCCATGCAAATCTCTTTGAGAATCGATTACGACTGAAAGTGATTTTACCCGAACGCGATTCTTCCCGCAACTTCTCCCCGTTTCTCGCACCATCTCGATCGCATCGGCGTTACAATGATGCGAATCCCTGCGCCACCTCCCAACCCGATTCGGAGCGACCGCGATGGCAAAGCATTTCGACGTGATCATCATTGGAGCGGGGCACAACGGCCTCGTGACGGCCGCGTACCTCGCTCGTGCCGGATTTCGCACGCTCGTCCTCGAACGACGACCGCTCGTCGGCGGGGCGTGCGTCACCGAGGAAGTCTGGCCCGGTTACAAAGTCTCGACGCTCTCCTACGTCAACAGTCTGTTCCGACCCGAAATCATTCGCGATCTCGAACTCAAAAAACACGGCTTCGAGATGCTGCCGCGGAACCCCTCATCGTTCTCGCCGTTCCCCGACGGACGGTATCTCATGATGGGACCGGACGCGAAACTCAATCACGAACAGATCAGCAAATTCTCATCCAAAGACGCCGACGCGATGCCGAAGTACGAGGCGATGCTGATGCGTGTCGCGGAGTTCCTCGAACCGCTGCTCGTCGAAACCCCACCGAACCCGTGGTCCGGTCGCATCGGCGATTACTGGAAACTCGCGAAAATGGGATTGCGATTCCTGAAACTCGGCAAAGATGCACAGAACGCGATCGAAATTCTGACCGGTGCCGCACGTCCGATCCTCGATCGCTGGTTCGAGTCGGAACAATTAAAAGTGACACTCGCGACCGATGCGGTGATCGGTGCGATGGCGTCGCCGTCGATGCCGGGGACGGCGTATGTGCTGTTCCATCATGTGATGGGTGAGTGCGACGGGGCGCGTGGTGTTTGGGGTTACGTTCGTGGTGGAATGGGCACGATTAGTAATTCGATCGCGACCGCCGCGAAGGGTTACGGTGCGGAGATCATGACCGGGCAGGAGGTCGCGAAAATTGCGATTCGTGATGGTCGTGCGGTCGGCGTGATTCTGAAAGACGGGACCGAAATTAACGCATCGCGCATCGTCTCGAACGCAGACGCTCACATCACATTCCGTCGGCTGATTGACGAGAAAGAATTACCCGCCGAGTTCCTCGCCGATGTGAAGAAAATCGACTACTCCAGCGCGACATTAAAAATGAATGTGGCCCTGAGCGAAGTGCCGAACTTTAAGGCGTTGCCGGGGAATACACCGGGACCACAGCATCGCGGAACGATTCACATCTGCCCGGACTTCGATTACCTGGAACGCGGATACGACGATGCGAAATACGGTCGGCCGTCGCAGTCGCCGATCCTGGAATGCACGATGGCGTCCGTCGTCGATGACACGATCACGCCACCGGGGAAACATCTCATGTCGATGTTCATTCAGTATGCGCCGTACCATTTACGGGAAGGAACCTGGGATACGATCAAAGAAGCGTTCGCCGATCGATGTTTTGACATTCTCAATGAGTACGCACCGAATTTTAAGTCGAGTGTGATCGATCGGCAAATTATCACTCCACTCGATCTGGAGCGCGAGTACAGTCTGACGGGGGGTAACATTTTCCAGGGGGCGATGTCGTTGTCGAGCATGTTCTTTCTGCGTCCGACGCCGGGATTCTGTGACTATCGCACTCCGATTCGCGGACTGTATTTGTGCGGAAGCGCGACGCATCCCGGCGGTGGCGTGATGGGCGCGTGCGGGTACAATGCGGCACGAGAGATGTTGCGGGATCGGGTGAGTTGAGGTGGATATTCGACCACTCCGAACGAAACCTCAGCGACGAGAACCGACAGCCAACCGGATCAGGAGGCGGTCGCGACTTTCGTTCCGGATCCGCAACGCGCCATCCACATCGATCAGGAGGGTCGGCCGAAACTGGTATTCGGGATGTCTGGAGCGGGCATGGTTCGTCCTCGCTATTCCATCCACCCCGTCGGTGCCTCCGCCGATCCCTTCGTCGGCGTCATTCCGCCCAACTTCGCCAGAATCGCCGACGCCGACAACGGCGACACCCGTTCCGCATGTTGCCCCGCTTTGACGTTCGCCCCGAATATCAACAATGGCACATGCGTGTCGTACTCATGGGGTGTCCCGTGCGTCGTACCGGTCTCCTTCTCGCCGGAGAACAGATAGTAAGGCTTCTGCACGATGAACACGTCACCGCATCGATCGCTGTAATAGCTCAACCGCCACGCCGCGAGCGTTTTGTCGTCGGTCGCGACCTTCGATTCCAGTTGTTCGCGTGTGTAAACTTTTTCGATGCCGGGTTGCTCGCGGAGCCATTTTGCGAGCTCGTTCTGCACCGCGACCAACTCGACCCCGCGTGCCTTCGCGGTTTCGTGCTGGAGGTACAACCCCGGCCCGGTCTTCGACTCAATCCAGGACCCCTTGCCCGCGCCGAATCGTTCCGACAGGTGCAATTCGGCTTTTTTCAGCATCACAGCGGGCGAAATCCGACCCGCGTCGCGTCCTTCGCGTTTCGATTGCTCCGGCAGCGGACACACACCATGATCTGCGGTGACGACCACGTCGTACTTGCCGACGCCGACCTGAGCGTCGAGGAAATCGAGGAGTTCCTTCATCATCGCGTCGGATCGCAATGTCACGTCGAGGACTTCCTGCGAGTCCGGTCCCCAGGTGTGACCGATCGCGTCGTTGCACGAAAAACTGATGCTCAACAGATCGGGCACGTCGTCCGCGCCGAGGCGTTCGGCTTTGATCGACTCTTTCGCGAGTTCGAGCATCAGATCGTTGGCGAACGGCGAATTGTACAACGCTTTGTAGTACCCCGCCTTCGTCTTCACCGCCGATGGCGCGAACAGGTGCGGAAACGCTCGCCCCTGCGCCACCCCTTTGCCTTCGCCGTCGAGATCATCGCCACCGACGAGATGCACATAGTTGAGATCGGGCCGGAGGTGATCCCACGATCGATCGCGCCAACGATCGACCTTGCCGGAACGATTGAACGCATCCATCCACGAATGCAACCGATCGCGATAGTACGCCGAGGTGACGAATTCGCCCGTGTTCGAATCGAACCAGTAACACGCATCGGGCGAACGACCGCCCGGCAACACTGCCCCACGATCCTTGAACGAGAGACTGACAACTCGTCCACCGTTCGACTTATAGATGTCCGCGATCGACGGTTTCATCATCCGTTCCGGTGCGATGCCGAGGAGTTTCAGTTTCGGCGTTTCTTCCTCGTTGGGCGTGACCGGGACTTCGATCGGTGCCACGATCTTCGGTGGGACACGCTCGAAGCGGGCGTTGGAAACGCAGTTGACCGCCGATGTGGACGGACGTTCGTACCAGTCGTTGCCGACGATGCCGTGTTCGGATGGATTGAACCCGGTGGCGACCGATGCGTGTCCGGCACCCGTCACCGTGTAAGCGTAGGGGTAGTGACAGTTCGTCCACCACGCGCCGTCTTTCATCAAACGACGAAATCCGCCGGGTCCGAACGAGGACTCCCAGCGGGCGAGGTAGTCGCCACGCAACTGATCGAAAAAGATGAGAATAACAAGTCGGGGTTTCGGAGATGGTTCCGCAGCAGAGGCAGGAGAACCCCATGAACAGAAGCAGATCGCCACGCAGGCGATCCATCCGAATCGTCGCATCAGTCCATCCTCGGTGTCCGCCGAACGAGGATGGGCAAATGATCCTCAGCCGCGCGGCTTCGGTCTATTCTCGTTAATTGCACGCTCCGTGGCGAGGTTCCACGCTTCGTCCTGCGTCAGCCCCCGCACATACAGGCTCTTGTCGCCGTTCGTGCCGACGACCAGCCATAATCCCGAACCACCGATCTCGCGAACTTCCCAGCCGTGGGACGTTAACCGACGAACACATTCTTCGACCGACACTGCCGTCCCTCCAGACCATCTGGTCATTATGAAATTTGTGTGAAGAAAGTTAAAAATGAGATTACCTCCAGTGCCCTCAACGCACAATCCCGAAATGCGGACAAAATCGCATCGATTGATTGCAATTCGTCCACATTATCCGTTCAGCCATCGGAGGAACGCGAGTCGCAGGACGGCTTGCGCGGGAAAAGGGGTCTACGTCGCCCCATTTCACCTCGAATTGCCGGGCACGCCGCAGAGTGCTAGCGTGATCATGACGAACTTTCTGCGGTTGGCTCCAGGTTGGGGCGGGTACAATCCGAATACGAAGCCGATCGCACCGTCGAAAGCATTCCCCCGAATCATTGAGAATCCGGCATGACCGTTCAAACGCTGACCACGCAAACCCGACTCCCCGTTTCGGCGGACGAACTCTTCGCATGGCACACTCGCCCCGGCGCGTTAGAACGCCTGGCACCACCGTGGGAGGATGTGCGACTCGTGTCGAAAGAGGGTGAGTTCGGAAACGGTCAGCGCGTCGTCGTTCGCACGCCGTTGCTCGGTCCGTTCCGAACCAACTGGACCGCCGAGGTGTTCGGGTTCGAGCCGGGACGCGAATTTCACGATCGTCAGATCAAGGGACCGTTCTCGTTCTTCGAGCACACGCACCGCATGATTCCCGACGGTAGCAACGCATCCATTCTCGATGATACGGTTGAGTATCGCGTGCCGCTCGGATGGTTGGGCCGACTCGTCGCCGGTCGCAGTGTGCGAACAAAACTCGAACGAATGTTCGCGTACCGTCATCGAATCATGCTCAGTGATCTGAAACGCCACAACGCTTTCCGCGATCGTCCGCGTCTGACGGTCGCGATCACCGGCTCACGCGGACTCCTCGGCAACGTGCTGACGCGATTCCTGACGACGGGCGGTCATCGCGTGGTGCGATTGGTCCACGGCACATCTCACACCCCGATCGACGATGGCACGCGATGGGTGTCGTGGAATCCGAAAGTGCCGCTCGATCCGAAGGTGCTCGAAGGGTGCGATGCGATCGTACACCTGGCGGGCGACAACATCGTCGAAGGACGCTGGACGAAGGCGAAAAAGCAACGCATCCTGGAAAGTCGCACCGGACCGACGCGACGACTCGCGGAGGCCGCCGCATCGCTCGACGTACCGCCGAAGGTGTTCATATCGGCGTCCGGGATCAGTGCTTACGGCGATCGTGGGGACGAAGAGTTGACCGAGGATTCGTCGACGGGATCGAGCTTCCTCGCCGACGTGGTGCTTCAATGGGAGGCGGCCGCCGAACCGGCACGCGCGAAGGGGATTCGCACGGTGCATCCGCGTATCGGCGTCGTGTTGTCGCCCGCTGGTGGCGCATTGGCGAAGCAGTTGTTTGCGTTCAAAATGGGCATGGGCGCGACACTCGGCAGTGGAAAGCAGTGGGTGCCGTGGATCGCGATCGACGACGTAATCGGTTCGATTCACCACGCGATGATGACAGATTCACTCAACGGGCCGTACAACTGTTGCGCACCGAACCCGGTATCCAATCGGACGTTCGGCAAAACATTGGGACGAGTGATGCGGCGACCGGTCTTCATGTGGATACCGGGATTCGCGCTGCGAACGCTGTTGGGTGGCGTGGCGGACGATGCGTTGCTGGCGAGCGTGCGAGCCGTGCCGCGAAAACTGAAACAGAGTGGATTCGCGTTCGATTACACGGAACTGGAACCGGCATTGCGGCACCTGATGGGGCGATGATTCGGTGGGTCGTGCAACAATTCCGAACAGGAGTGAGGTCGGACCAGTCGGGCGGTCGAGTGCTGCCACCGTGAGCCCGTTCCGCAGGGATTCGGTGGCGGTCAGGATATCCACCACTCCGGCACCGTCTGCCGCACCCGGAACTCGCAGACGCATTCAGGTGCCAGACCTTCACCAGCGGCCCGCCCCCGATCCCCGGTCCGGTGATTACTTCGTCCACGCCATCCCCGTAACGGAACTGGGCGGATTCGCCGATGAAGACATCGGAGATGTTCCGCGAAGTATTCGATCTGAGCAGGGAACTTGAACAATCGCCGAATCTGACGGAAACGAAGCGAAGTCTCTGATCGATCCTGCCGCTCGCGCCTTAGAATAATGCGGGTGTAAATGCACCGGATTTCGATCCACCGCGAGAGATTCCATGTCTGGCCCAGCGAATCCGAAGCCACGCCGTCGATACCTCGTGATCTTTCTGGCCGTGACGGTATTCGCGCTGGTCGAAATCGCGGTCATCTTCGGGCTGCGCTACCGCCCACGACCCGAACCGGAACCGATCGACGACGATGTTGTCTGGCTGGAAGAGGACCGCCCCGCTTTCGGCGATCTGTTCGGCTCGCAGGCACTCATTCGACGACCGAAATGGCACCCGGATTTGCGTGGCTGGACGCTCGAAACTGTCACCCCACGCAACACGACGCTCGCCATCGCGTACTCCCCGGATCGCACCGAAATCGCTATAGGCGGACTCGATGGGACCGTGCGATTTCTGAACGCGAAGACGAACGAACTGGTGAGGATGTGGGTCGGCGAAGGGGGTGCGATCGACGGGTTTTCGTGGTCGAAAGATGGTCGCAAACTCATCCTCCAAAAGCGAGAAGGCACCAGCGAATTGTGGGATCTCGAAGCGAACCGGATGTCACGCGGCGATCTGAAATCGCACGCCACGTTCGCACCCGACGGCGAAACCATCGCGGCGGTGCATGTCGATAAACTGCTCATTGGTCGTGCCGAGGAACTGGAGTGGAAGTCGTTCGGCGGGTTGAAACTCGATCGTGCGAAACCGTACTGGTCGCCGGACGGCAAACGAATCGCGTTCGCTCGTCAGAATGCGGTGATCGTCTGGAATGTCGAACAAAAAGCGATCGAGCGATCGATGACCGTGCCATCGGGCGAAGCCCGCGAGATCGGGTGGTCGCCGGACGGAAAGTACCTCGCGTCCGTGGGCCGCGATGAAAAGTTCGTGCGATTGTGGAATGCGGCGGGGATCGAAATTCGCTCGATTCTCACCTCCTTCCCCGTCGAAAATGTGGTCTGGTCGCCGGATGGGACACAATTGCTCGTGTCGAATGACGAATCGTATGGCGTCTGGCAATTGGCCCGACTGAATCTCAAAAATGATCGGCCTGTACCGGGTTTCGGGTATCGCGGGCTGGTGTTCTGGGATCCGACGAGCAACAGCGTTCGTCTTCGACCTCAGCCCGCAATTGTGCAAAATTCGGTCCTGTGGGCGAACGATAGCCGACATCTCGCGTGGGCGAGTGAGCATCGAACAAGCCGTTTGTGCGATGTGTCGATGATCGATGTTAATGCGAATCGTGTCGTTCGATCGTGGCAGAACGAACTCATCGCGTGCGGGTTCTCATCGGACGGCGAGACGATCGCGACACTAAGTTTTGATCAGGCCGAATATGTTGCCATCGGTCAATCGGAATCGGTTCGAGGGAAAGTGTGTTCGGAGTTTCTGGCGTGGAATCGGCTGATCGTGCGGAACGATCGCGAGTCGCTCATCGCCGTGAGTCCGCATTCACTCCTCGCATGGTCCACGAAAACGGGAAATGACATCTGGTCGTCACAATGGGACTCGCCACCATCAACCGTCATCGAATCGCCGATGCATGATCGAATCGCGATCGGCTGGCCCGCTCCTTCCACGACCACTCGCATTCTCGATCCGAACACGGGCAACACGCTCCAGACGCTGAAGGTGCGAGGACATCATCTCTCGTGGTCCGCCGACGGCAAAACGCTGATGGCGTGTTCCGAACTCGGTGATTTCACGCGAATTGATCTCAGTGACGAATCCGCGATCGTCAGTGAACTACCGAAACCTGCACGACCGTATCCGCACACGTTTCAGTATGTGTCGGTGGAGGAAAAACTCCTCACGTTCGACCAACGCGAAGGACGCATTTTGCACTGGGATGCAAAGACCGGTGCGGAGACGAAATCGGTCGCGATCGATTCGGAAGTTCATGCCGTCGGTCGATTCTCACCCGATGGGCGACGATTCGCGACGGTGCAGGGCGGCGAGTTGCGGACGTGGGACACGCACACCGGCAGACGACTCGGCGTGATGCTCCCGTCCAATGAATACGGTGGACTCGTCATCGATGAACGACAGCAATTTCGCGGGGGCGACAATCTCGCGAAGCAAGTGCGGGTCGTGATCCAGAAGAACAACAGTCGGCAGGAAACGCTCACGCTCGAAGCGTTTCGCGACAAGTACGGATTGCCCTCACGCGATATCGACGGACACGTCAAATAATCGCGGTCGATCACCCCGCAACGCCGCAACGACGCGATGTTGCCAGTCGCCGGGTTCGCTGATGCGTTCTGCTTCGACGCCCAGCGACTCGGCCAGTTTCACGAAATCGATCGCCGGATTCTGGATCGCCATCCCCGGTGCATTACCATCCGCAATGTGCGATAAATTCATCACGCGACCGCAATTCTTCAAAATCTGATAGTTCGCGTTATTGCAGATCACGACGACGATCGGAATGCGATGGTGCGCCGCCGACCACAACGCCTGAATGCCGTACATCGCGGAACCGTCGCCGATCAATGCGAGCACCGGACGATCGGGCTTCGCGATTTTCACGCCGATCGCGCAACCGATTCCCCAACCGAGTGCCCATCCGCGATGAGCGAAGTACGACGTCGGATCGTTGATCACGCCGAGACGTTCCAACACCTGCTGATGCGTCGTCGGTGCCTCATCGACGATGATCGTGTCGGATGGCAGCACTTCCGCGAGATCGGTCATCATTCGCAACGGCGACATCGGACGACGATCCTGCTGTTCGATCGCTTTCTGTTTTAATTTGAAGATTTCGCCTTCGTGGATGTTATTGAGAAGCTGTTTCTCCAATGCTCGTTCGCGTCGATTGTTCTCGTCGATCGATGACTCGATCATCGATTGCAATTCGATCAATCCTTCGCGGGGATCGCCGACGATGCCGACTTCCACGGGGAAATTCTTGCCGATCTCCCACGGGTTGCAATCGAGGTGAATGAGTCGCAAATGTTCCGGGATCGCACGTGCGGGTTCGTGATGAATGTACAAAGTGAGCAGATTCATCCCGACGACGAACGCGACATCGAACGGTTTCAGACGTTCGCGCACATCGGGCGACCAGATGGGCAGCGGTCCGAAATAGAGCGGATGACTCGGTGACATCGGCCAGCGACCGTGCGCCGTCGGACATTCCGCGAACACCGGACATCCGAGCGTTTCGGCGAGTTTCGCGAGTGCATCGCATCCGTCCGATTCGGTGACACGACTCCCCGCGAGGATCACCGGATTCTTCGCCTGTCGCAGAATCGATGCGGCTTGTTGCAATGGTTCCAAAGCGGGGCGAACGTGTCGATCGAGCATCGCGGTGGGCGACAGATCGAGATGTGATGCATCGGCGAGTTGCACGTCGAGTGGGAACGACAGGAACACCGGTCCCGTCGGTG
>Ga0105044_10014159_pt1 | contig 10796 bp, 11 predicted proteins | sample MAT01_FD_78092 | JGI IMG/M metagenome (GOLD analysis project Ga0105044, IMG submission 78092) | Freshwater microbial communities from Lake Fryxell liftoff mats and glacier meltwater in Antarctica - MAT-01 | ecosystem: Environmental > Aquatic > Freshwater > Ice > Liftoff microbial mat | place... | reverse complement strand
GCCACCTCGACCATCGCCATGAACGGCCGCGGCGACATCGTCGAGACGCCCGGCGGCTGGACCGATTTCATCCGCCAGAACCCCGGCTTCCTCCGCCCCGGCGCCAACCCCCGCCCCCAGGACAAGGACGCCGCCCAGCGCGCCGCAGCGGCTCCGGCACCCGCCTCGATCGCGTCTTCCTTAAAAAAACCCGGCAAGCTGACCTTCAAGGACACTCACCGGCTAAAGGAGCTGGAAGGCTTGCTCGCCGCCCTGCCCGGCGACATCGCCCGCCACGACGCCACCCTGTCCGACCCCGGCCTCTACGCCCGCGACCGCAAGGCTTTCGACAAGGCCACCGCCAACGCTGACCGCGCCCGCGCGCTACTGGCGGCGTCCGAGGAGGAGTGGCTGGAGCTGGAGGCGAGGCGCGAGGCGCTGGCCAGTTAGATTGATTGCAATTACTGCAATCATCTGCTAGTTTTCTGGCGTGTTCAGCAAGCAAAGAAAGACGCTCGCAGCCGTCTTCACCGACCCGGTGTCAGCGACGATCGAATGGGCGGCGATCGAGAGCCTTCTTGTCGCGGTGGGCTGCTCCGTGGCTGAGGGGGCCGGGTCGCGAGTGAAGTTCACATTCGGTCTGGAGGTGGAGGTGTTGCATCGCCCCCACCCCGCCGGGGAGGCCAAACGCTATCAGGTTCGCGCGGCCCGCGCCTTCCTGCTCAGATTAGGAATTCGGCCATGAACATCATGCACCACAAGGGCTATTACGCCGCCGTCGAATACGACTCCGAGGATGAGATCTTCTTCGGCCATCTGGCCGGCATCCGCGACGGGGTCGGCTTTCACGCCGATACCGTGGCCGATTTGAAGGCCGCCTTTTTCGAGGCGGTCGATGACTACATCGATTTCTGCGCCAAATTGGGCAAGGACCCCCAGAAGCCCTATTCCGGCAAGGTCATGTTCCGTGTCGACCCCCAGGTCCACGCCCGCGCCGCGCTGGCGGCCCAGTTGGCCGGCAAGAGCCTGAACGCCTGGGGCGAGGAAGCCTTGCGCCAGGCCGCCGACAAGGCTGTTGGGCCGCTGAAGGCCGCCTGACGGCGAGTTTTGAACCCGGCTCGAAAGGCGGCCGACGGCTCTTCGAGGCACCTGACCGCTCCCGCATTCAGGTTTCGCCGGCCGGACAGGATTTTCGCGCAAAACATCGTCCCTGTGTAGAAGTCACAAGACCTTCACACCGCTGGGAAAATTGCTCGATCCGCACAGCACGATACCCGTCGTGCAACGTTTATCCCCAACACCATCCACAGACGGTCATTCCGGACCGCTTGCCACATCGGCGGATCGGAGCGAGCTTGATCAGGCCGAGGGACACGGCGGCGCGGAAACCCGGGGAGACCCGGGGATCAAGCGGACCGGCCCGGCTCTCTGATCGAACGCACCGGGGGGTTTCGACCTTAACGGACGGGAGACAGGATCAAGGCCCAAAGGACCCTTCGAAGGCTTCGGCCCCAGAAGACCGGAGGGAACCGGATCGGGATCGATGGACGGCGCGAGGCTCGACCTCGTGGAACGCCGGAGACCAGGAGCGCGACAGGATACAGCTGACCACCGCCGGGGTTCACCCCGCCGTTGCAAGGCCAGGGTCTTGAACCTCAACGGCCAAGTCCAACCCGGACTTGGCGAGGGGACGAGGGAAGCCGGTTCGCCGGGGACCTTCGTCCCCTCGCTCAATTCTGGCTTGCGCTATCACTCGCTGCGCGGTCACTCCCGGCTTGAGCGCGGTCAATCGTCATCCCCCGACTTGATCGGCGGACCGGGCCACGGATTCCGCCAGGGCCAGCTCGGCGATGTCGCGCTGGATTTCGTGCAGGGTCCCCAGACCATAGCCGTCAGGGTCGCCATCGGCGTTTCGCCGGGCATCGATCAGCGCATCAAGGGCCTCGACCATCTCCGAAAGCGGGCGCCTGAACGGTGGACGGCGCGCCAGCACCCTGACCAGCAGGTTCTGCGCAACGGCCTGCGCCTCCAGCACGTCCATCCCGACGTTGCGACCGCCACCTGATATCCAGTGGCTGGACGCCAGCCGGGCTTGGCCGTCCGCCCGTTGCCGCGCAAAAATGAGCACCAGCTGCGGGTAAAACGGCCTGAGGCGTCGGCCAACGGCACCGGGCTTGAGGATGCGGGCGGTCTCGATCACCGCGCGCTCAAGCTCGGGTAAAAGTGCCTCGCCCCTCAGCAGGGCCACCCTCTCCACCAGAGACCGCAGCCGCCGCTTCCCGAATATTCGGTCGATCAACCCCATATAGGTCCGCTCTCGAGTCCGTCCGCGACGCACCTCTAGAGCTTCAGGACATCCTGCAACCGTGGTCAATAGGTGCGGGGTATAGCCGCCCTTCCCCTCCGCCAACCTGAGCCTTACTAAAGGTCATGACCTTGCGTGGGAATCGCCGTTTCTCGCCCGACCGCCGCGCCGTTCTGGCCGGGGCCGGCGCTCTGGCGACCGCAGCGGCGCTCGCCGGCTGCCAGCGGTCCGAGGCTCCCGTCGACGAGGACGGCCGCGTCCGCCTGCGCTTCGCCACCGACTGGCGCGCCCAGGCCGAGCACGGCGGCTTCTACCAGGCCTTGGCCTCGGGGGCCTATAGCCGGCGCGGGCTGAACGTCCAGATCATCCAGGGTGGGCCCGGCGTGAACGTGCCCCAGCTGCTCGCCTCGGGCGCGGTCGAGCTGGGGATGGGCTCCAACAGCTTCATCCCCCTGAACCTGGTCGCCGAGGGTGCCCCGGTGAAGGCCGTCGCGGCCTTCTTCCAGAAGGACCCCCAGGTCCTGATCGCCCATCCGGACCCCGCCCTGAAATCCATCGCCGACCTCAAGGACCGGCCCTTCCTGCTGGCCGACGCCTCGATCACCGCCTTCTGGGTCTGGCTGAAGTCCAAATACGGCTTCACGGACGATCAGGTCCGCAAATACACCTTCAACCTGGCCCCCTTCCTCGCCGACGAGCGGGCGGTCCAGCAGGGCTATCTGACCTCCGAACCCTATACGATCGAACAGGAGGCGGGTTTCGAGCCCAGGGTGTTCCTCTTGGCCGACGAAGGCTACCCCTCCTACGCCACCATGGTCCTGGCTCCCGACGCCTTCGCTCGCGACAACGCCGCCGCCCTGCGCAGCTTCATCGCCGGCTCGGCCGAGGGCTGGCGCGACTATATCCAGGGTGACGGCCAGACCCCCCAGAATCGGGCCGCTGACACCCTGATCCGCAAGGACAATCCCGAGATGACCCAAGCCATCCTGAATCAGGCCCGCGCCAAGCTGAAGGCCAACGGCATCGTCGACGGCGGCGACGCGGCTCTCTACGGCCTCGGGGCCATGACCGCCGAACGCTGGCAGGCTTTCTTCGACGTCACCTCGGGGGCCGGCGTTTATCCCGCCGGCCTCGACTGGCGCAAGGCCTTCAGCACCCAGTACCTGCCCGGCCGTGGCTGACGCGGCGGCCCTCGCGGGCGTCGTCGTTCACTATCCCGGCCGCCCGCCGCTCGGGCCCATCGACCTGACCATCGCGGCGGGCGAGATCGTGGCCCTCGTCGGGGCGTCCGGCGCGGGAAAGTCGACCATCCTGCGGCTGCTCGCCGGGCTCGAAACCGCGTCCGGGGGCCGGGTCGACCGCGCCGCCGCACCCGGACGCACCGGCTTCGTCTTCCAAGCCTCCACCTTGATGCCATGGGCCGACGCGCGGACCAATGTCGCCCTGCCGCTTGAGCTGGCCGGTGTGGCCGCGCCCGAGGCCCGCCGTCGCGCCGAGGCGGCTCTGAGCGCCGTTGGCCTCGGCGACCGCCTGACCGCGCGTCCGCGCCAGCTGTCCGGCGGCATGGCCATGCGCGTCTCGCTGGCCCGCGCCCTCGTTACCGAACCCGACCTGCTGCTGCTCGACGAGCCCTTCGCGGCGCTGGACAGCGTCACCCGCCGTCGGCTGATCGAGGACCTGCACCGGCTGTGGGCCCAACGTTCGCCCCGGCCCGCCGTGGTCTTCGTCACCCACGATGTGGACGAGGCGGTCTATCTGGCCGGGCGCGCCGTCGTGCTGGATGCGACGACCGGACGGGTGACGCGGGAGCTGGTAACCCCCGGGACATTGCCGAGGCCCCCGGGCTGGCGGGCGGACGCGGGATACCGGGCCGCCGTCGAGGACCTCGCCGCCGAACTGGCCAACAGCATGACCCCCTTCCCCCTGGATGGGGGTGGAGGAAGGCTCGCCCGTGGCGAGACGACGACGGCCGGGGTTGGAGGTGGAGGTGGAGGTGGCAAGGCGGGCACGGCGCTTGATGCGGAAAACACCTTGTTCGAAGCAGGCGCGTCCACCCCCCTCCCAATCCTTCCCCCTACCAGGAGCAAGGGCTCATGACCCGTTCCTTGCCGCCGCTGCTCCTGACAGCCCTGCTGCTCCTCGCATGGGAGATCGCCTGCCGGGCACTGGACGTGCCGCCGTATTTCCTGCCGCCGCCCAGCGCGGTCGCCGCCTCCCTCATCGACCGGGCCCCGGTTCTGGCCGCCTCGGCCACCGCCACCTTCTGGATGGCGATGCAGGCGCTGTTCTTCGCCGGGCTGATCGGGGGTGGACTGGCTCTGGCGGTGTCGCTGAACCGGCTGGCCGAGCAGGCCGTACGGCCGCTGGCGGTGGCCCTTCAGGTCACGCCGATCATCGCTATCGCTCCTCTGGTACTGATCTGGACGGGGCTGGATCACGCCGACCGGGCGGTCGTCACCCTGGCTGCGGCCGTCGCCTTCTTCCCCCTGTTCTCGGGCGTGCTGACCGGCTTGAAGGCCGCCGACCCGGATCTTGAGCGGCTGTTCGACCTGTACGGTGCCTCTCCCATCCAGCGCCTCGTCCGCCTGCGCCTGCCCGCTGCCCTGCCCTATGTGCTGGAGGGATTGCGCGTCGCCTCGGGGCTGGCAGTGATCGGGGCGGTGGTGGCCGAGTTTGTCTCGGGCTCGGGCGCGACCCAGGGCCTGGCCTGGCGGTTGCTGGAGGCCGGTAACAGGCTGCGCACCGCCGACATGCTGGCCGCGCTCGTGCTGCTGATGGCCATGGGCCTGACACTGAACGCCCTGGTTTCGGCTCTGGAACGCGCCTTGGGGCGGCGCACGTTCTAGCCGTCCCATCCCCGCGTGTGGACGGTGAAAGAGTTGTTAGGCCGACCTTAAGGCCCTGACGGCTAGCGTCGATCTTCAGTCCCGCGTCCGGAGCCGCCCCTTTGCGTCCCGCCCCAAGCCTGTCGATCGCACTCCTCGCCGCCGTGGCCGCCACGGCCATGGCCGACACGGCTATGGCGCAGACGCCGGGATCGGCCGCCAGCCTCGGCCTGCGCCAGCTGACATGGTCCGGGCGCAGTGAAAGCCTCGCCACGCCGCCGGCGACTTCCGCGGCCCGCAGCGAGCTGCGCCGTCCCAATCTCGTCATTCCGCACGGCGGCTTTGCCTCGGTCGAGCCCACGGTCCCGCGCGCCGCGCCGGCCACCGCCCCGCGCCGGACCCTGACGCCCGCAAACGCTTGGCTGCAGCCGGCCGCCCCGGTCCCGCCCGCCCCGGTCCCACCCGCCATTGCCGTTGAACCGGCCGCACCCGCGCCCGTCCGGTTTGCCCCGACACCGGTCCGCCCAATGCCGGCACGGGCACCGGCCCCGGACTATCTTCCCGACCAGGGGGGCCGTGGCCAGCCCGTCCCAGCCGGAATTGCCTACGCGCCGCCATCCGAACCGGCGCCGCCTTCGGCCATGGCCCGCAGCGACGAGGGCCGCACCGACCCGGCCGACCCCATGGCTCCGCGACGCGATGCGCCCATCTTTCGCCTTGCGCAGGCCATGCCCCGCCCCGAACCCGTCGCAGCGATCTCAGACGCCCCGCCCCGGGCCAACCCCGCCGCCCCCCGGGTCCGCCGCGTGGCCGAAGTGACCAGCACCGGCGAACGCCCGCCCCAGCAGGGTGCCCGCTACTATTCAGTGCACCGCCAGAACGGCCGCCAGCCCGACCCGCTAACGATGCCGGAGCCGACCTATGTCGACGCCCTGGCCATCACCATGACCGAGACCCCGGCCTCGCAGGACCTCGCCCAGCCCGACCAGGGCCCGACCCTGATCCGCGACAACCAGGGCCGGGTTCGACCCGCCCCGGCCGCCTCCGACGGCGACCACCAGTGACCGACACCGCAGTCGAGCGCTCCGGCAGCTCCCGCCTTCCCGATCTGATCGCCTTGGCGGAAGAAGGTTCCAGTGACAAGCGACGCGCCCTGCTGCGGGAACTGACCGAACATTTCTTCGGCGGCACGGCCCGCACCGCGACAGAAGATGACCTGTACGGCACCGTTCTGGCCCGACTGGTCTCCGACATGGAGACCGCCGTCCGCGCCGAGCTGTCGGCCCGCTTCGCCTCGGCCCCGGACGCACCCCACAAACTGATTCGCCGGCTGGCCAATGACGAAGCGGCTGTCGCCGGAGCCGTCCTGGCCGCGTCGCCCGTCCTGACGGACGAGGATCTTCTGGGCGTCGTGCGCAAACACGGCCAGGACCATCTGCGCGCCGTCTCGGCCCGCCCCTCTGTGCCAGAGGCCGTGTCCGACGTCATTGTCCAGCGCGGCGACGACGAGACCCTCGGCACGCTGCTGCGCAATGACGGTGCCCGGCTGTCGCGCCAGGCGTCGGAAACGGCGGTTGAACGCGCCAGGGCCAACCCCGCCCTGCACGAAGCGGCCGTCGAGCGCGCCAGCCTGCCACCCGACCTGCTGAACGACATGTATTTCGTGGTCGAGGCTCGCCTGCGCGCCCGGATCCTTGAGCAGAACGCACGCCTCGACCCGGCCCTGCTGGAAAGCGCCCTGGCCGCCGGCCGCACCCGCGTCGCCACCGACGACGGTGCCCTGCCCGCTGACTATGCGGAATGCCAGGCCTATGTGGAGGAACTGCAGGCGGCGGGCCAGATGTCGCCGCAGATGCTGGCCCGCTTCCTGCGTTCGGGCGGGACCACGTCCTTTCTGATCGCCCTGGCCCAGTTGTCAGACATCGACTTCCACACCGCCCGCCAGATCGTCGAGCGCCGCGAGTTGGACGCCCTCGCCGTGGTCTGCAAGTCCGCAGACCTCGACCGGGCCCTGTTCCTGACCTATGCGGTTGTTCTGCTCAACGACGACGGCGACGCCATGGCCAAGGCCCATTCCTACGCCCGGATGTACGCCGAACTGAGCCGCGACGCCGCCCTTCGGACCCTGCGCTTCTGGCGCATGCGGCGCGGTGCCCAGGCGGCGTAGATCGTTCATTCGCCACCAGCCACCAGCCACCAGCCACCAGCCACAAGAAAACGCCCGCCTCCGTTGCCGGAAGCGGGCGCTTCATTCCACCCACAGGCAGACGACTATTTCTTGGCGCGAGCGGCCGTGACGGCGCGGGCGGGCTTGCGACCGCCCTGGCCGAGACCCATCGACTTGGCCAGGTCCGAACGGGCCTTGGCGTAGTTCGGCGCGACCATCGGATAGTCTTTCGCCAGACCCCATTTGGCCCGGTATTCTTCGGGGCTCATATTGTATTTGGTGCGCAGGTGCCGCTTCAGCGACTTGAACTTGCGGCCGTCTTCCAGGCAGATCAGGAAGTCGGGCGTAATCGACTTGCGCACCGGAACGGCGGGGTCCTTGACCTCGGGCTCGGGCTCAACGGCGCCGTTGGAAACCTGGATCAGGGCGGCGTGAATGCTGGAAATCAGGGCCGGCACTTCAACCGCCTGAACATTGTTGTTGCTGACATAGGCAGACACGATGTCCGCCGTCATTTCGAGCAGTTGAGCGTTGTCTTCCACGTGCGGTTCCCGTCTTGTTGAAATCAAATCCGGACTGAATCAGTCTGTAATCAGGTGATAGATTTGTTCCGGACTGAAATCAACCGTGGGCCGACCACCGCAACAAGGCGGTTCCGGACCCGGGAAATCTACTATAGCCGCCACCGATCCGCGTAAAAGCAGAGCCGGCGTCCTGTTGCACTGCGGTATTCAGCGACCGAAGTTTTCCGCCAAGGCCAGCATCGCCGCGCGTTCCGGGGCGGAATAATCGTCCATCCCCTCTTCCTCGCCGTCGCGGATCGCCCTCAGCAGGGCCGGCGTCAGGGCCGATGACAGCGACCAGTTCCAGTACCGCAGCACGGTCTGGGCCCGGTCCACGGCCAGCATGTCATAGGTGATCTGGACCCGCTCCCACGCCGGATGGATCGAGCCGTCATCCGCCGTCGCTGGCCGCCGCATCGAACGCCAAAGGCTCTGCAGAGCGCTCTTGCCCAAGCCTGTCGCCTTGCACAGGATGGCCAGTGGCTCGCCGCCGGGATCGCCCAGGATCTTGGCTCCGGTGATCGGCTTGATCCCCGACAGATAGGCGATCTCGGTCGCCACCTCGCGGTTCAGCCCGCCCGAAGCCGCCGCTTCGACGGCCTGCTCCAGCCCGCCATACGGGCTCTTGGCGATGGCGGCGCGGTTACGCTGGCGGCGTTCAATGAACTGCAGCGCCTTGCGCGACACCGGATCCTGCCAGTTCTCGTCCGCCGCCATGGCGAAGATGTCTTCCGACACTTCCTGGAGGACCTCGCGCGACACGGCGAAACGCTGCAGTATGGTTCGGCGATCCTCGGGTCCGCACCACCAGAACATCACATAGGCCCCCGAGGGCCGCAGCTCCGGCCGCTTGAGCACATAACCGCACAGCTGCGGCTCCTGCCGGCTCTGGCTGACCACGCCCTCGATCGCCGTCTGGCTCAGACGGGCGGTGGAATTGCGCAGCACGGGCTCGATTACACGGCTTTCCCCGAAGCTCAGGAGAGTCTCCGTCACCACCTCGGACAGGGTCCGACGGCTGGCCATCAGCACGCGGTGCTCGAGGCCCGTGTCGCGGGCGCAGGCCGTCAGATCGGCGTCCGATAGCGACGCGCATTGTTCGATCAGAAGCGCGGCGATCCCGGGCTCATCGCGCAGCAGCATCCGCGCCAGGGCATTGGGCAGGTCCGCCAGGGGTGCCAGCCGCTGGGCCACGCGCCGACGGTCGTCCACGCTGGCGAGGCGAAGCATTTCGACCAGCAGGTCGCCGGTCACAGCGCGTTCGAAGGTGTTGATCCTGCTGGTGGGCAGCGACACCACATCGGCCAGGCGCTTCAACAGCGCATGGCGCGCACGGAAACCGCCTTCCGGGGCGGCCTCCTCGGGGACTGGAGCGGGCTCGGACATGCTGATCCGACGATACGGCCCGTCCGGTTAACCGGCTGTGACGGTCAAAGCCGATGTCGGTGCAGGCGAAACAATCGAAAACTTCCTGCCCCTGATGATGAGGCCGGACATCCACTCAAGCATGCGGCGACCGGATCCGGCATTGTCAGACAGGCATTTGTCCTCTGGCCGGTGCCGCGCGACCCATTGCGGCGTTTGACGACTCCGTTCCTGGGCGTAGGCTGTCCCGGGGGAGGCATTTCGGCTCATGACCTACGAACTGGATGAAGACGGGATCAATCTGCGAGACTCCATCGTCCTCAGTCCGATCGCCTCGGTTATCAGCGACCCGCGCCTGCCGGACAATCCGATCATCGCGGTGAATCAGGCGTTCTGCGACCTGACCGGCTATGCCGATGACGAGATTCTGGGCCGGAACTGTCGCTTCCTCGCCGGGCCGGGAACCGAGCCGTGGCTGACCGAGCGCATCCGTCAGGGTACGCGCGACCGGCGGGCCACCCTCGTCGAGATCCTGAACTACAAGCGCGACGGGCGAGCATTCCGCAATGCCGTGCTGGTCGCGCCGGTCTTCACCTCTGACGGCGAGCTGGAATATTTCCTGGGCTCGCAAGTCGAGCTGGATGCCGGTGCGGTCGGCCCTTCGTCCAGCCGTCACCACCATGCGGTCGAGGTGGTCCGCACCCTGTCCCCGCGGCAGCGCGAAGTCCTGCAACAGATCGCGTCGGGTTGCCGCAGCAAGCAGATTTCCTACAATCTGTCGCTCAGCGAGAAGACGGTGAAAATGCACCGGGCCCTGATTCTGGAGAAAATCGGCACCCACAACGTCGCCGACGCCATCCGGCTGGCGGTCGAGGCCGGACTCTGAAGCAGGCCGTTGAAAAAGTCGGGCCTTGAGGCTGATTTGCTCGGAAACTGCCCTTTGTGAGGTAAGTCCTGCGATATAGCCTATTGAATTAATGGCATTTCCGATTTGACGGATGGTGCCATGATCGCGTCCCGAGCGGGTCGAAAACCCATTTCAACAGCCTGCCCGAGTTTGAATCTATTGAGGAAGAATCGCTTCGCGACTCCGCCGATGCCGTGTATCCGGCTTTGGGTACCCGACACTCTCCGGGTACGGCCTAAAGCCCGTATGGCGTAGGTTCGCCGAATGGCTGAAGGGTTCCGCTACACGGCCAGAGAGTGCCGCTCGGAGGAAATATCATGTCAACCATCGACGTCGGGCAGTTTCTGCTCGTTTACAACGCCTTCTCTTTCACCTTCGCCACCATGGCCGCGGCGACCCTGTTCCTGTGGCTCAGCCGCTCGCAGGTCGGACCCGCCTACAAGACCGCCCTGGTCATTTCCGGTCTGGTTACGGCCATCGCCGCCTACCACTACCTCCGCATCTTCGAGAGCTGGAATGATGCCTATGAGGTCCGCGACGGCGTGCTGACAGCAACCGGCGTGGCCTTCAACGACGCCTACCGCTACGTCGACTGGCTGCTGACCGTGCCGCTGCTGCTCGTCGAACTGATTCTCGTGATGCGCCTGTCTCCGTCGGAATCCTCCAGAAAGGCGATCAAGCTCGG
>Ga0105044_10014156_pt1 | contig 10798 bp, 7 predicted proteins | sample MAT01_FD_78092 | JGI IMG/M metagenome (GOLD analysis project Ga0105044, IMG submission 78092) | Freshwater microbial communities from Lake Fryxell liftoff mats and glacier meltwater in Antarctica - MAT-01 | ecosystem: Environmental > Aquatic > Freshwater > Ice > Liftoff microbial mat | place... | reverse complement strand
TTTTACTCCTTCTCACAACGTGGAGGGGGACTTCAAACGTTTTTCTTCCCCTCGCTGAACGGTGCGGAGGGGCTGGAAGGAAAGGTTTGACAGTCACTCCAGCGCTCTCGGCATCATTTTATGGGGGGTGCGTAAGGTGAGTAAGTTATTCTTTTACCGACCCTAAGTCCTCGACGGGGCAGCCCTCAAAGCCGCTCAACCAGTGATAGCGTCGGGCGTCAGCATTCGGCATGGGAAGGCGCAGCGTGAGGGCTTGATCGGCATTGTCTAATGCGCCCTGCAACCCCATCGCCACCCCGACGAAGCCGTTATAGCCATCTAATATAGGGAGAGCGACACTCTGCCCGGGGGCGACGTCAAAGGTGAAGACGGGCACGCTTTGCAGCAAAGTCGCTAAAAGGCCGATGGGGACACTGGGCTTGTCTGCCATCAGCAGGCCGTAGCCCAATTCACGCGCGATAGCCCCAATGAGCGTTTTGCGTCCGTTGTGGCGTTGGCCGCGCACGACCACTGTTTGCGTGCTGCGCGCGGCCAGCAGTCCGGGCAGACGGATCAACGAGGCACGCAGATCATGCGGCAGAATCATGTCGCTCATGGGCGTCAGGTCGGCGGGTGGTCGATAGGTCAGCGCCGCCGGCAGCGCGTCATCCTGGCGCAGCACATCCCACACCAATGGCGGCGGCTGAAGCACCCAATCAATGCGCGGGGCATCGGGGTTGACGACCTGCGCCAGACCCGCCCGTTGCAGCTGCGGGAGCAAAATGCGCGCATCCTCGTTCTCCTGTTCGCCGCGCCACCAGGCATCAAGCAGGCCCACTGTGGGGCGATGCTGGCCCGAGGTCAGGTGCAGGGTCTCGAACAGCAGCCCGAAACGCGGATATTCTTCAACGAGGCCAATCGCAAAGAGGAGTGTCAGCGCCGACTCATTGAGATGCAGCGATTCGCGCAGGGCGTGCAGCGGCAGATAACACGATGTTCGTGCCTCCCAATCGGCCATCGCCTCACGCCAGATGCGCCGCGCGTCGAGCGTGGTTTGTCCATCGAGGCCGTAAGATGCCAGTTCGTTGATGTAGCCCGAGAGAAACGGGAACTGCTCAATTGTCTCCTGCTGCGACTCGAAGACTTGGCTGAAATGATGCAGCACGTGAAGCACCGCCGCATAAAAATACAGGCGGAAATGGGTGCGCGGCGTGGGCGGAAGATTTTGCAGCATTTAGACCTCGAATCTGAATGCGACCGCATACCCGGCAGCAGGAATCCAGCCTGGGTCACGGTCTAGCCCCGCGTAGCGAATCGCGATGGGCAGGGTGGTCAGGTTGAGCGTGATATCCACGCACGCAGGCGTCACAGCAATATGGGCCGTGTGAGCAAACAGGGTTGGCGCGAGATCGGCATCGTCCTCCAGATCAAGCGCCACGCGCAGACGCGCTCCAAGATACGCTGCCAGCCATTCGCGCCATCGCGCCAGCCCCTCTGATGACTGCGGCACAGGCACAACGCCAGATACAGCCATCTCCGGCGGATTGCCTTCAGGAGCATCAATGAGCCAGAATCCCGCAGAATGCCACACCCGCAAATGGTCTGCGTGCTCCCAGAGAAGTGCGGTCTCCTCAAACGGCTCTAACCACTCAGGCGGCACATGCCATGTGTCGGGCGCATCAAAATCATGGCCGGGGGGTTTATCGCCGCGCCCACTCAAATGCGCCAGCAGCGGCCAGATCGGGTCGGCTTCAAAATCTGCGCCGATAAACTCTGTTCCCATGAGCGCGAGAAAATCCCAGGGCGAGAGCGTAAGGCCATGCGACAGCGCCTGCGTGAAATCCCCATAGAGTGCAAGCGCAAGCGCCGCATTAAGCAGGTAAAAGATGCCGCCAAACTCGGTGGTGATATGGATAGGTTCAAGACTGCTAGACAGCCCAGGCACCTCCTGCTCAGGCGCGGGGGCGTGAACGACATCAGGCCAATCAGGGATTTCGCCTGTCACAGGCGGCGCGACTGCGTGGGTGTCTTCCTCAATATCTGCTTCATAACGCCACTGCGACACACGCTCTAATCCCGTCTCAGCCGAGGGCTGCAACGGGGTCGGGGCTATCTCATCGTCCTCCGCTGTGGGCGCGGCGGGAGATGAGGGGGCAATCTCGGCGGGCAAATCCTGGGGCAGGCTGGGCGCGATGCGCGGCGCATCCTGATCAACAGAGACCGCCGCCCGCTCAGACAGCCATGTCTGCGCCGCCTCGACAAATCGTGCGCTGCGAACGATGGCAGGTTGCTGCGCCAGCGCCAGTAATACCCCAAGCGAAAGCTCACGTGCAGGCGATAAGATCACGGCCTGATTCTCTGAGAGCCATGCGCGCCAGGGTGGAAGGTTTTGGCGCGGCGCAGGCATCGTCACCAGAGGCGCGGCCTCTAAGGACGCGTTTAAAAACAAGTCCGCAGACTTCTAGAATGGGTCGTCTTATCTCCATTCTGCGACTTTATTTTTAAACGCGTCCTAAGTCTGGACGACTGATGGATGAGGCGTTTTCGAGGGCTGTTTTCAGCGCCGCGAGATCATAGCGTGTGAGCACAGCCTCAAAAAGACGATGCGTATCCGACAGAGGCAGCGCTTGCATAAACGCTACTGCCGCATGGCCCAGATGAGCAAGAGCCACAGGCGCATATTCGGGTGACCCATGCCACATCTCCAGGGCGGCGGTGGGCAGATCGCCGCACAGCAACCCGCGCCACCACCACTGCTGTGTCAGTTGGCCGTTCTGCCAATCGAGGGCGAGACAGGCCAGCAGTTCTGCGCGATTGGCAAACAGGACCGCCTGGGCGTTGGCTGGCACGCTCCCCCACGCAGGCCGCGCGGCGCTTTCAGCCATACTATTGATTTGATCGCGCACCGCCCCCTGCCATGCATGGTCGGGGAAGGCCTGGGCCTGATCGAGGCGCAGCCGCCCAGGCATAGGATCGCGCAGTTTGCGAATGCACAGCACTGCCGCTGGTGACAGGCGCGAAGGGGTAAAATCGACCATATTGAGCAGATGATCGACGCGCAAACGGGTGAGGAGCGGGTCGCCGCCTGTCCCCTGCACGCGCAGTTGATGAATGATAGTTGATTCACGCGCCAGCATCCTCGCCTCCTTTCATAAGCTCAACAGCGACCTCAGCCCCGGGTCTCAAAGTATGGCTGTGTAGGGACACCATTCTTGGTGTCCGCGCTTGCGATACCCCTCTCCACAGCGTAGAGAGGGGAGACAGAATGCGGTCACCTTCGAGCCATAATTTAAGGTCGATTCAGCGGCTTGAACAGCGCCTGGATGAGTCGAAGCAGCGATTGCAAAATGGCTATACAGCCCGGTGGCAGTGTGGGTATCTCAATTGGACCAGGGTCAACCGGCGGCCCATCCAGGGTGTATTTGGGCAGCGGCACAATTCTCTCCGGAGGATCGATTTGTTCGCCTTCCTGAACCGCATGGATAACGGTGGTGACGTTGGCTGACCCATTGGTGGGCGGACGCAGTAGATACAAATCCTCGCCGACCTTCTCGGCTCCCTGCAAGCGCAGCTCCCAACTGGTCACATCATGATCAAACCACATGTAGTAGCCAAACGAATGCTGCGACTCAAGCACAGGACGCACGACGCCCTCAATCGTGGTGCGGCGTCCGGTGTCGTGATAGACGTAGTAGCGCACCGCAGGCAGGAAGGTCTGAAGTTCTTCGAGTGGCGGCAGCGGATGGTGGGCAGCAGGCGTGCTGCCTGTATAGGTGATGTTACTCAGAAGGATGTCGATGATCTGGCGCGCGATGGGTTGAAGGATGGGCTGTCCATTGTTGTCGTACTCCAAACTGCGGAAGAAGCGATTTGCCGGGTCCTCATAGCGTTCGATCAGACCACTCAGCGAATCGGCCCCGATCCCAAGCAGGCGCAGCGCTTGAAAGGCGAGCGGGTTCATGGTTAATTCGCCCTCACTGATACGAGCCTGCACCCATTCCGTCGCATCATCCATTGCGATGAAGCGTAAATGGCGCAGATCGCCCCTCAGAATAGCGATGTAGCGTTCCTCCGAACTCCAATCGCCCTCTACATTGGTCAGAGCGCGGAAGGTCTCCTGCACCCGGATATAGTTCTCGCGGGTAAGGCCGTCAATCACCGAAGGCATGCCGGAGCGTTCGACGTAGATATACACATCGCGCTTCGGCTGGGCAAAACCATCCGCAATGCCCGTGACATTGATCTCAGCTTCGCGTGCAAATTTTGACGCATAGCCAAAATCCATATTGCGGGCGGCGCTGTCATTCAAAAACACGATGTTTGGATCGGATGTTGCAAGACGAACGAGCATGCATTGATGCGGGGTGGCCGCATAGAAGGCGGCCTGGGCAGCATCGGGAGTCCAATTCATAGTCAGTTGCCCGGTTGCGCCTGCCAGAATCGGCGCGTGGGTGCTGGTGTCCCCAATGGATTTCCAGTGGTCGCTGGCGGTTGTTCCCGATCCCCAATTCGCCAGCAAAAAGGTGGCTTGGAGCTTATTGGCATTGACGGTCGGGGCGACCACCCCGTTGACAGGCTTGGCGAAGAAAGGAGTCGTCGAGCCCTGCTTGTAGTTGATATACTGCACGCCTGTTACGACGACGGGGTTGCCCATACTATTTTTGACCGTAACAGTAATACCCGTTGTGCCGATATTCGCTTGGGGCAGCGAGACGCCTGTTTGCAGTGCTGTTACACCCGCGATTGGGGCCGCGACCTGTAAGAAACACGTTTCATAATTGGCCGGATTTGAAAAATCCGGGATCACATTGAGGGCGGGCGGAAACGAATAGCTGACGCTTGCCACCGAGATATTCGACTCGACGTGAAAGCCCAGCCCAAAGAGACCGCTCAGGTCGAGGCCACCCGCCGCCCCCGCTGTGGCTGGAATACGCATATGGACGGCCCACCACTTCGGGGCCGAACCTTGCAGCCATACACGTGTGTTGCCAGTCAACCAGCCCGGCACAGCGGCCGCAGACGGAGCCCATGCTGTCCCATTGTGGGTAAACACAGCTGTTGTGAACGCGCCTGACCCGTCATTGGTGGTCTGAGTCAGCGTATTGGGAATCGTGATCAGAAAGCGATGGGGCACACCACTGGAGGGGCGCAGGCCCACATCGATATAGCAGCCTGTATAGCCAGTGGCTGGATTGGGATGGACCTTGATGTGCCACGACAGATAGAGATGATTGCCAGCATTGGACTGGGTCACATTGAAAGAGAGCGTGCGAAAATCGACTTCAGTGGTAGTCCCTGAGCCAAAGGTTTTTTTAAATGCCCCGGCCCAACGCGGATCGCGAAAGCGGTTCTCTTTATCCCCCTCAGCCATGTCATAGCCAACGAAATAACTGCCATCGCCAGTAAACCACCATTGGGGCATCTGGCCTACAAATGGGGGATAGTTGCCCCCACGTGGAATTTGATAATGGGCAGGCATGGTTCACTCCTCTATGCTGGTTGTAAATGGTGTAAATGGAACGATACGACGGTCTTTTTGTCATCCAGGCTGTAACCAAGCTCGAAATCAATCCGGTCTTCATCTCCGTCAGCCACAAATGTCAGCGCAATGATAGCCGGGTGCGTGCCGCCCCCCTGCCGCCGTGACTCTTCTGTGACCACAACCTCTGCCGCGAACGCGCCGCGAGCGATCTGCCAACCGCGATCTTCCAATGCGATGCCCTCATCCTGGCCTGTCCCGATGAGAATAGGTGTATACGTCCCGTCCTTCGTAAAATTCACGGGTATCGTCAGATCAAAGGTTTGATCGCTGGTGATGGTGTTGGTCTCATCGACAAATTCGCCATTGCTGCCTGCTACAAATGCAAATGTGGGGGCGGCCAGCTCGATCGCGCCTTCCTCCCCGACCACTTCGCCATCGGTAAACTTGCGGTCGCCCAGTGTCCAGGAACGATTTTTATTCTCGGCTTCTATTTTGAAGAGCGGCGTGAAATCGGTGGGGAGCGGGTTGAAGGGTGAGAGCTTCATGAACATACCAATGATGGCTGTTTCTCTGGGCTTTAAAGTGATTGGCTCCGGTATTTCGTCACCGTTTTCATCCACAAGGCGCAAACTGTCACTCCACTCCACGACGGAGATGTCGGGAATGATTTGATAGGTTGCTTCTTCGCTCATATCCATCGTGCTTAACGTATACAGGAATGTGTAGCGCGCGGTTCGGCTCAGATCGATGGTTGTGTCTGGCGGCTCTGCTCTGAGGAAGGTCAGCGACGGACTGCCCGTGAGCGGCTGAAGCGTGCGCAGGATATTGATGGTGAGCGGCGGCACAGTGCTGGAAAACGCATTTGAGACGACCAGCGTGGCGGGGCCAATGGTGGCGCGCGGTGGAATACGCACCTGAAGCTCGGTATTGCTGGACGCGCTGTTGATGATGGTCAGTTCCTGATCGTTCAGGAAAACATGAGCGGCTCTGATATCCTGGTAAAAATTGAGGCCCAGAATGCGCAGAAGCTCGCCCACCCGCACCTCTTTGGGTGGGATGAGCGCCGAGACGACGACCTGTCCCTGGCGAATCTCGTCCTTCTTCTCCAGTTCGGCGAGACGCCTTTCAATATCCGTAAAGTAGGCCTTGAGCTGGTTCGCGTCGATCAGGTCGCCAGGTTTGAAATCAGGTATCAGCATGTCATCCGCCTCCTATATCTGGTCTGACAAAGTTGCTGTTGTTCCAACGATTGACGTTGAAGCGGCCATTGCCCACAAACGGCATATGCCCACTGGTGAAGACGACATAGGGCTGTATGCCGCTGGCTTCGGCCTGCATGTTCTCGCGTACGTGATAGACCCACAGCATCACCCCAGTATCAAGATCGAGGGGGGGATAGTTGTGCCAGTCGCGCAGAAGCGGCTCGATCAATGCGCCTTCAATCACAATGGGCTGCGAGGCAGGGCTGGTGAGCGCACCGCGCGTCGTGATGCCATCGAAGAAATTGACTTCGCTAAAGCCGCGCTGCGAAGGCGTGCGGGAGATAGGGATCACCCCGGCAGCGGGCAGATAGCGAAAATAGGTGCGAGCCTTGTGGTTGATCGTGTTCAGGGAAGTTGGGCGGTCGCGCAGATGATTGATCTGATCCGTGAACTGCATCATCATGGACTCGCCCTCAGCCGCGCGGCGATCATTCAGCATGGGCCAGCCATACGTCGCCGGGGCTGTCACGCGCCGCCGCACCGACCACATATCAACGAACACCAGCCCGTCGCTCGCGGTCATATACACCACCGCCAGCGGCACATCACAGTTGGTGAGGGCGTTGGGCCGCATTTGATCCAGCAGGCCATAAGCGCCCGAAAACAGCGACGTGCTGGCGAGATCGGCATAAGCGGATTGATACGCGTCTGACCCGAAGCATTTGTAGGCGAGTTGATTACGCAGCAGATCGACTGCAGTCATATTGAGGCTGGCCGTCGGAATCTGGATGCGGCGAAAACGCACGCCTTTCACGCGATATTTGCTGTTGCACTCCGCGATGGTGTTGTTGAGGCCGCTGGTTCTGGCGCTGCCTTCGCGGGTTTCAACTGGATACATGGTCAGCAGGTAGAGACCCTGCCCGTGAATATAGGCGTCCGTGTCGGTGAGGTTGCCGCACTCCCTGAACTCTGCGCCATCAGTGGAGGGCGGGGGCGGCGCGACGCGCCCGAGAGCGACATCGACATCCTGCGCCAGATGCAGAGTTGCGCCGCTGTGATTGATAGCCATCCCCGCCGAGATACGGACAGTTGGCACAGCCGTCTCCTTGAGCTGCCGCACTTCCAGGCCGTAAGCGATGCCTTCGCCAATCGCACGAGCCAGGGCGTGCCGTTCCTCACGGTTGAAGTCCTGTTCCGCGCTCAGATCCTCAGCGGAGAGAATGCGCCCATTGAAGTAGTGAACCGCGCGCCCGTTGGGGCTTGTGATCATGTCGTTGATTTGTCTGGTTGTCATGGTTAGCTCTTCACATCGCTAATTTCGATCATGAAACCATTCGGCGCAGGCTCCTCGCCATCATTTGGCACGGAATGCAAGACGCGCACACACAGGTGATTGATGGTGATCGGAGTTCTGCCCCCGACGCGCTCGTTGTATTGATCTATTAACTGATTCAGCTCAATTAGCACCGGGTCGTTTTCGTCAGCTTGTATGTCGGCAAAATTAATCACCTCGATGATGCGCGGTTGGCCAAACAGCGTATTCACAATCGTGCCTTTGACGATGTAGCTGCTCTTTACTTTGAAGCCGTCAAAAGTCAGAAAATACAACTGCATCACAAGGCCATTGGCCGGGTTTTTGATGACGATGGGATGCGCGGCAAGATTGCGCAGAGGGGTGAAGACCCGGCTGTCATCCCCGTTAAAACGCCCTGCCGCGACGATGAACTGGGGTGGGATGGGCGGCAGAGCGGGGAGCGCTTCCGCTAACCATTCATCATTGCGAAAGGTGAGGACTTTGCCATCATCGGCCGCTTGGGTGAGGCCGTGCGCGTTGAGGGTTTTGTCCTGCAAGCGCTGGATCTCGTTGGTGGCTCCGTCTGCTTCTAATTCGACATCGCCCGTGAGCGCCCCAGTGCCAGGCCCCGCCGCAGGGATTTCGGCGACCCACTCATCATTGCGGAAGGTGAGGACTTTGCCATCATCCCCCGCGACCGCCGAGGCTAAGGCGCCAGGGTTCAGCGCGATGTTTTTCAGCTTGTTGATGACATTGGCGGTGGTTGTGCCACCCACATCGCCCGTCAGATCCAACGGGCCAGGGATAGGCGCAGCCGCAGGCGGTTCCGCCACCCACTCATCATTGCGGAAGGTGAGGACTTTGCCATTATCCCCCGCGACCGCCGAGGCTAAGGGGCCGGGGTTCAGCGGGATGTCTTGCAGGTTGAAGACCCGATTTTTAGTTGTGGCCGGGTCGACTTCAACATCGCCCTCCAGAACCGCCGCGCCACCGGGGGCCTCCAGATAATTCGTCAGGCCGCACAGCACCCACTCTTGCAGCATTTGCAGCGAAACGATATAGGGGCGCTGATCTTCCGTGATCACAATGTCATTCAGGCCCACAACGCGGCCATCGGTGAGAGAAATATCAAGCTGCCCCAACAGCACGCATTCTTCATCCGGCATGCCGCCTGCAACGGCCTGATTTTTGCCCAACCGCATCGGGCGCATTTCCGTCACCCACAGGCGAAACGCAATCCGCAGATATTCGCACAGCGCCGTGCGGGGAATGCTCAGGCCAGCCGGAGGCGCGCCATCCATAAAATCAGGTGGTGGAGCGGGGGATGGCTCAGGGGTCGGCGCGGCATCCCGCAGCGCGTCGATAAAGGCGGCGCGGTTGGCCTCACTGTCGACAAGCGCGTCATCCAGCGGGATCTGGCGCAGCCAGTGGACAAATTTGCCCTGCGAATCATACAGGCGTTGATCGGGCGCGTCCCATGACAGCTTGAGCAGATAGTCATCTTCCACGCGAGATTCACGCATAGAATCATCTTCGCTGCGGCATGGTTCGCCGGGAATGGGGCGCAGATCCACCGGACATTCACGGTAGCACAGCACGACATAGAGACGAATTGAATCGGGCGGGGGGCTGGTATGATCGGTGACATCGCCGCGATTGGCATCCAACCAGGCATTCACACGGGCGCAGCGCAACGACGGCACACGCACAAGGACGCCGCGCGGCGTAATGGCGACCCCGGCCCCGACGGTAACCTCAACCTCTTTCGGGCCAGCGTCAGGGCCATCCAGCCCTTTGCCCATCGCCAACCCCGTGACGGTTCCATAACCAATCACTTCACGGGTCAGCAGGTGATCGTGGCCTGTCAGATACGCAAATTCCTGTGTGAAATCATCAACCCCCAGGACCATGCCCGTTGTGAATTGGACGTGTTTAAACGGGTCGGGAGGCAGTTTCGGCGCAACAGGTGCTTTAAACATACTCTTTTACGTCCTTTCGTTGGTGAAACAGCTCTAGGAGACGGTTTGCCATGATCCAGGTCGGGCGGGTTGGGTGGAGGTGATATAACCCTCCATGAGTGCGCCGCGCCCCAGCACCAGCGCGGTCATCAACTCGGGGGCGCGGCTGCCCAGGCCAAGCACCGTGTCATAGTCCAGGCGCACCCCGCCCACGCGGAACAGCGCCCAATAAAATTTGATTTCAAAGGTGGTATGGGCGGGTTTTTCCAGCTCGATCACGCGCCGCGCCAGTTCAAGGCGCTGCTGCTGCGCCAGATCGATATCCTGCTGCGCCCCCTCAGGCAAAGTCCCCTGTGGCAGCAGCACGCTGAAACGGTGGGCGCTGCGCTGCATGCCAAGCACGATCGATTCAAACTGCGCCCAATCGCGCAGCGGGTCGCGGCCTGTGGGCAAGGCGCTCGGCAGAGTAATCTCGTCAAACCCGGCATAGCTGGTCTGGTAGAGATCGTTGAGATTTTTAATCGTCTGATAGCGGCGCGTCAGAAAGCTCTGCCACAGGGTTGTTTGCGCACGGCCTGCCGATGGCACAAAGGTCATGACATCCTGCGAAAACTGCCGCCACAGGGCCGCCGCGTCGGGATCGGTGGGCGGGATGAGTGGGTAACTGGCAGGCATGGGCGTCTTGATCCCCAGTGTTTCGAGCCGCTTCAGATACGTGCTATAGAGTTGCTGCAAGCCTGAGCTGCCCTTATCCAGATGCCAGCGCGCCCCCTCAGGCAGCGTGACAAGTCCGGGTGGAATTGTGCTATCCCCCAGCACAGCGGCGGGTGTCTGCCGCATGCGGAAGTTCTCAATGATGCGGATGCCGCTGGCGATTTCGCGC
>Ga0105044_10014152_pt1 | contig 10799 bp, 12 predicted proteins | sample MAT01_FD_78092 | JGI IMG/M metagenome (GOLD analysis project Ga0105044, IMG submission 78092) | Freshwater microbial communities from Lake Fryxell liftoff mats and glacier meltwater in Antarctica - MAT-01 | ecosystem: Environmental > Aquatic > Freshwater > Ice > Liftoff microbial mat | place... | reverse complement strand
TCGAGGCGTAAGCCCGACGTGGATTCGCGTACTCCCAACTTCGGGCGCTACCACGTCGGGCTTACGCCTCGACGCTCGCCTGGCCGCTGCCTGGGTAAATTTGTTCCTGCCGCTCGCCTAAGTCTTCTTCCCGTAATCGCTGTGGTACGATCGAGACCGCTTCAGGCTCCCCGGGATCGCCTCGTCAGCAGTGTCGCTATCTTGGGCCACGGGTCGAACACTCCAAGAACCGTCAAGATTGCTAAATCAGAGCCCCTTTACAAGTACCAATCATACATCTTCCACCCATTTCCGCACTACCTGCAAATCCCTGAGCTGTGGAGGAGTTTTCAATCTCCACAGCTCACGGGAATGTCGATCCGCGGCGGGCCAATTCTTTTTTCACTGGACATTTCGACACTTCAACGGCCAAAGACCTGATAGAATGGTCACACCCAGCATATTCTTCAATGGAGTTCTTTGTTGATTGCCGAGCCGACCGAACCTGTGCTGAGCGGGTTTCGTGCCCTGAATTTGATGGCACCACTTAACGATGCTCTCGAGCGCGCCGGCTATACGGAGCCGAGTCCCATTCAGTCCGCAGTCATTCCCGTTGCCATGACGGGCAAGGACGTGATCGGCCAGGCTCAAACCGGAACCGGAAAAACAGCAGCGTTTTTGCTACCGTTTATGAATCGCTGGCGTGGCGGCAATCCGTTGAAGCCCCAAGCTCTCGTGATGGCCCCGACGCGTGAACTGGCCGTTCAAGTCGCGGAAGAAGCCGAGAAACTTTCACCCAGTCGCCACTTCAAAACCGTCCCGGTTTATGGTGGACAACGCTTTGCTGGCCAGCTGGCCAAACTGAAGCTGGGTTGCACGCTTATTGTTGGCACTCCTGGGCGAGTTCTCGACCATCTCACGCGTGGCACGATCTCTTTCGAAAAAATTCGCTATGTCGTTCTCGACGAAGCCGATCGCATGCTCGATATCGGCTTTCGACCGCAGATCGAAAAGATCATGCGAAAGCTGCCCGAAGGCCGGCAAACGCTGTTGATGTCGGCCACTCTTCCTGCCGACGTCATGAAACTCAAAGACCGTTACATGCACAATCCGGAGCATGTGAACGTTTCGCCGGCCGTGTTGACCGTGGAAAAGATCGATCAGAAGTACATCACCGTTGACGAAGATCGCAAGACGGACCTCTTACTAAAGGTGTTGGACCGCGAAAAACCGAGACAGTGCCTTGTCTTTGTCGAACGCAAGCGTTGGGCTGACAGGCTGTATCGCAGCATCAAGGGGCATCACGTAACGGCGGCCGCGATTCACGGAGATTTGCCGCAGCCACAGCGCGAACGGATTATGGCGGCCTTCAGAGACGGCAAGATTAAGGTGCTGATTGCCACGGACGTCATGAGCCGCGGCATCGACGTTTCGGGCATCTCGCACATCATCAATTACGATTTGCCGAACGATCTGGAGAGCTACGTCCATCGCATTGGCCGCACGGGAAGAATGGGTGCCGACGGCATGGCCATCTCGTTTGTCATGCCCGACCAGGGGGATGTGCTCACGGAGATTGAGCACCTGATCAATCGCGAGATCCCGGTGGATCGCGTGGAAGGCTTTGAAGCGTTCCTGCCGCGGGTCAAAGTGAACAAGAAAGATGAGCCGGCGAAAGCAAGCACGCCGGTCTTCGGGCGAAACCGGCGCACTTACTCGAAGCGACTTTAATCTCTTAATGGGACGCACAGGTCACATGTGACCCATGCGTCCCATTGCATTTCTACTCTGCCGAAAGATTCGTCAAGAAGAAATCGTAAGCTGCTCGCGACTTCCCTTCTTCCGCGTGCAGTGTCTTCAAGCTCTTCTGCAAGTTGTCCATTTCCGTTTCCTGATCTTCCAGGTTCTTCAGGTACTTCATGAACAGTTGGCTGTCCTTCGGCAATTCGCGCATGTTCTCGCGAAGCCGCTTCTGATCGACCGTGATCGTCTGGATGCGGACGTTTGAGTTCTGGATATCCTGACGAACCTTGTCCCAGATTCCCTTCACTTGCAGGGCTTCCTTGAGCTTGGCCTTCAGGCTATCGGGGGCTTCCTTCAGGCTGAGCAGTAGGTTGATCTGATCGTCCGCGTTGTTCGTCAGGCGAACTGACGTACCGACTTCACGCTCCTCGATCACCGTGTAGCTCAGATCCTTCTTCGCCGCCAGCGCCAATTCGAAGCGGAACACGTCGGCCGCTTCTTCCTTCGGCTGATTCGTTCCCTTGAAGACAAACCCCTGGCCCTTGCGATTGGGGTGCTCGATCAAGAGCGTTCGATCCGTCGTTGAGCGATTCGACACGTCGTATACCCGTTCGTCACGTAGGAGGGTGTTCGTGTAAACAATTCCCTTGACGGCCTTCACGCTGGTGATTCGGCTCGTGCTATTGCCCGGTTTCGCGGAGACTTCCGTGCCAAGGTCAATCGCGTATGAAACCAATCGTTCTTCATCGGGCTGAAGATCCAATACACGCGTGTCGCCGGCATAAACCGAGCCTTCAAACACGGTAATCGGCCCCTGGCTCAGCGGCATGCCGGTCGTGTTCTTGAACTTCAGGCCGAGCAACGGATGCTTGGCTTGCACGTTCTGGTTGTAAATGCTGACTCGTTTGCCTTCGACGTCCTTGTTGACAATCGGCAGTAGTGCCGACTTCTGCCGGGCCAGGTCGATCGGATGGTCGATCACGTACTGATAGTAATCGCCCAGGGCACTTGCGGTCGCCACGCTCTGCACGCTACGGCCAAGGTCCAGGCTGTCCTTGAGTTTCTTGGCCACATCCTCGGCATATCGGCGATTGGCTTGCGTGCCCATAGAGGCTCTCTCGCCCTTGGACCACTTGTCGGTGTCCGCTTGAGGTCCACCCGGTCCTGCTCCGGCAAATGCGCCCGGCTTGGCCGCAGGTGCCGCACCCATTGGTTCTGCCAAATTCGTCGCCATCTTGGCAAGGGATCCGTTGTAAGTCGGCGGTCGCAGGCTAGCGAACAATTCCGGTTCGACGGTTGGCCGGTTCACGTACAGGGGGTTGTACAAATCCATCTTGAACGAAATCGGTCTGCCACTGACGAGGGCCATTGTCACCTTGTTCCAGTCTTCGTCGGTCGGGTTCTCCACCACGGCCCAGCCTTGCAGGTACGGCTTGCCTTCCTTCAACACGAGCCGATAGCTCGTCTTCCAGATCGGGCTTTCGATCACGTAGCCGACCTCGACTTTGCGTTTGCCTTCGCCCTCAAAGTGCAAACTGACGGCCTTTTTCTGCGAATCGTGCGAGAGGGCCATCGTCTCCAAGGCCCGACGGAATTCGTTTTCGATCACCGGGTTCATGAAGCGAAGCTTTTGCACCTCACCCATCTTGATCGCCCGCACGCCTTCGGCACACCACAGATTCAAGACGCTTACAGCAACCGGTTGGCCTTCCTTCGATGCCTGCAACTGCGATTCGACGCCGATGATCTTGCCCGTGAGATTGCCCGGCTGGTTGGCCGTGTTGATGAGCGTGACTTCGACCGCCTCGCCACGAGCCTGAGTCAAAATCTGTGCAAAACTCGGCGAATTGTTCAGGTTGATCGCGAAGCTGGCCAGAGTGCGGTCGATCGGATCGTGCGAATCGTAAGTAACGGCAGCAACCCGGCCATTCGGCGAAAGGTCGCGCAGAGTCATCGACTTGATGAGATCGTTAATGTCCTGTTCGGGGAACGTGAGGTCCACTCGAGCATTGCCGTCGACATCGCCACTTCGCGTGAAGTGCCCCACGCCGCTGTTGAACATGATAACCTGGCTAATCGGCAGGCTGACGGCCGGCTTCAGGTCGGCGACCTTGACGGCCTCGCCGTTACCCTGAGCGGGAGCCGACTCCCCTTTCTGGGTCAAGAGAATGCCGCCCGTTGCCAACGCACCGATGACCGGTAGGCCCCAAAGTAGTCGCCGCATGATAGTCATGTTCGTTCTCACAAGATTGGGATAGAGCGAGGGTACCCAGGTTAGACGAGTAGCTCCAGGCTTAGTTTATCCGAGAGGGTAACGCGAGTGTAACATGACCGAACGAATGTTCAGGAATTCAGGTTGAGGGCCCACGAAGGCGACTCGATGACTCAATCCTGACGTTCCCGACAAAAGACTCTCGCAGTATATCTCACTTACGCGTCGGCCTGCCAAGAGAAAAATCGACTTTTGTCGGGAGCGTCAAATAACGGTCGTAATACAGGCGAGTGTCCGGATTCATCGGCAAAAGATTGCACGAGCAAAAGGGGGCTGCCTGGTTCGGTTGCCGGCCCTGGTGTACGCGAACATGGAAGTCGAATCGGGTCTGAGGCCAAGCCTGGGCGATTGCCTTTTCCTGGGCCAACAGCCGATCGTAAAAGTCACCGATGTCGCGTACGATCGAATAAACATGAATAACGCCATTCTCCTCTTCGACGTAGACCGCATCGACTTCGGAGACCTTTGCCAGCCGCGTTTGGAGCGTGTCCTCGTATCCATCTCTCGGCGTCAATGCACGCGCTTTCCTGGCAACCACTCGAGCGTTGGCTGATTGATTTGGGCTTGCGGTTTTTACGCTTTGAGCAGTTGCCATAGGTGCTTTCTGGAACTGGAGACTTCATCGTCGATAGTCTGAATTATACAGCAAAAAAGGTGGTCGGTCGTCCCCGCCTTGTCCCAAGGCGTGCAACTCGTCCACACACCTTGGAGCACGACCCGGAACCCCGCGATCAATCGTGCGGAGCGGCGAAAAGAGTCAGAGTAGTTCGGATTCTTTTTTGAAGATTCCGAATGGCATTTTTCGTCAACATCATGCAGGGCTGGATAATCCCCTTGGCGACTGGCCCCGCCTTCCTATCCTAAATGTTTGCGACTTATACCCAATATTCTGGTGGGGATACGACCGTGGCGGTTCGCATTCGAATGAAGCCGATGGGCCGGAAGCACCGGCAATACTATCGCATCGTAGCGATCGACGGCCGACAGCCGAACGATGGCCGCGTGATCGAGGAGCTTGGCACCTACGATCCGCAAGTCGCGGACAACGATAAAAACGTCACACTACTTCCCGATCGCGTGAAGTATTGGCAAAGCGTGGGAGCACAATCGTCCCACAAGGTGACGGTTCTCCTGAACAAGTTCATGGCCAAATTCGAAGCCTTGGCTGCCGCGAAGGCCGCTGACGCCGAGAATAAGGGCTGATGCGAGCCGGGGAACAGGCGATGCGCTTCGACGTGCTGACCCTTTTCCCCGATTTGTTTTCGGGTTACCTGTCGCAAAGTATTCTCAAGCTGGCGATCCAACGCGAATTGATTCGGATTCACCTCTGGAACATTCGCGACTGGGCAACCGGCAAACACAAAAGCGTGGACGATCGGCCTTTCGGCGGCGGACCAGGCATGGTGATGATGCCGAGCCCGATTGTCGATTGTGTCGAGGCGGTTCAAAAAGAGACGGGGCCGGGCGAGTTGATTTTGCTCACCCCGGCAGGCGAGCGATTGACACAAAGAGTCGTTGAGGACTTGGCGACCAAGCCGCGATTGCTCTTATTGTGTGGCCGATACGAAGGTTTCGACGAGAGAATTCGATTGGAGTTGAAGCCACGAGAGATTTCGGCTGGCGACTTTGTCTGCAACGGCGGCGAAGTGCCTGCCATGCTAGTGATCGACACGGTATTGAGGTTGATCCCCGGTGTGCTGGGCGATGAACTATCTGCCGCGGACGAATCGCACAGCGAAGACGGCCGTCTGGAATATCCGCAGTACACCAGACCCCGGGAGTTCCGGGGCATGACGGTTCCCGAGGTGCTCTTGAGTGGCGACCACGGGGCCATCGCCAGGTGGCGACGAGAACAATCCGAGTTGCGCAGCCGCGAACGAACCAAAAACATCGAACCCGGAAAATAGCCATGAAAAACCGACTTATTGCGATCATCGAAGCCCAGCAGACGGCCAAGGTCGCCGCGCTGAACAAGAACCAAAGCGAGCTGATCAAGCAGCCGAGTGAGCGAAATCTCGCACCGTTTCAGGTTGGCGACACGGTTGACGTTCACTTCTGGATCGAGCTCGGCGAAAAGGGCCGTACCCAGATCTTTAACGGCACGGTCATCGCCATCAAGGGCGAAAAACCCGATGAGTTCGTGACCGTTCGCCGGATTGTGCAAGGGGAAGGCGTCGAGCGTATCTTCCCGTTGCTCTCGCCACGTGTTGCCAAGATTGAAGTGAAGAAGACCGGCAGCGTTCGTCGGGCGAAACTGTACTACCTCCGCGATCGCGTGGGCAAGTCGACCCGCCTGAAAGAACGCAAGAAGGGCTCGGCGACGACCCCGAAAAAGGTCCACAAGAAGGTCAAGCCTGCTGCGAAGTAGTCCTCGACTATAATATTCCGAACGACTTTCAGACAGCGGTGGGTCGTGGCCCACCGCTGGTTGTGTTTCCGGAGGCGAGCATGCTTCCCAGCGGATTCGCAAAAATCCCGGTCTGGCGACGCTGGTTCGGCAGGCGCTCCGAACGAGTCGGTGCCAAATATCTTCGCAAGCAAGGCTACCGAATCCTCGGCAAGAATATCGAGGATCGCCTGGGCGAAATCGACCTGCTGGCCCTGGACGGCGAAACGATTGTGGTCGTCGAGGTGCGTTCGAGCGAGAGCCGAACGTTCGACGAACTGGCCGCGACCGTGGATCACGAAAAGCAAAAACGGCTGACAAACGCCCTGCTTCGTTTCGTGCAACGAAGAAAACTCTGGAACGTCGGCGTGCGTTTTGACATTCTCGCGATCCGCTGGCCACCCACGGCCCGCGAACCCGAAGTGCGACATTACCGTCATGCTTTTCAAATGGTGGGGAAGTATCAGTTTCATTCGTAGTTCTGTTTTTGTAGCTCAGGTTTCCAACCTGAGCGTCCGCGATCTGCTCAGGTTGAAACCTGTGCTACAAACCAGGGCCGACTCTTTCCATGCCTTCCGTCGACGATCAACTCACGCTCCTAACCCGCGGCCTCGATCAAATCGAGCCGACGGATGGCCTGCGCAAGAAGCTCGAAGCCAGTGCGAAGAGTGGCAAGCCGTTGCGGGTGAAGTATGGCATCGATCCGACCGGGATCGATGTGCATCTCGGTCACACGGTTCCGCTCCGAAAACTCCGGCAGTTTCAAGAACTCGGCCATCAGGCGGTATTGATCATCGGCAACTACACTGCACTCGTTGGCGATCCGAGTGGCCGGGACGAGACACGGGCCAGGCTGACGCAGGAGCAAGTCGAGAAGAATGCCCAGGACTACCTGAAGCAGATCAGCAAGATCCTCGACATGTCGAAGACGGAAGTCCGGCCCAATGGCGATTGGTTTGGCAAATTCACGTTTCTGGATGTGCTGAGCCTGACGAGCAAGATCACCGTGCAACGGATGCTGGAACGCGATGATTTCTCGAAACGCTTCCACAGTCGGCCCGAATCGATCCCGATTTATCTACACGAGTGCCTGTACCCACTCATGCAAGGGCACGATAGCGTCGAGATTCACGCGGACATCGAACTCGGCGGCAGCGAGCAGCTCTTCAATTTGATGATGGGCCGACGTCTGCAAGACGCGGCCGGCCAGGAGCCGCAAATCTGCGTGACACTGCCGATCCTTCGCGGCCTCGATGGCGTGCGGCGAATGGGCAAAAGCTTGGGCAACTACGTCGGCGTGGGCGAATCGGCCGATCAACAGTTCGGCAAGACCCTGAGCATTCCGGACGATCTGATGAAGGAGTGGTTCACACTGCTGACTGATCGGCCTGTGAGCGAAATCGAAACGCTCGCCGATTCGACTAAGACGCACCCGATGATCGCGAAGAAGACGCTTGCACGCGATATCGTCGCGTTTTACTACGGTGCCGATGCCGCAACCGCAGCCCAGGCGAACTTCGAGAAACAGTTCGGCGACAAGAAAGACCCGGACAATATCCCGGAGGTGTCGCTCCCCGCGGCCGATGCAACCCAGCCGATTGGCCTACTCGCCCTTCTCGTGAAGGTCGGATTCTGCAAAAGTAATAATGAGGCTAGAAATAAAGTGACGGAAGGTGCCGTGAGTATTGGCCCCGATCGAACGAAGATCACAGACTGGAAAGCGACTGTGAAGGTCGAGGATGGTCTCGTAGTGCGACTGGGAAGCAAGAAGATAGTGCGGGTACGCATTGGTTAGCCGCGACGCGCTGGCGGAGTGGGGGTGACGTGGAGTCATCAATGTACTTCAAGATTGTTGGCGAAATCTCCGACGTTGAAGTCATGGCAGAAGGTCGCGGAATTCGAGAATTGGCCCAGTTGAAATCCGAGTTTGGTGGGAAGAACTGGAAGAAGAAAAAGGGAACTGCGACGATTGAGCTGGACGACGACGCGATACATGAAGCAGAAATTCATTGGTACGAAGCTCACGGCGTAGGCAAGAAAAAGATGAAAATTAAACGTCTGTTGGATTAGCAATTATGGAATCAGTTACGAATCCATCGAAGTACGTGCTTTGTATCTCGAACGAAGGTTGCGACGATCTACACGTTCGTCAAGTTTACCGAATGCTCCCCGATCCTCGTTCCGAACGAGCGGGGCTGATTCGGATCGTGGACGAGTCCGGGGAAGATTACCTGTATCCCAAGGGGAACTTCGCGCGCATCTCCATAGCCCAACATTCTCGTGACAGTGTTCAAAAGGTGTTCCGGAATGGAAACGCCGAATCGCATCGGCGCGTGACAAAACCAAAGCTAGCCAAAACGAAATAGGATCCGAGGCAATCGTGTTCGTAGACCGAGTCGAAATCTTCGTCAAAGCAGGGGACGGCGGGCGTGGCATGGCCAGTGGAAAAGGACCCCAGGTCCGCCCGATGGGGCAAGCAAAAGGATCGTGCGGATACGCAATTGCTTAGCACCGGCCGGAGATGAATTATGCCAACTTTATCATCGCTTCGCCTTGCCGGTTGGAAATCGATCCGCGAGCAGACGATCCAATTCGGCCGGATGAATGTGCTGATCGGGGCTAACGGTTCAGGAAAGTCGAATCTCATTTCTTTCCTCGGGTTGATCGGAGATATTCCATACTATCTCGACGCGAGCGTTGCGGAACAGGGAGGTGCTGATTCGCTCCTATATTTGGGCTCGAAGACAACTTCTAGAATTGAGGGCAACTTCATCTTTGATGCGGGAACAGATAGGGAGTCGACGGTTGGACTCCAACTCATTCCTGTGCCGATAAATCGCTTGGTTGTCGTACTCCCTCAGGTTGTTTCTGAAGGTCAACGCCTTGAGGATCTGCTTTTCGAGCAAGCGTTGGCAACAACCGACCTGCGAAAGGTTCAGGCGTTTCACTTTCATGACACAGGCTTGCTTTCTCCACTTCGTCGCGACTGTGAAATCAACTCCAATCGCAGCCTAAAACTCGATGGCGGCAACCTGCCTGCGATGTTGTACCTTTATTTGCAGAAATTTCCGGCCGCCTACAGGCGAATCGTTGCGGCCGTCAAATCGATCGCCCCATTCTTCGACGATTTTCTTCTCGAGCCTCTCCGTCTCAACCCCAATCGCGTCAATCTGCGTTGGCGTGCAATCGGGCGCGCATACGAGTTCGGACCACATCAACTCTCGGATGGCACCTTACGCGCCATTGCCCTTTTCACGCTGCTATTGGGGCCAGATGAAGATCGTCCCGGCTTGATCGTACTCGACGAACCAGAGCTAGGGCTTCACCCTTCGGCGATCACAGTTTTCGCCGACCTCGTAAGAGCCGCTTCAGTTCGTTCGCAGATCGTGGTGGCCACACAATCGACTACCCTGGTCGATCACTTCGACGCGCAGGATATCATCGCGGTGAATTCGCGGAATGGCGAATCGGTTTTCGAACGGCTCGATCCGGTTCGTCTGAAGACGTGGTTGGAAGAATATTCCATCGGCGAATTGTGGGAGCAGAATGTGATCGGCGGGGGACCGTACTGATCATGCGGCTAATTTTCTATGTCGAGGGTCAAACGGAGCAGGCGTATGTCACGCGAGTGTTAGCAACTCATCTCGCGAATTTTGGAGTGTTCGCAGAACACTCTATCCTCCCGATCACGGGTCGCCGTCGAGGCCAAGCATTTAAGGGAGGCGGCAAGAGCTTCGAGAAGGTTCGCCGGCAGTTCGGTAACTTGTTGAAACAGCACGATCAAGCTGAGGTTCGCTTCACGACAATGTTCGACTTGTATGGGCTTTTCCCCGATTTACCTGGGCGAGATCAAGCCGAAAAATTGCGATCCGACCCGTGGGCAAGAGTTCGTTTCCTGGAGAAATCATTTGCAGACGAGTTTGCGGATCCCCGGGTGATTCCGCATCTTCAGCTTCACGAGTTCGAAACGATTCTGCTGGCTGGACCCGAAGAACTTGGACTGTTTCTCGAAAACGCGAGGGCAGCTATCGATGAACTGACCGCTGCTGTACAAAAGGTTGGCGAAGCCGAGCTTGTCAATGATGGAGAAAGCACGGCTCCCTCCAAGCGGATCGCAGCCTGCTTTCCCTCGTTCGATCGGCTAAAGACGACGGTCGGCGTCGAGTGGGCAGAGTGTGTTGGCCTGAAACGCACCCGACAATCATGCCCGCACTTTCATGAATGCTTGCTGAATCTTGAATCGCTCGGTTCCCCTCCGACAGGCGAATCGACATAATGACTTGTAGCGACAAACGACATTTCTAAAGCGAAGGGTGGATGGCAGCGTGTTCGTAGACCGAGTCGAAATCTTCGTCAAAGCAGGGGACGGCGGCCGTGGCATGGCCAGCTTCCGACGGGAGAAGTACGTCCCGAAGGGCG
>Ga0105044_10014148_pt1 | contig 10799 bp, 11 predicted proteins | sample MAT01_FD_78092 | JGI IMG/M metagenome (GOLD analysis project Ga0105044, IMG submission 78092) | Freshwater microbial communities from Lake Fryxell liftoff mats and glacier meltwater in Antarctica - MAT-01 | ecosystem: Environmental > Aquatic > Freshwater > Ice > Liftoff microbial mat | place... | reverse complement strand
AATGACATGGTTACAAGGATCATCAATGATGAGTACGCATTGCTGCTGGGCAAACCAGCTTCAGCTACCATGCAGATCATTGAACAAAAAACAGCAGCATTCTGGAAAAGTATTGAAAAGAAAAGAGCCTTCAAAGCAAGGTGGAAAAGGCTGATCGCCTTGTTTAAACGAACATAGGAGGCAAAAAAAGAGGGGTTACCGAAAATTGCTAACTATTTTTTATTTTTATAGCGTCAATTAATGGAAAAGGAATGAGTGTTAAAAAAAGGTTGAACAATGCAAGAAGGGAATTCATGCGCAGCTTAACCAAAAATATTGGGAAAGGCAATCGTGCAGGGGAGCAGAAATTCTTGTCTTCAAAGGTGAACAGGGTACTCATTAGCAGGCCCAATCACCGATTGGGAAACCTGTTACTCATTACGCCACTGCTGCAAGAAGTCATCCTCACTTTTCCTGATGCGAAAATAGATTTGTTTGTAAAGGGAGGCATTGCCCCCCTAATTTTTAAAGAGTATGAGGCCGTAGATCAAATCATTTCATTGCCACGAAAGCCCATGAAGGAATTGCGAAAATATCTAGCTGTTTGGGTGGCGTTGAAAAAAAATAAATACGATATTGTTATCAATGTAGACAAGGGATCTTCTTCTGGCAGAATCTCTGCAAATATCGCCAATGCTGGCTGTAAGGTTTTTGGTGATGAATTTGAAGAAGGACCTAATTTATTTGCAGACTATCAGCATATTGCCAAACAGCCGATTTATAATTTCAGGAATATTCTTCCTTATTTTGGAAAAAGTAATGAAGCCCGGCCGATACCAGCCATGGACATGCGGCTGACTACCGAAGAAATTGCGGCTGGTAAAAAGATTTTAACAGATTTGGTAAAGAATGACCGCAAAAGCATTTGTATTTTCACATTTGCCACTGGTGATAAATGTTACCCACCCAGTTGGTGGGAGCCCTTTTATGAACTGCTGTTAAAAGAATTTCCCAATTATAATATTGTTGAAATGTTACCGGCAGAAAATGTTTCTCAAATAAATTTCAAAGCGCCTTCTTTTTATAGCATGGATGTGCGGGAAATGGGTGCCGTTCTAAACAATATGGCCGTTTTTATTGGAGCCGATAGCGGTATCGTACATTTGGCAGAAGCCGCAAAAGTTCCAACAGTTGCATTGTTTTCTGTAACGGATAAAAATATTTACCAGCCCTATCGAAAAAAAAGTTTGGGCATCAATACCAATGAAACATCCATTGAGGATTGTGTTGAAATAATTAAGACCATACTTGGTAGTCAATAAAATACTTTTGATTGCCATCTTTAAACCTGTTTAAATATGTTTAAAAAATTACTCCTTCTTATTGTTATTGTGGTGATTGCTCTAAAATTACCTGCGCAAGCATTGTACGATTCACTGCTAACGGAATGGAGTACCCGCTTTCCGCAGGAAAAGATCTATATGCAGTTAGACAAACAGTTTTATACTTCCGGAGAAACGGTCTGGTTCAAAGCTTATTTACGCAATGGCAATCAGGCATCAAAAATTAGTACCAATTTATACGCTCAACTCATTAATGAAAAGGGCGATGTGCTCGATCAAAAAACATTGCCGGTACTGCAAGCGGGTGCTGCCTCTCATTTTGAGATACCTGATAGTACAAAATTTACCTCCCTTTTTATAAAAGCATATACCGGATGGATGTTGAATTTCGACTCAACATTCTTGTACAATAGGCCCATCAACGTTATTAAAAATACCAAGAAGGTTGCCCCCCAGAAAAATAGTTATACGTTCAGCCTGTTTCCCGAAGGAGGCGATCTGATCGAAAATATCATCAGCAGGGTAGCATTTAAAACGAACGATGCAAAAGGGAAACCATTTGCGGTTAAGGGGAATGTGATTGGCCCTGATGGATCCGTTGTCTGTAATTTTAACAGCAATCACCTTGGCACTGGTTATTTTCAACTTTCGGTTCAACCAGGTTCCATTTATAAAGCTGTTTGGAAAGATCCTGAAGGGGTGCAACACGAAACTATGTTGCCAAACTGTAAAAGGAGCGGTGCTACTCTTCGTACGAATGTTACCAATGGATTGTTGAAGTATACCGTTGAACGTGCTGCAAATGCAGAAGATGACTTAAAGGAGTTAGTAGTATTAGCGCAAATTAATCACCAAACGGTATATGCTGCCAGACTGAATTTACGGAACGTTACTACCGCTACAGCGCCTATCCCAACAGATAGTTTGCCGGACGGTATTATGCAAATTACATTGTTCAATAAACTCGATCAGCCATTGGCAGAAAGACTGGTATTTATAAACAATAACAACTTCTTTTTTATCACAGATCTTAGCATCAAAGAACAATCCAATAAACCAAGGGGAAAAAACACGATCCAGTTAGACGTTGGGGGAGATTTGAGGAGCAACTTGTCTGTAGCGGTTACAGATGCCGGATTGAATCCTACGGTGGGTGCAGAGGATAATATTTTGGGCGAGCTGTTGTTATCTGGTGATCTTAAAGGTCATGTCTATGATGCAGGGTATTATTTCGCAAGTGATGAAGATTCTGTGAAACAGCAACTAGATTTGGTGATGATGACCAATGGCTGGAGAAGATTTAATTGGGAACAATTACTCGCCAATCAGTGGCCACGAATCCGTTATGCTCCAGAAGATTATTTGTCTATTCAAGGAAATATATTTGGACTTAGCTCAGGGGAACTATCCAATAAATTGCTCACCGGAATTTTGCAAACATCCAGTCAGGAAGGAAAAAATTTCATTACCATTCCTGTAGAAAAAGACGGCAACTTCAAAATAGGTGGCGTGTATTTTTTTGATACGGTAAAATTATATTACCAGTTTAGCAATGATAAAAATAAATTGCTTCTCAACAAAGCTGGATTCAGTTTCAACACAGGGGCTTTAAAAGCCAGCAAATCCTCTGCTACTGCATTGAACAAACTTTATTTCGGAGAGTTGCCTCCTGAGAAAATGTTGTTACAAAACTTGCAACAACAGAAATTGTATGTTTCTAGTTTGAATAAAAAAATTAAAACATTGGAAACGGTAACGGTTATTGCAACGCAAAAATCTGCAGAAGAAAAGTTAGATAAATTGTATGCTTCCGGCATGTTTTCCGGATCCAATGCAAGGATTTTTGCAGTAGAAGATGATCCCGTTGCTCAATCTTCTTTTAGCGTCTTAGATTTTCTCCGGGGTAGGGTGCCTGGCTTGCAAATTACCGTGGACGGGGCTTCGGGAGGCTCCATTACAAGGCGAGGAAGCGCCACCAGCATATTTGTAAATGAAATGGTGACGGATGTAGAATTATTGCAATCTACGCCCATGACACAAGTTGCTATGATCAAAGTATTTGATCCGCCTTTCTTTGGAGCAGCAGGAGGTGGGCCCGGAGGAGCAGTAGCAGTGTACACCAAAAAGGGGGCAGCCTCCAACGCCAGTATTCAGGGTTTAAATATGACTACGTTGCATGGTTATTCAGCTATCAAAGAATTTTATAAACCTGATTACGAAACAGAAAATGCGGCTGGCCCCGATTTTAGAACCACTTTATATTGGAATCCCTTTGTGTTGATGGATGCCAAAAACAAAAGGTTGACTATACCCGTTTTCAACAACGACAATGGCAATAAAATAAGGGTGATTATTGAAGGGATCAATGAAGCTGGACAGTTAACAAGAGAAGAAAGGATTTATTAAACTAACTTTTATTGTTTTATTTTTCTTTTTAGCAACAGTATTCTGATGAGCATTTGATCGTACAGCAAACCCAGTAAGAGTAAACCCGCTGTTGCACTCAGAACGAGTAAACCTATACTGGTGTAAACAATTCCACCTACAATTCCACCAGTAAAAAAACATCCGATAATCGTAAGCCTCAGTTTTACCGACGACAATAATTTTATTTTTTCTTCGGGCCGGATGTAGAAAAACAACTGTGATAATTCTATGCCCAGGTCGGTAAATAAACCTGTCAGATGAGTGGTTCTTACAGTTGCATTTGATATGCTCGTTACCAAAGAATTTTGAAGACCCATCGCAAACAACAATGCATAGGCAAGTACATCCGGGTGTTTGGCAATTAACACTTCTCCAAAAATTCCTACAAAAAATAATATACCGCATTCTATCACTACTGGTAAACTGTAAATATTGTTTTCATTTTTTCTCGAAATGATTTCTACCATCAAATTTGAAAAAAAAGACCCCAGGAAAAAAAATAGAATGTATAAAAAATATACAAAGCCATTCCATAACCTCCATTGAAATACTTCTTCTACAAAATAGGCGAAATGACCTGTAACATTGGTGGTGAGTTTTGCCACGGCTAAGAAACCGGCCACATTTACGATGCCAGCTATAAAAGATAAAAGGGAAGCTATGCCAACGTTATGGCGATTGGTCCTGTTTTTACCTTGATGTTTGAACATACAGTAAGGTACATTTAATTTAAGTAAACTGTGAGGCAACCGGGCTGGTCGCACTTTTGATGAAAGTATAAAGGCATTTCTTTTACAAGGAGTCAACCAGATATGGTCATTGAAAAATAGGTTTCCATTTTTTGTGATAACGCAGATTATGAGTTCTAGCTTGTCGATTTATTTGGCTCATATACTTTGTTTTGTGTGAGAAAAGACAATATTAAATTTACCTTTTCTGGTAATAACTATTTTCCGTATAAAGTGCAACTGCACTTAATTTTGTACAAAATAGCAAATTATGGAAAAAGTATGGTTCATTACCGGTTGTTCTACAGGATTTGGTAGAAACCTCGCCCAGGAAACCCTGGCCAAAGGATACAGGGTAGCCGTTACCTCCCGCAACATTGCGGATGTACAAGATATCGTGGATGCTTATCCAGCAACTGCACTAGCGGTAAAATTAGATGTAACCATTCCTGAACAAGTAACGGAGGCTGTTTTAACCTGCATCAATAAGTTCGGACAAATAGACGTGCTGGTCAATAATGCAGGAATTGGATATTTTGGTGCCATCGAAGAAAGTGAAGAGGCGGAAGTTAGAAGAATGTTTGAGATCAATGTATTTGGTTTGGCCAAAGTAACGCAAGCCGTACTACCGTTTATGCGTAAACGCAGATCGGGGCATATACTAAATATTGCGTCTATTGGCGGGCTGCGTTCCTTTCCCGGAGTAGGGTTTTACAATGCCACTAAATATGCAGTGGATGGATTGAGTGAAGCTTTGTACAAAGAAGTAGCTCCATTGGGTATACATGTTACCATCATTGCGCCTAGTGGTTTTAGAACTGATTGGGCCGGCCGATCTGCTAAAGATGCCCCGGCAGAAATAGAGGACTATGCAAATACTGCTGCTAAAAACGCCGGAGATATTAGAGGGTATAGCGGAAATCAACCCGGTGATCCTGTTCGTGCTGCTAAGGCCATGATCTTAGTAACTGAAACCGAAAATCCGCCGCTACGTCTGTTGTTGGGAGCCGCTGCACTTAAAGGCGGCAGGGCCAAACTCGGTGAATTAAAAAAAGATTTTGACACGTGGGCGGAAGTATCGGAAGGAGCCGATTTTCCGAAAGAAGGATAGTTCATCAACATAAAAAAAACTGACACGATCTCATGTCAGCCTTTTTTACAGATTCAACGGAACCTAAGATTTTAGGTTGCGGCTCCAAGCGTAGTTGCTTCCTGAATTTCGATCAGTTTACCTGTCTTCACATCATAGATGTAACCATACACCGTAATGTAAGAAGGAACCAATGGATGATTTTTGATGCGTTTCACATCTTCAACAATGCTTTGTGCTTGGTTGCTGATGGTTAAGAACGAAATATGTTGGGCTTCTTCCGATCCCCCTTCTTCTGTTACATTTTTCCAACCTTCGGCATCAACGGTGGCAGTTGCCAAACTTTTGCCCAGTAAATTTCTGATCACATCGTCTGTAAAATATTCCATACCACAGTCGGTATGATGAATCACAAACCACTCTGCAGTCCCCAATAATTTATGCGATATCACCAAAGAGCGAATAGCATCATCACTGGCCCTGCCTCCGGCATTGCGAATTACGTGTGCATCCCCTTCTGCCAGCCCAGCATATTTTGCGGGATCTAACCTCGCATCCATACAAGTAAGGATCGCAAATTTTCGCCCCGGAGGCAATGGTAAATTTGCCTTTTCTCCGAAATCAGCAGCATAGGTTTCATTGGCAGCAAGCACTTCTCCATGTACTTTGCTCAGATTGGTTACGTTTTGTTCTGTAGGCATGAGTTTGATTTTTTATTAGTCTATAAACTTTGTAGATTAATAACAATCAAAGCAGCAGAATGATTAAAAATTTGATTAATTATTACTGCAACCATGTTGCAGAGAAAGTTTAGAACCTTACTTTTAGGTTTTTTTGAGAAACAGTGAGGCGTGGTGACTACAGAAAAGATCTAACGCTTATCAATGCTCCGGTAAATAACCATGGTGAAAGTGTGACGTCAACCCTGGAATATGCTTTTGATGATTGGTGTATTGCACAGGTAGCATTAAAACTTCGCAAGAAAAGCGACTATCAATATTTTTTAAATAGATCTAACAACTTTAAAAATTTGTTTCACGAAGCATCTGGATTTTTCAGAGCAAAAGACACCGCTGGTAATTGGGTTAAAAACTTTAATCCATACAGTTCAGATTTTCCCGGGGCTAGTCCATACACCGAAGGCAATGCATGGCAACACAATTGGTTTGTTCCGCACGCAGTAAATGAACACATCGCAATGATGGGTGGCCGCCTCTCTTATATCAACAAATTAGATTCTTTGTTTTCAATAGAATCTATTAAAACGGAGAACGCCCCTTCTGATATCAGTGGTTTGCTGGGTCAATATGCTCACGGTAACGAGCCCAGCCATCACATTGCTTATTTATATACCCTTGCAGGATCGGCTAATAAAGCAGCAGACAAACTGAGAAGGATTATGCAAACATTTTACACAACAACACCCGAAGGGCTCAGCGGTAACGAAGATTGTGGACAGATGAGTGCTTGGTACGTATTTAGTGCATTGGGTTTTTATCCATTAAATCCCGCCTCCGGCGAGTATATTTTTGGAAGCCCTCTTATAGATAAGGCAGTGATTACATTGCCCGGTAACCAAACGTTTACAATTCTGGTGAACAATAACAGTGCTGATAATAAATATATTCATTCAAAAAAATTGAATGGTAAGATTTATAAAAAGCATTCGCTTTTTCATAGTGATATTTTAAAGGGGGGCGTGCTGGAAATAACCATGAGCGCTCAGTATGAAACACCGTAACCCATCTTGAAAGAATAACAAATTACTGATGCAATAGAATACGTACATTTTTTTAAGAACAAAATGGATGTTGATCTATATTCAGGTCGTAGAGCTTCACCGAATAGTTTTATCCACCACTTTTTATTTTTATTGTAAAACCCCCGGGGGCCATAAAAAAATAGCCCAATCCTACAAATACTTTTTTAATTCTGCTCAAATAAAAACTTTAGAATAATTTAGCCATCAACTATTCATCATTTAAGTTGTAAGTCTACCCATGCTAAGAACAGTACAGGTCACCAGATATGTTACACCTTTGAGAGAAGGAGGATCGCTGCCTGCCATTGCTGGTGCGGATGATGGGTTTTTGTATGTGCTCAAATTTCGGGGTGCAGGGCAGGGGCCAAAAGCGTTGATCGCCGATTTAATTGGTGCAGAATTGGCAAGATTGGCTGGCTTCAAAGTACCTGAGTTGGTTTTTGCTGAACTCGATGAAGCATTTGGCAGAACCGAACCCGATGAAGAAATTCAAGACCTCTTAAAAGCCAGCCAGGGTGTAAACCTTGCTTTGCATTACTTATCCGGTGCCATCACCTTCGATCCGGCGGTGATGAAAATTTCCTCCTTGCTGGCCTCTGGCATTGTATGGCTCGATGCTTTTATCACCAATGTAGATCGCACGGTTCGCAACACCAATATGCTGATCTGGAACAAAGATCTTTGGTTGATCGATTTTGGCGCATCTCTCTATTTTCACCATGCGGGTATGGAATGGGAAGAGGCTTCGTTGAAACCCTTCGCAGCCATCAAAGATCATGTGCTGCTGCCGCAAGCAACAATGCTACAAGAAGTAGACGCTGAAATGAAAACTATTTTTACACCCGAAGTCATTCATCAGGTTATATCATTGATTCCAGAAAGCTGGTTGCTGACTGAATCCGATTCAAATAGTCCAGAAGAAAAAAGAGCCATGTACCGTCAGTTTCTGACCAACCGCTGCGCTCATTCCTCCATTTTTTTAAACGAAGCACTGCATGCAAAACAAACACTTATTTGAGTATGCGGTTTTGAGAATCGTGCCCCGTGTAGAGCGGGAAGAATTCCTGAATGTGGGGGTGATCCTTTATTGCAGAAAACCAGCTTTTTTAGGCGTCCGTTTCAAACTCGAGAAAGAAAAACTACTACAGTTTTTTCCAATATTGTGTATGGAAACGGTTCAGGCACATTTGATTTCTCTGCAAAAAATAAGCGAAGGGATCGCCGATGCAGGTCCTATCGCACTCCTCGAACCCGCGAGTAGATTCAGGTGGTTAACGGCCAAAAGAAGCACCATCATTCAATCTTCCGCCGTTCATCCCGGACTGTGCGACGATCCGGAAACAACCCTGGAAAAACTTTTTGTTGATTTAGTAGAATAGCGGCTTTCTTTCTTTTTTTGTTCGAAAAACGGTGTGCAGGAAAGCTTCTCACCATTCTACTTGCAAATGAATGGATGATGTATTAATTTTCGAACGAAACTTTGCTTCAAATAAATACTTCAAATAAAATAACTTATGTCTAATCAATTAATGTTCAACATTGCCAATGCCTTCGCTATGCTCGGATGGTTGCTGCTGATTATTTTACCCGGTTGGAAATGGACCGGCAGAATCGTGATGGGTTTTATCATCGTATTGTTGGCATCTATGTATGTATATACCATCGCTATCACTTTTGATCCATCGGTGATGGAAAGTTTTAGCAGGCTCGGTGGCGTGATGGCCTTGTTTACCAATGAAACGGCCGTGCTGGCTGGCTGGATACATTACCTCGCTTTTGATTTAATGGTGGGCATGTTCATTGTAAGCAATGCGGCCAAAAACAATATCAAACATTGGATCACCATTCCCGCATTGTTAGGATCTTTTATGTTCGGTCCTGCAGGTTTATTATTGTACCTCATCATCCGCTGGATAAAAACCCGGCGGTACTTTATGAATTATCCAGAAACGAAAAGAGTATGATTGGTTCATTTTTTGCAACACTCAAAAAGCGAAATCTGCTGCTTACTATTTTTGTAACAGGATGCCTGCTGGCAGCCGTTGGGTGCGTTGCATTGATCCCGTTGGTGCCGAAGCAAGTGCTCGGAATTAGTGCTTGGATCAAACCACTAAAATTTTTCTTGTCAGCAGCCATCTACGCCGCCACTTTGGCCTGGTACTTACACTATCTTCAAAACGCCCGTCTCACAAAATGGTTTTCCTGGATGTTGATCGCAGTACTGGGGTTTGAGCTTGTTTATATTTTTTTAAAAGCAGCAGAGGGTCAGTTATCACATTTTAATATAGCTACACCGTTTGCAGGAATCATGTATGCAGCCATGGGGATTGCGATCAGTTTGCTCACCTTATGCACGGCTTATGTTGGTTACTTATTTTTCAAAAAACCTTTTCCATCACTAGCGCCAGCCTACTTGTGGGGAATAAGATTGGGTATTTTATTGTTCGTGATTTTTGCCTTTGAAGGAGGTATCATGGCTGCGCAATTAACGCATACCGTGGGAGCAGCAGACGGTAGCCCAGGTTTACCACTCACCAATTGGAGTAACCAGTTTGGTGATTTAAGGGTAGCTCATTTTGTAGGCATGCACGCTTTGCAAATCCTTCCTTTGTATGGATTTTACAGGAGCAAGTCTGCCAACAACAGCATCATAGCAGGCTTCATTTATTTTATAGTCACTGCTTTGTTATTCTTACAAGCATGGTATGGCCAACCTTTGTTCTAACAGCATCTTCGCTCTTTTCTAATAATCTTTCAGGTGCTTTTATGCTTGTGCCCAATACAACTCCTTGCTGGCATAATCAACAATAACCCTTCTATTTCCCCGGTGATGCAGGAACACGACGTCGAGCTTGCTTATTTGTGTTTCTATCACCGAAAAATGGCTGCTTGCAAAATCTATCAGTTCTGGAGGTGGATTTTTTTCATTGATGTTAACGGCAACGGGGGCTTCCAATTTGGTACCTGGAGCATTAGAAATGCTATAAGTGAGTTTGCTGCTCAGTGCCGAAGCTGCCCAACCCTGATCGGCCACTTCGTTTTTAAAATGTACCGTCGCTGATGCTAGCATCCTCAGTTGAAGTCTGCTGTTTTCATCATAAAACAGCCAACTCATGGCTGGATTTTTTTGAATAAAATCTACTTTTGTAGAACGGATATCAGTGTGAAAAAAAAGTTTTTTTTCTTCCCCCAACACTTTTCGTAGTATCACCGTTCTTAATTCCGGAATTCCGGCTTGTATATTCGCCACCGTGCCAAAATGAAACGGATTTTTATAACTTTTAACGCCCTCTGAAAGTAAAGACCAAACTTTTTGTTCTATTGCTGACAGGTTATTGGATTCAAAAAAAAGTTCTTCCATTCTGCAAAAATAACCAGCGTTATTGAAATCAGCTATTTTGTTTACGCTATCTGTCGATTGATGTATGTTTGAAGAAAAATACCATGCACCGCTTACCCTGTTTACTATT
>Ga0105044_10014144_pt1 | contig 10801 bp, 8 predicted proteins | sample MAT01_FD_78092 | JGI IMG/M metagenome (GOLD analysis project Ga0105044, IMG submission 78092) | Freshwater microbial communities from Lake Fryxell liftoff mats and glacier meltwater in Antarctica - MAT-01 | ecosystem: Environmental > Aquatic > Freshwater > Ice > Liftoff microbial mat | place... | reverse complement strand
TTGGGGTTCATGCTATTTGTTCCTGAAAGCGTCGCTTTGCACGATCTCGTGAATCAGGGTGCGGAAGCCGTAGTTCTTCGTCCTAATGGCGGCAACGACTTGATCGACCGTCTCCCGGTCGCCCGGTTCAAGCCCATGCCCGGTGGCGTAGACGAGCAATTTCTCCGCCAGGTTGCGGGCGATCTGATCCTTATCCGTCAGCAGTATTTTCTTGAATGAGTCGATATCGGCAAACTTCCTTCCGTCCGCCATCTGGTCGGCACATTCGACGCTCGGCCCGTCGGCATAATAGACGCTCCGGAAGTCGTACGACTTCGTCGGACGATACTTCGTTGAACCTGTCACACGGTACTTCTGTCGGAAGCCGCCGATGACGTCAAAGCTCTCCAGCGCAAAGCCCGGCGGATCAATCCGCGTGTGGCACGATGCGCAGGCGGCGATCGAACGATGCTTGGCCAGTTGCTCGCGGATGGTCGTCGCGCCGCGGATGTCCGGTTCGATGGCGGGCACATCGTTGGGCGGCGGCGGGGCCGGCTTGCCGAGGATGCGGTCCAGCACCCACGCACCGCGCAGCACCGGCGAAGTGGATGTCCCGTTCGCGGTGACCTTCAACACACTGGCCTGCGTCAGGACGCCGCCGCGATGGCTGTCCGTTGGCAGCGCCACCTTGCGGAACTGCTGCCCCCTGATGCCCGGGATGCCATAAAGTGCGGCCAGACGGCCGTTCAGCATCGACCAGTCGGACTGGATGAACTCAAGCAGGCTGCGGTCGTTCTTTACGATCTCTTCGAAGAACAGATGCGTCTCGCGCGGCATCGACCATTCAAGGAGCGGATCGAACTCCGGGTAGAGTTTCGCATCGGGGTCGGTCGCCTTGAGGTTCCGCAGATTCAACCATTGACCGGTGAAGTTCTCGGTGAAGCCGTGCGACCCAAGACAGAACAGCATGCGTTCCACCTGGGCGCGCAGCACGTCGGGCTTCGCGAGTTCGCCCTTGCCGGCCAGGTCGAGCAGCGTCTGATCCGGCATCGTCGTCCAGAGAAAGTACGACAGGCGGGACGCCAGTTCGAAGTCGTTCAGCTTGCCGGGATTGCTCTTCAGATACAGAAAGTCGGGGCTGCAAAGCACCGCCTTCAGGCCGACCCGCAGGGCGTCGGCAAACTTGGCTCCCTTGGCGAAGCGGTCGTTCATCAGGGCCAGGATCGGCGCGATCTCGGCTTCCTTCACCGGCCGACGGAAAGCCCGCGTCGTGAATCGCCGCAGAATGACCTCGGCATCGGCACGCGTGCCCTTGGCCGGGTCGATCGTTCCCAGCAGTTTCGTGTAGCCGACGGGCGGCCAGGGATCAGCGAGAGGGCCCTGAATCTCGACCCAGTAGATCATCAGCCCGGGGCCTTCATAGCCTTTCGGCAGGTTGTACTGCCGGGTCACGCCGCTGGCAGCCACGCCGATGGCCTCGTTCTTCTCCATCGTTTCGACAAACTCAAAAACCGCGGGCTTTTGCGACACGGGATAAACGCCGCTCATGCCGATGCGGCCGGCCGAACCGATCACGCCCGAATAGACACGCATCGCAACTTGCTCGTCCTTGTCGAGGGCGTTGCTCGCCGCACAAACGCGATAGCGATAACGCCCGGCGGCCGGCACGCGATCGAACACGACGCGCGGGATCGGCTGATCGTTCAGTACCAGAATATGGTCGGTGTCGATGCGTGCCTGACCGTACAGGCTCTGGCCGGTGGGGTATTTTTTCGCCCGTTCGCGGGCGGCGTCGGCCACTTCGATGCGATTGTTCCAGACTTGTTTGGGCGGCGGTCCAATCTCCAGCGTCGCCCGCAGCACAGTGTCGGCCACTTCGAGATAGCGTTCCAGAAGAGTCGAAGAGAGATCGAGCGCGACATCCACATTATCGAAGCCCGACGCACTGCCGTCGTCCGGCAGCATTTCGGTGACGTCGAACTCAATACCCAGCAGATCGCGGATCGTGTTGTTGTACTCGATGCGATTCAACCGCCGCATCTGCGCTCGCCCCTGCGTGGCGTTGCGCGCCGCTTGGGCCTTCAGCCCGGCATACAGCCAATCGGCGACCGCTTTCCTGTCTGCCACACTCGGCCGGGGCTTCTCCTTCGGAGGCATCGAGCCATCATTCAGCCGTTCGAATACCGCGTTCCATTGTTTGGGACTCTGCGACACATCGCCCATCAGCCGATCGATGGCGAAGTCGCTTTCCGCTTTGTCGCCTGTATGGCAACTGAAACAATGCTGCTTCAGAATGGGCAGCACCTTGCCGGCAAAGACCGGATCAACCGGGTCGGCGGCAGAGAGTGTTGAGATCAGCAACAGCGGAAGCAAGGTCGCGATGAGCAGTCGGAATTGATCAAACCGCATCCGCATTCTCTGTCGATTCATGAACAGTGTAAGAAACGGAATCCGCCAATCGCTCGTTTGATTTTCGTCGAGACGCTCGACGAAGTCAACGGCTTCCGACGCGGACGTATGCTTTGTGAAAGGGAAAACGCCTGGTCACTTCGATCTGGCGCAATTGTTTCCGAGAAGCGGCCGAACTCTCCATCATGCGAACGCATCGCGACACAGGCACTCCTTCACGCCTGTGCCGCTTGCTCAACTAGAGCTGATAGGTGATTCCGCCGTCGATGGAGGCGAGCTTGGCCCATTCATTACTCGTCGTACTTCAGAAGGAATTTCGGGTTGATGGCTTTGAAGCTGAGGCGACCGCCGATTTCCTCATCGTGTTCCTCGACCAGCGGACGGAGGACGACACCTTCCCGCTGGACCTGCGGATTCAGAACGCTGGTCCCTTCCGAGTATGCCACCAACTCGTCCACCGTGTGGTTCAGCACGATCGTCCCGAGCTGCGGCACGGGGTCCAGACCCATCTCGCTCAAGACGGACAGCTTGACCGCATGATCCACCAGACGGTAGGCATCCACGTTCAGGACGTTGAACACGCGCAGCGTGGCCTCCTTGAGGGCATACTTGTTCTTTTGAATCCCCGGCCCGATCACTTCTGCCTGGATGGCAACGTCGTGTCCGAGTCGCTCGCGGGCTGCACGCAGCGCTTCGTCGAGCTTCAGCCTCAGGGCGACGCGAACGAGAACGTTGGATTCATCGGACTCGTCCATCCACAGATTGCGGCTGCAAATGCCGAACTGGCCCTGGCGAAGGAACGCAGTGAACGACGTGCCGTCGAGCTTCTCCGTGACGTAAAAGGTCTTGCCTCTGTGCCGTTGCAGAGCGGCTTCCAACACTTGAACGCGGGTCTCGTCAGTCTTCGGCAGGAAGCCCGGGAACCCGCCCTTCACCCTTCCTCCCATGCCCACGGACAGCGGCGGCTCCCACTTCAAGATGCCGAGTGTTTCGGTGACGTCGGCCCCTTCTTCGTGCGGTTCACCCATCGGGAGGATCGACAACGGGAAGCAGATGCCCTGTGACACCTGTCCGCGCAGCTTCACCGTTTTGATGCGGAAACCGGCTGGAAGAGTGGTGGCTCCGGTCAAGTCCGTCTGCGCGGGCTTGAAGCTGCTGGCGCGAAGGAATTCGAACTCCGGCCGCTCCGGAAGTAGCGAGTCGATCTCGCAGTACACAAGCCGATCGCCTGGCTTGTGTTCGCCTTTCTTGGACACGACCCACCAACCACGGATGCGGATCTTCTCGATTGCGTCGGCATTCGGGATCGGCTCGACGGCGTTCACAGTCTGGATGCTGGCAAGCTTCCGCATGGCGTTCTCCGACAGGTTTTGATTCACTTCTCGACACCAGGGTGCGCCAAATGGTTCGGGAAATGTCACTTGCGACGGCTTTCGGCCAGCATGTTGCAGAACAGTTCGCCCTGGCCGAGGGCGTCGTCGAGAGCCTTATGAGTGTGAGGGCGATCCGAGAACCACCGCTTCGGCATGTCCCTCTTCGTCGCGTTGCGGTAATCGCAACCGAGCATGGCCATCGCGAACGATTTGACATCGAGAGCGGAGAACGAAAACGGCGACTCGCCGGCGAAGCGCACCATGTACCAGTACATGAACAGGAAGTCGAACCCGGCCGGGTATGCCACGAACACAGGCTTGCCCGGCAGTTCCTTCACCCAGCCGACGTACGCCTTCATCGCCTCGGCCGGGTCTCGCAAGTTCTCCCGGCATATTGCCCATGCTTCCGGTTGGGTGCCCCACCATTCCATCGTCTTTGGCTCTCCCGCCGCCCCGGGAAGTGTGTGCAGATTCGCTTCAAACGTTGCGACAAGCCCGCCATCGGCCGAGAACGCGGCCGATCCGAAGCTGAGCATTGAGTTCGGCCCGGGGATCGGTCCGTCGGACTCGATGTCGGTGCTGACGTAGATCTCCATGGCCCGGTTCCTTACTGATGTAAGCCCTTCGTTGTCCATGGAGGACAGTTCAGGCGGAAGAGATAGCGCTTTGGCACAACTCGACTGGAGCTCAATCGACGACGACTCGCTACTGGCATCCAAATCGCTTCACGGGTCCGTCAGCGTCCATGATCGTCCGTCCTGATCCGATCTATTGGCTACAGGTAATTCTCACAATGATCGGACCTCATTGAGCAGGTTCTTGAGCCACTCTGCACCAAGTCAAACATAGCACTTCAGCGAAGAGAAGCTTGAACTCCCAACTCGCCAACGGTCATGGCCGATAGTGACAACCTGCACTGGACGTCATCGATTGGGGGCAACGATCGTGACTTGCCTGTACAGTTGGAAGTGCAGCCGTACACACCCGAATTGTTGGCCGAAACGCGTCGCAACAGGTGCCGGGAGAAGATACATGTCGCATCTGGCGTTTCGACTGGCCGAAGCGCATCAGCGGTGCCCGATCCGTGTGGATCCATCAAGTGAACGCACCGCAGACGGCCGTCGCAGTGAAAGCATTGCAACACAGCGCCGACCCGGGGGACACCGTTCGGCAGCAATGCCTGGGTGCGTCAGACAGGTGGCACGTTGACACTGGAGTCGACACTGCGTCCGCGCGGCCGCCCGAAGAAGGGTAACGTGGTGTGAAAGAGTTGCGTCAGGTTTTCTTTTTCAGGTCGCATGGCGACACGTGTACTATTGGCACGTCAAACTCTTCTGTCGGAATGTTGCATTCGCAGCACCGTATAGTGGACCGTTCGGTGCCGTAAAGCGGTCATTACAGCAACCAGACGCATTTCCATCATCGCCCATCTCGTCGGCTGGCCGGTAAGGGATTACATGCCAGGCGATGAACAAGAAGAAGGCAACGCTTGCGGCAGCGCTCAGCAAATGGAATATTTCGTGAAATCCGAAGGTCAACGGGGCGTTGCTCAATCGGGGCCATTCTGCCAACTCACAGACAGCCCCGAGCGTGTAAAGTATCGCGCCAGCCCAAACCCAGTTCATCGCTCGCCATCCGACTGCCCGATAGTAGTGAGTCATGGGGACCAAACCCAGCCATCCCATCGCCATACAAATTAACACGATGAGGGCATGCGGTGGACTGGGCAGCAACCAAAGCGAAGCAACGCCGGAAAACGCCAGGCCCCACATGCCTTGAAGGCATATTCGTCGGCGTCGCCCACGGAGAAACGTCACAATCAAGGGCGTGTTTGTACCCGCTATCAGCGTAAAGATGGCTGACTGGTCAATTCGCTGAAAGAGTCGAAAGGCAAGCGGGTTCTCACTCTTGGTAAATGGAACCCCATGAAATGTGCCGCTGGCGAAGTACAGCAGGGCCATCGAGCTACCATAGATAACTACCGCTACCCGGCGTTCCCAGGATGAGGAAGAGAGCCTCAGCAGGAGTAGTAACGCATAAATTGTCCACAGCCCGAAGAGCAGATGCGAGGACGAACTGATCGGATCGCGTAATCCCATGCCTCACCCGAGAGTTTGGTGTTCACTTATGACTTGCCCATCGGCAATTGCAAAAACGGTGCCATCTGTGTTGAACGGGCGATGCTCTTGGCAAGGATCGCAATCAGCTTCGATGTTCGTGAAGTGTGCAATTGCTGCGTGGGAACGAGCGACAGTTCCGGTCGCTGTTTACTTCGGTGTACGGGAGATACTGCGAGATTGAGCCGGTGCTTTTTGCTGCCGACAGTGTGGTCGAGTACCTGCTTGCCAGTCCCACCCTGCGGAAGCACACCGGGCTGAATCACTACAGCGGTAACGTACCTGTTCCGTCGGCTTGTCGTCGCGCTGCCTGTAAATCGAAGCGTGCCGCAGTATTCATTCCCTACGGCTGCAAGACGACCTTGATGCAGCCATCCTGCTTGTCGCGGAACTTTTTGTAGAGTTCCGGAGCGTCGTTCAGGTTGGCCCGATGAGTGATGATGCCCGTGAGATCGATCTCGCCTTTTTCAACTCGCTCGAGCAGGGGGCGCATGTATCGGTGCATGTGCGTTTGGCCCATCTTGATCGTCAGACCCTTGTTCATCGCAGCACCGAACGGGATGTGGTCGAGCAGCCCGACATACACGCCGGGAACAGACACCGTTCCGGCCTTCCGGCAGGCGAAGATGGCCTCACGCAGCACTTGCGGCCTGTCGGTACCCAGATAAAGGAACGCCTTGACGCGGTCGACGACCGCACCGAAAGTATCACCGCCGTGAGCCTCCGCGCCGACGGCATCGATGCATCGATCGGGTCCACGGCCCTTGGTCATCTCCTGCAGGGTTTCGTAGACGGATTGCTTCGAGAAGTCGATGGTTTCCGCTTTACCGTAGGACTTGGCCAGCTGCAGTCGTTCGGGCACACGGTCGATGCCGATCACGCGACTGGCACCGAGCATCCAGGCGCTGCGGATTGAGAACTGGCCCACCGGCCCGCAACCCCAGACGGCGACCGTGTCGCCCGGTTCAATACCACAGTTCTCGGCCGCCATGTACCCGGTCGGAAAAATGTCCGACAGGAAGAGGACTTGTTCGTCGTCCAGACCCGACTCGATCTTGAGCGGTCCTACATCGGCGTAGGGCACGCGCACGTACTCGGCCTGGCCGCCGGCGAAGCCCCCGGTCAGGTGCGAATAGCCGAACATGCCCGAGGGCGAGTGCCCCATCGCTTTCTCGGCAAGCTTCGCGTTTGGATTTGAGTTGTCGCAACTGGCGAAGAACTGCTTCTTGCAGAAAAAGCAGTCACCGCAGGCCATGGTGAAAGGAACGACGACACGATCTCCTTTGCGGAGATTGCTTACGGCAGTGCCGGTTTCAATCACTTCACCCATGAACTCGTGCCCGAGGATGTCACCCGATTCCATCGTCGGCATGTAACCATCCAGTAGATGCAGATCGCTGCCGCAGATCGCGGTCTTAGTCACTTTGATGATTGCATCGCGCGGGTTCTCGATCTTCGGATCGGGAACTGTGTCGATGCGGACGTCGCCCTTGCCATGCCAACAAAGTGCTCGCATTGCAATCTCCCGGAACTGGTGTGTCGCGTACTTCTCACGACATCAGCAACCGGCATGCCACCAACCCGCGAATTTCCCTCAAGCGCTCAGGCTAATCGCTGACAGTCGTGTTTCACCGACACACGTACCGGAGATCCTGGAAGCAAGGGCGAACATCGATACAAGATTGCATTCATCAATGCCCGGTTCATGACAGCGAATTTGGACTGCGTTCAAGATCTGGCATGATGAACCGAGGCGAGGATAGTCATCTCGGCATCGGGCCGGTTGAAGATACTGTCCGGCAGTTCGGGGTCCGAGAACCGGTAAAACTCTGCTCGATCAAGCGCGATCAGTTCAGGCACGAAACGCTTGCGGACGAAAGCCATGTGCTCAGTTAAGAACTCCCGCTCCGCCGGGCCGAACGGCGCTTGCCGGTCGGCGGCGAGCGTTTTCTTCCGGCCTGGTTTGAAACCGGAGTCGAGGAATGCCAAGCGCAGTCTTCTCGCCTGAGCGAACTTGGCGCCGTCCCCGTACTTCCGCTTGCACGTCTTTCGAATCGCCTGCTGGAGCGACACTTCGAAACGAACCGGCCACGGCAGAACGACATGATGGAACTCATCCGTTTCCAGTACCGCCACCCGGCCACCGGGGCACAGCACACGGCGTATTTCGCGGAGGGCCGCGACCGGATCATCTAAACTGATCATGCTTTGAGCACACCACACGAAGTCGATTGATCCGGAGTCGAATGGCATCGCGTAGACATCCGCACGTCGGAACCTGACGTGCGGACCGCCAACCGAACGAGTGACTTGTCGCCTGGCAACGGCCAGGTACTTCGCGGATTGGTCGGCAGCGATGAGTGCACCCCCGCGCATATGCCGGGCAAAGAGTGACGTGTAGAACCCGTCGCCGCATGGCACATCGAGAACGCGAACAGAGCCGCCCAGGCGGTATCGCCCGATGATGGCGGACAGTTCCGGCTTCAAGGCAGCATGGAAAGTCTTCAGATACGGGTCGCTACCGCGTTGCTTGGCTTTGGCCGCATGGAGCATTGACACACACGCTATTGGAGGTGCGAGTTACTGGTCGAAACCTGTCACTCATGTTCAGAATCAACCGGCCCGGACTTCGCCGCCGAGCAGCGTCAGGATTTCGCCATTGATATAGCTGCTATCCGCTTCCGAGGCGAAAAAGACGAATGCCGGGGCTACCTCTTCGGGCTGACCCGGACGAGCAAGCGGGGTGTCCGCCCCGTGCTTGGCCACCTTCTCGGCTGGTTTTGACGCCGGTTGAAGCGCCGTCCAGATCGGCCCCGGTGAAACGCAATTCACCCGGATGCCCTGCTCGATCAGATTCTGCGCGAGGGACTTGGTAAAGGCGTGAATCGCCCCTTTCGTACTCGCGTAGTCGATAAGCGTCTTGCTTCCTTCCAGCCCGGTGATCGAGCCGCAGTTCACGATTGCGCCACCCTTCGGCAGGTGCGCGACTGCCGCACGGGCCATATAGAAGTAGCCGTAGATGTTGGTCCGAAACGTGATGTCGAAGTCGTCGTCAGAGATGTCTTCGAGTTTGTCACGGGTCTCCTGGTAGGCAGCATTGTTCACCAATACGTCGAGCCTGCCGAAGGCGGCCACCGTTTTCTCAACCGCTGCCTTGCAGAACTTTGAATCTTTCACATCACCGGGTATCAGCACACACTTCTGACCTTCGGCCTCCACTGCCGCTTTCGTCTCATCGGCATCGGATTGTTCGGCAGCGAGGTACACGATCGCTACGTTCGCTCCCTCACGCGCGTACAGCACAGCGACCGCCCGGCCGATGCCTGAGTCGCCGCCCGTAATCAACGCCGCCTTTCCTTTCAACTTGTCCGCTCCCTTGTAAAGGGGTGCCGAGTACTTCGGCTTTGGATTCATCTCCGAGTCGAGGCCGGGTTTTGGCTGGGTCTGCGCGGGCAATGGCGACTTTGGCTGTTGATCGGAATTCATTCGTCAATCTCCGGCGGGTGGTTCTCCTGCGGCCCCGCACTTTCGGAGCATGCGGAGAGCGAAGTGCAATTCTCGCGCCGTTCTTGACGTGATGTCGCATGATGTCCTTCAATTGATCGCAAGAGCTTCGTCAGATTGACCTCCGCAGCTGGAATCGTTCGGCACCGCCTGGCCGGGTGAATTTGCTGATCCATTCGCGAATGACATGCCATTCGACGGGCCGAATTATCGCAACCGCCGTGAACAGAAGGACCAAGAAAAGTGGGCGTTTCTTCTGCACCTTCTTGAGTTCGCTCGCCTTTTGGATGCCACGCAACGACGTAACGACCAGATTGAACCGGAACAGCAGGATGTAAGAGCAATACTGGTCGAAGAACAGTCGCCGACTGCCGGCAACGTCGCGATGAGTGCCGACATCGTGAAGCCGCTCGAACAACGGCGTCAGCCGGTCGAAGTGCTTCAATCCAACGACGTTGCTCTCGCGAATCTTGCGGGCTCGCTTGCCTGCCATTCAACCGTAGGTGCGCGGACCAATTCGAATGCGCCGGAGCAAAATGCGGTAGCTTCCCGTTTTCGGGTGGAACGCCGGTGCGCGAGTACCGTGCCGAACGGGGTTATGAATGTGCCCTTTTCTTCGCCTCTTGGATATGGCTTTATTGCGGTTTAGTGAAGCATTCCCGCTGTCGTGATTCTTCGCGTGACGACGCGGTAGTTGCAGGGAAAGCCGCGAAAGATGAATCTGGCTACGACTGAACTATTTTCCGGGTGCGATCCGAAATCTCGGGTTGGATCAGTTCAGCGTCGTGCGATTTTGCGGTCGCGCCGTGCTCCCATGGGCTTCCGCCTTTCCATTTGGTCGTGCGGCCTTCGATTTTCATGGTCGCCGCGTTCAAGTCGATCGTGGCGATCGCCCACAGCGGTTGTTCGTAGGGGCAAGTCATCTTCAAAGAGGGGTGGGATTTGTGCACGTCGGCGGAGTAACTGGTGTGCGCGAGTTTATCCCCGACCCAATGGTACGATGCGCTGTTGATTTGAATGTGTGCGATGTCGTCGATCACTTTCGAGTAATTCATGTGGTGGTGCCCGGAGAAGACGGCGAGCACCTTGTGAGGCGATGCATTGGCGGTATTCAGCACTTTGCGTACGTCGGCTTGATTGGAAACGCCGTCGGGTTGATCCAACGACTGATGGATGAAAATCACAACCGGTGTTTTCGCTGCCGTGATCTCGCCTTCGAGCCATTTCAACTGTTCGGGCGCGACGTACCGCTTGTAGCCCTTTTTCTGCGCGCCCGGGTCGTTGCCATCGAGGACAATGTATCGCAAGCCGGCCTTATCGAAGGAGTAATGATTTTTCGGCATGCCGAGGAACTTGACGGCCTGCTCGCGGGTGAAGCCGCCATCGGTGTCGTGATTGCCCAACACGTGGTAGCGGTCG
>Ga0105044_10014142_pt1 | contig 10802 bp, 11 predicted proteins | sample MAT01_FD_78092 | JGI IMG/M metagenome (GOLD analysis project Ga0105044, IMG submission 78092) | Freshwater microbial communities from Lake Fryxell liftoff mats and glacier meltwater in Antarctica - MAT-01 | ecosystem: Environmental > Aquatic > Freshwater > Ice > Liftoff microbial mat | place... | reverse complement strand
TAGGCCCAAGTGGAAGTCTCAAATGCCACGGCCAAACCTTGTTTTGCGGGGCTGCCGAGTTGCGGATGGTTTTGATTGAATCCTCCAAAATTCAAGTGCTTTCCTGTTTCATATACCCACAAGAAGATGTTGCACGACCGCTTTATGCGATGGAGCTGGTTCAACTAGGGGCAAAGCCGATTGTTGCGGTGCTCGATGCGGTGGCGCCGCCGGGGGATCTGAGCTCGGGTTTTGCCAAGTCGATGATGTCGCGTGCACATCATTCGGTAGCAGATATGAAAAATGCCACCGACCCGCCGCCGTGGTTCCAAGATTGTCGAAGTGGTCATGATATTTTTGTAAGGCCCAACAGCAGTGAAGATCTTAGGCGAATGGGTTTACTGCATCTGTGCCTAGTCAGTGACTATCTGCTAGCGCTTCCCGCTGCAGCCACACGCGATCAAAGCGCCACTCAACGGTTTGGCGAATTTTGCCGTCATTACAAAGATCATCACGCCGCAAACTCACCGGGACTGCCGCTCATGGAGAAGTCGTTTGGCTCCGCCTGGACGGAACAATTTATGCAGCAAATTTTCTTTCGCTAAGGGTAGATCGATGTACCGCTACACGTATCTGATTATTGGAGGCGGCATGGCAGCGGATTCTGCGCTTAAGGGGATCAAGATGTCCGATCCGACTTCGAAGGTCGGGCTGGTATCTGAGGAAATAGACAAGCCTTATAATCGTCCGCCGCTCTCCAAATCACTATGGGATGGATCACCCCTAGAAGAGATTTGGCGTCCGAGTAGAGGTGAACAAGTCACGATGCATCTGGGTCGACGCGTGCTCAGCATTGATCCAAAAAGAAAAATCGCGCGCGACCACGTTGGCGAGTTGTACGGCTTTGAACGCGCGCTACTGGCAATTGGTGGCAGCCCGCGTCGGATCCCAGGCAACGACGCAGGCGTGGTCTATTTCCGAACAATTGCAGATTATCGGCGTGTGCGCGCCATCGCTCGTGATTTGGAACCTATCAGCGTTATCGGTGGAGGATTAATAGGCACTGAAATCGCGGCTTGTCTGCGCAAAGCGGGTTCACCAGTTGATCTTTATTGCGGTGAACGTGGCCCAGTTCGTTCGTTGTTACCGGCATCACTTTCAAACCAACTTGCGCGCACGCTCGAAAGTAGAGGCGTGAAGTTGCATTTAACCAGCGCCAAACATATCGACAACGTGAGCAATATCTATCGAATTAGTTTGAGCAATGGCCAAGTCGCTTCCGCCAAGCGTGTGATTGCGGGCTTAGGCCTGGTTGCGAACACTCAATTGGCGTTGGATGCAGGCATCGCTTGCGAGCAAGGCATCTCAGTAGACGCGTCTCTGAGAACTTCAAATCCGGCTATCTATGCAGCTGGCGATTGTGTCAACTACTGGTGTCGCGCCTTGGGTAAGCGGGTGAATTCGCAACATGAGGAACATGCGAATTTCTCTGGAATTGCTGCTGGTCGGGCGATGGCTGGTAAAACAGTGAACTATGACTCGTTGCCTTATTTCTATTCCCGAGTATTTGACCATGCCTATGAGGGAATAGGGCGCATCGACTCTAGTCTTGAGCACGTCATCGTTTCACCACGCGGACCTATGGAAGCCACGGTGTATTACAAGGATTCTGGGTGTGTGGTCGGAGTGTTGTTCTGGAATGTACGCGCTGAGCTTGAGCACGCCACAGAATTGATTGAATCCAAAAAAGCAATCGTTGGGGTATGAAGTCGGCTGGGCGATTCACTTCGAAAATTGGTGGATCGAACAAGCGCTGAGCGGAACGGCAGAAAACTTCCCCTGCGTGCAGCTGGCGAGCAACCATTTGTTCTGTCGGTGACAAAACACACAGTATCATTGCGGTGTCAAGGCCTTTAGTTTGAAATGAACCTTAACTCGGCGTTGCTTTCTTACTAATTTACACTCGAAACGGGTAGTATCGCGGAAGCAGGCTTTGTGTCGAACGGTATCAGTCTCGACAGTTCGGCCGAGGCGTCTAAATCGGCGGATGGCTTTCAGTTTGAGGTTGTGCGGTGGGCTGGGTGTTTTATCAATGTGATCGCTTAGATTATGACTCTGCCGTTCACTGAGTGTTCAAGCGAGCCAATCCACGCTCCGGGCGCCATACAGTCGCATGGTGTGATGCTCGTCGTTGAGACGGATTCTTTGGTCATTGGCGCGGCGAGCCGGTCGGCAATGGATTTTTTTGGCTTCCAAGCGGAGGCATTGATCGGCCGCGTTGTCACTGATTTGTTTAAAGCCGAAGATGCACCTAAACTGCGCAAGGCTGTTGCGGCGCGCCTAACTGTTCCCGCTGAATACGAGGTAATCACCCTCGATCAATCAAATCGTTTGTTTTACGCTTGGGTACACTCAAGCGGCAATGTCACAATAATTGATCTCGAGCCTTATGCAGATGAGTCGGCGATTGCATTGCAAACGCTGTGTAAGGCACTCGACAGGTTCGGGACATTGATCGGCTCAGAGGATATTGAGTTTATATTGCGAAATACGACGCAGATCATACAGGAGGTGACCGGTTTTGACCGTGTGATGGTTTACCAGTTCGATGCCGAATGGAATGGCCAAATCACAGCAGAGTCATGCAATCCACAGATCGAGTCGTTTTTGGGTATTCATTATCCTTCAACTGATATTCCAGAGCAGGCACGACAGCTTTATCGCGAAGTTTTGGTGCGGCAAATAGTGAGTGTTGACTACATTCCGTCGCCGTTAATTGGTGCATCGACTGAAGCGCTTGACATGCGCCACTCTTGTCTTCGCAGCTCTTCGCCAGTGCATCTTGCGTACATGCGCAACATGGGTGTTTCAGCATCGCTTGTTGGTTCAATCATTGTGAACGATAAACTTTGGGGAATGATTACTTGCCACAACGTATTGTTGAAGAAGCATCAAAGCGGCGTTGTCCGAGAAGTATTCAGGCGCGTTTGTAGTGCAGTTTCTACCAACATTTCAAACTGCAATTCGGGAAAAGCACGCTACCGTGTACTTGAACGTGAGTTTTTACGTGAGGCGATTATCGCCCATGTAGAATCTGATGCATTGACCATTGGGGGCGACCCAAAGGTCTTGCTGCAAGCTCTGAATGCTGACGGTTTCGCACTACTGACAAATCGGCGATGGCAAAGTATCGGCAGTACTCCGTCAGAGCAGGAATTGAGGGCGTTTTCGTCTAAGTTAGACGCAGCTGAGCCAGTCGTCGCAACAGATCGGGTTGTCGAACGATTCGGTTCGGCTTTCGACGGTGACGCATCCCAGCACGTCGGCATGCTGATCGTTGATTTGGCGGATCGAGAAAATTCCAAAGTTTTTTGGTTCCGACGTGGCCAAGCTCGAGTGATCGTCTGGGGTGGAAATCCCGACAAGTCGATGATTGCCCATGAGGGTTCGTTTAAGCCACGAACATCGTTCGCCCGCTTTCAGCAAGATCTCGGGGTCCGTAGCTCGTCGTGGAGCGCCGAGGAAATTGAATTTGCGGATTCTCTCAGGGGTTCAATTAAGCTCGGTCAGCGACGATTGATGAAAGAGATTAAAGCGCTTCAGCAGGTAATGGCTGGGGTCAACGCCGCCGTGATTATCACTGAGGCGGAGCCTCTCGATTTGCCCGGACCAAGAATCGTTATGGTCACTCAAGCAGTTGAGCGAATTACGGGTTATGCTTCTGCGGAACTAATTGGTTGTTCGCCCCGTATTTTTCAGGGGCCTGACACTGACCGCCCCGCGCTCAGCAAAATTCGTGATCATTTGTCGCGCGGTCAATCCATTGGGGTTGAGTTGCTAAATTACCGGAAGGATGGCGAGCCTATTTGGATTGAACTTCAGATCGCGCCGTACGCTTATGAGCGAGGTCGCGTCAGCCATTGGATGGCCCTGCAGCTTGAGGTGTCTAAAGAACGGGTCGCCCAGCTTGAGTTCATGAAGCAAAACGGACTCATACAGACGGATGCATCGCCAGAGCAGTCTCAAACCAATTCGGTTCGCCATACTGTCAGTCGTAGTCGCACGCAGCCGAAGGGGAATCACGGTCAAAGCCTGGTCGGTGTCGCCGACGTGGTCGCACTGCGCGAACAGTTTTACGGGAACACAGGGGAATGGGACGCGTCGCAAGAAGGCGGCAAGCACGAAGGCCAGAATAAGGCCCGGTTTTTTGCATCGGCAAGCCACGATTTGCTTCAGCCACTGAACGCGGCTCGAATTTACGCGTCTGTGTTGAATCAGCAGTCTGGAATGAGTGAATCCACACGCGATATCGCCGGGCGGATAGACCTAGCGCTGATCGCGGCAGAGGAAATCATTGATGTGCTCATTGATGTTTCCAAACTCGATAGCGGAGCGACGAAGGTGGAAATGGAGGAGTTTTCACTGGATGAATTGCTCTCGCCGTTGATGACGCAAATGGCATCGCTAGCAAGCTCATATTCTCTTGATCTGAGATTGCGACCGTGCAATTGGATTATCCGTAGCGACCGTAAATTACTGCGGCGCGTACTGCAAAATCTGATTGGTAATGCATTGCGTTATACCTTACAGGGCGGCGTGCTCGTTGGCGCTCGCAAGCGGGGCAAGCAGCTGGTCATTGAAGTCTGGGACACCGGTATAGGTATCGATGAGGAGTTTGCTGAGTCGATATTTAATGAGTTCTCGAAAGTTGCTCAGTTTGCGCCAAGAGGCGAGAAGAGCCTGGGGCTTGGTTTGGCGATTTGCGATCGCTTGTGTCGCCTACTCGACCATGATTTTTCAATGCGTTCAAAACTGGGTGCTGGCTCATGCTTTTCCGTCACAGTTGCGCTGGCCACCGCGAAAACGGAATCTACATCTAGGCAAGACAACGCGCTTCAACTCATCGATGCGCTTTCTAATCAGTTTACGGTGCTCTGTGTGGACGACGAGCGCGAGAACCTGCGTTCGATGAGCTTGTTATTAGCGGGTTGGGGGGCGCAGGTCTACTTAGCGCAGAGCTTCGATGAGGCGATGGATACACTGCGTGCCCAGCGGATTGATGTGTTATTGACCGATCAGCACCTAGGCGGCGAGAACGACGGCATTAGGATCATCAGCGAAGCAAATAAACCTCCAAGCAACACTTTACTCGGATCCGTTTTGATCACCGCTGATCGATCTGATTACATCAAACAACTTTGCCAAGAAAAAGGGATTAACCTTTTGGGTAAGCCGCTCAAAGCCTTGAGTCTACGGGCACTTATGACTCATTTCTCGGAGAAAAATTCGATTCCGAATTGATGCTCGGCTTCAGTACAATTTCGGCAATGGTTTGACCACTAAAAAATAACATCGTGCGCGGCTATTGATCTCGGTGCGTACTTTCATCAAAGGTCTGAAACAGTAAAGCGACCTGTGTGCGGTTACGCACGTCAAGTTTTTCCATGATTGTTCTCATGTGAACTTTGACGGTCGCCTCGGTGATTTTTAGGAGCCAGGCAATCTGCTTATTCAACATGCCTTGGGCAAGCATGCTTGCAATCCGAAATTGCTGCGGCGTCAACGAACTAATTTTTCGCGCGCTCGTTTTTACTGCATCACTTAACGCCGGTACGTTCAAGTCATTCAGAATGCTTGGCACATAGCGTGATCCCGCAAACACTTGCGCGAGCGCGCTTGATATTTTCTCTAGTGACGAAGACTTCGGGATAAACCCGGCGGCACCCAGCTGCAAAGCTCGGCGGATGGTGGTGGGTTCTTCATTCGCAGAAACGACGACAATGCTCAATGCTGGATGTATCGCTCGCACGTGGATCAGTGAAGAAAGCCCGTGCGAGCCCGGCATGTTGAGATCCAGCAGGATTAAATCAATATTATTATGCTGAGTCAGCAATTCTTGTAAACGATCTAAAGAATCTGCCTGTAACACCAACGCAGAGGGATAGTCGGCGGTGACACGCAAAAAAAGCGCGTGTCGAAACATAGGATGGTCGTCAGCAATGACGATGGTGCCAATATTATTGGCATCAATTAAGTGTGCCTGATGCGGAGTCGCGCTCACCGGCCCTTAACTTGCGTTTGGAATCCGCTCGGATTCATAAACCTATCCAGTTTGAAAATCTTGCAAAGGGACATCTAGACTGTGATTGCATAGAGCCACTTACCGGTGAGCCGTGGTGAGTTGAATCACCATCAACATTTAACCAAACCCGCAGCGACCCGAAAATTTCTGCGGCAGCGTCAACCATTTTCGATGGGTCAAGACCGGGTGTTTGTTCAATTTGGTTCAATGTTTTACGCCAAACTTTGCCATGGTTGCCATGATAGCAGTCGAAGTAATTTACCGCATTAGCAACAGGAGCGCCCAAATTCCGGAGCAGCGTGCGGCGAATAACTTGCCCCCCGAGCGAGGATCCCTCAAATACGTAGCATATTCCAGCACGCACTGACTCGTCGGCGACATTAAGTGTGGAAAAGCAAGCCCGTTGGGCATTCGGCATAACCTTTAGGCCAATTTCGCTCAAGTCCGCACGCAGACACTCGCTTCGGCTGCAGCCCAGTTGGAATTGCGCCTTAGGTGCAGTGGTCAACAGTGATTCTAACGGTTCAAGGTAACCAAGCAAGCGCTGGAGCAGCACTCCATATTCGCTAATGCTGTAGTCGGGAGCCATCAGGCGCTGCATGCATGGCAGCGCTTCAATCGCGTCGTGGGCTGGGCGAGTGTGGTGACGCAGCAAATTGATACTGCCCGAGGGCAGGGACAACGCAAGATGCAAAGAAGGAACTAACACAAGCATTCCTATAGGTCGATGACGACTTGATCTTGCGCAACTTGCTGGCACCAAGTCCCTACCACTTTGGTTTTATAGCGGCAGCGCGGATCGCTACCTAGGATCAAGTCGCGTGCAGGGGGCCGAGTTGAATCTGCATGCCGTTTGTTGTCGTCCACTTAGGTACACCTCAAGCGATCTGATCACTCAAAAAAATCACCCGCAAAATTCGGAGAACAGCCATGGCACAGGTACAAAAATCCACCGACTCTTCAAGCCTAGCAGAAGTCATTGACCGCATCCTGGACAAGGGCATTGTCATTGATGCTTTCATCAAGGTCTCTTTGGTTGGTATTGAGTTGCTAGCTATCGAGGCACGCGTAGTCATCGCTTCGGTCGAAACCTACCTTAAGTACGCAGAAGCAATTGGTTTAACAGCAAGCGCCGCGCAACCGGCGTAATTGCAGTTTCGACTCGCCGGAGGCCTCGCCTCCGGCTGAGTAGTCCATGCGTTTGTCTGCTCAATAACTGCGTTTCAGACACCCAATTGTTTACAACTTAATCAGGAATGCTCATGAAACAGGAATATCCAGGGGATATCAGGCCGTTAATGAAGTCCTGCGCCCTCGCTGCACAGCGTCGTCATCAAGATCTCAGTCGCATCAGCAATGATTTGTTAGCGCTTAAACGATCGCTTACCCAGACACTTGAAAGATTTGGCGCAGAACATACTGCGCGCTCTGCCGCAGTACAAACGCTGCGTGAATCAACTTTGCGCACGCTTGCTCATGGGCAGAAGAAGCGTAGTCTGGCGCTCAGCAGCTTTCGCAGCAGATTAGCGCAAGATCGTCAGCGCGCAAGTAGCGGCCTGTCGAAGTCATTAAATGCGTTCCGCACTGAACTTAGCACTGCGGTCGCGAGCATTAAATCCAAAACAAGGCTTGCAAAAAGCATGCGATTCAGGACGGGTTCGTTCAGTGTCGAGCGCCCCATGCAGACGCTGGCCGAAAAGCGAGCCGCAGGGGCCAGCGCTATGCACGGTGACAACAAATTGGGGACTGCTTCAAACGTATACGAAGTTGCGAAGCGCGGTGGCGCGAGAACTTTTTTAGATCAGTACTAGGACCCCTGTGATGAGTTCCCTGCCATTTAACGACGCCCGCGAATCGGACGAACCTGCACAAATCTCTGTTGAGGCTAGTGAAGGCTTCGTTTTAACACCCGCTGTAGCGGTTATTGCGCAACGGGCCTTGGCCTATTTGCGCGCTGGCTATGCAGTGCACCTCTGCGGCCCGACAGGTACTGGAAAAACGACCTTGGCATTCCACGTCGGAAGCCAGCTCAATCGGCCGATTGCCCTGCTTCACGGCGATCACCAACTGACTAGCACCGATCTGATCGGGTCACCAACAGGTACCCGGACGTCGCGCGTGGTCGATAATTACATTCGTTCTGTAGTTCGAACCGAAGAAGAACGGCGCGAACTCTGGGTCGATAATCGACTCACCACCGCGTGTCGATATGGCCACACCTTGGTCTACGACGAGTTTAATCGAACGACAGCAGAGGCAAATAACCCTCTGCTAAGCGTCTTTTCCGAACGCATACTTAACCTTCCGAAAGCAAGTGATGGGCGCGAAAGTTACATTCGGGTGCACCCAAAATTCACCGCAATCTTGACTTCAAACCCGGAAGAGTATGCCGGTGTCTTCAGGGCGCCTGATGCGCTGCTTGATAGAGTGATCACAATCACACTCGACTATTACGACGACGACACCGAAACGCAAATTGTCGCGGCGCGCGCCGGGGTAGAACTGGACTTTGCGCATTCAATCGTGCAAATGATTCGGGCATTGCGCCGCGAGATGACCAGCAATAATCGCCCAACCATTCGCGCTGCTGTCACTATTGCAAAGGTTCTCAGAATGAGCGGGTTGGCGCTTGCTGATAACCACCCCTTTGTTCGCGCCATTTTTATGGATGTGGTCGGCGTTGACCCCTTTGCTCGTACTTCATTGGGTGCGGCCGACACACTTCAGAATGAAACGCCAACGCTCGCAGCAGCGACGAATAGTGAACCTGGCGCGCACCTAGAGCCAATTAGTCCAGTCTTGATAGAGGCGGTCAGCGAATTGCCTAGCGAGCTGGCTAACGAACTACTGAGTTCGATCGCAAGCGTGTCTCAATCAAACGCGTCAAGTATTGGAGAGGAACTAAGCCAAGTCGAGACTGTCGCGCCTGACTATGGCGCGTCTTTAAAGAAGGTGAGTGTTGGGAAGCGTAAAGACCATAGCTCGCAGCCAGCGGCGGCGTGGCTCACTGCATTTGATGAACGAAGCAGCAGGAATCAAAGGCGATAAACCATGGCACAATTTAAGCGGGTCAAATCGACGATCCCCAGTCGCACCTGGGGTGGTCGAAAAGTTCAAATAAGTGAGCACGCGATTTACCTAAAGCTTGGATTTCTGTCTCAAGAACGGCGGAGGCGTCAAGTCGAATCCGATAATCTTAAAGCACGCATTATTTTGTTGCAAAAGCGCATTGAGACGGTTGATTCTGAGATGGAAAAACTCAGAGGATCGATTGTCGCCGCGCCGGCGAGTCACATTATTGAGGCGGATCCACCTCCTCAAGCTCGTGGCTTGCTAATTAGGTACTAATTTTTCAAAGACCCCCAGCGCTTCTCGCGTCCATCCTATTATCGGAGTATTACCTTCATGAGCGTTTCGCCCGTGATTAAAATCAATCAATTACTTAAGAGCAGCTTGGTTGAAATGTTGGGCGCGCAGCACTTTCGTGTGGTCGGCATGCAAAGGCTTGATGCCGGCTGGAGTTCGGACGTTGAAGTGCATGTGCGTAACCCACAGCTCAGCATCTCAAACAATGCTGGTGCGAAAGACGTTTACACGCGCTGCCGTTACCGAGTTGAATTTGATGCTGATTTAGAGATGTCTGGCTTTACCGAGACAGAATACGAGAGTTAGCGATGAGTCTCTTGCTGTATGGAATCATTTCGCGCGCCTTGGCGCGTGAACTGCCTGTCGAGCTACTGGGCGTCAATGATGCGCCAGTTCGGCGTATAGATGCGGGTGTCGTTTCCATGCTGGTGTCGGACTATTCTGGCGTGGAAGTATCGCCGCGCAGAAAAAATCTGAGCGGCTTTCAGCGCGTTGTTAACGCTATTTCAGCTGAGCACGACCTGCTACCAGCAGCCTTTGGCATGCTCTCTGACGATGAAGAAGAGGTGCTTGGCCTGCTAGGCCGTCACGAGGCAGCGTTGGTTGGTGAGCTGGAACGCATCCGCGGCGCCTGCGAGTACAGCTTTCGTTTGCGCTGGGTTGGTGAAAATTTGTTTGCCGACTTCGTGGAGCGTTTCCCCGACCTCCGAGCGCTGCGTGACTTCGCTTTTTTGGACGGAAAAACCCCTAAACAGAACGAGCGGATTCTGCTCGGACAGACCTTTGAGCGTTTGTTGCAAAGCGAACGCGGTCGCATTTTAGCGCTGCTCGTCACCACGTTAAAACCCACGATCAGAGAATGGATCGAATTGAATTTTGAAAGTGAGCAAGTGCTTTGCAGCACTGCTATTTTGGTTGATCGGGCGAATATCAAGGCTCTTGATTTGGCCGTAGAAACTATTGCCAGCTCCTTCAACGATAACTATTTGGTCGAATTGTTGGGGCCCTGGCCGCCTTACAGTTTTGCCGAACTCCGATTGGATTGATGTTATGTTTGGCTCAGGGCTGTTGATGAGCGCAATGCGCGAAATTGACAAAGCAGTTCAGAAAGAACTTGAGAATGAGCAAGAAGGCGTGATGCGTCGCTTGCGACTGTTGCATATTTCTATTGAAAAAAATGAGATTGATGAAGAGCGGTTTGAAGAGCGTGAAACGCAGCTACTTGATCGACTTGACACGCTCAAAAGAATGCGGCGCTGATTATGCAATCGAATAACAATGAGCTTTACTTGTCAGATCTGCTTGATCGCCTGTTAGATACGGGCGTCGTGCTGCGCGGTCATATTACTATTTCCGTTGCAGACATTGATTTAAT
>Ga0105044_10014138_pt1 | contig 10804 bp, 11 predicted proteins | sample MAT01_FD_78092 | JGI IMG/M metagenome (GOLD analysis project Ga0105044, IMG submission 78092) | Freshwater microbial communities from Lake Fryxell liftoff mats and glacier meltwater in Antarctica - MAT-01 | ecosystem: Environmental > Aquatic > Freshwater > Ice > Liftoff microbial mat | place... | reverse complement strand
GGTTGATGTCACGGTGTGGCGGAATCAGAAGATTCATACGCAACGCTTTGAACGCGGCCTTTCCATGGGCGATTTGGCAGCGAAAGATGGTGCGGGTAGCCAAACCGGAACCCAAGTTCATTTCATGCCGGACAATACAATTTTCACGGAGACGGTCGAGTTTGATTACGGTACGTTGTCTGGACGGTTGAAAGAGCTGGCTTATCTGAATGCGGGTGTTCGGATTATCTTCACCGACAAACGATCGACTGCCACAAAAGACGGAGAATTCCGCATTGAAGAATACCTCTATGAAGGTGGAATTCAAGAATATGTCGCCTACATGAACCGTGAAAAACAACACTTGCATGAAGAAGTTATTTTCATTAATTCTGAAAAAAACAATGTGCAAGTTGAAGTTGCGTTGCAATGGTGCGTGGATTCCTACAGCGATAACATTCTCGGGTTTGCCAACAACATTCGCACGATCGATGGCGGAACCCATTTAGAAGGGCTGAAAACGGTTCTGACTCGGACCTTGAATTCTATTGCCCGTAAGCGCGGTAAGCTCAAGGAAAACATGTCGAATCTGGCCGGAGAAAATATCCGGGAAGGTCTGACGGCGGTGATTTCGGTCAAGGTTCCAGACCCAGAATTTGAAGGCCAAACTAAAACTAAGCTCGGTAACAGCGAAGTTCGGGGAATCGTGGATTCGATCGTTAGCGAAGTCCTAACCGAGTATTTAGAATTCCGTCCACAGATTGCCGACACCATTCTAGAAAAAGCGGTTCAGTCGTTTAATGCTGCCGAAGCTGCTAGACGTGCCCGCGATCTAGTCCGTCGTAAATCAGTTCTAGAATCCTCAACATTGCCGGGGAAACTCGCCGATTGTGCTTCCCGCGATCCATCTGAATCTGAAATATATATTGTCGAAGGAGATTCGGCGGGCGGTTCGGCTAAGCAAGGTCGCGATCGTAAGTTCCAAGCGATTCTTCCGTTGCGCGGAAAAATTGTCAACATTGAAAAAACCGACGATTCTAAAATCTACAAAAACACTGAAATTCAAGCGTTGATCACGGCTTTAGGGCTGGGAATTAAAGGCGAAGAATTCGATGTTGCAAACCTTCGCTATCTCCGGATCATCATCATGACCGATGCGGACGTAGATGGGGCACACATTAGAACCCTGTTGCTCACCTTCTTCTATCGCTATAAGCGTGAAATGGTCGATCGTGGATTTGTCTACATCGCATGTCCGCCGTTGTACAAATTAGAGCGCGGAAAACAGCATCAATATTGCTACAGCGAGCGGGACTTGAAGCAGCGGATCGCTGAATTCCCCGCCAATGCAAACTACAACATTCAACGCTTTAAGGGATTGGGTGAAATGATGCCAGTCCAGCTTTGGGATACCACGATGAATCCTGAAACTCGGACTTTGAAACGGGTTGAGATTGAAGATGCTGCCGAAGCCGATCGGGTCTTTACGATGTTGATGGGCGATCGGGTTGCGCCGCGTCGTGAGTTTATTGAAACCTACGGATCTCGCATGAACATGGCCGATTTAGACATCTAATTGAATTCGGACAATAATTTGTTAGTTAATTAAAGAATGCGGTGGGATTTGACGAAAATCTCACCGTTTTTTAATGAATCTTTAGTGCTTAAAAAATTATTAAATTTCGACTAATCCAACTCTGAGCCACAGCCATCAGAAACCCGTACTATACTAGACCTCTAGAACGAAGACCAAATTCAAGAACTCGTCGCTGACCACGGCAATTATTATCATTGTCGATGTCTCATTTAGCGACTAGTACAGCAAAATGGGGTAGCCTAAACTCATATATCCTAAAAAATTGCCCTCAACTCTAAATTCTTGGCTAAATTTAAGACTATTGAGGACGCTATGAGCAACTATGATGACCCATCTTTTTCAACCTAATTCTAGGAAAACGCTCAGCGCTCTTATTCTTCTTTCGGGCCTAACCCTGCTCGTTAGTGCTCAAAGCGCTCAAGCTGATGAACTCCCCATCCGCGCAAACCAATGTACTGCTCGTGACACGGGCTTTATCTGTACATTCAACCCGATAAAGGATAAGAACGATAAACTTGGCCCTTCACCGTTTAGATCCTACGAAGGCCCAGTTCGTAAAGTCGCGGGAGGCTGGCTTCCCAGCGGTTATGGCATTCTAGTTTATGCCGATGATAAGCGGTACGAAGGCACGTTTGTCAATGGATTGAAACAAGGGCAAGGTATGTTCTTGTTTCCTGATAATGGCCGCTACGAGGGCAGCTTCTCTAGGGGCGAGCCTAATGGGACAGGAACGTTTACCTTTGCCAATGGCGATCGGTATACGGGAGGAATTAAGCGCGGAGTGCCCCACGGTAGAGGAAATTTTGCATTTTCTAATAGCGGCACCTACGACGGTCAATTTTTCCTCGGTCAAGTCAAAGGCCAAGGTACCTACACTACTAAATTAATGCGTTGCCAAGGCCAGTTCTTTAGCAGTAGCTTATCCGGCAAAGGAAGCTGTACATTTGCTCCCGGCAGTGGCTATCAAAGCTATACAGGAGAATGGAGGAAAGGGCGAATTGAAGGACGCGGCACAGTCGTCTACACCGATGGAACGACTTTCTCTGGCCAATTTAGAGACGGTAAGCCATTTGTTCCGGGTAAAGACAATAAGTAGTCTGATTAGAGTTCAAGAGATTTATTAAAAAGGGAGGACACTTAGCAATGTATCTTCCCTTTTTTAATAAGTGTAATCCGCATCAATCTTGTTAGAGATCGCCTACTAACTTAAGATACATTTGCTTCCAAGGACTTCAAGAATTCAGTATTCACACCAGATTCTCGCTTCAGCGCAATTTTGCCAGTCCGCGCAATCTCCTTAATCCCAAATTTTGTCAGCAGTTGAACGATCGCCACCATTTTCCCCGGATCGCCCGCGACTTCTAGCGTCAATGAATCTTCAGCAATATCTACAACCTTGGCTCTGAAAATATTCGATAATTCCAAAATCTCCGATCGGGTCTCACTAGTAGCGGTCACTTTTAAGAGAATGAGTTCCCGCTCGACCGAAGGCACTTCTGTAATATCTTCAACGTGCAAAATATTGACAAGTTTATCCAGTTGTTTTGCTAACTGCTCAATATCCTGCCGATCGCCGGGAACCACCATCGTGATCCGCGAAACGCCCAACTGCTCAGCCGGACCCACCGCCAAGCTTTCAATATTGAATCCACGTCGTGCAAACAAGCCTGAAATTCGGCTTAGCACTCCTGCTTCATCTTCCACCAATACCAACAATGTATGCTTCACTCTAGACCTCCATCAGCCAAACACAAAGCGTATTAATTGACACGCTGTAAAACTCTAATCTAAAGCGGCTACGCCATAGAGTAAGACTTTAGCCTAAAGGACTGGCAATCCCAAGCAATTTTTTAGCTAACGTTCTTCTTAAAAGACCGATCGTCTCAAGAGAAAAACCCATCAGAAGATTTAACAGAATTTAACTTCAAACCAATTATCTTGCGGTATTGTTCAAAGTGACTGTTAATAATGTTCTGGAGAAAAGTTATGGGTTGGCTACAACGAATTTTTGGCGGACAAACTGATGAGGCTGCTGCTGCACCTGAATCTACACCTGAATCTACACCTGAATCATCAGAAGAAAGCGCGACCGCCCAAGACGTTCCGGCTGAGCGTATGGGTTTGAATGGAGAATATGATCAAAGTGGTCTCGCGAAACGTGTCGCGGCGGCATTTGATCAAGATTCATCCGTTGCAGACATTGAGACGGTTTGGGTTGCCCAAACGGGTGGTACCGTAGTCCTGAAGGGTGAAGCTCCGAGCCAAGACCAACTCAATCGCTTGATCGAGATTGCTAATGAGCAGAATGGTGCGAATGCGGTGGATGCAGAGCAAGTTACGATCGCGGGCTAAGTCTAAGTCTATAAAATGCTCTGATGTCCAATTAAAATAACTAAAAAGAGGAGGACATGATAAATGTGTCGGTCTCTTTTTATTTTTAAAATACAAACATTAAGGTGCTTTTTTCTTGCTAGATCCCACCATGACGCGAACTTCAATACCGTTTTCTTCTAAAACAACGATCGGTTCAGAACCCGTATTAATTTCAATCCGTTTCACCAAAATTTGGCCATTAGAGAGCAGTTGTCCAACTCCCACATAGCGACTTGTCGCTTCATTTGGAGCCTTGACAATCGCTTGAACGGTATTGCCCACTTTAACAACACCTGTCACTTCAACTTGACGCGCCAAAGTGGGTTGTGGAATCGGTGGCAAAGTTGGAATCCCTAAGGGTTGAGATCCTGGCTTGGATGGTGAAAGTGGAACACTTTTCGGGAAAGAAGGAACATCTGGAAACTTAATTTCGGGAAATTTGGGCAATTCAGGAACAGTTGAGGCTTTATCGCCATCTACCTTTGACCCAGTTCCGGCGACTCTTGGTGTTGTGAATGCAATCAAGGGTGGCAGGCTGGAGAACGGATCGATGCGATCGGTCTTCTGAGACTTAATATTATTTTGAACTGACTTAGCACGCTCAGCCGGATCTGTTGACTGAACTAATCCTGGAATTGCATTAGGGTTCTTAGATTTGGCATCTTTGCCATCCTTTCCTTTCTGAACAACTACTGTCCCCGTCGAAAACGAAGAGATTTTTGCAGAAGGCGATGCGGTTGCACTGGGAGAGGCAGAAGGAGTGGGCGGAGTCTGAGCCTCTTCACCACCACAAGAGGTTAATCCGATCGCTACTGCACCTGCGATTACCCAAGAAGCAGGTCTACGCATTATCATTCCCCATAAAACTTTTCTTCAAGATACTCTCTATTTTAATAAGTGACACAGTTTATACGTGAAGAGTGAGAGGTTTTGGCTCCTCTCTGCGTAATTACAGTAGATTATCGGACTTAACCGATGAGAATGCCTAGTTTTCGCTGCTAGAAAGTAATGTTTTAAGGGTTTCAATTCCTTTTTTGACCCGCCGAGACACAGTAACAGAGCTAATGCCAAGACGTTCTGCGGTTTCTTTCTGAGTTAAGTCATGCAGGAATACAAACTCTAGAACTTGACGGGTTAGTTTTTCGACTTGTTGCAGTGCTTGCTGAATTCGGATTTGATCTTCTTGGGCAAGCTGAAAACTTCGATACTGCTGGTCAGGCATCATATCTCCTAATGAGACAGCCCCTTGGTCATCATCGCCCATAGGCGCATCTAAGCTAACTAAGGCACGGTTTTTGAGGGAGACTTTGACCTCTTGCCACTCACTGATTTCTATTTCAAGGGCGATCGCGATTTCCGGGTCAGTCGGCGAACGATGTAAGTCGTTTTGAAGTTGACGAATGACTCCGATCGCTTGGCGTTGAAGTATTTGCCAACGTCGTGGAATTTTTAATGACGGGCTTTTATCCCGTAAATAGTGCTGAATTTCACCACGAATATAAGGCAGCGCAAAGGAGCTAAAGGCATATCCCCGACCAACATCGAAGCGTTCGATCGCCCTAATCAATCCCAGACATCCAACCTGTACCAAGTCTTCATAATGTTCGTGGCATTGGTTCACCCAGTGATAAGCCTCCTTACGAACTAATCCCAAGTTCAATTCCACAATTTGATTTCTCAGCCGAGAAGATGGATGCTCTTGATAGGTTCTCAAAAGCATGAAGCTGTCATTTTTCAGGTCGGGAGCAATTAATTCAGGCATAAGTTTATCCAGGGCACAGCAGATCACCGAAAGGACTCAACTGATTTGAACTCCTCTCTAGTTAAAAACAGAGTCAGGATCTCCTCAAGCGCGTTTCCACTGAATTCAGCTAAATACGGCTGTAAGTGTCATACGGACATTGTATGAGGAACCTCTTAATGTGTTCAAACTCTGACGAAAAGTATGTTGCGTTTTCATAGGGATACAAAAAAGAGTGAAAGAATTTTGGATTAATCCTAAGTTCTTTCACTCTTTTGACGTTTCCCAGCGGGAACTAATGAAATCGACTACGCGGGTGTGACTCGACCGTAAAACAGCCCGCGAACTCGAACATCACTTGGTTCCTTAGAACCCATGTCACTTTCAGATGGCTGTAAGCTTTCAAAGTTCCCAGTGACTTCTCCAGTTTCAGTATTAACATTAGTCACTTGAAGGGAGATATTTCCCTTCGCGCTTAAGAACCGTTTGTTATTCTCACGAACGAGTTCTTCGGCATCGGTGCTTCCAGGTAGGCCAACGGCGCTTTCGTAGCCAGTCGTCAAGCCACGACCTTTTGGATCAAGGAAATTGGATGTCCGGTACGAAGGAACACGAAACTCACCTTTAAGATCCGTAGATGAGTTAATACCATTCACGCCGGGTTGACTGGTTGCCACTAGACCCTTAATTGTGAAAAGCATTGGGAATTGTTCTCCGCCTGGAAGCTGAACTGTGACCGCCTGGAAATCGAAGCCGTCTTCTTCTTTGAAGGTCAAGCTTCCATCTTCGTTAATCGATAGACCACCGCTCACGGAGTCGATCGATGACGTATAACGGGTCATAACCTTGCCTGGAACAAACTGCGAACCTTGGCGCTTATTCTCACCTTCGACCTTAACGGCAAAAGTAGTGGGTTGAAGACAGAGGTTCTGAAGGGAATACGACTCACCTGCGGCGAATGTTATTGCTCCGCGAGCAGTCGCTTCGATGGTGGGGCAGCTATTTGCTAGACCCGTATTCACAATCTCTTCGTAGGTTTTCCCTTCTTTCGTGTCAGGAGCCTCACTACAAGCGGTGATGAATACACTGAGGCACAGTGCCAACAGTGATGCGATGAATGCGCGGTACCTCATGGTCAACCTCAAAAAGTCAAGTGTCAAACAGCTCAGTCAAAGATACCCAAACCACGCATTGAGCGCGGCAAGATACTGTAAACCTTTGATTGCATTGTACATGGCTTGATCCCGCTTCCCTGGTTTGATGAGACGATCGCCCCTAACTGTGAAGTATCGTTACAAATCATCGGACGATCGACTTAAAAATCAAAGGCTTGTGGGTGATGACAGCTCAGCGGTAGGGTGAAGTGCAATAGCCGCTCAATAGCAGACAGGACTGAGGGATGATGGATAGTGGAATGGGTCAAGAACAGCAAGCGAAGCGTGATGCCTTGCTGATGTCGCTTTCGGAGTTGGTGGGGAGCTTGGTTGAGGATAATCAAGACAATGCGATCGCCCTCGTCGAGTTGTTACGAGTACTGGAGCGACTCCATCGAGGAATCACTGAAGGAGCATTTCAACAGGCGTTGCCCCAAAACCGTCAAGAGCTTTATAAACTTATGCGGGTGATTGAGGAAGAAGGTGGCTGGCCCCATATTCCAAAAATGCGCTTACAAATGCTCTACGCCCATTTAATCGATCCACAGGAGCCAGAGGCAGGTAAATAGCAGTGGCAGGATCAAAAAAATACTCTGGTCTTTAGTGAACATTTATCCACGGCGAAACAGAGTATTTTGCATCAAACTTAAAGCGACGATAAAGCCACAAATCTCATTCCTAGCTTTGTTTACTCGCTGTTTGGATGTAAAGGATGATCAGAAAAATAGACGGCACAAAGACGAACAAAATAGTTGCGACGAAACCGAGTTCATTAACTTGCATAGCGCTGAGTCCATATCTTAGGATTGACGAACAAAATGTAATTAGTCTTAAGAATACCATTCGGCTTGGAACGAGGACTCAGATATGAAGAATTGTTACTAGTATTTCTAAGCTGGCCTGGGATTTCAAGTGGGCGTAGCTTCTGTAGCTGCGATTATTTTTTCTTTTTGGCACTTGGCTTGGTCGCTACTCGAACTCGACCATTGACGGTTGTCTGGCACGCTAGACGATAATTGTCGGGTTTGTTTTTGAAGCGCTTTTCTTCTATTGCTGTTCGAGGAGATAGAGTTTCTAAGCCTTCCAAAATTTCGACGACGCAGGTTCCACATTGTCCGTATCCACCGCAGTTCATCATCTTTCCCATCATGGTGTAAAGATCTATCTGGTTTTCGATTGCCTTGGTTCGGAGGTTGGCTCCGCTGGATGCCACCACGTCCTTGCCTTCATTCTCGAAGTAGATTGAGGTAGGTTGAAAGGCGGGCATGGTGGATTCGGTCATGAAATTTTCCTCACGTTGGTCTATCCAAAATACTATGGAGACGTGTCCATAGTGTAACTAATTGTTGCAAGTTTTACGGGAAAGAGCAGAACGATCGCGCCTTTCTTGCAAAGCGTTCTCACACTAGTTACACTTCGTTATACACAGAACTAAAGTTTTCAATGCAATGTGTCAGTCTATCGGCTCAAGATTTTGGGTCGGTGTGGAGCCAATTAAAAGTATGTGGGGGATCGTTTACGATCGCTTGCGTCTGGTACATTTACAGTACCTAGCACTTTGAATAAAAGGCTCTAGATTAAGCATCGCAGTCGTTATTAATAGGAGAAGCGTAGTTACATGGGACTACCTTGGTACCGTGTTCATACTGTCCTGATCAATGATCCAGGTCGGCTGATTGCCACTCACCTGATGCACACTGCTCTGGTTGCTGGCTGGGCTGGCTCGATGGCGCTTTACGAATTAGCGATCTTCGACCCAAGCGATCCAGTTTTGAACCCGATGTGGCGGCAAGGCATGTTCGTAATGCCCTTCATGGCTCGTTTGGGCGTGACAGGGTCTTGGAGCGGCTGGAGCGTTACGGGTGAGTCTGGTGTTGATCCAGGCTTTTGGTCGTTTGAAGGTGTTGCGCTGGCGCACATCGTTTTATCCGGCTTGCTGTTTTTGGCAGCAGTTTGGCATTGGGTTTATTGGGATTTGGAACTTTTCCGCGATCCACGGACAGGCGAGCCTGCTCTGGATTTGCCGAAGATGTTCGGAATTCATTTGTTCTTGTCGGGGCTATTGTGCTTTGGGTATGGAGCCTTCCATCTAACGGGTCTGTGGGGACCGGGGATGTGGGTTTCTGATGCTTACGGAATAACTGGAAGTGTCCAGCCCGTGGCACCAGAGTGGGGACCGTCTGGCTTTAATCCGTTCAATCCGGGCGGCGTTGTGGCTCACCACATTGCGGCCGGAATTGTGGGGATTATTGCTGGATTATTTCACTTGACGGTTCGTCCACCTGAGCGTCTATATAAGGCACTCAGAATGGGTAACATCGAAACCGTATTGGCCAGCAGTATTGCCGCTGTGTTCTTTGCAGCGTTCATCGTTGCTGGGACCATGTGGTACGGAAATGCGACTACGCCGATTGAGCTGTTTGGACCGACTCGCTATCAGTGGGATAGTGGATTCTTCAAGCAGGAAATTCAGCGCCGAGTTCAGACGACGATCGCCGATGGCGGCACGATCGAAGATGCTTATCACAATATTCCTGAAAAGCTTGCGTTCTATGACTACGTTGGAAACAGCCCCGCGAAAGGTGGTTTATTCCGTACAGGTCAGATGAACAAGGGTGACGGAATTGCGCAAGGCTGGTTAGGGCACCCGGTCTTTACGGATGCAGTCGGACGCGAACTTTTTGTTCGTCGCCTACCTAACTTCTTTGAGAACTTCCCAACTGTGCTGATCGATGCTAACGGTGTCGTTCGGGCTGACATTCCGTTCCGTAAAGCTGAATCTAAACTCAGTTTTGAGCAGACGGGTGTAACCGTCACCTTCCGAGGTGGTCAGTTAGACGGTCAAAGTTTCACAGATGCCGCCATTGTTAAGAAGTATGCACGTTCTTCTCAACTGGGTGAGCCATTTGTCTTCGATCGTGAAACCTTAAAGTCTGATGGAACGTTCAGAACTAGCCCTCGTGGTTGGTTCACGTTTGGTCATCTTGTATTTGCGCTCCTATTCTTCTTTGGTCACATCTGGCACGGTTCTCGGACCATCTTCCGCGACGTGTTCGCTGGGATTGATCCGGAGCTAAGTGAAGAGCAGCTAGAGTGGGGCTTCTATCAGAAACTAGGCGACAAAGCTACACCTTCTGAGCGGGCTGAAGGCCGAGTTTAGTTACGCTTGAGAGAATTTAGGGATAGTGTCTGATAATCTTGGCTCTATCTCTAAATATCTCTCATTCCTTCACATCACCTTTTTAGGAAGAATATCCATATGGAAAGTGTTGCTTACATTTTGATTCTGTCTTTGGCCATTGGTGTTCTGTTTTTTGCGATCGCATTTCGTGAACCACCACGGATTGGTAAATAAAGCGGGAAATAAATCCGATCGATCGGGTTTGAGTCTGTTCTTTTATTTCATTTTCCCTTTGGGGTTAGCGGAATAAAAGGGCAGATTTTCTATGGGGATAATGGCGTAAAATGTTATGAATTAAGGTTTTGAGGACAAGGTTTAAACCTGTGACCAGTATTTCTTCACCGCTTAATTCAGACCAACAACAGAACCAATATCCCGTGCCTGTTACTGTCCGATCGGCACAGATTCTCGATATTGCAGGAATGTCAAAGGTATTGGTTCAGGGATTTAATGTGGTCCCTTATGCTTGGATGCATCCGATCGCTCAAGCTGGTATTCAGGCAGATCTAAAGGTGCGTATGGATCGTAAAAGTTCATACCAGGCATTTGTGGCTGTTGATTCAACTGTCGATCCAACCGCCATCGTGGGTACTGTCGAAGTAACGCTTCAGAAACCGAATCTTTTCTGCCAGCCAATGTCTTACGCCTACTTAGCCAGTCTGACAGTGGCTCGTGACTATCGTCGTCTTGGAGTGGCTCAGCAGCTTATTCAAGCTTGTGAACGACAGGTCGGTTTATGGAATCAATCAGATTTGTATCTCCACGTTTTGGCTGAAAAT
>Ga0105044_10014137_pt1 | contig 10805 bp, 6 predicted proteins | sample MAT01_FD_78092 | JGI IMG/M metagenome (GOLD analysis project Ga0105044, IMG submission 78092) | Freshwater microbial communities from Lake Fryxell liftoff mats and glacier meltwater in Antarctica - MAT-01 | ecosystem: Environmental > Aquatic > Freshwater > Ice > Liftoff microbial mat | place... | reverse complement strand
GGGAAAGTTTTGGTCATTGTTTTATCTCCTTTGTTTTCATCTTCAACCGTAAGGTTTCTGGTAGTTTGTACCAACTTCCCATTTTGATACAACCGTATTTCAGTTACGGCATCTTCCGGGCAATCGGCTTTTACTTTTATAGTTACCCCTTCTTTATCACTCCTGTATGTAGCTATATCATCCTCAACCGATAAATTTCTTTGCTGTTCTTCTACAGAAATTTTTACAACTGGTGCGGCTTTTATGTTATTGATATCTACAACAGGTGCTGTAAATTTTTCATTGTTTAAAATACGTGGTAAAAGATTTGGGGTATAAAATTGTTCGTACCCCGATTCTAAGGGTAATACATCCAAACCTTTTGAGTAATGCATTTTACGCATGCCGGTTTGTGTGCCATCAAAGCGGCCTGCCTTGTCAACAATTACCCAATCCTTTTCGCCAAAAAATACCATAGTGGCTACCAATGCTCCTTTTGTTAAATCCCAGACGCTGACAGATTTATCATTATTACAATAAAATATAAATTTACCATCAGGGGTTACATCTAAAGCTCCAATTGTTCTGGAATTACATTTAAAGGAACGGACTATTTTATTTGCAGAAAGATCATATATTTCTAAATTGTTTCCTCCATCACCATAAACAAATGTATTTGTGTTGGGTATTACTTTTAAAGAGAAACCCATGTCAGGAGTTGGGATATTCAAACTCGATTCTACACCCGTTGCAGTATTCCAGCTATACATTTTATAGAAATCATTTACACCGATAAGTGTACTTTCATCTTTACTAAGCAGCATGTACTTTATTTTTCTGTCTTTACTATAGCTGTCAATATGCTCAAAGGTTTTTAGTATGGTGCCAGTTTGTATTTCTATCTTATCTATTTTATTACTGCCTCCGTAACCAACATACAGTATCTTATCATCTTTTGAAAACAGGAAAGAATATGCGGACCTTTGCAAAGGGACATTACTGATTTTTTTACCATCTTCTACATTATAAAAAGAAAGTTGTGGCTGAGATTCATACTGATTAGTAGTAACCAGCATTTTGTTATTGTTTGAAATGCAAAAGTCCGTAACAGTTTGATTGGATAGAATGGCATCTGCCATATTTACAATGCCAGGCTCAAATAATCTGCCGCCGCCTGCTGAAGCAATATACCTATCGCCTATTTCATTTTGCATACTGCTGACAATACCTGTACTTTTTATTTTAGATAATACCGTACTGTTGAAATCGAGCTTTTGCAAAAAATATTCACCACGATAATCGCTGCTACCGTATAACATAATAAGTGATTGTTGGTCTGGTGTTACAGCTAAATCCTTAACATAATTTGCCCCGCTGCCAAAAACTTTCTCCACTTTGCTTTCTTTTAAATTCCATTGTACAACAGAACCATTTAAAGAAATTCCCTGCAACAGTTTTGTGCCATCTTCATTAAATAAAATTGAACCACTGAAAATATCTTCGCTATAAAAAGTTTTCTCGTATGCTAATGATGCTAAGTCATATAAGATTATAGATTTTCCGGCTTTGGTAGCCATGTAACGGTTATTTTTACTAAAACTTAACAGGTTAATAGAGCTATCTTGAATTCCGGTAATTTTTTTTATAATTTTTTTACTGGCTATATCTAATAACTGAACGGTACCCACTGATTCTTCATATCGTGTAATTGCCAGTAATTTTCCATTGGGGCTTATATAAATTCCGTCGTCTTTTAAATTTTCGAATTCATCTGTAACAATCACCTGCCCTGTGGCAGTGTTTATATGAGTAATGTATCCTTTATTTGTAATGATGTCGGTAATATCAAAAGAACTACTTACCTGCATATAATTACCAGTAGTTATCACAATTATATTATTTGCATCATCAAAGGCAAGTTTAGGCTTTTTGCCTTTAATAGCTACAACTTTTGGGGATGCCAGATTATCTGCATCCCAAATCTTTACCTGGTTATCTGCTGCCGTTACAAATGCTTTACCATTGGTGCTGAAGAGTATTTGAGTTATTTTGTCTTCATGAATTTTTTTGTTCAATATTTCTTTCCCTGCATTTAAAAGGTCGTTGATAATTAAAGATGATCCAATACCTGTATACAGTTTTTTACCATCGGGGCTAAATGTCAGGCCTGTAGTTTGTCCTAAAATGGATAATTCGGGATTATTATAAAACGTTTTTAACTCTTTTGAGGTTTGCATATCCCACAATTTTACGGCACCTTTTTCGTCACCACTGGCAAGCCATTTTTTATCAGGAGAAATTGCCAGCAATGTCACATCACCATTATGCCCCTTTGGTATAACTAACTGGGGTGCCTGGGCAACACAAAAAAACGATACCGCAATTAACAAAACCGAGAAGAGAATTTTCATGATAATATTTTATAAAAAATCTGACAAGAGAAAGCTTGACTTTGTTTATTTTTTGTTGATTTATTTAATAATGATAATCGGGAAATCGTTTCCATAACTGTAACTGGCCGGGTATTGCGGCGTGCCTTTATATTTCTGCGTAATTTCCGGCACTTTGGTTTGTAAGTACGCATCCAGTTGCTTTACCGTTAGTTTCTTATCTACAGGATTTGCATCGCCTTTAAATGCTTCAAGCAAACACCAGGTAAATGAGCCATGGCCCAATTGTGAAAACTCAGAAGCAAACTGCTCGCTACCCGATGCAGTAAGCCATTGCGTACCGGTTGCCCTGGCTAATTGTGCAATGGCTTTTTCTTCCGCCGCACCTCTCGATCCGGCTACTACCTCCAATGCTCCGGCGCTTTGGCAGGCATCTAAAATAAAAAGCTGCTTCTGTGCTTTTATCTCTTTACTCATTTGTTGTAAGGCTGCTGCACTAAATCCTTTTTGTGCCAGTGCGCCATCATTACCATACAATTGGGTTACATCATACGGCACCAGAAAAAATTCCTTCTTATCATTTACCACACCATGGCCGGCATAATAAAAAATAAACAGGTCCTGTGGACTGGCAGCAGCTTTTATTTTTTCAAAAGCGGCGGTAATTCCTTCTTTGGTGGCATCTGCATCGTTTAATATGGTGGTATTTATTTTGCCAAACAAGGCCTGCGAACCAGTTGTGATTGCTTCTGTAAATGCAGCAGCATCGGCCTTTGCATAATTTAAAGTGTACTTGGGATTTTTATAGGTATTTACACCCACTACAAAAAGATAAAGATGAATATCATTATCCTTTGTTTTAACCGGGATAACCAACGGCTTATATTCTGCAATCAATTCAGCAGGTAAACTTTCGGTACGCTGGCTGTTGATAGCTACTGCTTTAAAATTATTGGCACCGGCATTTAAAGTAACGGAGAATGTTTTAGTCATTGTCTTATCTCCTTTATTTTCATCTTCAACCGACAGGTTTCTTGTTGTGTGTACCAGCTTTCCGTTTTGATACAAACGTATCTCAGTAACCACATCTTTCAAACCATCAGCCTCGGCTTTAATGGTTACCTGTTCTTTATCAACCGAAACCGTTTTTACATCTTCTGCAACTTCCAGGTTACGTTCTGCTGTTTGCAATGTTATTTTTATTGATGGCGGAGATTTAATATCGCCAATATCAGGAACGTTGTTGGGCAACGTGTTATCCCATATCTGTTTCAACAACCCGGGCACATAATATTTTTCGTACAAACTTTCCAAAGGAATAATTTCTTTGCCTTTAGTGAAGTACATTTTTTTCAATGCATTTTCCGTTGCATCAAAACGTCCGTCATCGGTTACTATCACCCAGTCTGCCGAACCTTCAAACATATATATTTTTCCAATTTTCCTTTTCTTATCAAGATCCCAAAAGCACAGTCCGCCAAACTCTTCGGTTAACATGTAACGCTCATTGCGCAGGAAAACAAAACCGTTAACATCATCACCTGTACCCTGCATGGTGCCAATGGCTTTTCGGTTAACAACATTTACGAGGCCAATGTCGGAGCCGGCATTGATGTTGGCATTAACCGGTACCTGTGTTGCCGCAATATTGCCCGATGGTGAAATGATTGTTTCAAATTCTGACTTTGGTAACTGAACTGCAGCGCCAACCTGGTTACCGGTTTCAGCATCTAAGTAAATCACCTTATCGTTTGATGTAAACAATAATTTTTTTCCGTTTTCAACAAAACGCAGGTTTTGAATATTAACCGAACCGTGGTTCCATTTTTCATTCCGGTCGCTCAGGTCAACACAATAAATGAAGTTAGTAGTATCGCCATGCAAAAACTTTAATCCTTCCTCTGATTCGGCAAAGAGAATCATTTTGGTATTATCGGGCGAAATATCACAGAATTTATTAAGCCTTTCGTTACGTGCATAATTAAGGCCGTATGGTATATCAACAATGTATAAAACTCTCAGTGTTTTTAGATCTAACACAAAAATACCTTCATTACCAATAAGCGCCAGTAAATTCAGGTCATCAAAGATCTGCATGCCTACAAAATTCTTTTTCATTGCATTGATCTTCGTAACAGATTCATATTCAATCTTAGAAACATTGGGATCAAAACGGTAAAGGCCGTAAGACTGATTATAGATAAATCCGGTTTTACCATCTTTGGTAAGCCTGTATAAAAAATTGGAGTAATCAATTTTTTCTGTTGTTGATAAAGGCGTCACAACCCTTAAATTAAAAACGCCATTCTCAAAACTAAGTGTTCTGTCTTTTAAACAAACGCCATTGGTATGTTTAAAAACAAACTGTACATAACTATCCAGAGGAAATTCGCCAAAGTGCGAAACTATATCCTGTGTTACTGCATTATTCTTCGTCATCTCAATGCCGTTAACATAGTAATTAGCATTAGCTCCCATTGCAAAACTCAGCTTATCAATAAAGCCTATCTTTTCTCCTTTTGGTAATTCCTTTTTGGCTGTTGCTGTAAAATCACTTGGATTGAAAACCAAAAAATCATTCTGGTACATCAATCCAATTTTTCCTGATGCTGATGTATAAGTTGTAACATTAGTTGTGGCTGGAACATATTGATCTTTAAAAATATTTTTTGATTTACGCAGCGGTTGAAAAGTGTTACGGTCGAGCTCCACCACATTTAAAACTTTTTCTTTTTCGCCTCCGAAAGCCATAATATTTCCATTACGTAAAAAAGCAAATGGATAAATAAAGAGTTTATAATTGAAATGTTTTTTAACAGAACCACTTGCAATATCGAGCAGCCATCCTCCTAAAACCTGGTCGTAAACCAACAGATCTTTTCCTTCCGGCGAAATGCTAAGCTTTGTTACTTCATGTGTTGCCATTGTAACAATATCAATCTTTTGAATGAATGTCGTTTTACCATTAGCTACAGCAATCTTTTCAAAAATATACGTTTCCAGATTTTCACCATTAGTTCCTCCGGCAAACAATTCCGTACCGTCGGCAGAAAAAACCATGGCGGTTCTTTTGCCATTTGCTTTTACTCTTCTGGCGATATCGAACTTGTCAAAATCAAAAAAGTAGATTGTGTCTTCTATCTGCATGGCCAATAACCTGCTTGCATTATCAATGGCCATACAAATGCTGCCAGCATTAAAACGGTCATTGCTTTTACGGCCAGGTGACAGGTTTTTTAAAAGGCTGCCGTTTTTATTGTCCCATATCTTTAAACCCTCGTTACCGGCAGAAACAAGCCATTTATCATCCGGAGAAATAATAACAGATTTAGCTGAATGCGTTGCAGGAATAATTAATTCGGGCCGCTGAGCTAATAACTTTCCGGGCATAATAGTTGCAAGCAGTATAATGATTACTATCCTGAAAGACATAAAATAAGATGACTGCTTCATGCTGCGGTATTTTTTTTGCTTTATTCTCGCTTAAAAACTGGGCGTTTCTTAAACCTTAAATCAATTATGCTTTATCTCCACCATCAATGGCACCACAGTTCCGGCTGAATTTGCCTTTACCTCAAAGCCAACCTGTGTTCCTGTATAATTAACATCTTCCTTCTTAATTAATTTGTTGCCTAACGCAGCAATAATTTTTGATGATAAACCACCTTGCTTATTTCCCATGGTATTCATCATCTCATCCATGTTTAATTTTTCTTTCGAATAAAGGATCAATAAATAATCAATCCCTTTGTTCTCATCCATCTTAATTATTTTGGTATCGCTTGGGAAAGCTACCACGGTATTTGCGCCAACATGTGTACTGGTTAAATCATCAAAAGGTAATATCTTGTTTATTTTTCCGCTGAGGTCTGTTGCAAATGCATAGATGTAGGCTTCTTTATCAATATTCATATAAAAACGGAATTTTGTTCCACTGGTATAGCTGTTCATCATGGTATAGGCAACCAGGTCTTCCTTTGCCGATTTTTCTTCTTCCACTACCAGGTTTCTGCTGCTGATTCTATTTACAGGCATGTCATCACCGTTATTTAATTTAAATTCAATTGAACCGCTTAAACTGGAAACTACCACCGGAGCAGGTGTTGGTTTGGGATCGGGTGCAGGTGGTGGTGTTGGTTTTGGATCGGGAACCGGAACTGGTTTGGGATCGGGTTTAGGATCCGGCACTGGAGGCGCAGGCGGAACCGGTTTAGGGTCTTCCTTTTTTTCATCAGGCACTTTGGTGTAAGGACTTGCAAAAGCTTGTATTGCATAATTGCACCAGCCTACAAAGTCGTCGTACTTTATCCATATCATTCCTTTATCGGCCCAATCGGCACCCCAGCTATTTAACACCTGAAATGCACCACCAGCTTTATTATCATCATATCCAATTACACACATCGCATGTTTATTATGCTTCCATGCTGTATCAATAACCGATTCCCTTGAATCAGGATTCCAGACGGTAGACTTAATATTTAAAAAACTTTTTGGCAGGGTAAAGGAAACAGCAATGGGACTTCCTTCGGTTAAAGCTTTTTTTGTAAGATCAATAGCATCTTCTTTCGATTTTAAATACGCATCATCTTTTGAATATCCTTTGGCAGCAAATAAAAAACTGGCATCGGCTATTTTATAATTTACAGCTTCGTTCTTAGCTGTTTCTGTAATAGTTGATCCACATTTATAAGGTGTGGTTTTTAATGTCGCATCTCCTTTATCAATTAAAGTTAACAGCGCACTAATGATACTGCTCCCAAACTGGCAACTGTAGTCTTTGCTGTCTTTAATCTGTTCGTACAAAAAAGTAGGCGAAAATGCATATTTGTTGATCAGCGTTTTATCAGTCAGGTCGTGGGTTTTAGCATACAAAATTGTAGCAAGGCCATACCCATTTGCCCATGCAGTGCAGGTTCCGTAATTACCCTGATCGCCGGGCGTTGGGCAATATTGTTCAAGAGAATAACTGGTGGGCAGGCCCTGGAAGCTACGCTCAGATATCCTCACTTTTTGTGGAGTTTTCGAAATCAACTCCATGTCGATAACCTCTCCCATGGCAAATTTGCGTTGGGCAAATGTAGTTGCGTAGAAGGTACAGCATAGAGAAAAAAGCAGAACTAATTTTTGCAATTTCATATAATTAATTTTTTATAAAAATAATGGAATGGCAGCATTGTATGATACCCTGTGTAGGGTATTTTGAATTTATTTTCTGAAAGGTGATTATCAGCCTAACACCAAAAAAGCCGCTCTTTAAAGAGCGGCTTCAATTATATTATCAGTTATACTTAGATTCTAAAGTGAGCGAATGCTTTGTTAGCTTCGGCCATACGGTGTGTATCTTCTTTCTTTTTAAATGAAGCACCTTCGCCTTTGCTTGCAGCAACAATTTCATTAGCTAATTTATCAGCCATGCTGCGTCCGTTGCGGTCACGGCTGTATTTAATCATCCATTTAATGCTTAAAGAAACTTTTCTGTCGGCACGAACTTCAGCAGGAATCTGGAAAGTAGCACCACCAATACGGCGGCTACGTACTTCAACACCCGGAGTGATGTTGGTTAAGGCTTTTTTCCAAACTTCGTATCCATCTTCACCGGTTTGCTTCGCAACTTTATCCAAAGCGTTGTAAAAAATGATGTATGCACCACTTTTTTTACCTTCCCACATAAGGTTGTTTACAAAACGTGTAACCAGTTTGTCGTTAAATTTAGGATCTGGTGCTAATGGTATCTTTTTCGGTTGTGTCTTCCTCATTGTTGATTATTTACCCCCTCCGCCTCCGCCGCCTGGCGGAGAAACTGATCGAAGAGAAGATTATGTTATTATTTTTTAGCTCTTTTAGTTCCGTATTTGCTACGGCTTTGTTTACGGTCTTTTACACCGGCTGTATCCAAACTACCACGTACAATATGGTAACGTACACCTGGTAAATCTTTTACCCTTCCGCCACGTATCAATACAATACTGTGCTCCTGTAAATTGTGGCCTTCACCGGGAATATAGGCGATTACCTCAATTTTATTGGTTAAACGTACTTTAGCAACTTTACGCAAAGCAGAGTTTGGCTTTTTAGGCGTAGTTGTATATACCCTTGTACATACACCACGGCGCTGCGGACAACTATCCAAAGCCCTTGATTTGCTTTTAGCTTTAATTACTTCTCTTCCTTTTCTAACTAGTTGTTGTATTGTAGGCATTTTGTGCTTTTAAATTTCGGACGGCAAAGGTAGGGGAAAATTTTAGATTTTGGATTTTAGATCTAAGATTTTTTTACGGACTTAAAAAAATTGATTTTTATCTACTAAATGGCAAAACCTGAAAATAAAGTGACCAAATTCTCTTTTTTCCAACGCAGTGAGCAGGTACAACCAAATCAACAATCGCCAATCTAAAATCCTATATCCTGTGCATCCAGCCATGATTATCAGGTGCCTGTCCATAACGAATAGCATTTAAGCGGCTTTTAACTTCAGGCGCTGTTTTCCAGCTATCTACATCAAATTCCATTACAAAATCCTTGTACCTTAGTTCTTTTATCATGGAAATTGTGGCAGCAGTGCCTGTGCCAAAAACTTCATATAAAATTCCCGCATTATATGCCTCAATAACGTCATCAATACTTAAATGTCTTTCTTCCACTTCAAAACCCATTTCCTTTAACATAACCATTGTACTATCCCTTGTAATGCCCGCCAGAATAGTACCCTCTTTCAGTTCGGGCGTTATAGCTGTGTTGCCGATGATAAAAAATACATTCATGGTTCCGCATTCCTGCACATATTTATGCTCAAAAGCATCGGTCCATAAAACCTGGTCGTAGCCCTTTAGCTTTGCCTGGGCAGTTGCATACATAGCGCCACCGTAATTACCTGCTGCTTTTGCATAACCAACACCACCTGGCACAGCCCTTACGTAATGTTCTTCTACATAAATACGCATCGGTGTGTTGTAATAAGGCCCTGTGGGACTTAGTATAATCATGAATTTGTACTTCTCACTCGGTCTCACACCAATCATGTGATCACTGCTAAACATGAACGGACGTATATATAATGAATGATCTTCCTGCTGTGGTATCCAGTTTTTATCAAGTTCAACCAGCATACGCATACCTTCCATAAAAATCTCTTCGGGCACCTGCGGCATTTGCATCCTTTCGGCAGAGATATTAAAACGCCTGAAATTATCTGCGGGCCTGAAGATAGACACTTCGCCAGCTTCGTTTTTATAAGCTTTTATACCTTCAAAAATGGCCTGTCCGTAATGCAAGGCCGCCAGCGATGGGTCTAATAATAAAGGTTGATAAGGTTTGATTTCTGCATTTTTCCACTCACCGTCCTCGTAATCTACTTCCAGCATGTGGTCTGTAAAGTATTTTCCAAAGGGAATGTTTTCAAGATTAATATCTTTTAATTTACTCTGTTCTACATTAGTAACAATAATATTTTCAGCTGCAATCATATTCCTTAATTTTACTGCAAAGAAACGAAAAAAGCAATAGTTTAAGTTACATGATTATGAGTTTAGATAACATTCTGCTTAGCGGTACTATTTTACAAAGTTTATACAGCAAATGCCTGTACGATTTAGGATCAGACAAATCAGCTTTATCTGGCATACAAAATCCCGGCATTAGTTTTTTGGGCAGCAATCAAAAGAAAATTGCCATACTGGTTAATTGTGAAACAGCTATTTATTTGCCAGATGATGAACTAAATTTTTTACTGGGCATCTTAACAGCATGTAAATTAAGTATGGCAGATGTTGCGCTGGTAAACCTTTCTAAAAACCCTGATATTGATTATTCTATTTTAACTGACCAATTTAAAGCCGAAAAAGTATTTTTATTTGGATTAACTGCGGCTGCAATAGCACTGCCGCTGCAATTTCCAAATTACCAGGTTCAGCAATTTAATAACCAGGTGTATCTTTCATCAGTTTCATTAAATGAAATGCAGGCCAATAAAGAGGAGAAGATGAAATTGTGGAATTGCCTTAAAAAAATCTTTTCAATTTAAATTTAAACAGCCTGGTGAACAACCTAATTTTTGCTACCAATAATCAAAACAAAGTTCAGGAAGTAAGAGCTGTGCTGGGAAGCATCTTTAATATCATTACCTTAAAAGAAGCTGGTATTGATATTGATATACCAGAGCCGCATGATACACTGGAGGCCAATGCTACCGAAAAATCGAAAACCATTTTTGAAATTACCAAGCAAAATTGTTTTAGCGAAGATACCGGCCTCGAGGTTGAAGCGCTGAATGGCGAGCCGGGTGTAAAAAGTGCCCGGTATGCAGGCGAGAACAGAAGCTTTGATGATAATATTGAAAAGCTGTTAACCAATCTGCAATCATCAGCAAACAGGTCGGCACGTTTCAGAACAGTGATATCGCTGATACTGGATGAGAAAGAATATTTTTTTGAAGGT
>Ga0105044_10014136_pt1 | contig 10805 bp, 8 predicted proteins | sample MAT01_FD_78092 | JGI IMG/M metagenome (GOLD analysis project Ga0105044, IMG submission 78092) | Freshwater microbial communities from Lake Fryxell liftoff mats and glacier meltwater in Antarctica - MAT-01 | ecosystem: Environmental > Aquatic > Freshwater > Ice > Liftoff microbial mat | place... | reverse complement strand
GGTGACAATCACGATGGTGTAACGCGTCTTCAACTCCTGCATCAGCTCTTCCACTTTGATGGTGGCCACGGGGTCGAGGGCCGAGCACGGCTCGTCCATCAAAATCACTTCGGGCTCCACCGCAATGGCGCGCGCAATGCACAACCGCTGTTGCTGGCCACCCGACAGGGCCGTGCCGCTTTGCTTCAGCTTATCCTTGACCTCTTCCCACAATGCCGCTCCGCGAAGGCTCTTTTCGACCACCTCGTCCAACTCACCCTTGGTCATCCGGCGGGTCAGCCGCACACCGTAAGCCACGTTGTCGTAGATGGATTTTGGGAAGGGGTTGGGCCGCTGAAACACCATTCCTACCCGGCGTCGCACCGCCACCGGGTCCACATCGGACGCGTAGATGTTCTGGCCTTCCAGTTCAATTTCGCCTTCAACCCGGGCCGTCGGCACCAACTCGTTCATCCGATTGAGCGAACGCAACAATGTGCTTTTGCCGCTGCCCGAAGGGCCAATCAGTGCGCTGATCTTGTTCTCGTACACCGGCATCGTCACTTCATACACGGCTCGAAAGTTACCGTAATACACCGATAAATCTTTGAGCGTCATCTTGGTCGGTCCGGCCGCGGCTCCAGTTCTGTCGTTGTTCGCCATGAATTTGTCCTGTCTTTGTCCTGTCTAATGTAATACGCAATGAGTGTTATCTCAATATGTTTTCCACGTTAAGTCCACGTTAAACCTTGCGGCGCTGAAAGTTCTCAATGCAAGTTGCCGCCTTCGTACGAAACCCATGTAAAACAGATTAGGAGTCATAGACGCAGGCTTCAAAAGCCTACAGGGTCTGCACGGCCACAAATGCATCCGGCTCGGCCGCAGCCACCAATGGGTTGCGCAAAGGCTTGCCGAACAGGGCCGACTCGACCTCAAACACATCTCCAGGTTGCGTCTTGATACCGGCTGAAACGCTCAGGGCCGATGCGCCGAAGAAGTGGATGTGCACATCACCAGGCTGCCGAAAGTGGGGGTATTTAAAGTGGTGGTGCTCCATGTTGGCGATGGAGTGCGACATGTTCGCCTCGCCGGTGGTGATGGTATCGGTCCACAGCGTCTGGCCGTCGCGCACAATTCGCACGGTGCCGCGCACATCGTCCGGCAGCGCGGCGTCGGGTGAATCCGCAATCAGCACCTCCGGCCCAAATGAGCACGCACGCAACTTGGAGTGAGCGAGATATAAATAATTTTGACGCTCCAACACATGATCACTGAACTCATTGCCCAGTGAAAACCCAACCCGCAGCACATTACCCGTTTCACCAATGATGTAGAGGCCGGTCAGCTCGGCCTCCTCACCGCCATCCAGGGCAAAGGCCGGCAGGGGCAATGGGTGTTCCGGTGGCACCACCCAGCGGCCATCACCCTTGTAGAACCATTCGGGTTGGGCGCCGATCTTACCCCTGCCAGGTTTGCCACCCTGCACGCCCGACTCAAACATCAGCAGCGAATCGCTCTTTTTGGCCGGGTCTGTCTGCACATGCATGGCATTGCGAGCCATGGCGCTGCCCAGGTGATTCAGGCCGGTGCCGCTCAAAATCATGTGAGCGGGATCGGGATGATCCAACGGCGTGAGCACGCGCTTTGCGTCGATAAGATTGGCGTAGGGCACCGTGGCTGTGCCGAGCCGCGCGTGGGCCAGCGCGGCCAATGATGTGTGAGTCCGGTCCGCGTCCATGGCCAGGGCATAGATGGACGGCGCATCCACCAGCCGAAGCGCATTGCCATTGTCGATGGGCATGCCGACGGCGCGGTCACCGTGGTCGGTCAAAAATTGAACGAGTCGCATATGCAGTGCATTTTGCGGGTGGATTAACCCGGTGGCAAACGACGTTACTTCCAGGACAAAGATCGGTTGCATCTGGTATGGCTGTATCGAGGCCTTTGCCGACCTGGGCATATCCGTGTATGCCGTGGCGCTCAACGAGGAGGAACTCGCATCGAAGTTCTATTCACCGGCCAGCCTACCGGCCAGCCTACCGGCCAGCCCAGCGGCGCAGTGATCGCCGACGACCGCAATCCCGAGCTGTGGGCGGCGGCCAAAATCGGCCAGGCGACGGGTCATTCGCGCGCGATGATGGGCATGAAGTAGGGCTGGTTCACCTGCAACCACTGCGCGGTCACCGGCCCCCAATTGCCGCCGGCATTTTGGCCGCGCACAAACAAAGTGTGCCGGCCCAGACTCATCCCACTGGTGTCCAGGGTGGTCTGGGCGGTCTCACTCACCGTGTTGAACCCGCCATCCAGCGCTTGCAGGCTGATCGGGGTGCCACCGGCCCACGGCGGGGTGTCGATGTAGAGCTCGGTGGCGCTGATGGGCTGCACGGCGGGCCGGCCAACGCTGCCACTGGTGTTGCCGAGCCGGCTATCGTCCACCAGCGCGCGCACGATCACGGCCTGGCCCTGCCCCACGGCCGGGCTGCTCAGCGTCGGCGTCAGCGTGGTTGGCCCCAACGCGGTGGCATACGGCTGACGCGCACTCTTGGCCGCGTAGAGCAATGCACCCTTGTTGCTGGGCCAAAAGAGGCCGTCCACGCAGTTGTAAGGTGGCGTAAAACCACCACACCCGCCGCCCGAGGGTCCCACCTCAAACGTAAAACTGGCGACGCCCAGGGTGCCATAGGTGAAATCATCGGTAGTGCCGCTGGTGGCGTAGAGTGTCTCCGGGCCGGTGCCGGTGATGTATTGGTTGAAGTGGCTCATCCGAAATGCCAGCGCGCGCAGGCCGGCATCATTGGGGGCCGCAGTAAACGTGTAACCCCACGGCAGCAACACCAGATTGGCATAGCTGTGCAGGGTCACGAGGGTGCCGGTGGTGGTGATCGGCGCGGTATCTGTGATGTTAGGGCCGCGTTGATCGAGGAAGAGCTGGCTGAAAAGTGTCTCCAATGCCGATTGCTCCGGCTCGCTGGCGGCGCTGATGCCGGGAAAGGTCTGCGCGCATGGGCTGAAACTGACGCCGACGGTGCCCCATTGAAAGTTCGCGTTGCGATTCAAGTCCACACCCAGGTGATTTTGGTTGGGATCGGTGGGCGGGATGGCGCAATTGCCCATGGTGTCGTTGGCATTTTTGCGCTGCAAATAGGGGGCATTGCCGCCCTGCTCCACAATGGCGCGGCCGTCGGGGTTGACCACCGGCACCACCCACATTTCGTTGTGGTCGAGCAGGGCCGTGATATCGGGATCGCCGCCATACGAATTCACCAGCAGATCGATCCAGCGCCAGGCCAGCTCGGACGTGGTCAGTTCACGGGCATGAATCGCCGCCATCAAAAAGAAGCGCGGCTTGTTGGTGTTGGGGGATAACGCACAATCACCGGCGCGCAGTTGGGTGATGCAAATGGTCTTCAGGTCGAAGCCGCTCAACCCCTGCGTCTTACGCCACGACTGGCCATACACGACCACCTGAGCCAGCCCCGGATATGCGGCCACCACGGCGTCCAGATGTTGCTCGTGTTCGACCACGCTGCGGTAGCCATTAAAAAATGACTGTGGACGTTGTGGGCTCGGCTGAGGGCGAATGGTCTCAGCCACGCTGAGGCTGAATCCCTGTGCGGCCAGTTGGGCCTGAACCGTCTCATTGCCCATCACAAATAACGCATTGCCCTCGCGCACTTCCAACACGTCCCAACCCCCGGCCAGCAAGCGGGCCGCACCGGCCGGCGTGTTCACCTCCACACGCAACACCAGGAGCGTCGGCGCGATTTCTGTTGGTGGAACCGTCTGGCTGCTGGCCACGGGCGGCAAACCCAGCACCAGCGACATCACCAGCAAAAGCAACGCGACGGCGTTTCGGTAGATTCGAATAGGGGTCTTGGGCATTGTGAGGAAAAACGAATAGAGCCGAGGTCCAGGGACTTCGGCTCCATGTGAACGATCTGGGCGGAGGTGCCGCGCGGGTGCGTGGCGCTATTTGGTGACCAGAGTCGCGCCCGCAGCCAGTGCAACGAAGCCACCCACGCTGACCAACCCGATCAACACGACAGCGGCACCCATGATGATTTTATAAACGTTGCCGCGGAAGTAATCCGTGGTGATCTGGCGCAGGCCATTCAGGCCGTGCAACATGGCCAGCCCCAGCATGACGGCATAGTAAGCGCGCCAGATGATGTTCTCGAAGGTGACGGCCTTGCCGGTCTCACCCCAACGCAACACGGTGTCACCCACCTGAATGTTGTGCGTGCCGATGATCAAGTGTTGCATCCAAAAATGGCTCAGCGACAGGAAGACCAGCGCCAGGCCGCTGTAGCGCATGAACATCCAGGCAATGCGTTCAAAATTGTTGCGGGCCTTGGGCAACGGCTTGATTTGTCGGACAGTTCGGCCGGTAGGTGCAGGAATGGAAGCCATGAAATTCTCTCCAGTTAAACAGCGCTATTTGGCCATGAACACACTAATCGAATGCGCGGCCATGATCAGAATCGTCGGCAGGGCCAGCAAGGCAGTGATGATGAGCGCCCACTTGGTCGCCACTTCCTGCTTGTCCCACAACTGGGGCCGCAGCTCCAGAATGGCGATGCGAGTGCCGTTGACGGCATGAAAAATCAGACAGGCCGCCAGTGCCAGTTCGCTGATGGAAAAGAGCGGCGTCTTGTACGTCTCCAGCATTAACTCGTGCATCTCGGGGTTGAAGTAGGCATTGCTCATGCCAAAGACATGCAGGACGAGAAACAGCAGGATTCCAATGCCGCTGACCCGGTGAGCCACCCACATCCATTGTTGCGTTCTGCCCTGGTAGCGAATGCTGTCGCGTACCGTGTTAATAAGAGGATCCAACATCTTTTGCGATCTCCAAACAATTGTTATAGAAAACTTTGTAACGATCAGGTGATCAGTCTTTTGATCAGTCTTTCAGAAATAAGTTTACAACCAACTCCTTAAATTATCCCAGCCCCAGATGAATCGGCAAATTTGTGCAGGGTGAAATAGACGCACCATCTCCACGCTCCAAGTATTTTTATTATCATGGCCCTTATGGATGAACGATTCAGTCAGCGTCTGGCAGACTTTGCACGGCCCTATATGACCACGCTCACCCATGAGTACGACCACATTGAGCGCGTGCGAAAGTGGGCGCTGGATATTGCACGCGCTGAAGGGTTTGAGCCGCTGGCACGGGTCGAGGCGGCCGCGCTGAGGATCGTGCACGTGACACGTCTCACGTGCACGATCCTCAGCTTTGCGCTTGCTACGGCGCCAGCAGTGTGGCGGTGGCCGGCGGCACCGGCGTGGCTGTGGCAGCGAGCACGGTTGGCGTGGGCGTGCGGGTGGGTGGCGCGGTGGCGCGCGCAGTCGGCCGCTCGGTGGGCGATGGCGTTTCGGTCGGCGTTGGCTCCAACGTCGGCTCCAGCCCTACCGTCCCGCTCAGCACCGTCGTGTCCGAGATAATTCCGGCGGCGGCCAATGCCGTGGTGGTGGCATCCACCTCGCTCACATTCGTGTCGCGTTGCAGGTTGAGATACAGCACCGCCGCCAGTGCCGCCAGCACCACCAGCACGGTCGCCAATAATCCCAGCACAATCGCCGTGCGAGCGCGCCGATCCTGAGTCGGATTTGCGACTACGGCCTTTTCAAACGCCAGCGCAAATTCGCCGGCGCTGCGGTAGCGCTGCTGGGTGTCCTTGGCCAATGCACGCCCAATCACGTTGGCAATGTTGATGGGGATATTGGGGTTGAACGCGCGCACACTGGGGGGAGGCATCTGCTGGTGCATCTCCAGCACACGCGTGTCGCCGGCCCCGTCAAATGGAGGGCGGCCGGTCAACGCCTCGAACGCGACCACGCCCAACGAATACACATCGCTTTGCGGCGTCGCCATCTGCCGTTTGGCCTGCTCCGGCGACATATAGCGCGGCGTGCCAGCCCGCACCCCGGTTGGCGTGGGAATGGCGTGATCCTGGGTCAGATACGCCACGCCAAAGTCGCTGAGATAAGGATGCCAGATCTTTTTGGTGGTGTCGACCAGAATGTTACTGGGCTTGACATCGCGGTGGATGATGCCCTTTTTGTGGATGGCGTCCAACCCATTCGCAATGCCTTTGATCACGGGCAACAACTGCTCCGGAGTCAGCCGGCCCTGATCGGCCAGAATATAGCTCAACGATTTGCCCTCGATGAACTGCATGGCGAAATAGGGGTAGCCGTCGATGTTGCCGCTGTCGTAGACCTCGACAATGTTGGGATGCGGCAAATGCAGCTTGGGCTCGCGCTCGAACCGCCAGCGCGCCACCCGGTCGTCCAACAGCTCCGGCGAAATCACCTTGAGCGCGACCGTGCGGCGCTTGCCGTCGCGCGCGCGATAGACCGTGCCCATGCCACCGCTGCCCAGTGTGGACGAAATTTGGTATGGGCCGAATGCTTCAGGCATTATGGGGTTGTCTGTATAGAGCCGTTGCGCTGGAACGTCTTTCCGGCAGATGCAGAAAGAGGTTCCAGCGCAACGGCTCTACTTCACGATGAACTGGCCCTGCAATGCCGGCTCAGTGTTGTTGTCCAACAAGAGTTGAAACGAATAGGTACCAGCCTTGTTGCCCTGAACGGTGGACAGCCGAAAGATGCCATAGCTCGGCGTAATGTCGCGCGAGTTGGAGACACAACGGCCGCCGCGCACGGTGCATTGGTCGGGCGCGCCGGTGCGCCGGCCATTCTTGAACCACACCACCTGCAACCGTGTGCCATCGACGATGGCCGGGACCGTCCAGGCCACATATACATTAGGTGTGTTGACGGCAAAGGTGTCCTGATTGCTGGCGCAGACGCTGCCGCTGATCTGGCTACAGAAAGCCGCTGCGTTGTTGGACCCGGCCAGCGTTGCGGCGCTGTTGGCCTGTGGATCAGGTGTGGGCGATACAGCCGGCGCCACAGGCACAGCCGTATTGGCCGGTGCTGGCGGTGCCGTATCTCCCAACAATGTGGGCGTGGGTTGGGGTCCGCCGACCGCACCGGCCGTGGCAACGGGCGCAGTTTGCGCAGCCGAGGTCTGGGCACCAACCGCCGCGGCCGTTGGCGGGACTGCAGGACGACGCGTCGCGGCTACAGTCGGTGGCGGCATGGGCGAGGGCTCGACCGTGGGCACAGGCTCTGGCATGGGTTCAAGAATGCCGCTGAGTGCGACTGCCAACCCAATCAGCAGCACGCCAACAATGCCACCCACGCCAGCCAATACCTTGGGCAACATATCCGGCGCGAGCAGGCGTTGAATCAAGGGCGGCTCAGGCAGGTCGCCCACCACCACCACGGTGATGTTGTCCACCCCACCCGCCGCGTTGGCGGCTTTGACCAGTAAATCGGCTGATTCTTTGGCCTTCGGTTTGGCCAGCAGTGTCAAAATCTTGTCGTCGGGCAGCATGTCCCACAGGCCGTCGCTGCACAGCAACAGCCGGTCGTTGGGCTGCCAGTCGAAGCGTTGCACATCGGGCTCGGGCGAGGCTTGCGGCTGGCCGATGGCGCGGGTGACGGCGCTGCGCAGCGGGTGGCCCTTGGTTTCGCTTGGCTTCAACACACCGGCAGCCACCTGCTCGGCCACCCACGAATGATCCTTGCTGAGCTGTTTGAGCTGGCCATTGCGCACGCGGTAGCAGCGCGCATCGCCCACGTTGGCCACAAACACCTCGTCGCCGCGCACCACGGCCGCGACCATGGTGCTGCCCATCTGGGCATGGTCGGCGTTGCGCTGCTGCTCTTCGGTCACCTTGAGCTGGCTCTGCTGCACCGAGAAGCGCAATCCGGCCATGATGTCCTGGGCCGACTTGGAGCCATCGTTGTAATAGCTCTCGCCCATGGTGCGGGCCACGATGTCGGCGGCCACATCACCAGCATGGTAACCGCCCATGCCATCGGCCACGACAAACAGCTGACCCTTCTTCTCGATGGCGCGCAGATCAAACGATTCTGGCGCAACCCAGAATCGGTCTTCGTTCACCGATCGGACATTGCCGGTATCGCTGGCCGCTTCGGCTGGCAACCGCTGGGCCTTTTTGATCGAGTTAGATTGCTGAGGCATGGTTCGAAGTTTTGCAGTTTCTGATTTTATCGATACCTTAGCGCGACTAGGCCCCAGGTTTCACAGGCGTATTCATCTTGAGTTGGGCCGTGGTGTCGGCAAACTCGACGAGGTCGCCATCATTGAGTTCGATGCGGCCCTGCAACGGCACCCCATTCACACGGGTGCCGCTGGCACTGCCGAGATCATAGAGCAGCAGCTTGTCGTTTTCCAGCGTGATGCGGGCATGCCGGCGCGACACAAATTCGCTCTCCAGCTTGATGTTGCCGATGCTCACGTCGACCTCGCGGCCGATCAACACGGCATCAATACCACCCACGCCGACCTGAAACTTTTTGTCCTTCATCTTACCGGTGGTGAACTCCAGCGTGGCTTTGCCAGGCCGGAAGACTTTGGTGCGGTTTTCGCCCACGCCGCTGAGGCCGCCCGCAGTGCCAAACACGCGGGTCTGATTGCCCTCAGACGCGCCCTCACCCAGGCCGTCTCCATCTCCATTCAAATCCGGCGAGCCGGGAATATCCATGATGGTCTGCGGCTCATTGGCAGCGGCCGCGATGCGCGAGGCTTGCTGCCGGCGACGCTGCAACACCAGCATCATGACCACCAGGGCGACGATGCCCAGCACGACCACGCCCAGTAATACACCGAGCAATGGGTTGCGCTGGATCGATGCGCCGATGCCGGTGGGCACGACCGTCGGGGTGATGGCTGGCGCGGCGGTGGGTTGCGGTGTGCCACGGCCGACCGTTGCAACGGGACGCGCTGTCGCCTGAGTCTGCCCCGCCTGAGCAGGCACTTCGGTGCCGGGAGGTGGCGGGGTCTCGGTGGGAATCGGCAACTCGGCCCGGAACGTATATTGGGCTTCGGTGATGTTGGCCGGGTTGGTCATCTCGCCATAGGCGCGGATGATGAGCACATGATCGCGCTCCGGGTCCGGCTCGAACCGGGTGGTATCCAAAATGAACGAGAAGGGCGGCGTCTCGGCCACGCGCACGATTTCGCCGTCCAGCAAATATTCCACGCGGGCGATGTTGCGCGCCTGCAAATTCGGCGTCACTTCCACTTCGCCAAAGGGCAGCGGCGTGCTCAGATCGAAGGCCACATCACCCTGCTGGAAGTTGGCACTCTGCACAATGGGCTTGATCGGATAAAGCGCTTTAAACGTCGTGTTCTCGGTGGCGCGGCCCGAGGCGGTGTTGACCCGGATCGAAAGAGGATGGCCAGCCGGGTCATTATCCGGCGGCGTCACACCCTTAAAGCTCAAGCGATATTGGGTCTTAAGGCCGCGCTGAATCTCAGTAAATTTAGGGGCCACATCACCGGCAGTGGCGGCTTCCAGAAAGCTGCCGCCGGTTTGCAACGCCAGACGCTGCATATAGGCTGAATCGAGCCGGTCGCCGATGCCGATGGCATACACCGGCACGCCATTGCGGCTGGCGCTGCTGATGGGATCGTCGGCCTTGCACACTTTGCTGCCCACGTCCTTGCCGTCGCTCAGGACGATGACGGCGCGTGAGCCGACGGTCTGCTTGCTGGCCAGGGTAATGCCCTTGCACAGCGCGTCATAGAGCGGCGTGCCGGGTGCGGCCGGCAGGGTGCGAATGATGTTGATGACGGTGTTGCGCTGCTGGCCGGCATTGACGAAGGGCGATTCCTTGGCCGGGTCCAGCGGCGGATTGTTCACATCGCCCAACTCGATGCCGCCGGTGACACCGATCAGGCCGATCTCATCGTCTGGGGCAAGCGAACTGATGATCTGCTCGGCGCTGGTGCGCAGGGCGGCCAGCGAGGCGGTGTTGCGGCTGCTGGTGCCAAAATCCACCACCAGCAGAATATTATTTTTGACGTTGGGATTTTCGATCTGCTCGACCTGGACATCGCCCAGTGTCGTGTTGCCGTCGGCCACCTCAAATGCGGCGGCGGGCAACCCTTGCACCGGGATGCCGGTCTGGTCCTTGGGGGTGACCACGCACACGATGTCGGGATAGTTGTTGTCGTCGCAGCTGTTGATATCGAGGGTGACATTACCCTGCGCGGATACCGAATTGGGGGCGATGGCCGTGCTGCTGATCAGGGCGGCCATGAGGCCCGCCACAAGCGTTCGCGGGAGGACGCTCGGGATCAGCGACCGCTGCGGCATTGGTTTCACTCTGGTCATTCACTCACTCCTACAGGCGCGTGCCTGTTCATGCAGAACACGCAGAGGCTAGATGCTACTCGATGATTTTGCCTAATGTATCACTTTCGCCGCAGATTTGCCCGGCACCAGCCACATGGGCCGCACGGCAAGGCGGGTGTGATGTTGCATGGGCAATGGGACTGGAGACACTGAAGAGCCTGCCCCTGCACCTATTATGTGGGAATGCCGCTGAGCCTGAGCAAGGGATGGGTGAACGACAAGTGGCCGACGCTTACACACTGCGCCGGCCACTTGCGGAGGGGGGAGGAAGCACGGAGCCAGGTTTGACGGCCTCGCGCCGACAAAGGCTTCTAAAACTTCACATCGCACGATCAGCAGTTAAAGATTCCTGGCAACCATTAGTCTGAAACAGGCAGATTTTGGACAGCATGAACAAAATGGCTCTTCCGGCTTGTTTCGAGAGAGCCAACAAAATTTAACAGAATGCAGAAGGTGACTTTTCTTGTTTCCTTCTTCATTTTGTTTCATACTGTAAATTCTGTCTAAGATCCGAAGTCTTAAAAAACGTAACTACTCAGCCCATAAGGGTGTAGCTGCCTCAATTGTCGAGTAAGGCTCTCGGAT
>Ga0105044_10014134_pt1 | contig 10806 bp, 9 predicted proteins | sample MAT01_FD_78092 | JGI IMG/M metagenome (GOLD analysis project Ga0105044, IMG submission 78092) | Freshwater microbial communities from Lake Fryxell liftoff mats and glacier meltwater in Antarctica - MAT-01 | ecosystem: Environmental > Aquatic > Freshwater > Ice > Liftoff microbial mat | place... | reverse complement strand
GGTGCCGGGTTTATTTCACAATTGAATAATTAGTTAGGATTTCACCGTTGAATACATAGTTATCTGGCTCCGCACAAAGACATTGCATTTGTCCTGCGAGATGGTCAGTGGGTTCCAAATCACTTTCTGGGTGATTTTAGTTGTTAGACCGTGCCCAAAGACTCAACTATTCATTGAAGGAGTTTTCTAATGTTCAATCCCTTACCCTCTCATTCATTACTGTCGAAAATCTTACCGAGTTTTGCTGTGATCACTTCGCTTGGGTTTACTGTCGCTGCTCAGCCACCCGCATTAGCAGCAACCCTTACCCCACTAAATGTGTCGATTGTGGACGGCGACTTTGCCAACTGGGAAGTATTTCACTTCATAACAGATGATCCGTTTTCAGTTGGCTCACCTCTTAACCTATCTACTGGTACTGGGCAACCCCTTGAAACTGGTGGAAATCCTGGAGCATTTCTACAACTTTTACATACTACTGTGTTTAGAGATACATCCTGGATTGGGGGAATCAAAACTGACTTAACTTACAATCCTATGACCAGCGGTGAGATTCTAAGTTTATCTGTTACTGCTAATGCAAAGAGTTCAAACGGTTCCTCAGCTTGGCAAGTGGTTGTAGAGCAAGCAGGTCAGCGCTATTTCTCGTTTCCCTTCGGAACTATCTCTTCTGGTTCTGGAGATTGGCTAAGTGTAAGTATCGCAAATCTGACTGCCAACAATTTTGATACGAATCCTTGGTCTGGTCTGGCTATGCAGTTGCCAGATGGTAATTCTCCCAACTTTAGTGCTGGCGCAGCACCCATTCAATTTGGCTTCATGTTTGGCAATCGCGTAAGTGGTGGCACAGTACTAAACACCTTTGGACTTGATAATTTTGCACTGACTATCAGCCCTGGCGAACCATCATCAAACATGAATCCCCAATCAGAAGCTGTACCAGAACCCACCACCATCCTGGGGATTACTCTAGCCAGTGCAGGTCTTACTTATCTCAAGCGTCGTCGTTCGGTACAACCTGGTTGACCTTTAGAAAGGAGAACTATTCGTCAATGTGCAAGGGCTATTCTTTAACCCCAACACATTTGCCCGTCTTAACTTGAGTGCCATTGCTGCTTCTGACCCCGATATCGATATCGTGCTGGATCAGATTCTGCTGCCGTTCCCGCTGCCTCTACACTGTTGCTCGCTAGCGCGGCATTCGTTGGAGCCGTTTTTAAGCGGTACACCTCGCTTCGGAACCCTGAGAAAAAGTCATCGGAGCCTTAAATCATGAACTCGACGCGGATACTCAATAGTCTGGCAATACTGTTTTTCGTGTTTGCCCCATCCACTGCGTTAGCGCAGAAAGAAAGCCTGATCGACGACGCTGCTAAAAATGCTGGAACCCAGTGTAAGAAAAATCATGTTCCCCTTCCTGGTTCGCCTTACATGGATAAACTGGCTGAAACCTATTGCAAGCAACTTGTTCGTAAAGGGATTAAGGTTCTCCGAAAATCGGGGTTGCGATCGAAGGGACTGGATCTCAAAACGAATTCTGGTCAAGAAGCGTTTGCAAATCAAGCAAGTCAGGTCTTAGATCGAGATCAAGAGTTTTTACAAACTAGGCGACAAGCAGAACTAGGAGTCATAAACAAGGAGGTCATTCAGTCGATTGTCTGGGGCACGATCGGAGCCTATATGTATGGGGATTTGAAAGCACCGATGCTAAAGAAATCTTCTCAGGCTAGCGCTGTCACTGGCAAGCAATATGTGGTTAACACAAATAGTCATGTCAACACGGGTATATCTGTTAATGCTGGAGACAAAATTAAAGTCGAAGCCAGTGGAAGGATAAGATTTGGATACTTTGTGGGTTCAGGAGGACCAAAGGGGATCTTCATTAGCCCAGAGTACAACTACTTCGTGGACATCCCCCATGGTCAATTGATGGGAAGGGTCAGGCAGTTTGGAGCGCAAGAGTTGGATGGCTGGTTTCCGATTGGTGAAGGAAGGGAATTCGTCGCGCGATCGCAAGGAGTTTTAGAGTTTGCAGTGAATGATAATCGACCGGGGGATAATGCTGGAAGATTTCGCATTGAAGTCGCTATTATTCCAGCGAAGTAGAACCCACCCCGCAACGAAGCTCTCGATCTCACCCATCGCCCCACCCTAGTCACTCTTGCCATTCCTCCTACCCCGAAGCAACCTTACGCGCAATCGATTAGGTGCGATCGCTCTAAAAATCAGCCCTTACTTGAACCATCTTTCAGCAAGCGAGACAGCAGGCTCTGAAAGCCCTATTATCTGAGGGGCTGAAGGAAGTTGCTTGCTTGCTATAGTCATCTAATGCGATCGCTAAAGTACAATCCATTCGCACGATACAATGGGCTGAAGCATCTGCATTGTTCATGCAGCTTAGGGGAGATGAATCACGCATGGGAAGAGTCGTCGGCATAGACTTAGGAACTACGAATTCCGTGGTTTCGGTAATGGAAGGGGGTAAACCAGTGGTAATTGCCAATGCAGAGGGAATGCGAACAACGCCTTCTGTCGTTGGCTTTAGCAAAGATGGCGAACGCCTTGTAGGGCAAATGGCGCGACGACAAGCCGTACTCGACCCGCAAAATACTTTTTTTGGCGTAAAGCGATACATTGGGCGAAAATATTCTGAACTGACCCCAGAATCTAAGCGGGTGCCTTACACCATTCGCAAGGACGATTTGGGCAATGTCAAAATCAAGTGCCCCCGGTTGCAGCGAGACTTTGCGCCAGAAGAAGTGCAATCAATGATCTTAAAAAAGCTAGCGGATGAGGCAAGTCGCTATTTAGGGGAGCCGATTACCGGAGCCGTGATTACTGTACCCGCTTATTTCAATGACTCGCAGCGACAAGCCACTCGTGATGCGGGGCGAATTGCAGGGCTGGAAGTAAAGCGGATTTTGAATGAACCCACGGCGGCTTCCCTTGCCTATGGACTCGATCGCCAAGTTAGCCAAACGATCCTGGTTTTCGATTTGGGTGGCGGCACCTTCGATGTCTCCATTTTGGATGTGGGCGATGGCGTGTTTGAAGTGAAAGCCACTTCTGGCGATACTCAGCTAGGCGGCAATGATTTTGATAAAAAAATTGTAGATTGGCTGGCAGAAAAATTTATTGAACAAGAGGGCATTGACCTACGGCGCGATCGCCAAGCCCTGCAACGCCTCACCGAAGCTGCCGAAAAAGCCAAAATTGAGCTTTCGGGTGTCACCATAACTGAAATTAACCTACCCTTTATCACCGCCACCGCAGACGGACCCAAACACCTCGAAACCCGCCTCACCCGCGCCGAGTTTGAAGGCTTTTGTGGAGATCTGCTGACGCGCATTCGAGGACCGGTGCGGCAAGCCCTCAAAGATGCAGGCATGAGTCCTGTTCAGATTGATGAAGTCGTTTTGGTGGGCGGTTCTAGCCGCATTCCCATTGTGCAGCAACTGGTTCGCAGTTTTATTGACAAAGAGCCAAACCAAAATGTGAACCCCGATGAAGTAGTGGCGGTCGGTGCTGCCATTCAAGCGGGAATTCTGGCAGGCGAAGTCAAAGATATTTTGCTGCTGGATGTGACACCGCTTTCCTTTGGTCTGGAAACCATTGGCGGCTTGATGAAAAAGCTGATTCCCCGCAACACCACTATTCCTGTGCGTCGTTCTGACATTTTTTCCACCGGAGAAGATAATCAAACTCTGGTGGAAATTCATGCACTGCAAGGGGAACGCGAGATGAACACGGGGAATAAATCGCTGGGACGGTTTAAGCTGACCGGCATTCCACCCGCACCGAGAGGCATTCCTCAAATTCAGGTGTCTTTTGATATTGATGCAAATGGCATCTTGCAAGTCACGGCAATGGATCGCACTACGGGGCGAGAACAAAGCATCACCATCCAAGGCGCTTCTACTTTAAGTGAAGCAGAAGTGAAGCGAATGATGCGGGATGCTGAAGAATCTGCTGCCAGCGATCGCATGAAGAAAGAAAAGATTCAAAAGCGCAACGATGCCGAATCACTTATCTTCAAATCGGAACGGCAACTGCGCGAAGCAACGCTAGATTTTGGGATGCAATTTATTACCAGCTATCGCAGTCGGATTGAAACGGCTGCTCGCCAACTGCGGGAAGCCTTGACCCAAAACGACGAACGCGGCATCGATCGCTTTCAAGCCGATCTGCAAGATGCCTTGTATGATTTAACCCGCGAGGTCTATCAGCGCAACAAGCAAGAGGAAGAAGAAGATAGCTTATTGGGTGCCATCAAAAGCTTCTTCACCGATGACGATGATGATTACTATGACTACGACGATCGCCGCAGTGGCGGCAATGACCGCTACGGCACGAGCTATGGCACAAACTATGGCTATGGCAACTTGTCGCGCGGCAGCGAACCGTCTCGATATGGCAGTAGCAGCGATCGAAAAGATGAGCGCAGAGACGATCGCCGCGATGATACTCCCCGCAATGTTCCTCGCGATTCAAACCGAGATACCAGTCGGGATAGTGATCGCTGGGATAATGCCCCGCCTCGCACCGCTAGCCGAGACCCTAATCGGGACTACAGCAATACTCCGAATCGCACTGATAATCGCGATAGAAATCGGGACAGTAGCCGTTCCAATAGCTGGGACAATGAGGATCGGTATGAAACCCGCAAACCCGCCGACCGTTCTGCGTATGATCGCGATAGCGCTCCGCGCAACGAAGTCGTTCGCCCCAGTGTTTCGCCGCGATCGCCGAGCCGCGATAATCGCGATCCATATGAACCGCCCAAAGATCGCAGCAAGCCGAATCGTAATCCCCGTCCCAACCTAAACCAAGATAATTGGGATGACGATGATGACTGGCTATAACGGTTTACAGCGATTAGCTATTCGCTATTAAACAACAGCCAACAGCTAACAAATAACCTGTTCCTCTATGCAAAACTTCCGCAACTATTACGACATATTAGGAATTCCTAAAGAAACGACTGCCGAGGATCTTAAAAAAGCCTTTCGGCGGTTAGCTCGGCAGTTTCATCCCGACCTAAACCCCAATGACAAATCGGCGGAAGAACGGTTTAAAGACATCAACGAAGCCTATGAAGTGTTGTCTGACCCAACCAATCGCAGTAAGTATGACCAATATGGGCGCTATTGGAAGCAGCGCGGTTTTCAGGAAGCAGCCCGATCGCCGAGTAGTCGCGGTTGGAATGGTCGGAGTGGCACTACTCCCGAAGGCATGAACTTTGACGAGTTCAGTGACTTTAATAGCTTTGTGGATCAACTGCTCAATCGCCGCGATGCGCCCGACCCCGCTGACACTCCCAGGGAATCCTACCGTCCCGGCACCTCTAAAACTAGCTACACTGTCCCTCGGACTACCCGGCGCGATGCCGAAGCGAGACTGACGGTTCCCCTTGAAAAAGCTTATGTCGGCGGTCGAGAGCGTATTCGGCTAGAAGATGGGCGATCGCTGGAAGTGAACATGCCTGCTGGAATGGTGACAGGGCAGCGTGTTCGCCTCAAAGGGCAGGGCGTAGGCGGCGGCGATCTATACCTCAAAATTGACGTGTCCCCCCATGCCTTCTTTCAGCTAGACGGCTCTGATATTGTCTGCGAATTGCCCTTAACTCCGAGCGAAGCAGTGTTAGGCAACCCAGTCGAAGTGCCCACTTTGGATGGTTTAGTCAAAATGTCGATTCCGCCCGGTGTGCGCTCTGGACAGCGGTTGCGCTTAGCAAACAAGGGCTACCCCAAAGTCGGCGGCACACGCGGCGACCAAATTGTCGAAATTCAAATTATCATCCCCAAAGAAATCAGTCAGCTAGAACGAGAACTGTATGAAAAGCTGCGTCAACTTGAAACCGCAAATCCCCGCGAGAATCTGCTGACGTGATGCCACACTCTCGAACATAGGGTATCCTCATCCTAAGCACCGAATCGCTTCTAACATACCCTTCGCTTTATTTAGAGTTTCTTCATATTCCTTTTCAGGAACAGAATCGGCAACCAGTCCGGCTCCGGCTTGCACACTGACGCTATGCTTGCCATTGCCTTGATTGCGAACGACCATTGTGCGAATCGCGATCGCGGTATTTAACTGTCCATCAAAGTCGTAGTAGCCGTAAGCACCCGAATAAGGTCCTCGACGGCAGGGTTCCAAATCATGAATGATTTCCATGGCGCGAATTTTGGGCGCACCGCTGACGGTTCCCGCCGGGAAACCTGCCTTCAACAAATCCCACGCCGTTTTGTCAGGTGCCAGTTTGCCCACCACATTGCTGACAATGTGCATCACATGGGAGTAGCGCTCAATCATCATCAATTCATCGACCTTGACAGAGCCATGAACGCAGACTCGCCCTAGATCATTCCGTCCCAAATCTACCAACATTACGTGTTCAGCAATTTCCTTGGGGTCAGCCAGCAAATCTGCGGCAAGCGCTGCATCTTCTTGGCTGGTTTTGCCGCGTGGGCGAGTGCCCGCGATCGGGCGCACCGTGGCAATCATCGGATCATCCTCTGCAACTCCCCGATCGACCTTAACCAGCACCTCTGGACTAGAACCAATAATCTGCCAGTCGCGAAAGTTGAAAAACGCCATGTAGGGGGAAGGATTCACCTGCCGCAGCGATCGATAGAGCGCAAACGGATCACCCACATACTCGGTAGAAAGGCGCTGCGAGACTACGACCTGAAAAATATCCCCGGCTCGAATGTGGTCTTTTGCTTTTTCGACATTGGCACAAAATTCGGCTTGAGTCGTATTGCTGGCGATCGCCAGCGGGGATGGAGACCGGGAAGATGGAGTCCATTCCAGCAGACGAGCTTGCTCAACAAGGGGCGACTGGAGTTTATGAATCAGTTGAGTCGCGCGATCGCAAGCTTGCTCATAAGCTATAGCCAAATCGGTGTTGGGGTCACGTAAATCAGCATAGGCGATCGCCCAAATCTTACGTTTCACCTGGTCAAAAATTAGCAAATTATCAACTTGCATCCATAATCCATCTGGCAAATCCCCGTCCGATAAAGGATAAATGGGCACACGAGGTTCAATCCAATGAATTAGCTCGTAACCCCAAAAACCAAACAGCCCACCAATTCCCGGCGGCAGTTCAGGCAACTTCACAGGATGGTACGGTTCCAGACAGGTTGCCAGCGCCGCAAATGGGTCGCCTTCAAACGCTTGAATAGAACCATCTCGATAGGTTTGGGTCGTGTGTGCTCCCCGCGATTCCAGCACCCACAGCGGATCGCACCCTAAAAAACTGTAGCGCCCAATTCGTTCGCCGCCTTCCACCGATTCCAGCAAAAAGCTGTAGGGTTGTCCGGAACAGACCCGATACCATGCCGAAACTGGCGTATCTAGATCGGCAACCCACTCCTGATAGACGGGTACAAAATTGCCTTGTTTAGCAAGTTCAACAAACTCAGAAAAATTGGGAGACAGCATAACGGGGGGGATAGGGATTAGGGGATAGAAGGAAGTTTTAAGTTTAGGACTTACGCACCTGCCCCCTAAATCCCCCAATACTGGGGGACTTTGATCTCTAGCTCCCCCAGTATTGGGGGTTGGGGGGCAAATTTCGGTTGATTTGCGTAAGTCCTGAAGTTCTAAGTTTTAAGTTCGCCACTCGTCATTCATCGTTCGTCACTCACTCTTGGCTAGTCCAATTTAATTGATTCGTAGTGTGGGCATTCTTTGCAAGGACCTGATGGATTGATGGAGCAACGCAGGTAAGGCGATCGCGCGTTGAATTGGCAAGTAATGTCGCCCAACATATAGCCAAGACCTTCCACATAGTGATAATCCATTGCTTCCAGATAAGGATGAGGACGGTACCGCCTGCCTGTATGCATCATCGCAGTATAAGTATGTCGCCTCATACGAGTCTGCACTTTTCGCAAAATTACCCAAGATAAAAAACCAGGGATAAACCCAATCAAAAAAATAGCGATCGCTTCAAACATAACCATGACAAACAGAGAAAACAGCCTAGAACAGCCCTACAGAAACTTGCAGCCTTTACATACAGCTAAACTTAGCTTACTGATTCACCGACTATCAACCATTTAGCCAGGTGATCTCAATCACTCAGATTTCATCAGCCTATCACTCAAAACCAAGCCCAGCCATCACTAGCCTAACTCAGGACTATCACACAACTCCAGGCTTTGGCATCACTGCGATCGCGGTTTGAAAACTTCATAGTAGTCCTACAACCTTTTAGGAACTGTGCATCCATGACTACGACCCTGATTGCTCAAGTGGTAAAAGAAACCCTCACCATCGGCTACCTTACCGAAAAAGCTGAACAGCGGATTCAGCGGCTATTTGACCAAACCTGTGATTTAGAAGATATCAATGCCTTGGAGCAGTTGCAACATGCATTGATGGTGGGGCAGGTTAAACGTCAAACTGAGCAGGACAAGTTAGTCGGGGCAGACCGAGCCTCATCAAGCTAAGCCGAATGAAGTTGAGAATCGTAAAGAAATTTAGGATAGTGCAGCAAAGCGTGTGAATTAATCAAGTGTGATGACTGAATCCGTGACGTTTCACCCAATACTATGTTTGCCAGAATCCGCCGCCTTTTAAGCCAGTTTTTCAGTAAGTCTAGGACGGTCAATAACGAACCCCTGAATAAGGTTAGTTTGATCGTCATCATCTTGATAGACATTTTTATCTTAGTCAACGTTTTTACAGGGCTAGACGATATTAGTCGATGGCACATCAGTCCTTCAGAAGCGTATCCATGTTATTCCGACTGGAAAAACTTTCAGGCACAACCAGACCAAACACAAACAAATCGGGATTATAACGCGCTGCGATCGCCCTTAATCTATTCTGCAAACAGTCAATTTGGGTTTCAAGAAACCTATCAACGTGCGGAAACGGGGCACCTGGGTAAAGTATCTGCAACTTGCTTAAAATTCGCTAGTTACCAGGACAAGATCAATACTTCGCAAAATCAGGCAATTCTCAAAACAATTGACCAGAAAAATAGAAGCATTGATATACTTGCACAAAAAAATCGTGATATTCAGGCTCAATATGACTCAACCTTGCTCGAAAAAATTGCAGGGCAGCCTCGCGGACAGTCGATTAATTTAGTAGGTGCTGAAAAGGCAAAGCAAGAGATAGACAATAATAATTTCAAGATTTCTTCACTGAAAAAAGATGTTTCTACTCTCAAAAATCAACTCCTTGAAAAGCCAGAAAGCACTAATTTCTTAGCTTTTCTTAAAGACAAAGGAAGTTTTGAAGAAGTTGAAAAAGGCTATAAGCAAGCATCTTTTTGGTATCCCACTATTCAGTTCGCCTTTCAAACTCTTTTTCTACTGCCGCTGATTTTGAGTGCTTTGTTTATTCATAACCTTGCTCAACGTAGAGGCTATGGGTTGGCTGCTTTAATTAGCTGGCATTTGCTAGTTATTTTCTGCATTCCACTCATCTTTAAAGTTTTTGAGTTTCTGCAAGTTGGAGTTTTATTTCAGTTTGCTGCTGATATTGTTAGCGCTCTTTTTGGCGGATTATTATTTCTGGTTAGCTATCTATACATTTTGATCATTCCACTACTTGGTTTTGGAATCATCAAGTTTTTTCAGAAATTTGTTTTCAATCCAAAACTTCAGGCGGCTGGTAGGGTTCAAAAGTCGCGATGCATGAGGTGTGCTAAGAAGTTGCGATCGCAAGATTCGCACTGTCCTCACTGTGGATATTATCAATATGTTGAATGTCCGAACTGTCACGAATTCACTTATAAACATCTGCCGCACTGCAAGCACTGTGGACAGGTTCAAGATATAGAAATCGTCTAATGTGGAAGCAAAGAACTGAACTATAAATCTTCCAAACTGACATACTCCCAGCAAAACGAAGTGCAGTGAAGAACCTCAGACTTGTGGCAAAGACCGAGATTCTTCACTTCGCGATGGCTGCGTACTCTACGGGAAGCAAGCTACAGAAATGACATAGCTGTGAGGCGCTCCCTATAGTTGCTCTTACTTGATTTGTATTACCAAAAAGCACTTAAAGTTTAACGTCTAAGGCTTTTTCAATCGCTTTCAGCATCTCAGATTCATCTCGGCTCACTCGTTCACCGCCAATCCCAAACAAACCGCCTTCTTTCACGGCTTCAGCAATTTGACGGGCAATGGAGAGAATCCAGGTTTTGAACTCTTGCGCCTGCACCACAGTTACTTTGTTGCTCAAAATCAAACCGACCTGTTTGAAGTGATCCAAGGTGCTTTTGCGTCCTTCAGATGCATTCTTGAGATTTTGAAGTGTGCCCAGCAATTCAAACTGTTTTTTTAGCAAAAGCTGCTCCCCCTGTAAGGGATCTTTTGCGTCGATTTCTTTCATTGATGTGGTCAGCGATTTTGCTAAATCACTGGTTAAATCAAGGCGGTTCTGCTCATTTGTAACAATTTGAACGGCTGCCTGAGTTTCTTGAAGAAAGGAAACTGGATCAGTTTTATCGGCAAGTGTCATTGCCATAATGATCATGGTTGGGGTTTGCAGCAGAGTTGCCCATTCATCTTCTGGAAAATATTGTTGACTCATGGTGAAATACCTTCTCTAAAGAAAACGTTGTAATTTTGATTAATCATACTTTTTATCCTTGCGTAGAAACGGGTTAATTGTTTCTACACAAGGATATGACTTTTCAAAATTGAGATAGATTGGAGAAGCTAGTGCAGGCTGGCTGAAATAACTGAGCAGCTTAATCCAGCTCAGGAAAGCCCTTAAATTTCCAGTTGAATGGCTTGGCAAGGGAGCAATTGAAGTAGGCAATAAAATCGAGAATCTGTT
>Ga0105044_10014133_pt1 | contig 10806 bp, 14 predicted proteins | sample MAT01_FD_78092 | JGI IMG/M metagenome (GOLD analysis project Ga0105044, IMG submission 78092) | Freshwater microbial communities from Lake Fryxell liftoff mats and glacier meltwater in Antarctica - MAT-01 | ecosystem: Environmental > Aquatic > Freshwater > Ice > Liftoff microbial mat | place... | reverse complement strand
ATCGATAGTTTGCGACTAAAGGTCAACAAGCAGTCATTTTCTCCACTCGGAGCTTAGAATTAGAAGATTGAATTGGCTGTTCAGCGTTCGTTACTACTGTTACAATAGTGCTTATGAATCCCGGTACAAGCATTCTGAAAGTCACTTCAAGATTATTGACCAAGACTATAGTCCCAGCTGGATATTTAAAGTGTCGGTCTAATTTTAGAGGGTTTGTAACGGGATGAACATTTTAGTTGTTTCTGCACACGACGATACAAAGTCTTTTGTGGCGGCTTTGCACAATACAGCCCTGGGCGTCTTAGAACGTGCCCAACATACGGTTGTTGTCAGTGATTTGTATGCCCAACAGTTTAATCCAGTCGCATCAAGTATTGATTTTAAAACAAGCTCCGGAACGCATGCAAACTATATGTTTGAGCAACAACGAGCAGTCAACACCGGAAGTGGATTCAGCCCCGATGTAGACGGCGAAATGAAAAAAGTCAGTGATGCAGATATAATAATTATCCACTTTCCGCTTTGGTGGGGTGGTGCGCCGGCAATTCTTAAAGGTTGGTTCGACCGCGTATTTGCTATGGGGTTTGCTTGGGATGGAGACAATCAATACACTAAAGGCCTCTTTACCGGGAAAAAGGTACTGGTAACTGTTTCTGTTGGTGACCCAGCTTCGTTTTATTCGGTAGATGGTATGCACGGGGCGACGGTGGAACAGCATTTGTACGGATTAACGCACGGGACACTGGCTTTTTGCGGTATGGATGTCTACAAACCTTTTGTCGTATCAAATGTGACTGCGGCCAATCAAGACGATCTAGAAAAACACATTGAAGATTATCGTGACCTACTGCAGTCAATTGATTCATATAGTAGCTATATCTATAAACACGCCTAAGAAAAGCCCGTGGAATAACTAAATCGGACTATCTTTCAGTTTCAATAGCCAGCCTACCAGCGTTGCAACAGGGTGAATCAAGAACCAGACGATAGTAATGACCGCGTACGAGGCAAATGATAGCAATACAAAGGGCAAACTGAACAAAATTCCGCCAATAATATAGTCTATTTGGTCGAAAGGGAACCAGCTTTGCCCAGATGGAACAGAAAATTGCCGTTTGAAGAAGCTTTTTATAGAGTCTCCGGCAAGCGCACCAAAACCCATCAATGCGCCCATTACAAGGACTATAGGGTTACTGTAGTCAACAGAGCCGGATATTCCCTCAAACCATGAAAAGTTGGAGTATAGAAGCATTTGCAGACCGGCTATTATTAATCCTGTCAGAGTCCCAACTACAAATCCACGCACTGTTTTGTGGTCGCCAAATATTCTTTTGCCACGGAATGTTCTGCCGGCGTCGACAGGCATACCTAGCTTGCTCAGGATAGGTACTTTATTTGCAAATACTGGTGACCCGTTGGCCGCACCAGCCGGAGCAAAAAACCACAAAGCAAATAGTATCGTATCCACTAGTTGTTCCCCAATAGTTTCTGACGAATTCTGTTAATCTTCGGATAAAAATACGACCTTAGCGGTGGTCTGCTATGAGCCAGTGTTGCATTTTGCAACTCTAAAAGCAGAGTATTTCTAGTTGGACGATTGTCAAGCATTGTGTAGGTTTTGCCTACGCCTTTAACACCGTGGGCGTCGCTACTGGCGGATGATGCTACTTTGTGTTTTGTAGCCCAGGTATAGTTACCGGCGTTGTATTTTTTTGTGAAGGCACGCCCATTTATTACTTCCATAATGTCGACTTTGTGCATTATATTCTGCAATGTTGAGGCCTGGAGACCTTTGCGGATTTTTTCAAACGGATGGGGAATATATACTAGACCGTTTTGGGCATGGATTGCGTCGCAGGTGTCCTCGGCGCTCATACCCGGCTCGATAATAGACGTTAGATATAGACCAATTATTTCACCGTCTAGCGTTGATATTTCTTCACCCACGATTATGTATTTACTACCCAAAGCTTTCTGCATTCCAAGAGCAAAATCTATACGGTCATGATCTGTTATGGCAATAACATCTAGCGTCTCTGTTTCTAGTAAACTAGCGTATTGCACCGGAGTTATACCGCCGTCAGGAGACGCTTCTGAATGAGTATGCAAATCAATTCTGGTCATGATTTATTTATCCCTAGCATCAATAGTTCGCAAATATTTTGATACTTTTAAGAACCTAGTAGCTATCGTTATAGAATTTGCTACAAGTAAAATCGGTAATACGTAGGCAATCCAGCCAAACAGCAGTCCAATAACAAGCGCTACAACTCGTATCTCGTAGGATGCTAGCCCGCCTCCGAATATCCGGTTTAGTTTTTGGGTGTCTATTTTTTCGCCCGCAATAGCCATTTCGCCCTTGGCTTTGGTGTAGCTAACAAGCATGGAAGTCCCCATAACGGCCACAATTTGCCAGGTGATGTCTGAGTCAATGGTGTTAGATGCAAATACAGCCAGGGCACTTAGCACAATCACTTCTTTTAGGCGGTCGCTCACAGCGTCAAAGTACATTCCAGACAGCGATGTGCTGTTTTGGGTCCGAGCAAGCGCCCCATCCAGTGCATCCATCAGCGAAAAAAAAGCTAGCAAAACTGCCGCCAATATAGGGCGATAAGTCAAAAGCGCCCAGACAACGGGGACGTGACCAAGTAGTGAGATAACTGTCACATGTGCCGGCTTTAGTTTGCCAGCCGTCACGTGGTTTAGGAATATTGCGAAATGCGTCATGGTATTGCGCACAAATGACACTATAAATTTCATACTACTAGTATACGACGAAAGTCCCGTCGAGTGATATAATTTAACTCTTGAGAGAGAATTTATGAAACAAGAAATAATTAAGCTAATTCAAGCAGCATGTCAGGAAATATACGACCTAGAGGTTGCAGTTGAATTGGAACGCCCCGAAGAGCAGTTTGGTGATTATGCTACAAATGTAGCTATGAGGCTTGCCAAAGAACTAGGCAAGAACCCTAGAGAAATAGCCCAACAAATCACCGAAAAGCTGAATGAACTACCCGAATTTGAACAAGTTGGTGTTGCCGGTCCTGGATTTATTAACATGACGCTCAAGGGTGAATTACTTTTGAGTTCTCTAGACCTACAGCCGGCTCGACCTATGAGTGGGCTCAAGGTTTTAGTTGAATACTCTGACCCAAATCCTTTCAAGCCTTTGCACGCCGGACATCTGTACACGACTATTGTTGGCGACGTTATAGCCAGGATTGTCGAGCAAGCCGGTGCAGAAACCATCAGACTTAATTATGGCGGTGACGTGGGACTACACGTTGGCAAAACAGTGTGGGCGATTCAGAATCACATAGGCGAAAGTGGGCTAGAGGCAGTCAAGTCTATCCCAGACACAGAAAAGGGCAGGTGGATGGGCGAGCGTTACGCAGAGGGGCATCTAGCCTACGAAGACGGTGAATTGTCCAAGCAACAGATTATTGAAACGAACAAAAAAGTATATGCTCTTCATTCAGAAAATGACCACGAATCAGAGTTTGCACAAATTTATTGGTACTTGCGTGGCAAAAGCTACGATTTTTTTAAAGATCTGTACAAACGGCTACAAGTCACTGACTTTGACAGGTTTATCCCTGAAAGCGAAGTAACAAATCTAGGCTATGAGACAGTGATTGAACAGCAGAAAAAGGGCGTATTTGAGCTGTCAGACGGTGCAGTTATTTTTGACGGCGAAAAATATGGTCTACACAAGCGGGTGTTTATAAATTCACAAGGACTGCCGACATATGAAACAAAAGACGTCGGTCTTTCGCTGACCAAGTGGCAGGACTATCACTTTGATGAGTCAATTATTATTACAGCCAACGAACAATCACAATATATGCAGGTGGTCATCAAAGCAATTTCGCAGTTTGCTCTAGAGCCTGCAGAGCGCACAAAGCATCTGACACACGGGTTACTCAAAATGCAGGGTGGGGTAAAGATGAGCTCTAGAGCCGGTAATGTACTGATGGCCAGCGACATTCTGGATGCGGCAGAAGCAGCCGGCAGGGCTAGCGGGCAAGCCTCAAGCCCAGAAATAGTTCTGGGTGCAATAAAATACGCTCTGGTCAGAACCAGGATTGGTGGCGACGTTATATATAATCCGGAAGAATCAGCAGCTATGGAAGGCAACAGCGGGCCATACCTTCAATATGCTCACGCCAGGGCTTGCAGTATATTGTCGAAGGTCAATCCTCAATCCTCAATCCTCAATCCTCAATCCTCAATCCTCGACCCCGACGAGCGGACTTTGGTCCGGAAATTGTCTGAATACCCAGAGATAATGGAAAAAGCTGTTTTTGAGCTTGCTCCACACGTCATTTGTACCTATTTGTACGAACTGTCTCAAGAGTTCAATAGGTTTTATGAAAACTCTACGGTTATAGGTGACGAAAGGCAAGATCTCCGCATAGGATTAGTTACTCAATATGCCAAAACCCTATCTCAGGGCCTAAAAATCCTAGGAATCCACGCCCCAGAACAGATGTAGGGGCTCGGGTATAGTAGTTCGTAGCTCGTTTCTCGTAGCTCGTTTCTCGTAGCTCGTTTGCCGGCTAAACTGTTACTAGCCTGTATTTAAGTAAAGGTGGTTACTTGCAAACAGAAATGTCTATATATGTATACACAGACGGAAATCGGGTCGTATTATATCAAGAACACGATCCAGATGGCGGCACTAACTATAGTCGTTTCGAATCTGATGGAAGTTTTAAAAATGGGACTGTTTCTATGTTTGGCTATCAAGTTGACGGTACGTTTACTGACTATAGAACGGAAATAATAACCTTGAATAGTGAAGGTTTAGGAGGTATCACTAAGTACACCGATTTTCCCGGATCTCCTACGGCAATGGATAATTTTGAAATGAGTGAAGTAATCGCCAATGAGCTCCAGGGTGTAACTAATTTTGTGAGTTTTGTTGAAGCAAATAAAGTAATCAAATAGTTATTTAAATCTAAAGTTGATATAAAAAGTAAATTAAAACTTCACTCCACTTGACTATCTACTAGCTCATAAGCACCTAAATGTATTATGCTTATGCTATGAGTAAGAACGTTTTGCTTCTGTATCCGTATCAATTGTTTGACGCGCAAGATTTGCCCAGAGAGGTAGACCAGGTCATTGTTATCGAGGACCCACTGTTATTTGGCAAAGATGTCCAATATCCAATGTATACACACAAACAAAAATTGGTTTTTTTGCGCGCCAGCATGCGCCGATATGTTGAAGAAGTTTTGTGGCCGGCGGGGTTCCAGGTGGATTATATTGAGTTCCATCAGATGCATGAAACTGGCGATATTGTTAACAAATTGCAGCATTTTGACAAAGTAGAGTACTTTGACCCAAATGACGACATTATCAGCCGTCGTCTAGCATCTGCAATAGGACAACTTGAACACAAACCGGAGGTACATATTATGGAATCTCCGAATTTCTTCTTGGGGCGAAACGAAGTGGATACATTTTTTGCTAATAAGCAAAAATCGACGTTTGTTGATTTCTACCAATGGCAGAGGGAACGGTTCAATATACTAATTGACCCAGCTACCTATAAACCTGTCGGTGGAAAGCTATGTTATGACAGCGATTCTAGCAAAAGATTGCCTAAAAACCACGTTTTGCCTAGCTTTCAGGTATTTGGGTCAAACGACTACGTGTCAGAGGCAAAAAGCTACATTGAACAACATTTTTCTGAAAACCCTGGACAAACTGACGATTTTCCGTGGCCAACCAACCACAAAGAAGCATCTGACTGGCTAGACGAGTTCCTGGAAGGCCGTCTGGACGACTTTGCTACGTATGAAGACGCAATTGATGGACAAGCTCCCTGGGCGTATCACAGCGGGTTGTCGCCACTACTCAATATTGGGCTACTAAGTCCGCAAGAAGTTGTGCGCCGGACCCTGGACAGGCACGACCGCAAACCGGTTCCACTGCCTAGTCTAGAGGGATTCATCAGACAGGTGCTTGGCTGGCGTGAATATATGCGCGGAATCTACCGCAAACAGCATGTTCAACTGCGGACAGCAAATACTTTTGGCCATAACCGCAAATTAACAGCTGATTGGTATAACGGAACAACTGGTATTCCACCGGTTGATGACGTGATTCATAAGACTCTAACCAGGGGCTATGCTCACCGTATAGAACGACTAATGGTTGTTGGTAACATAATGTTCCTTAGCGATTTTCATCCGGACGAAGTCTATAGGTGGTTTATGGAAATGTACGTCGACGCCTACGACTGGGTAATGGTGCCGAATGTTTACGGCATGAGTCAGTATGCTGACGGTGGAAGCATGGTTGCAAAACCAAACGTATCTAGTAGTAATTATATTTTGAAAATGAGCCACTACGAAAAGGGCGACTGGTGCGATGTTTGGGACGGTCTATACTGGCGATTCATCGACAAAAACAGAGAACGGTTTAGTAAAAACCCGAAGATGAGCATGGCAGTTTCCCAGTACGACAAGCTGAGCGAAAACCACAAACGAATCGTTAGCTACCGAGCAGAAGATTTTTTGCGCGCCAAAACCGCTCTGTAATCGAGTCGATAGAAAAATAGTCTCATGAGAGTCCAGTGCAGGTCGTTTCGGCTTTGCCTGCACTACGCTTTTAGTCTACACTAGCCTCTCATAAGATTATTTTTTGTACCAAACAGAGCTTTTTAGGTGCTATTATTGGTGGAAAGAGGGAGAATTATCTATGTTAACTACAGCACATAATGCAATCAAAAAAGCAGCTAAATCTTTGGATTTATCACCAGAGCAACTAGAGAAATTACTATCTGTCGAAGCGGCGCACGAATTTGATATTGTTCTAAAAAATGGCAAAAGCTACAAGGGTTTCCGAATGCAACATAGTAGTGCGCGCGGGCCATACAAGGGCGGTATACGCTTTCATCCCGAAGTAGACTTTGACGAAGTCCGGGCTCTTGCAACACTTATGAGCTTTAAGACAGCTGCTGTTAATATACCTTTAGGTGGGGGCAAGGGGGGTGTTGTAGTTGACCCTAAAGCACTGAGTGAAGCTGAACTTGAGGAGCTGGCGCGTGAATATGTAAGGCATCTGGAAAAACATATTGGACCGCACAAAGATGTGCCTGCACCTGACGTAAACACCAATCCAAAAATTATCGACTGGATGGTTGATGAATATGGAAAATTGACCGGAGATACGTCTAGAGCAACTTTTACCGGAAAGAGTATTGCACAAGGTGGTAGCGAGGGTAGAGATGCTGCAACTGGCAGAGGCGGGGTTATTGTACTAAAAACACTTCTCGAGCTTGCTGCTAAGGGAGAGCAGCCCGATAATCGGATTCATTCCGATTCCGGCGCGTCGAGAGGGAATGTTCCCTTCTCGAAAGGTCTTACATATGCACTTCAAGGATTTGGAAACGTTGGAGCGTTTTTTGCAGAAATAGCAGAACGAGAACATCCGAACTGGAAATTGGCTGCAGCCACTGATTCAAGTGGTGGAGTACTTAGTAGAAGTGGCCTATCTGCTGCAGAATTAAGTGACTGGAAATCAAATAAAAAACGGTTGAAAGATTTTGGTACAGGCTCACAAATAACAAACGAAGAATTATTAGCACTTGATGTTGATGTTTTAATACTCGCAGCCCTGGGAGGGGTGGTCAATCAATCAAATCAAGCAGAAGTAAAAGCTAAATATATTTTGGAGCTAGCTAACGGTCCGGTGGACAGTACAGCAGAAGAAGGTTTGGCCTCTAGAAACGTAACCGTAGTGCCGGATATTTTGGCAAACGCGGGGGGTGTGATTGTTAGTTATCTAGAATGGTTACAGAATTTGGACAATGAACATTGGGACTTGGACCTAGTGAATAAAAGACTAGAAGAATATTTAGTGCCCGCGGTTAAGGAAATTGCAAAAAAATCAAAGACTGATGGTTCAACCCTAAAAGAGGCAGCTTTTTCTGTTGCAGCAGAGCGAATAGTATCTGCCCACGAATCAAAAAAATAATCATAATTCGACATTTACGCCAATTATTTGCTTGACGAGTAATTTAGGTATACGATTTAGGTATATTTAAGTAGGAGAAAGCATAGGTGTGAATAAATTAGTTAAAGATTTTGTAACTTTTGTGCGAACCCAAGGTGTGGTAGGGTTGGCGGTCGGAATTGCTATTGGTCTGCAAGCGGCAACTTTCGTATCTGCACTTGTCGACCAATTTATAAATCCACTTGTTGGAATTATTTTGCAAGGAACAGATTTGTCAGGAATCCAATCTAATGTAGAAGTTGGTGATTCTGCCGTTACGTTTGGTTGGGGCATTATTTTGCAGGCGTTTATAACATTAATTGCTACAGCTTTTGTTGTGTACTTTATCGTTGATAAAGCTGGGCTTAACAAGGGAGACAAGAGATAATGATAAAATTAGAAACAACTAGAATTTTAAGTAAATTAGACGGCTTTTCTGTACTTTTAGCTTTTGTTTTGGCCACAGCATTCCAAGGTTTTTACAGTGTTGCATATGATTTGTCTGCGAGGATAACAAGCTGGGTTGGTGGTTCCACAGATTATTTCGGTTATGGCGGTTCTGGCAACACTTGGCAGGATAAGTATTTAAATCCAGTGTTCGGTGCCCTAGTTTGGTTAATTGGGGTTGAGATAACCCTACAAGTTGCAAAGTATCTTAAAACTCAGCACAAGAAAAAGTAGTACGAACCTAAATCAAAATAAGAGCTTATACTGTAGCTCCTATTTTTGTGTAAATGATAAAATGTACGTATGAAGCAGGTGAATAAAGATCTAAGTGCAGAGCAGAAGCAAGTGCTTTTTGACAAAACAACAGAGGCGCCTTTTACTGGTGAATATCTTCATAACGACAAGCTTGGAAACTATACCTGCGCAAATTGCGGGGTAGTATTATTCAACTCAGAAACAAAGTTTGATAGCGGTTCTGGTTGGCCCAGCTTTTACGATGTTGCTAACAAAAAGGCTATTGAACTAGTCGAAGACAATACTCATGGCATGAAACGGGTAGAAGCTACCTGTGCAAATTGTGGCGCACACTTGGGCCACGTGTTCAATGATGCAACTGACCAGCCAACAGGAATGAGATTTTGTATTAATTCGCTGTCACTTGATTTTCTAGAAGAAAAATAGGTTAGCTCCTGGTATGTGTGACGTCGATGAGTCATACTGGTATTTGTAATACAAAGGGGTCAAATCTATGTATACACTTACGACAACCGACAGTATGGCATTTGTAATGGAGGGGACTGAGCAGGTCTTGGCATTCAGAGCAAAAGTCAAAGTCGCTCGCTCTGATATATTGAACATAACTTGGCATGATAGATTTAATGACTGGCCAAGTATGCAGATTCGAATGCCCGGAAGCTATTTGCCGTCATGGATTATGGCCGGAAGCTATTGGAACGACGAGGGCTGGGATTTTGTCTTAGCCAAAAAGCCCAAAGGCCTGATGCTACCACTTTTATTTAATGTGTTAGTTATAGAAACATCGCAACAAAAGTATAGAAGAATAATCATTGAAACAAGTGAGCAGAAAGCTCAAGAAATTATTGACTGGTGGAAGGAAGATAGACTCATCACAGAGTAGTAGAGCAGTTAATCACTGTAAACAATCGCCTGTATACTGTAAACTGCTACTAATGAGTCCCGTTAGAAGTAACAAACAAACTGAACACAACGGCTATCTATATTGGATAATAAAAGAAAGCGACTTCTAAACGGAATGAGTAAACAGAAGTTCATACCTACTAAGTTTTTGTGGATTGATTTAGAAATGACCGGCTTAATTCCAGAGCAAGATGTCATACTGGAAGTAGCCGCAGAAATTACAGGGACAGATTTAGAGACTATCGATAGTTATGAGTCTCGGATTCAACACAACCGAGAATTGGTTCTGAAGCGAATGCAAGAAAACCCATGGTGGAAAGATTACCCTGAAAACCGTGATGACTTTGTGAAAGGTCTCACCAGCGCAAAGCAACTATTGGCGGTAGAAAAAGAACTTATAGCTTTTGTTGACCATCACTTTGGCAACGAACCAGCTGTTTTGGCGGGCAACTCTATCCAGAGCGACCGTGCTTTTATAAAACAGTGGATGCCAGAGTTAGAGTTGAGGCTTCACTACAGAATGCTTGACGTAACATCATGGAAAATGGTGATGGAAACTATGTATAATTTGGAATTTGAAAAGCCAGAAGTCCACCGGGCCTACGAAGACATACAGGCTAGTATTGCAGAATTACAGTACTACCTAGAATGGTTCAATAAAGATAGAAGATAGAAGATAGAAGATAGAAGATAGAAGATAGCCCAGTAAAATATGAATTATTATCTAAAATCTAAAATCTATCGTCTATAATATATTGTTATGACTCACAAAGAAGTAGAAGATTACATAATAAGCCTGCCGTTAGTAAAACTAGACTACCCGTTTGGGAAGGAAGTTGCAGTCTACAAAGTCGCTGTTGGGTCTGATGAAAAAATGTTTGCACTTATTCCAGAAGGTAAACATCCGGTTTCTGTCAGCTTAAAATGTGATCCCCAGTTAGCCGTGTTACTGAGAGAAAAATACGAATCAGTTATGCAGGGCTACCACCTAAACAAAAAGCATTGGAATACAGTACTGCTCACTGGACAACTATCTGATGACGAAGTAACTGGGCTTGTTCTGCATAGCTATAATCTTGTTACAGCCAACGGTGCCGATACTCCAGAATTATTTTCGTAGTTATATAGCCTAGGGTTTTTCGAAGGTCAGAATATTATCAGCAGCGGTTTGCAAAAATTCTTTTTCTGTTT
>Ga0105044_10014132_pt1 | contig 10807 bp, 9 predicted proteins | sample MAT01_FD_78092 | JGI IMG/M metagenome (GOLD analysis project Ga0105044, IMG submission 78092) | Freshwater microbial communities from Lake Fryxell liftoff mats and glacier meltwater in Antarctica - MAT-01 | ecosystem: Environmental > Aquatic > Freshwater > Ice > Liftoff microbial mat | place... | reverse complement strand
CAGAATTTCAGCTTAGTCAATGCCGCAGGATGTGATTCTGTGGTGACAGTGACCGTCGTGGCCTTGCAGCCAAGTTCCAGTGCCTTGAGTTTGAGTGCTTGTCCGGGAAGTTCAGCAAGCTACAACGGCACAAATATCCCGGTTGGAACCAGCCAGAATTTCAGCTTGGTCAATGCCGTAGGTTGTGATTCTGTGGTGATGGTGACCGTTTTAGGTGATTTGCTCCCAACGAGTTCAGCACGCACCGTTGGCGTATGCCCTGGAGAAACCTATATTTACCAAGGTGTAACGTTGACGCCTGGAACCGTGCAGAGCTTCATCTTGAACAATGTTGCTGGCTGTGATTCGACGGTAACGCTGACCGTTTTTCAGAAAAACAACTCCACAAATGTACTCAACGTAACCGTTTGTCCCGGTACTACCTACCCTTATGCTGGAATGGAAATTCCAGCGGGCGATTCGAGGGAGTTTCATTTTTCAAACTGGGAAAGTTGCGATAGTATGGTGATGGTGGTTGTCTCGGCGTTCCCGGAAACTTTTTTTGGCTTGAACGCCGAACCCTCTTGCAGTAGTTCGCCAACAGGAACGCTGGAAATCACAACTGTTTCTGGCGGACCTGCGCCGTACTTGTATTCCTTGGATAATATTGCTTTTCAGGACAGTACACGCTTTGTGAACATTACTTCAGGTACCTACACCGTATATGTGGAAGATGCCAATGGCTGTATTTTTGAAGCGGATGCCGTCCTAGAGGCCATCCCGGCCCTGAACATCCAATTGGCCAACGGCATACTTCCTTGCGATAGTGCCAGGGTGAAATTAGAGGCCGTGGTATTGAGTGGAAATGCTACCGGGCTGATTTTTAAATGGTGGGATGGAGGCCAGGCCGCCACAACGATTGCCACAGAAGCCGGAACGGTGTGGGTAGAAGTCACAGACGAATGTGAAACGGTTCGTAGCGAAGCTTCCGTGAAATGGGCCGAACTGGCGGATGATTTAGACATCGTGTACATTCCAAATGTATTCATGCCTAGCTCAAAAGATGTGATGAATACGGAGTTCAAACCGTTTTTCGCTGCGGGCATTGATCTACTGAGCTTCCACTTTGAGGTGTACGACCGCTGGGGCAACAAACTCTTCGAAACTTCCAACACTTCAGATGGATGGAACGGTGTTTTCCGAGACCAGAATTTTAACCCTGGCGTTCAGGTGTGGCAATTAGATGCAGAGGTGGCGATTTGTGGCCGGGTGTTGCAGGTGCGTCGAAAGGGAGATGTTACGGTGGTGCGATGAGGTCAACAGGCTTTATGGCCATTTAAATCCCCCTCTGATCTTTGGATCATAGGGGGATTTTTTATGTGAATGAAGTAGCATTTATTTCTATTCTGACTCTTCAACCATTTGATTGGTCTACAGCAGCTCGGCGTTGCCGAATTGAATACTAGCGGAAGCGCACCACAGAATGACAAATTTGAATTCACTGCCTACTGAAGGATCTAACTTGAAATAATGTTCTCCGGCTATTTTTACCAAATCCACACGACGAAAAGTATCCGTGGCGCCTAAAGAAAGGCCTTTATTTTTTGACAAATAAACAGTTACTGCACCAGTGCTAAGCGAGGTATTAAAATCAGGAGCAAAGTATAGCCATTGGACGTTTGTTAGATCTGAGCCCAGTCGTGCCGTTCCTACTGCATTGTAACCATTTTGTTTTTGGAAGGTACCAGAACGAGCGGGGGAAAACATACCATTAGGCAGACTTGGATTTACAGGATCAGGCGTCACAACTTCCTCTTTTTGGCAATTCGTGAATGCTAGAAGGAATATAAATGGAGCGATGATTTTCAACTTTTTCATAGCGATCAAGATATAAAGGTGAGCAATTGATGATTGATTGGAATTTCTTGTATAATACCACTTTTGGGTGTTTTGACTTCATTGTTCGAACACCACTCCAATGGAAAAATACGGAGCGATGTAAAGGTTACTAACTGGTGCAATCCAGTCACCGCCAGTCAAATAAGTGGCGGAAAGTCCCCATTTTTTATTGATTTTATATAATATTTCTGCACTTACCAAAGTATAGGTAGTGGCATCGCCTCTTACAAAACTAAGTTCAGGATAAAGGCTTTCCCCGATGCTATATTGGGCACGGAGTTTTGTATTTATCCAGAGCGGCTTCCAGGGGTTGTATCCTATTTCAGCACCAAATTGGTACAGATCCCGGAATTTTTTGCCTTCATATTTTGTCCTAAAATCGTAAGCGGCAAAGGCAGATGTATAAAATTTCCCAAAAGATTTGGATGCGGCTAGCGTAGCCCACACATTGAATTCACCGTCTCCGGTAGGCAGATTGATTCGATCAGCTGGAAATGTTTTATTGGCTGCGAAAGCATTGGCCCGTCCGGTGGGGAATTCTGGTGCTACACTGACTGAGACCGGGAAGTGGTTACTGGTTAGCCGGTATTTTGCTTCTAAGCGCAGGTCTCCGAGACCAGCAGCTATCTCCGTAGATTCAAAGCTATTGAGGCGTAAAAGCGGGGCATTTGCGATCAAAGTGAATCGTTTCCGAAAGCCATATTCGCCATAAAGACCGAGCGTAGTTTGACGAAAAGCAGTTGTTTTGAGTTCAGTCCCATTCGGGCTAATATATCGGTCGGAATTGAAATGAGAAACATCCAATTTAATAAAATAAGACTTTAAATCCCGCGTCCAGCCACTTTGGGCTTGCAAAAAAACAGGCATAATTAGCCCCAAAAGCATCGAGAATTTTTTCATGCTAAAAAATCGCCTTATGGCTTGTACAGGTTGAATAGCCCGGCAGTGGAAACTTGTCCGTTTCACCGACCGGGCATATTCAGAAGAGATGAATGTTAGATAAAAGAATAGCCAAACGTTTTTCAGATATGAAGAACCTGATGTAGATTTATTGCAACGGAGCGTAGCCAAAAGGCACGCTGGCAGACCCGCACCACAGGATTACATGGGTGAATTTAGCCGCTGCAGATGGGCTAAGCTTGAAGTAGTTTTCACCACCAACTGACACAACGCCTACCAAACGAAGGTTTGGATTGCCATTTCCCGCATCGGGGACAAAAGTCTGGGAGGTGCTGAGATAAACCGTTACGGTACCTGTAGCAAAGGTGGTAGAGAAGTCGCTGCCAAATTTCAAGAATTGGGTGCCTTGCTCATCGGTTCCCAAACTTGCGGCACCTTTTGACCCCTTTGAATTTTGATCAACAAATGTGCCGTTTTTGGTAGCCGAAAACGTACCCTGTGGTTTTGAAGAATCTACGATTACCTCTACTTCTTTTTCGCAAGAACTAAGCATAGCGAGCGATGAAATGGAGAAAAGGGCAATTACAAGTGCATTAAATTTCATAATTAAATCAACTTTTGTTTTGGTGAAAAATTTAAATCTTCGACAAAAGTGTACCTCAATTATCACGAAAGTATCACACACCCATCGAGCTTAGGAACGCGGTTGGAATAAAGGTGCAATTTTGGGGTGTCGATTTTGTCTCTGTCAAGACGCGAGGAGGGCGTTTAATGGGACTAAAAAATCGACGAGCAATCCCGAGTCCTAGGGAACAAAATAAGGCCGCCAAAATTGCACCTTTATTCCAACCGCGTTCCTTATCTAAGCAGCCCGATAAATTGGCAACGTAAACCGAAAGGTTGTAACCGCATCGTCAGATTCTGCCCATACACGCTCTCCATGTAGTTCAACAATTTTTTTGACCACTGTGAGCCCGAGGCCCGTGCTGTCTTTTTTTCGGTTGGAGGATTTGAAATAGCGGTCAAATACACGATCAAGGTGCGCCTCTGGAATAGGGTCGCCACTATTGCAGACCTTAAAATTTAAAACATTATCCTTTTCGAATACCGTAAACATCACAAAGCCTCCTTCGTAAACAAAGCGAAGTGCATTGTCCATCAGGTTTTGAAGCACGCGGTCAATCCAGCGCAAATCAGCCAGCACCAAAGGCAGGTTTTCAGAAAAATCGGTGAGTAATTTTACGTGTTTGGCTTCAGCTTGCAACTGGTATTTTTGAAGCGTATCCTGGGCGAGCTCTGCAATATTGAAGGGTTCTGGGTCGATTTGTATTTGACCAGACTCTAGTTTGGATAAATCGAAGAGGTCAGTAACCAAGCGGTTAAGTCGGTTGGATTCAGACAAAGCAACGTTTAGGAATTTTTCCTGTTCAGCATCGGAGAGCTGAGCTTTTTTCAAAATGACCGTTTCCAGATACCCCAAAATGCTGGCCATAGGTGTACGCAGGTCATGCGACAAGTTTACGATCATTTCCCGGCGAAAATTATCCAGTGCAGTTACTTGCTCCAGACTCTCCTGGAGTTGAACCGCAATGCGTTTATTTTCCGTGTTGGCAGCTGAAAGGGCCTCTTTGTTCATACGTTCTTTGCGCAGTATGGGTTGCAGAATTCTAACCAACAGTATCAAAAAGAAAGCCCCGACCAGTACTCCGATCAGTAAGTTTTGTAAAATATCTGCGCGTGCCTGCGCCATGAATTCATCAAATTTTTGATCTGCCTGCACCAAAGCGACCATTTCTCCCTTGCTATTTCTTACAGCAGCAAATGCAGAGAGCCAGGTGCCAAATTCGTCTTCGTATCGCGGTATCATAGCTCCCTCGGCGTGTTTTTCCATAAGCAATGCCGGAGCGGAATGATATGGATGCCGAAAATAGGGCTGCTCATCGGAGGTTACACCAAAATAACAGGTGTTGCTACTGTCCAAAACAATCGTATAGATGGCAGTATTGAGCATATTTGCCTGAGCATTCCGCCTCAAAACCTGATGTATAACCAGGTAATCAGAATCTTGTTTTGGCGCCGAGATGGCGTCCATGGCCGGATATTTAGCCATTAATCGATTATGAGCATCGCCATCCATCTGCATTGCAAGGGTATAAACGATACCATTTAACCGCATCAGACTAGCATTTTCGGCTTCGGCGAGGCTTTTGAAATAACTATGCGTCAGGAAATAACCAATCAAGAGCAAGAAGGCCACAAGCACCGTTGTCATGACCCGCCGAAGCCGAGATTTAGAAGAATATTCCACGTCTGTATCAGGCTGCGTCATCAGAGTTCATCATTAAATTTATAGCCTACCCCCCAAGCGGTCAGAATGAAATTGGGTCGGGTCAAATCATGCTCGATTTTAGCCCGTAAGCGGTTAATATGTGAATTGACCGTGTGCTCCAAGCCTTCGAATCGTTCGCCCCAAATTTCGTCCAAGATTTCTATTCTGGTATATGGACGGCCCGGATTCTGCATAAATAATTGAAGCAGTTCAAATTCTTTAGCGGTTAACTCGATCCGAAGTGCACCATTTTGTACCGTTCGAAGTTCCAAATCCATGCACAGCCCCCCGCGTTCAATACGCTTCAATTCTTGTTCCAATAGTTGGGTTTCACGCCTTGTGCGGCGAAGAACAGACTTAACTCTGGCCAATAACTCGCCAGGGCTGAATGGCTTGGTTAGGTAATCATCCGCTCCGATTTCGAGGCCTGCAATTTTGTCGGCCTCCTCCGAACGGGCAGTTAGCATCAAGACCGGAATGTATTGTTTGCGCTGGCGCAACTGACGACAAATTTCCAAACCACTTAAACCAGGAAGCATCAAATCAAGTACGAGAAAATCATAACGGCCACTCATAGCTTCGTCCAATCCTTGCCAACCTTGATTTCGAATAGTAACCTCGGCAGGCAAATCACGCAAATGGATGGCTACCAATTCCGCAATGTTAGGGTCGTCTTCGACTATGAGGATATGCATGGCACAAATATGAACAGTTAATGATAAGCCCGCAAATATTGGGCTGAATTATCACGAGAATATCACGATGGCTAGATTTCGATTTTGTTTTGGCACAGCTTAGTTTTAAGAATTACACGCTCTTTTCAGCCAAGAGTCTAGTAATTTCAAGGAGATTTCAAAAAAATTAAAAAAAATTAAAAATATTTTTTCCCACAAAATACTGATAATCAATAGTTTAAAAAATATTGAAAATATTTTCACACAGTACCCGGCCAAAATAGGTTCTATGTATTGCAAAGAACCTTCCCGTACCATTATCTTTGCACCACCTACTAACGGAGATTGGACGATGTCTATCATTCTAAAGTCCAATACTCCACCCTCCTTCGCTAAAGCTACGGCGGGTAAACAGAACAACATCAATTAAGCTATGCAACCTAAAATCAAAATCGCCCTCTCCATCTTCACCTTTATAGCCATGGTGCTCACGGGTTTAGTGGCAGCAGAACAAGTGCCAACCACAAAGCCTCACGGTGCTGAGCCCTTGCTTTCGCCTAACATTATCAGCCTCAGTCCGAAGCTGATTCGTAAGAAAAACCAATTTGAAAAAGACGACAAGACCGTTCGAGACATGGACTCCTTGGTTATCAATAGTAAGCCTGCGAAATAATTTTCGCGCCAACATTCATCTGAACAATGTAACAAATTATGGATATCGAAAATGCAAAAGCGCAAATGCGCAAGGGGGTGCTTGAACTTTGCATCCTGAGCATCATCGAGGAAGACGAGGTGTATCCCAGCGACATCATTGCGAGGCTCAAAACCAACGACCTCATCGTGGTGGAAGGTACCCTATATCCACTCCTCACCAGACTCAAAAACGACGGCCTTTTGGACTACTCCTGGCGCGAAAGCAATGCTGGACCTCCACGCAAGTATTTCAAAATCACTGACTTGGGCCGACAATTTTTGGAAGCCCTCAGCAACAGTTGGCAGCAACTCGTACAGTCTGTGGCCCAAACCGTTGGGAAGCCCCAAACAACCAAAAAAAGTCGGAAGAACGAAGGGCTGTCTCCTGTTGATTCACGAAACATAGTCATTTCATCCGCTGCAAAGGAAGAAGCCTCTACGGAGGAAGGGATCAACGTGGACTTATCAGCCAAGGACATTGAACCTAAACCGATAACCAACAACTAATATACGCAATGAACAAGATTCTTAATATCAATCTGGGCGGTTATGCCCTCACTATAGACGATGATGCTCACCAGTATCTCGAGAGCTACTTGGATAGTATCCGCAGGCGGTTTAGCGAAAGTGACGGCCGCGATGAAATCGTAGGCGATATTGAAGCGCGGCTAGGCGAACTCATCAGCCAGGGGATGGGCGCTCGGAGCATCGTGATGCTGCCTGATGCCGAAGCGGCTGTGGCTGTGATGGGCAAACCCGAGGATTTTGGCGGTGAAGACAACAGTAGCTCAAGCAGCGCAAGCGGTAATTTCGGGAGCAGTGGTAAAAAGAGCGGAAAAACTGCTCTACACGCTGGGAAACGCCTTTTCCGCGATGAGGAGGATGCTGTGGTCGCCGGGGTATGCTCTGGCTTATCCGCTTATTTTGGGATACAAGACCCCGTGTGGATGCGCCTGATTTTCGTATTTCTGGCATTTGCCTCTTTTGGTTTCTGGATGCCCGCTTACGTGCTTATCTGGATACTTGTAGCTCCTGCCAAGTCTGCTGCTGACCGCCTTGCAATGCGGGGCGAGGCCGTAAATATGGATAACATCGCCCGAGAAGTGGAAGAAGGATTCGATCGCCTGGGCAAAAAAGTAAATGAATTCGGAACCAGTGCAGCTAAAAAAGGCGGCTCAGGGGCTCAAAATGCTATGAGTACCGGAGTGACAGCCATAGGGCAGGCATTCGGGCTTGTGCTCCGATTCATTGCCAAATTTGCAGCCCTAATTGCTATCCTTATCGGTATTGCATTGTTCCTCGGACTGGGTGCCGGCTGGATTGGAAGTATTATTGCACTCCTAATCGGGGCCCCTTATGTGGAATATTTTAGCCCATTTTCGTCCGGCTGGACCTGGTTTGGGATCATCAACCTGTTTTTCTTGCTGGGTATCCCGGCCATCGCACTCGTGCTGTTTTTTTCAAGAATATTGTTCAAAACCCGTACGCCAACTTGGGTAAATGGCACACTGACCGCGCTCTTTACCTTGAGCGTCATTGCAGCGTTTTCCATGCTTCCTTTTGGAATAAAGGAATACAGCCAATCCGGTTCAGTGACTAAGGTTATTGATATGTCGGCACTCCAAAGCGACACTCTACAGGTAGAAGCAGTACCGGATTTATTGGGCGGGAGGTACCACAATCAAAACGATTTCAATTTTGAAGAAGACGGGTTGCGCATCGATGACAATGGATTGGAAATGCGTTGCCCGCTCGAAATCAGAGTTATACCAAGTCGTGACGGTCAATACCATGTCACCCAAATCATTAAATCTCAAGGGGCTTCCAGCATCCGAGCGCAGGAAAATGCCGACAGAGTTGGCTACGCGGCAACTTTTTCGGGCAATAAACTTCGTATACCCACAGCTTACAATGTAGCAAAAGGAGAAAAATGGCGCGGTCAAAGGGTCAGAATCAACATCGAGGTACCCACTGGGAAAGGTATCACGTTCGATGAGGCAATCCATGAGTATGCTGGTGCAGACCTGGATGAATATGCAGACGAGAACAACAAAAATTACATTTCACGTCGTCCAGGAAAGGTGTTTCGCATGGGCACTAGAGGGTTGGTTTGCGCAGATTGCCCGAATATGGGTGACAAAGGCTACCGCAGCGACCGCGATTATGAAAATTTCATTTTGGAAGGTGACTTTACCACCGAAATCCGCAAAGGCGACGATTTTCGGGTAGAAATTGAAGGGCCTGGTGGCGAAAAGGACAAAATCCAAAAAATTCAGACCGGGGATAAAATCACGTTCACGACCAACGGAAAAATAACCAATGGAGCGGTGCGTATTTTCATCTATACACCCACATTTACCTCTTTACACGCCGAAAACTCGGGCGAAATCACGATCCGGGGCTTTGACGAAAGCCGCGCCAGTATTACAGCCAGCGGTGGGAGCCGAATAAAAGCCTACATCGATGTATCGAACGAGTTCGAGATCGCACTTTCGGGCAAATCATCGCTAGATCTGACAGGTAAAGGCAGTACATTGGATATAAGCATGAGTGATAACGCCGTACTGGAAGCAAATAACTGGAGTGCCGATCAGGTCAAGATTTCTACATCTGACAATGCAAAAGCACGGATTTTTGCTAAAGACGATGCGGAGGTACTTTCCAAAGGGCAGAGTTCCGTGCGGGTAGATGGGGGCGCGAAGGTTCGGAGCAGGCGGGAGGAGGAGAATTGAGTGATTTGCAAATTTGAATTTTTTACCCTCCATAGGTTTGCCGGAGGAGGGACAATTTTAGGCCCGCCCTTGCGATTTTGAGTCGTGGGGCGGGCTGTTTTTTGGAGAAATCTATACTAGACTTGTTGCGGTGGGTGGCTTTATCGGGTAAAAAGTCCTTTTTCCGAATGCCTTCGTTAAATTTTTCGCCGAATATGCCCGATTTCGACTGCAAAATTTGCCTAGGCATTCGAAAAAATGACAAATTTCCCTACTCAAATCCCTCCCACTTAAAACCAAAAGCGTGTAGGTCTATCCAATCGCTGCATGATTCTCATCCTTGACGCACACCTTCCTAAATCGCTTTGTAAATACTTCAGGGCACTCGGCCATACTGCATTACACACGACAGATTTTCCTTTGGGCAATGCCACTAATTATGGTTAAAGTCGGGAATCTGAAATTGCGTGATAGGAAGCATTTGTTTGAATCACAAGCCGAAAATCTCGCATAACTGTTAGAAAGCCATGATTTGGTTGAGCTGCACTTGGATAAAGCCATCGCGTTGGATCTAAAAGGTGGATAGGCTTCAATATCCAAATGCCGTTTCCTACCTTTGCCAGTTCCATAGCACTAGTATGCCTACTCCAACGCACTCCCCCGCCGAACTTTACCAAAACATTGCCCGAAAGGTCAAAGAGGGAAGCTGTGTGCTTTTCCTCGGCCCTGCCGCTTTAGCTGCCAAAGATAAAGACGGAAAGTGGCAACCCATCACCGACCTCTGCGCCCAATATTTGGCCGACAAATACGACCTGACATTGGGCGCGGACGAAGATTGTAACCTGCCTTATGTAACAAGCCTCCTGCGAATCCAAAACCGCTCTACCGACAATGTTTTGCAGGAAGAAGTCGCCAAATTCTACACCGATTCTGCCGACAAATTCGAGCTCCACCCGGTACTAGAGCAACTTACCGACCTCAAATTTCGAATCGTAATCAATACCACCCCGGATAATTTTATCACCAAGCTTTACGATCAAATCGCACAGGCCTATCACGCAGATTATTACAACTGGTATAAACCAGGCACCGGCTTTAATTTTGATTTTGAAAAAGATTCACGCGTAGTCATTTACAACCTTCTGGGCGCGTACCACAAGCCCGAATCTTTGGTGCTGACTTACAAGCAGCAACTCGGGTACATCAAAAAAATAGTCGGCGAACAACAAAACGAACGTATTCCCGATGCGCTCACCAATGCTTTCAAAGACTTCCGACACCACCTTTTCCTCGGCTTTGATTTTGAGGACTGGGCGCTGCGCCTGATGCTCGATACCTTGTACAAAAACGTGCGGGACAACATACAGCCCTACTCTTTTACCACCAAAGATGAACGACCTGCTGAAGCCGATACCAAGGTGTTTTTTCAAGGTGAATTTGGAATGCAATTCCCAAAAGACAATCTGGAAGACTTTGTCGCAACCCTGATCAGTGAGTATCAAAAGTTAGACAGTCCGGCAGCTGCCAATACTAGCCAAGTGCCTAAAGCTAAGGTATTGGTACTCCACAATGAAATCGCCGACAAGGATGGTTTTGACATGCTAATGAAGTACTTACGCAAT
>Ga0105044_10014130_pt1 | contig 10808 bp, 8 predicted proteins | sample MAT01_FD_78092 | JGI IMG/M metagenome (GOLD analysis project Ga0105044, IMG submission 78092) | Freshwater microbial communities from Lake Fryxell liftoff mats and glacier meltwater in Antarctica - MAT-01 | ecosystem: Environmental > Aquatic > Freshwater > Ice > Liftoff microbial mat | place... | reverse complement strand
GTTGGGCCGTGTTTGAATCTAAAACCCCAGGGTAGCTCGTGCCTCGCAACCCTGGGCTGACGGATGGAGCACCTTCGGCGCTCATGGCGCTTTCAGGCAATCCGACTGTGGAAATCGTATCATTGTACGCCGCGGCTGCGCTCCCATAGGGGGCAACGGACTTTCTGACTTTCGATCAGAACCAGGCCAAACTCGCCGTCGCGGAAAGATCGACCATTAAGCCGCGAAAGATTCACGCTCTACATGATGAGCAGCGAGATTCACAGACTGACCCCGGACTCCCCGGACTTTACTCGCAATTTGCGGTTAGTTTTTCCCTTCCTTCCCAAAGTGAGGCTTGGGGCTTCGTGGTGAGGGGGCGAGCTGCTGGGTTGGATAGATTCATAAGGATGTTCGCAGATTTTTCACCCCTGCGCCACCACCCGGAGCACCGGGCCGAAGGCGATCGAGGGCGTGTCGCTGTCCCACCAGCAGGCGCGGTAGTCGCGCCATTCGGCGGTTCCGGGGACTTTTACGGGGCGGGTATCATGGTAGGGGCTGGCGGTGTCGGTGGCCAGAAAGGCGAAGGCCGCATCGCCCTGGCGCTGGCTTTCCAGGTAGACCCGGCCGCGCCACCCACCGCGCCCACGCGCCGCACGCGGAGGGACTCCGGGTTTCTCAACTGAATTTGCGCCGAATGCATATTCCTCGGGGGGTGAAGCGGCGCAGGCTGCCCGGCGCGCCGGGCGCGGGCAAGGATGATATTTTGGCAGAACGCGAGGGCGGACTGGAAGACGGATGGAGAACGCGAAACACGCGAAAGAGACGCGGAAAACACGAAAAAGGGCCGCGGAGCAGAGGATCCTTTTTCGCGCTGTTTCGCGTGTTTCGCGTTCCAATCCGACATTCGGTCCTTGCTCTCAGAGACAGGGCAAAAAGTCGATGGGCCGGGCGCAGGAGTGCCGGGGCCGGGCGCGCAGGAGCGCTTGGCTCCGAGGATCCCAGCGGAGCCAAGCGCTCCTGCGGGACCACGAGGCGCTCCCGCGCCCGGAGAGGGTTGGGATTGGAGGTTGTAGAGCCGGCTCTGTCGCGCTTTGGCGACGTGCCGCCTTCCACGCACGTCCTGCAGACAGAGCCGCCTCTCGCAGGTTACGGCGGTGTGCGCGTGGTGAATCCATTTCTGCCAGCGCGCTGATATTTTACCCCCGGTCCGGGGAACGCGCTCATTTCTCAAAGCTCCGGCTGGCGAAAGTCGGTGCAGGCGAAGACGCGGAGTTGGCGGAGCGGGAGGCCGCGGCGGGTGATGGCGATGCGGGAGATCATTTTCCAGCCGGCGAATTCGCGGAGGAGGGTGGAGGCGGGTTTGCCTTCCGGGCGGTCGGTGATGTAGAGGGCGGTGCGGCCGAGGAAGGGGTTGTAGCCCATGGATTCGGTGAAGTATTCGTCGATCTGGAGCTGCGGGGCGGCGGCTTTGAGGGCGATGAGGAATTGCCGGCGGCGCTCGGTTTCCTCGTCGGGGGTGCCGGGGGTTTCGAGCGCGGCGAGGGCGGTGGTGAGGGCGGTGCGTTGGGGGGCGTCGAGGGTGGGGAGGAGGTCGCGGGCGGTGTCGGCGTAGCGGGTGGTGCCGTCGTAGCGGGGCCAGAAGTAGAATTGGTTGCCGGGCACGGCGGACATGGGGCAATAGACGGGCGGATGGCCGGGGCCTTCGCGGCGTTTGTCCTGGAGGTAGAACGCGAGAGCCGAGGCGGTGGCGTAGTTATTGGCGATGAGGAAAACGGGTTGGCCGTGCTCGGCTTCGTAGGTTTTCCGCAGCGCCTCGATCTGCTCGGCGGCGGTGCGCCAGCCGCGCAGGCGGGCGCTGGGATCGAGGTCGTACGAAAGCGGGATGCCGATGCGGCGGAGCAGTTCGGTTTCGACGGTGATGACGCTCAGCACCGCGCCGAGGCTCAGCGCGGCGATGGCAAAGTTGCGCGCCCATTTCCGCTCCGCGGCCAGCTCGTGCCAGCAGGCGACGGTGAGGATGGCGAGGCTGATGGTGGCGGGCGCGGTCCAGTTGGGCTCGCCGGATTGCTTGAGCGCGAGGGTGAAGTAGAGGACGAAAAGCGGGAGCGTGAAGGCGAGGAGGAAGCGCGGCTTGAAATGCGTGCGCGCTTTTTTCCAGGACCATGGGAGGGCGAAAAGCATGGCGCCGAAAATGAGCGGGGAATAGACGCCGAAGTGCAGGCCGAGATAGACGAAGAATTCGCCGGGATGGAAGCTCGGGGCGTCGCTCAGGCCGCCGCGTTCGCCGAGGTGGCGGAGGGTGATCCAGTCGTGCTGGGCGTTCCAGACGAGGACAGGGAGGGTGAAAAGCGCGAACGTGGCGAGGAGCGAGGCGAGGCCGGGGCGGAGCAGTTCGCGGCGGTGTTTGGCGCTGGCGGCGAGCACGAGGACGATGGAGAGGAGCTGCATCGCGTTGGTGTATTTCGCGAGGAAGCCCGCGCCGATGAGCGCGCCGGTGAGCGGCCACCACCGGGAGAAAGCGGGGCTTTTCTCCAGCGCCCGCCAGAAGGCGTAGAGCGCGGCGGCCCAGAAGAAAATCGAGAGCGGGTCGATGGTCATCACGAGGCTGCCGGCGTTGAAGATGGGCGTGCAGTTGATGAGGAGGACGGTCCAGATGGCGACGGATTCGCTGTAAAGGCGTCGCGCGATGGCGGCGAGGAGCAGGCTGGTGGCGAAGGCGAGCAGGGGACTGAAGGCGCGGATGCCAAACTCCGAGACGCACAAGAGGTGCGTGCTCAGCCACATGGTCGCGGCGATGCCGGGGCCTTTGCTGAAGTAGCTCGGCGCGAGATGCTCGCTCCATTGGAAGTAATAGGCTTCGTCGGGCGAGAGCTCGATCTGCGCGCCGTAGATGAGCCGCAGCACCGTGAGAGCGCCGAGGAAGAGGTAGAGAAAGCGGCGCGCGCTCATGGCGCGAAAAGGCTCGGATGCGCCGCGTAAAGCCGGGGATAGAAGCGCGCAGCCTGCCACCGCCAAAGCAATTCAAACGTGGCGAGCAGAAAGAGTGTCAGGCCGAGTCCGAGGAAAATGGAGGTCACGACATCGCTCGGCCAATGCGAGCCGACATAGACGCGCGAATAGCCGACGAGCAGTGCCAGTCCGAACGCGTGCCAACCGTAGCGCGGGAAAAAAAAGGCGGTCACCAGGGCGGCGGAAATCATGTTCATGGTGTGCCCCGAGGGGAATGAGCGGCCCGCGATCTTTTCGATGTCGCCGGCTGCTTCGGAGAGTTTCACTTTTGCCGGTTTCGCCAGGGCGAGGAGGCGCGGCGTGGCTTTCGCGAGATCGACCTGACGCACTCCGTCGAGCACCTGATGCGGTCGCGGGCGATCGATGACGCGCTTCATCGTCTTCGCGACGATGCCGTCGCTGATTGCCACGACCAACCCGACCGTGAGCAGGAAAGCCCGCGCCCGGAACCCGCCGCGCCAGAGCACCCAGAGGCAGGCAGGTACCAGGATCGGCATCCACGCCGGGAGGCTGGACATGAATGCCATGAAGCGGTCGAGCGCGGGGCCGGTCCACTCGCGGTTGATGAGAAAAAGGAGCTTTTGATCCATGCGCAAATCGCTGAGTTTCGCGAGCCTATGGGCATGACCTTTCAAGTAAAGTCACGATTGCTGGCGCTGGGAATCCTGTGCCTGAGCAGCTTCGCGGTCGCCGAAGAGACGCCGGATGCGCATGCGATTTTGAAAACGGTGCGCATCGCCCAGGCCGCGCAGAACCGCACGCTCAACGGCGAACTCCGCAGCGCCGGGAAGACCGTGCCGTTCCGGCTTTCGATGGCTGCGGGCGTCGTGCGCTACGAATTCAAGACGCCTCCGCTCACGCTCCAGCTTCGCCTCGGCGAGCGCGATTCGCGCTTCGAGGAGATCACCCGGAGCGGCACGGAAAAGATCACGCCCGCGCGTTTCGATACGCGCGTCGGGGGCACCGATCTGAGCTACGAAGACGTCTCGCTGCGATTTCTCTACTGGCCCAAAGCGACCGTCGAAGGTGAGCAGACGATGATTTTGCAAAAGTGCTGGATCATCCGCGTCGAGCCCGGGTCGCTGAAGGATTCGCAGTACGGCAGCGTGAAACTTTGGATTGCCAAAAACAGCGGCGCGCTGATGCAGGCCGAGGCTTACAACGATGCGGGAAAATTTGTGCGCCGCTTCAAAGTCATCTCCGGTCAGAAGACCGATGAGGGGCTGTGGATTTTGAAAGAGATGCGCATCGAGTGGGTGGATCGCGGCCAGTCGGCGGATCGCGCGCCGACTTACTTGAATATCGACGGTGTGGCGAAGTAACGAGGGGGCGAAGCGGTCCAAAAACCCTGCCGTCATCCTGAACGGAGTTCCGGGAGTCTGCGACCGGGACGGAGTGAAGGATCGCTGACTGGAAAGGGCGGAGGCGGTCTGGTGGGAGAGAGCGTCGCCCTCACCGGACCGCCTCCGCCCACGAACAGTCAGCGATTCTTCACTTCGCCTTTGTCGCAAAGCCTCCAAAGGCTGCGTTCAGAATGACGGCGTTTTTTTCGGATGAGGCCACGCTTTCCGGCTTTTCATCCTGCCCTCTTTCCTCACTTGCACCGCACACTTTCCGCTGACAGAACACCACGCCCATGCACGAAGGCAGCATCACTATCCGACTCCCCGCCAATCTCTGCGAAATCGAGGAACTCAACCGGTTGGTGCGGCAGTTCGGGGAGCTGCACGGCATTCCGTCCCGGACGCTGTATGCCATGAATCTGGCGCTGGATGAGATCTTCACCAACGTGGTGCTGCACGGCTTTGCCGACGCCACGGGGCAGGAGATCGTGGTGCGGCTCGAGACGCTGGCGCAGGAACTTCAAAGCGAGGTCGTGGACGGTGGGCGGGAGTTCGATCCGCGGAGCGCACCGCTCCCCGAGCTGACAGCCGCTTTGGGTGAACGGACGCTGGGCGGCCTCGGCATCCATCTCGTGCGCAGTCTGATGGACGGGGTGGACTATCGGCGTGAGAAGGCGAAAAATGTGCTGACGATGCGGAAGCGAATTCGCTAGCGTCCCCTCCCGATTTTCAACTCCATCTTTCATGCAGATCAAAGAAGACAAACAAGGTGACACGACGATTGTCACCGTCACCGAGCATCTCGACTCGGCGACCTCGTCCGTTTTCGAGTCGCGGCTGCTCGGGCTGGTGGACCGAGGCGAGCGGCAGATCGTGGTGGATTGCGGCGCGCTGGACTATGTGAACAGCGCGGGGCTGAAGGTTTTCCTGCTCGCGGCAAAGCGGCTCGAGCCGCTCGGTGGCAAGTTGGTCCTGTGCGCGCTGGCGCCGAGTGTGCTGATGATTTTCGAGATGATCGGTTTCACCCGGATCATGAAGATCGTGGCTTCGCGCGAGGATGCGATGCGGGTGCTGCGCGGCGACGGGGCAGCCGCCTGACCTGGCGCGCAATGACGCTTCCACGGCGCAGCCGGGCAGGGTCAGCACTGCGAGCGGTCCGGCGTGCGGGCCGCATTCACGCCGGGGACGTCGCGGGCCGCGGATGAAAGCGACGCTTTCCACGCGGTTGATCGCCTGGGTGGGAGGGCCCGCGGCGGTGCTGTTTGCGGTGGTCATTTGGAGCGCGTCGCGGCGGAGTTTCGATCGCGTGGCGGCGCAGACGGAGGCGTCGGCGCGGTTGATGGCGAAGACCTCAGCCGAACAGGTGGAGGTGCGGTTGAGCACGGCGCGGAAGATTCCGGAGATGATCGGAGTCACGCTGGAAACGGGCGCGCTGGAGACGCCGGAGAAGGTCGAGAACTTCCTCCGCGGCGTGCTCGTGCGAAACCCGGAGATTTATGGGAGTTGCATCGCCTTTCGCCCGTACGGGCTGGAGGAAACGGTCAGCGCTTACGCGCCGTATTTCTACCGCGGGGACGACGGGCCGAAGTTCGAGCAGCTCGGGAAGGCGGACTACAATTACTTCCAGTGGGACTGGTACCGGCTGCCGCGCGATGCCGGGCAGGCGATGTGGACGGAGCCGTATTTCGATGAGGGCGGCGGGAATGCGGTGATGATTACGTACTCGGTGCCGTTCCGGCGCGGGGAGTCGTTCTGGGGCATTGCGACCGTCGATATCGCCATGACGCAGCTCATCGCGGAGACGGAGAGCATCGTGGTGGGGAAAAGCGGGTACGCCTTCATCGTCAGCCAGAAAGGCCGCTTCGTGGCGTGCCCGGATCGCGCAAAAATCATGAAAGCCTCGCTGCAGGACACGAACCCGGTCCTCGCGCAGCACATGCTCGCGGGGGAGGAAGGTTTTCTCCGCACGCAAGAGCCGATGCGGGGCCGGGCGGCGTGGATCGCGTATGTGCCGATTCAAAAGGGCGAGCTTTCGCTGGCGATCGTCTATCCCGAGAGCGAGGCGCTGGGCGAGGCGCGGGAGCTGCGCAATGAACTGCTCGCCATCGGGCTGGTGGGGCTGGCCGGGCTGTTTGCGGCGCTGGTCATCGTGGCGCGCTCGATCAGCAAGCCGATCACCCAGCTCGCCGTCGCGGCGCAGCAGGTGGCGCAGGGCGATCTCGAGCAGCGGCTGAATGTGAATGCGCCAACGCTGGAGGTCGCGAATCTGGCGAATGCCTTCAACACCATGACGCGCGACCTCCAGATGCGCATGCAGGAGCTGCGCTACACGACCACGGTGAAGGAGCGCTACGAGGGCGAACTCGGCGCCGCGCGCGGCATCCAGATGAGCCTCGTGCCGAAACACTTTCCCGCGTTTCCCGAGCGATCGGAGATCGACATCCACGCCATGCTCCGGCCAGCCCGCGAGATCGGCGGAGACTTCTACGATTTTTACTTTCTCGATGACGACCGGCTCTGTTTCCTCATCGGCGATGTTTCCGGCAAAGGAATGCCCGCCGCGCTTTTCATGGCTGTCACCAAAACGTTGCTTAAAGCAAGCTCGTCACGCGGCCTTCCGATGGCGCAAATGATGGCCCAGGTGAACGACGAACTTTGCGAGCAAACCGACAGCGGCATGTTCGTCTCGCTGCTTGTCGCGGTGCTGGATGTGAAAACGGGCGGCATGACTTTCTGCAATGCGGGCCACCCGTCGCCGTTCCTGCTTTCCGGGACGGGCGTGACTCCGCTCGACGGGGAAAAAGATGTGGCCCTCGGCGCGATGGCCGGCCTCGGCTACCACGCCACCACCACCCGTCTCGCCCCTGGCGATGCGCTCTTTCTTTACACCGACGGCGTGACCGAGGCGCTCGATCGCAGCGACCACTTTTACGGCCCCACCCGCGTGCAGACCGTGCTGAAAGACCTGGCCGCGCTGCCCGTGAACAAGATGACGCGCGGTGTGGTCAGCGATGTCCGGGCGTTTTGCGGTGAACGCGAACAGAGTGATGATATATCCGTCGTGTCCATCCGCTGGCACGGCCCGGCGGCTGCCGGCTTATCCTGACCCATCCCTTCTCCCCCCTTTGAAAACCCCAAAATCCATGGCCGCAAAAAAACCCGACGTCTCACCGTTCAAACACTACGTCCTCGATACCAACGTCCTCATCCACGATCCGCAGTCGATGTTCCAGTTTGAGGAAAACACCGTCTGGGTTCCTGTCGAAGTGCTGGAGGAGCTCGACCGTTTCAAATCCGAATCCACGACCCGTGGCGCCAATGCCCGCGAAGTCCATCGGCGGCTGAGCGAGCGCTTTCGCACCACCCAGCAGATGAAGGAAGGCGTCCGACTGGAGAACGGCGGGCATCTGCGCGTCCTTATCAATCCCGCCATCAAGCACGTCGGCAAGGAATGGCAGCTCCTTGCGGAGTCTCCGCGCTTCGGCCAGGTGCAGACGCTTTTCCCCGACCTCGAAAGCACCGATAACCGCATCCTCGCCAGCGCCGCCTACCTCGCCGACACCCAGGCGGACGGCGCGATCCTCGTCACCAAAGATCTCAACATGCAGCTCAAGGCGCGCGCCCTCGGGCTCGACGCGCAGGACTACCGCACCGACCGCGTGGAGGACAATGACATCCGCCGCACCCAGCGCCGCAGCGGGCACGAGGAGTATGAGGCCATCGACATCCCCGGCCACAGCCTCCAGGCGTTTGCCAGCCAGGAGCATCTCGTTTTGCCGGAGGTAAAAGGTCTGCTGCTCAATCAATATGTGCTGCTGCGCAATGAGGAGGAGCCCACCCACGGCGTCCCCGCGCGGCACGTCGGCGGCGGCGAGTTTCACCGTTTGCGGCACGAGCGCATCGTCATCCGCGACGGGCGCACGCTCCAGGCCGCGAATCTCGGCCAGCGCTACTTTCTCGACGCGCTCTACGATCCGTCGCTCACGCTCATCACCGTCTATGGCAAGGCCGGCACCGGCAAAACGCTCCTCAGCGTCGGCGCCGCGCTCGAGCAGGTGCAGTGTGGCGACTACGAGAAAATGCTCATCACCCGGGTCATCATGCCCACGGGCCGCGACATCGGTTTTCTCCCCGGCCGCATGGAGGAAAAGATGCAACCCTGGGTCCAGCCCGCCTACGACGCTCTCGAACAGCTCCTCGGCAAGCCGCGCAAGCCCGAGCACTTTGCCGGCAAAAAACACAGCGCCCGCAAGACCCAGCCCCCGCGCGCCGCGACCACCAACGGAGTCCCCGCCGCCAACAAAATCGCCCGCCCCTACGAGCCGCTCATGCAGGCCGGACTGCTCGAAATCGAAGCCATCGCCCACATCCGCGGGCGCTCGATTCCCAAGGCGATCTTCATCGTCGATGAAGCCCAGCAGCTCACCCCGCACGAGGCCAAAACGCTCGTCACGCGCATGGGGAAGGGGAGCAAGATCATCCTCATCGGCGACCTCGCGCAGATCGACAACCCCTACGTGGATGCCCACACCAACGGCCTCGTCTTCACCCGCAACCGCCTCCAGGGCCAGCCCTTCATGGCCCACATCAACCTCTTCAAAGGCGAGCGCAGCGAGATGGCCGAGGTCGCGGCGAATCTGATGTAGCGGACGCCTGCGAAAATGAGGCTCAACGACATGAAAAAATGAACCTGCTCACGCCCGACAAAATCTACCGCGCCACAGCCGAGCGCCGCGCCCGGCTCGCGGCCCTGCCGTTTGATGAAAACGTGCGGATCATGAAAAAGCTGCAAACAATGGATTGGATGACGTCACTGGTTTTCAGCGTTGCGAACCTGAGCTTGGCGACGATCTCGGGGGGATGTTCTCCTCGTGACGAAACTCCATTTCGTCACGCCCTTGTCTGCGCAACTCCATTGCGCCGCCGTCCGGGCGATACGTCCGCTGGCGCAATCGAATTGCGAAGACAAGGGCGTTCCGCGATGGAGTCGCGGAACGAGGTCCGCATGCGCTGCGCTCTCGGGCGCGCCGGGGGAGGAAGCTGCCAGCTTTCCCCTACAGCGCCGCCGCGGGGCCGCGGCGGAGCGTGAGGTGGATGATCTCCGCCGGGGCGCGGGTGCGGAGGGGGAACCAGTTGCCGGTGCCGTTTGAGACGACGAGGGCGCGCGGGCCCTGTCAGTAGAGGCCGGACCAGTAGCGGTAAAGCAGCGGGCCGAAGCCGATGCCCGGCGTGACCATGAGTTGCCCGCCGTGGGTGTGGCCGGCCAGGGTGAGCGGGATGTTTTCCGCAAAATCGAAGGCGTGCGGGTGGTGCGCGAGGAGGATGGGGAACGCGCCAGGCTGGAGCTGGGTGAGGAGCGCGCGCATGGAGCCGGCGATGGCGGCGTCGCCACGGCTGGCGGCGTCGTGCGCGCCGTGGCCGGCGGCACCCCAGCGGAGCCCGAGAATCTGGACGGTGGTGCCGCGGATGGTGACGCCCGCGGTTTCATTCACGAGGAGGCGCAGGCCAGCGTCACGCGTGCGGCGGCGAAAAGCGGCGGCGTTTTCAAAGAGATCGTGATTTCCCTCGCAGAGAAAGACGCCGTGCGTGGCGTGCAACCGGCGCAGGACGGCGAGACCGGCGTCGAGGTCGCTGAGCGCGAAGTTGATGAGGTCGCCGGTGTAGCAGATGAGGTCGGCGCGGAGGTCATTCGTGGCCGCGACGATGCGGTCGAGCACCGCGCCGCGCGTGAATTGCCCGACGTGGAAATCGGTGATGTGCGCGATCGTGAGACCGTCGAGCCCGGCGGGTAACCCCGGCAGCTCGACCGTGAGCTTGCGAATGCGAAAGCGCTCGATCTGCCAAAGCGCGACGGCGGCCGCGCCGACGGTGGTGAGCGCGGGCAGCGCCGTGCCGAGGAGGCGGGCGAAATCGCGCCGCGTCAGATGGTGCGGCCCAGTGGGTGTGGGCGCGCCGCCGGGAACGGTGCGGTTTTCAAGAGCCCGACGCACGCCGGTGACGAGAGCGCGGGCGAGTGCGTAGGGAATCCAGAGGAGGAGCATCGGGAACAGGAGCAGGCAGTGCCAGAGATAGATGAAGGTGAGCCAGTGGCTGGTGAGGAGCTTGCCGAGGTCGAGGTCGAGGCGGCGGTCCAGCAGCACCAGCCCGAGGCCGACCGCCTGCGCCGCCATGAAAATGCCGAGCGGAACCCGCCACGGCCCGCCGCCGCGCATCCGCCGGAGCACGCGATCCGCGCGCCACCACCACAGAAAATCGCCGAGAAAAAGGGTGAGAAGAATTGTGCCGATGATGCCCATGTGTGCGTCCACCTTGCGCGCCGCTGCCCGGAGGACAAGCGGGAGCTTTGGAGTGCGGCGGGAAGCGCAGCGCCACGCCGCTTTGGGATTGGATCGTGGGCGGGGCTGGCGGTGCGGTATCCCAGGCTCCGCTCCCGAAGAGCCGTCCGAAAGCGGCGGGAAGCGCAACGCCACGCCG
>Ga0105044_10014128_pt1 | contig 10809 bp, 11 predicted proteins | sample MAT01_FD_78092 | JGI IMG/M metagenome (GOLD analysis project Ga0105044, IMG submission 78092) | Freshwater microbial communities from Lake Fryxell liftoff mats and glacier meltwater in Antarctica - MAT-01 | ecosystem: Environmental > Aquatic > Freshwater > Ice > Liftoff microbial mat | place... | reverse complement strand
GCAGCACGCACCTGTAATCATAGTATGCGCCACGGTATTGGGGGAATTACTCGGTGGTTTCGCGGCCGGGCAGCGGCAAAGCGCCAACCGCAGCGAGTTGACAAAATTTCTCAGCGCGCCACGCGTCAAAGTGGTGGCGAGCACCGCGGCGACCGCTGATTTATATGCACTGTTATACGTAGCACTTCGCGGTAAAGGCAAGCCTATTCCCACCAATGATTTATGGATTGCCGCCAGCAGCCTGGAACACGGTGCTGCACTATTGACCCTCGATGCGCATTTTCAAAATATTGATGGGCTGCGCGCGGGGGCGCAACTGGAAGATTTCATTCCGTGATGATTATTCGATTTTTGCAAATATAGCCATGGACTTTCAATATCAGGCGGTCAATGCACAGGGGCAGCCCGTCACTGGCCAGATCAGTGCAGCAGGCGAACACGAGGCAACGCGATTGTTGCAGCAAATGAACCTGACTCCGGTCGAAATTATGGCGACCGGACGTGTTGCGGCTGAGACAAACCGCGCTAGGCACGCAAAGCGCGCCAGCCAGCAAGACAAAACACTCGTAGTGAGAGAGCTAGCGACCCTTTTGCACGCGGGCATTTCACTGGCAGAGGCAGTCGAATCTATCGGCCAGACACATACTGATAGTACGATTGGTCTGGCATTCGCCCATATTCACGGCAAACTGCGGGGCGGAGAAAGCTTTTCGCAAGGGTTGAAGAGTGCAAAAATCGAATGGCCGGACTACCTTTTTCAACTGGTGGCGGCGGGCGAGCACACTGGCAAGCTTGCACACGCGCTGGAGAGTGCCGCCAGCCAGATGGAATACGAGCAGCGGATACGCAGCGAAATGCGCAATGCGCTGATCTACCCCAGTATTTTGGTGTTTTCCGGCATCGCCGCGACGCTGTTGATTTTTATCGTAGTCGTACCAAAATTCGCTGGCATGCTTAAAAATACGCGCGCCCAACTCCCGGACATCTCTGTCTGGGTACTTACGGTTGGCCTATTCGTGAAGGAAAATTTGCTTTTGGTCGGCCTTGGCGCGCTGGCTCTCGTGTTGGCTGTGATCGCCATGATCGCAAACCCAGTAATCCGTACCAGAATGCTGCAAACTTTGGCCCGTGCGCCGATTCTGGGGACGTGGCTGGTTGAAACCGAAATCGGGCGCTGGGCCTCCATGCTAGGTACGCTGCTGGAAAATCGTGTGCCTATTCTAAAAGCAATGGAACTTGCGCAGGATGGTATGCGTCTCAATGTAGTGCGATATAAATTGCAGCAGGCATTGCGTGAGGTGCGGGGGGGGAAGAAAATCGCTGACGCACTCGCCAGCGGACAAATTCTCAACGTCACCGGGCTCAATTTGATTCGTGTTGGCGAGCGCTCGGGCGAATTGGCCAAAATGCTGCGTACTTTGGCCGGGCTGTACGAGACCTCCGGACAACAGCGTCTCAAGCGCTTCCTGATTCTGCTGGAGCCGATTGCCATATTGACCATCGGCAGCGTCATCGGCACTATTATGGTGGCAGTCATGCTGGCTATCACCAGCCTGAGCAATATTCCAATCAAATGAAGGCAAGCTGAAAGTAATTTAGAAATGAATGAAAAAAGATCGACCTTGGGCTTTACCTTGATTGAAATGCTGGTAGTGTTGGTCATTATCGGCATGTTGGCTGGGCTGGTCGGACCGAAGCTGTTTACCAAAGTGGATTCTTCCAGAGTGCAGACCGCGCAGGCCCAAGTAAAGATGCTGAAGGGCACACTCGAAGGCTTGAGACTCGACATTGGTCGCTTCCCGACGGAAGCCGAGGGACTAACCTTGCTTAATACACCTCCCACTGACGAAAAGCTCAAGACCCGCTGGCGCGGTCCGTATCTTGACGAAGCATTGCCACCGGATCCGTGGGGGAACCCCTACCAATACAGTCTCCCTGGAGGCGGTGGGCAGCCATTTGCGCTCTATTCGCTGGGCGCAGACGGTAAACGTGGCGGTGAGAATTTCGACGCAGATATCGGCTTCTTGCCCCCGCAATAGCAGGCCATCAGAAATGTCTGGTCGCATTGTGTACGGCTTTACGCTAATCGAAATTTTGTTTGTGCTGGTAATTGTGGGCATGCTTGCGGGTATTGCACTTCCGCGCCTCGCATCTCTATATTCGAGCGTTGAGAATGCCAGTCAGCGGCGCGCCATACAGGATCAGATCGAAGGGCTCGGATATCTCGCTTACGCCAGTGGCAAGCCCATTCTGCTTACATCTTCTGGGGCCAGCGCCAAGGAAACAATCGGCTATCCGCTGCAGCTTCCAATTGGCTGGACAGTCGACGTGCCACAACCGCTACGGTATTCGTCGCAGGGATTTTGCGCAGGTGGAGCACTGACCATCGTTGACCCGGGTGGCGGCACCGAAGCATATCGACTACAAATGCCTTTATGCAAACTGGAACCGGCGAGTGGAAGCGAAGGATGACGAAAGCGAAGCAACGTGGCTTTTCTCTGCTGGAAGCGATCGTCGCAATGGTGATCATCAGTGGCGCAGGCTACGCACTTTTCGGCTGGGTCAACAGTAATATCATGACGCTCAACAGCATCCGCGATGCGAATGCGCGTTCCGAGGCCACGCAGAATATTCTAGAGTACATGAGCAGCGTTAATCCAATGCTCAAGCCTTCTGGTAGTGCCACTCTCGGCCCTTACAAAATCCGCTGGATATCAAAGCCGACGACACTAGTTCAAGACGTAAAGGACAGCCTGTACCAACTCGCACTATACGAGACTTTGGTGAAGGCAGAGAATCTGCAATCGCAACCTTGGTTTGAATTCAATCTTCGCCAAGTGGGCTACAAGCGTGTGCGCGCGCCAATCACGCCACCATGAGCAGTCGTCGCTGTCGGGGCTTTACCCTGGTAGAAATTCTCGTGGTGCTCGTCCTTACGGGATTCATTGTCACAATCCTGTTGCAATCTCTGCAGCAAGTATTTCGCTTGCAAATACAGTTTGGCAGCGAAATTTTCCACAGCCAGAATGGCGCGATGTATGCGGACTGGTTCCGCCAAAGTATTAACGGAATTATGCCCGACGATGCACGCGGCAAGCTGAAGTTTCGCGGTGAGCCACGGCGAATGACCGGGCTGACTCTTTCGCCGCTTGACAGGGAGGCTGGCACGCTCACTTCATTTGTCTGGCGGTTGGCGTACGATTCGCGCACAGGCATTACAGCGCTGCAGTACGGCGACGCGGACGATAAACCTGCCACACGAGTTGTGGAATGGAATGGGGATAGCGGGCGCTTCATTTACGTTGACGCTGACAACGAAGTGCATGACAGTTGGCCACCTTTTCTAGGAAAATGGCCGCAACTTCCGAGTGCGATTTATCTGCAAAGTGGGGCTGTTGACCAATCTAGTTTGATTGTTGCCGCGCCACGGGGGCCCGCAACTTCGCTATTGCGACGCAAGGATTGGGAGTCGTTATGATCAAATCTGGTCGCGGGCAAGGCGGGTTTGTGCTCGCCGTTACGTTGTGGATTCTCGCTATCATCACGATCGGTGCTAGCTACTTTGCAGATCGTGTTGCTAAGTCGATTGAGACGGCAAGTAAATCCCAGGACATTACTCAGGCGCTGATTGACATGTCCAGCACCCGCGCTGAAGTCCTGTTTCGCTTTTGCACGACGCCATTAAGCATCTACGGTCTTGGCGTCACGAAGGAAAGCGCGATTGCCCTTGATAATCGACCATATGCCGGCAGCGGAACCGATATCCTTTTCCTTCAGGACAGTCGTGGCCTAATTAACTTGACTGTTCTTCGTCCGGAAATGTTACAGCGGCTCCTGGGACAAATGGGAGTGTCTGCGGAAAAGCGCGACGCGCTGCTGGACACGCTTAACGACTATACGGACACGGACGACAACCGTCGCCTGAATGGCGCTGAAGCAGCGGAATATCGTGCTCGCGGTTTGCCGCTACCCCCCAATGACTGGCTCCTCACCCCTTGGCAATTGCAGAACATTATCGGCTGGGGTGAACAGACGGTACTTTGGCAAAACCAGCGGCTGCCGGAAATTGTCACGGCTGCGCACGCAATTGGCTTCAACGCGAACAGCGCGCCGCGAGAAGCCCTCGCAGCGATGCCCGGCAGTAATCCGGAAATTGCAGATCGCATTATCCAAAGGCGAGCCCTTCGCCCATTTGTTGATCTGCCAGAGTTGATAGGCTTGGTGGGGCGGGTGGGCCTTGATCAAGATAGCATGCTATTCTTTCCAGCAGACAACATCCGGTTAACGCAGGCAAGCGGTAAAATTCCGTGGTCATTACGTTTTCAGATTAGTCTTACCCCGCAAGCCGAAAATGCACCTTGGCGTATTGACTATTACATCAAGACTGGCCCAACTTCCTCGGCTCAAAATGCAAACAAACCAGTCCCCCTCCCTGCGCATGTGGCCCTTCCAATATCTGCCGATCCGACGTTTTAGGCAAAGCCTTTCGGGAATCAGTCCGGCTTCCAATCGATTCGGCCTAATACAGTGGGTACTTAGCCGTCCCCTGTACCGATTCGGTCGATTCGACCTTAAGCATGTCGCCGCCGGGCAGCGGGCGCAGGCCCTTAGAATTCAAATCCGGCAGTGGAGCCCGTTTGCGAATACCGGCCAATATGTGGTGTGGACGCAGGAGTATGCGCTCGTATGGGCGTGGGACGCGGATCGCTTGGCCGCAGAGTTGGCCACCCAAAAGTTAAACGCCCGTTACACGCGCGTAATTCCTGAATCACTATTGCAACCTGCGGCTTTGCCAGGCTCGCGGTTGGTCGCATGCGTTGACGGCGTCGAGGGACAGGTCTGGCGTGATCTACATCTTGTGCATAGTCGCTGGTGGCCGACCCCACCGCACGCCGGCGATTGGGCGAATTTTCTGCGTGATGGTGGCATTGCACCGGACGGATTCAGCACTGTTCCGCAGGTACAGCAGCTGAAATCGCTTTTGCATCCGTGGGCAAAAGCGATTGAAGTAGGCAAGTTGGGTGGGCAGGCCATACCCCATGAGGCGTGGATAGTAGGTGCGGCGTCGGCAATGCTTCTTGTCGCAACTATTTCGCAATCCGTTGAGTTGATCAAAACTCGCCAAGCGACAAAAATTCTAAAGCTCAAATTGGAGGAGTCGACAATAAGTGCAAATCCGCTGCTTCTTGCACGCGCCAAGGCGCTTGATGCGCGAACGCGTATCGAGTCAATACAAGCCACGAACCTATATCCGCCGCAGCTAACCCTTCTTGCCGAAGTCGCAAACAGTCTTCCCAAGAACGGTGCGTACCTGAATGAATGGGATTTCCAGAACGGCAGGTTGAAATTATCCGTTGTCACGCAGGAAAAGTTGTCCAGCAGCTTCTTGGTCAAGACATTGCAGGAGACTGGCTGGTTTAAAAACGTGCAGGCGGGGCAGTCTGGTGACGCCAATACGCTGCCGCTAATTATGGACGCACTTCCACTGACAGATATCACGCTGCCGACGCGCGGCGCAGGCGCGGCCACAAACGATGCGGGCGCAACCTCGGAAGCGCCGAAGTCCAGCTCAAGGATTTGAGCGATGGCATTGAATCAATATCTAGCTAGGCTCGGGCAGCAGCTGCGGCAAAATGTCCGCTTGCGATTCGGTCTTTGGATCGTCTTGGGTCTGGCGTGGCTGTACGGGTTGCTGCTGTTGCGGGACGAAGCGCGAGTTGCTGCAACTGAGCATCAAACGGCATCCAAAGGCGTTACCCGTCTAGTTGCACAATCGAACCAAACGGAGTGGGCCGCCAGAGCGGAGCAGGCGCAGTCGAGACTTGTAGAACTGGAAAACCGTTTGTGGCGTGAAGGTACGATCGGGTTGGCTCAGGCGACCTTCCAAGACTGGCTAAATCAAGCCGCACAGCAGTCGAATTTGGCTCGTGTAGCGGTAACCGTCGCAGCGCAGGAAGACAGCCAGATCGAGAAGAATGCCGGTATCAGAACATCTCCAGGTGTCAATTCGGATACTTGGAAAGTTAGTGCCAAAGTCAGCTTTGACTTCACACCCAAGGCGCTATACGCGATGATGGGTCGAATTGAAGATCACGAGAAGCAAATCACTGTCGAAACTCTTGTGGTTCGTGGCCCGCCAACGCCCAGGGCCGAAATGGTATTGGTCGCTTATTTTCAAAAGGTTAAGCCCTCCGAAAAAGTGAGCGAAACAGCGCCTAGCCTTCTAGTAAATCCCGTCTCGCAACCGCGACCCAAAAGATAGGGTGGTGAATTGGATCAAGATAATGGACACGTTTATGCTCGCGCGTATCGTCTCTTTGGCTCGTGATGCGGAAACTTTGTGGTGGGGCCGTCCCAAACTGACGTTCGTGCATTGAAAGTTATTCAACCTAGCTTTGCCAGAAATCTGGAGAGACACATTGTTACGCAGCAGGATTGATCCAATTTCAGCATTCTTTTGCCCATGACAATATGACATTGCGCCGATTTTTCATCTTCGCGATATTGGCAGGTAGCATCACCGGGCTTATATGGTTGATGGTACCGGGACCGGCGCCGCTCCGCGTATTGCCGCTGGCAGAAACGCCATGGATTCTTCCGGTCCAACCTGTTTCCAATACGAAAGATGCGCTGTTGACGCTGTCCAGCGCTACCCTTTGGGGCAAACTGGCAGACACGGTGCAACCAAGTGACAGCGAGCCAGAATGGCGCTTTGTTGGTACGATGCTCAGGGGGCAGGATCGCAGCGTCATCATAAAGAAAGATAACCAGCTGGAGCAGACTCTGGTTGTAGGCGATAGTTTACCTGGCGGCAGCAAGATCATCAGTATTGATAGCGACCGTTTATGTCTGCTCATCAATGGACAAAAACGCAGCCTGTACATCTATCCTCAAGGCCGCCTCAGCGGAAAAATGTCGTATTTGCCGGAGGAGGCGCGCGTGACCACTGACACCGGTGGACGCGTCGCGCGTCAAAATCGATGACTTTGATTATGGTCGCCCTGATTTTCAAACTCAACTTGCTTGCAAGGATTCATTTGATGGAAAAGAGCGTTGCTGCGACTGAATCTGGTAACGTAGATCGATTGGCTAGATGGGCGGCAGTGATCGCTGGTTTGAGTTTGAAACTCCAGCATTTAAGATCATGCCGGAACAAAAGTGCCTGGAAACGTCCGCCAATATTGGATGTTGCCCAAATGGAACTTCCGGAAACCCATTTACCGTTCGCCCTGAGCAAGGTATCGAAGGACCGCGTTGAACATGAATTATCAAAGGATTAGTTTGTGTGTGCTGCAACGACACCCCCATCCCAACCCCCGCGATTGCAGGGGAAGGAGCCGGCCAGTCCAGAACGAACGCATCTGCACTAAAACATTAAGAAAAGGTATCGAAGCAAGCAATGTCTAAAATCTCGCGTCTTTCAACTTGCGTTACATTGGCGCTGTTACTTGGCTCCTGTGCAACTGAGCCACTAATACCGCCTCCGCTTGACCTGCCCAAAAAAGCTGCCGATTACAGTACGCTGCAGCAAGAAAACGACCGCACGCGCGATTTGGCCACGCGCATCGCCGAGACACCCAAGGCACCAATGATCGAACGTTTGCAAACCGGCCCTTCTGGTGCGGCTGCCGCCAATGCCAACAAAGATGAGAAGGCTGACATCGTCCTGTCGTTCGAGCAAATCGCTCTGCCAAGTTTTATTCAAGCGGTGTATGCCGCCATCCTGAAGAAGAATGTGAGTCTTGATCCCGCTGTGGCAGGCAGAAAAGACCTGGTCACGCTTCGTACCGGCGAGTTACAAACACCGTCCCAGGTAGAAACTGCAACGCGCCTTTTGCTCAAAAGTTACGGGATCGCAATCGTTGATATCGGCGGCTTGATTCGCGCAGTACCGGACAACGCGAACCTCGGATATCTCCCCGAAATTCGTCGCGGACGTGCGTTGCCTGAAACGCCACTGCCACTTCGACCGGTATTTCAGTTGGTCGAGTTGCAAGCCGTACGGAACGTTGACGTTACCAATTGGGTGCGCGCCATGTTTGGCGAAAAGGTGAAACTGCAAGAGGATTCAAGTCGAAACGCCGTACTGGTGAGTGGCAACGGTGATGACGTGACGGCCGCACTGGAGGTGATTCAGATACTTGATCAGCCATTGATGAAAGGACGCCAAAGCGTACGCATCACACCGCAGTTCTGGTCTGCGGATGAGTTGGCAAAAAGACTTGGTGAAATACTTCAAACCGAGGGCTATGGTGCCACCACCAGAACAGACGTTGGTGTTGTCCAGCCGATCACGTTACTGCCTGTGGCGGGCGCGAACGCAGTGTTCGCTTTTGCGGGTAGTGAAAAGATTCTTGATCATGTCATTGCATGGGCCAAAGAGCTGGACAAGCCTAACGAGCGAGGTGCCGGGCGTAATATTTTCAGCTATCAAGTCAAATATACGGATGCAGATACGCTAGCCAAAACACTTCAACAACTTCTTGGCGGCTCGGCAGCGCCAAGCGTTGCAGTTGCGGGGACACCAGCGCAGCCGAATGCCAGTCGACCAGCCCAGGTCGTTGTCGACAAGGGCAGCAACACGCTTATTTTTACCGGGCAAAGTGAAGATTACGGAGGCATTCGCAACTTGCTGCAAACATTGGACAAACCTGCCAGACAGGCTCTTATCGAAGTCACTGTCGCGGAGGTGACGCTCTCGAATACTTCGCAGTTGGGAATTGAATGGCTGGCAAAGGAGGCTAACCTGACCAAGGGTCAAAGCTACACCGGCGGCACGCTTGGGGGGCTGACTATTGGTAGTTCAGGGTTCAACTTCCGCTTGCTCGACAATGCCGGCGACGTCCGTCTGGTGTTGAATGCCTTGTCCACCTCAAATCGGGCCACCATCCTGTCCAGCCCTCGCGTGGTTGCGCGCAATGGCGAAACCGCAACCATTCAAGTCGGCCAGGAGGTTCCCATTATTTCTTCGCAGCAGGTTGTGACGTCCGGGACCATCACTTCTGCCACTAGTACGACAGTGCCACAAACAATTCAGTACAAGAACACCGGCGTCATCCTGAATGTAAAGCCAGTGATCCATTCCGGGGACAGGGTCGATATTGACGTTAGTCAGGAAGTCAGCACGGCGCAAGGCACCAACACTGGCGTGTCGACATCACCAACCTTCAGTACGCGCAAAGTGCAGACCAAACTCACTCTCAAGAACGGCGCCACGGTACTTCTAGGGGGTTTGATGTCGAGCAATAAAGTCGATGGCAATACCGGTATTCCCCTCCTTAAGGACATTCCGGGGCTTGGCCAACTGTTCCGCACCAATACTGGAAACAACGATCGCACAGAACTGATCGTGCTGATTACGCCCTATATCATCGAGGATGATAGCGACGCGCAGGCGATCACTGACGCCTTCAGGAAACGCCTTGGTCCGTGGGCTCAAAAAACCTCTCCGGACAGCATGGAATTGCGCCGCGAACCCAAGTAGGGCGCAATGGCATGGCTCGCGTTAGTTCTTCGGAAACAGCAACCCATACGCGCGGCCTTGTGCTGGGACTGGCAAGCGCATATCAGCTCCCTTGCCAAGTTCAGTGATGATTGAGCGACAATCGCAAGAGACAGCAACGATCGCCGCGATGCTGGTCACCGCGTTTTCCCAGCACCGATCGGGGCAGCTCGCTACTGCCGAGCAGATCTATCTCGCCATATTGAAGAAAAATCCGTCCCACCCAGACGCCTTGCATCTCATGGCGATCATCGAACGTACGCGTAGCGAGCCGATGCGCGCGCTCGACTATGCGCAAAGGGCAGTTGTTGCCAAGCCTCAGTTTGCCGAGGCCAAAAATACACTCGGGGTCGCCCTCAGGGAACTTGGCAGGGTGGCAAGCGCGTTGAAACAATTCGAGGATGCGGTCGCGATAAAACCAACGTATGTTGAAGCTTGGTACAACAAAGGCAATGCGTTGCAAATGCTTGGATTGCCGACACAAGCGGCAGAATGCTATCGCAGAGCGCTTTCTTTGGCTCCCGACCTCGCGGACGCTCGTAGCAATCTGTTGATGGTGATGAACTACAGCCCGGATTTTAGCCGTGAAGATGTTTTCGCAGCGCATTGTGAGTTTGCGCCACCAGCGCGATTGAGTGTAAAGCACGAAAACGATCCAGAACCGGGCAGGCGAATCAGGGTTGGCTATGTTTCCGCGGATTTTCGCGCCCATCCGGTGGCCTATTTTTTTGAGCCAGTGCTGAAATGTCATGAACGTGCACAATTTGAAGTGTACTGTTATGACAACTACGGAACTGGTGATGCAGTGACCACTCGGATTCGGGATCTCGCCGACCATTGGCGCGACATCACAGGCCTCGCGGATGACGAAGTAATCAAAATGATCGCGACTGACCGAATTGATATTCTGGTCGACTTGGCAAACCATTCTCGAGGAAACCGGCTCGGCGTTTTCGCTGGAAAGCCTGCGCCACTTCAGGTTACGTGGCTAGGGTTTCCGCAGACCACCGGCCTGAAAACCATGGACTACCGCATCACCGATGAGTTTGTTGATCCGGTTGGGCTTACCGAAAAAATCCATACCGAGCAATTGCTAAGGCTGCCCGCCGGCGCGTTGGCAATGGACGCGGACCCGGCCTGGCCCGCAGTAAGTGCGCTACCAGCCGCGACGAATGGTTATGTGACTTTCGGGTCATTTAATAATCTTGTGAAAGTTAATCCGGCAGTTGTCGCCGCTTGGGCGCAGATTTTGCACGGAGTCGAAGGGGCAAGGTTACTCATTGCAGCTTCAGGCGGGCAAGATGAAG
>Ga0105044_10014126_pt1 | contig 10810 bp, 7 predicted proteins | sample MAT01_FD_78092 | JGI IMG/M metagenome (GOLD analysis project Ga0105044, IMG submission 78092) | Freshwater microbial communities from Lake Fryxell liftoff mats and glacier meltwater in Antarctica - MAT-01 | ecosystem: Environmental > Aquatic > Freshwater > Ice > Liftoff microbial mat | place... | reverse complement strand
TGCTTCTCGCCGCCCGAAAGCTGTGCTGGTTTTTTATGCTCTTTGCCTTTGAGGCCCAATACTTCCAACATTTCGTCGGCCCGTTTTCGGGCATCGCGGCCGCTGGCTCCCTCGCCCCATCGCAGCACGATCTCAAGTTGCTGTCGAGCCGTCAGTGCCGGGAACAAATTATATCCCTGGAAGATGAAGCCACAATTCCGCAGTCGAAATTGCTCGCGTTCACGTGGGCTCATTCGCCAGATATCGACCATCCGTCCATTTTCACGGGCCATCACTTGCCCACGGTCCGGCGTGAGAAGGCCGGACAGAATAGCCAGGAGGGTCGATTTGCCGGAACCGCTAGGGCCCATGAGCAACGTGATCTGCCCGGAGTGCAGGTCCATCGTCACGTCGTTGATGACGTTGCGGCTATGTCCCCCGTCGCTGAAAGAGCGCACGATGGAGACACATCGCAAGGACGGCAGATCATCGACTTCGTCAGGCAAGGACACACGGTACTCCGACAAATGATAAATGATAAATGATAAATGATAAATGATAAATGTTAGGCAAAGGCCTCGATCATTTTGCATTTATCATTTCGCATTTATCATTACCTCAGAAGGTTCATTGGCTCAATCTTCCGCACCGAGCGCAGGGCGACCAGGCCGGCCAACATCGACATCACCAAGGTCACCACGGCCGCGATGATGAGCAACTCAATCGGCAAAGGAATCTGCACGCTGGCCAATCGCCCCAGCCCAGCTAGCGCATGCACCAAGGGGTAGGCGAGAATAATGCCAAACAGCCCGACCCAGAACGTTTGCACCAGGACGGTGGCTGTCACTTTTCGCCGCGGAATTCCCATTGCCAGAAGGATCGCGTACTCTTTGGAGGAAGCAGCCGTGGCTGCATACAGAGTCTGACTGGTGACCACAGCTCCAACCAAAAGGCCCAGCAGGGCGGTATAGCCGAGCGCGATACCTGCTTTGGTTTTTAAGAGCCAATGCAATCGGGATCGGGTGGAAAACGTCTCGGAAGTCATGACGTCCATATCACGGCGCTTCTCGTATTTCGTGTTGAACTCTTCGGAGAATGCCTTCGCGTCCGCCGGATTATGTAGACGGATGAGAAAGTACGTGGCCGTATCCCGCGGGGTCATGTTTCGCAACAAGAGCTTGGCAGTATCGCGAGAGCAGAAGACGTAGGGGCCGGCCAGGCTCTTTAGTCCCTTCGTTTCACCCACGACGCGAACGCGAACTTTGTTGATCTCCGCGTATTCACCGACGCGCTTGATGCCGAGTCCTTTTTCGCTGAATTCGGCGCGATCGACGATGACCGAATTTGGCTCGGTCAGGGCATCGCGCATTTGCGGGGAAAGTTCCTTGACGCAACCCATGTTGCCATCGTCGAGTTCGCTGCCGATGACGATGACCAGCGCCGACCCCCCATCGGGTTTGATCCAGGAAGCGAATGCTTGGTAATACGGCTCAATTTTGGCCACTCGAGGATCGCCCGCAATCCGCGACATCATGCTGAGTTGAATCGGTCTGCCAAGGTCGACGCTGAGAACCTGATTCGAGCCGACCCAAATATCCGCACTGCTATTGTCCACGGGGATGCTGGTGATCTTGAATAGTCCCAATAGCAAGCCGCATTGCAGTGCGATCAGCACGGCTGAAAAGGCGACGGCCATGATTCCCGGAAGGAACCGCGGTCGCTCGTGCCAGAGGGTAGCCAGACTATAATTCAATCGTTCCTCACGTAGGACAGGCCTCCCGGCCTCACGTAGGACAGGCCTCCCGGCCTGTCTAGACGAGGACAGGCCGGGAGGCCTGTCCTACGTTCGATCGAAGGTCCGCCAAATCACCCGAGATAAACAAGTGATGCCACAACTGCGTGGCCGTCACGGCTGCCAAACCCATCTCGATTCCCGTCTTCGCCAGACTCGACCGCATCTTCGGGATCGCTTCGCGGTGCTTGCGCACGGCCTCGGCATCGAAGTAGCCCGTCTTCTTCAGCGACTCCGGGCTCATCACCTGATCGATCCAGGCCGGGCGATCTGGTCCGATCAGGTGAAAGCTATCCAGCGGGGCCCGGAACATCTTCTTAGTTCGTCGAGCAATCTGTCGCGGCACCCACTTTTCCGCCATCTTGCGCAGAATGTACTTCTCAGTAAATCGGCGTAACTTCCACCTTGGGTGCAACCGATTCGTATAGCCGACCAAATCTTCGTCCAAAAACGGCGGTCTGAGTTCCACGGAGTTCCACATCGCCACCCGATCGCCCTTGGAGGCCAGCAAATGTCCAGCCAGCATGATTCGAGCCCCGAGCAATATCCCCCGATGAAACGGGTGCCAACGGGCCATCTTCTCGCGATTCAGCCCGAGTTCCGCATAGGGCGTTCGCTGAACCAAGTCGCGCTTCAGATCCTCGTTGTAAAAACGCAACTTCGAAAGACTCATGATCCCGTACAGGTCCAGCCAGCCATTATGCCCGCCCACATAATCCTGGGCTTCCCGCAAAAACCGAATCGGGAAGTGCGGTGAACCGCTCAACCGTAACCCTGCTGCCCGTAACCAGTTGCCAATGCGAACTCCCGGCAACACTTCGATCGCACTCATCGCGCGATGGATCTTGAACCAGGGATAGCCGGCCAAGAACTCATCGGACCCTTCACCCGTCAGTGCCACCTTATAACCGTTCTCCCGAACCGAGCGTGCCAGCCGCAACAGGGCCGCGGCGGAGGTATCGACAACTGGAAATTCGGCGGCCTCGATCAAATCCGGATACGTGTCACGAACTTCCGCATGGGAATAATCCGCAACATGCGTTTTGGTACCCAGATACCGGGCCACCAAATCCGCTTCGACCGATTCATCAAACCCCTTCGATCGCACGGCCACGGTAAACGTCGGAATCGGCCGACCGAGCACCTTACTGGCAACTGCAACTACGACCGACGAATCGATGCCGCCGCTCAGGTAAGCGACCACGGGAACGTCGGCCCGCAATCGCCGTTCGACCGACTGAATGAACAGCCTTTCGTACTCTGCCACGGCTTCGCGTTCCGGCGGGTTCTCCTCCTGGCCATGATCCGGGAAATCAATCTCCCAGTACGTCCGCTCCTGAACATCGCCCTCGCCAAGGTTCACCTTCAGGCAATGCCCTGGAGGCAACAGGTTCACGTTCTTGAAGCACGTCATCGGCCCCGGCACCGCGAAGAACGTAAACACCTGGTTGATGCCGCGAAGGTCCGTTTCGGCCGGCACCATGCCGGAAGCCAAGAGCGACCGAATTTCCGAAGCAAACAGCAGGAATCGCGTGCCCTCTCGTTCTCGAACCGACCAGTACAGGGGGCAAATCCCAAATCGATCTCGGGCCAGGAAGATGGTATTCTTCCGGGTGTCGTACACGCAGAAGGCGAATTGGCCTTTCAAGTGATCGACGAGATCTTCGCCATACTCTTCCCACAAATGCGGAATCAGTTCCGTATCCGTTGAAGTCCGAAATCGGTGCCCCTTGGCTTCGAGCTTGGCACGAATCTCCGGGTAGTCGAAGAACTCCCCGTTGAAGACGCACCAGACCGTTTGGTTCTCGTTCGCAATCGGCTGCTTGCCGTCGGCCAACCCCACGATGGAGAGCCGACGATTCGCAAGGCCGACGCCCGGCATTTCCAGGTAGCCATCATCATCCGGTCCGCGATGGACAATGGCATCTGCCATCCGTCTCAAGACGGCTGGAGAAACGGATCGCCGGCCCTTCAGATCAACCGCGCCGGCAATCCCGCACATGCACATTCCTTCGTGGGGTCGTTCCTGAGGTGCCCGCACGTGTTCCTAGTATCTTAACGGCCCCTGCTAGCCTCAATTTCTACCAGGACTGAATATGAAGCCGAGCCAAAAGCTAGGACTACGTGTTGCTACCGGATTATCTTACCGAAATTGCGCAGAGTGTGGATGGGTAAGTAGCCGCACGAGTGAGAGTGGGAAAACCTCGGATCCAGGAAGATGATCGCGTCTATAGGGAGTCTCTCGATTTCTGAGGAACGTGGGTAACGAAAGACATGTTCGCCACTCTTCTTCACGCCGACTCCGGAGCGGCTGGTTTTGTGGGCGAAAAATTCTTTAAGGCGAGCGGCGGGAAGAAATTTACCCAGGCAGTGGCCAGGCGAGCGTCGAGGCGTAAGCCCGACGTGGTAGTGCCCGAACTTGGGAGTACGCGAAACCACGTCGGGCTTACGCCTCGACGCTCGCCTGGTCCATGACGCCCTAAATGGGTAAATTTGAATCTGCCGATCGTCTAAGCAGATTGAACCTCAGCAACCAGGTTTCCTAGAGAACTAACCGGCAAAGCTTCCTGACTGCCCTTTGTTCTCGCTCTACAAAGCACCTGGTTGCCGCTACAACAATCGTTTTCGCCCGAAAGAACCCGCCATTTGGAGCCCGCCGGATGACCAGCGAGATCAAGGCGACGCAAATCACTTGGCACGAGGGAGGCGTCACGCGGGACGAGCGTGCGAAGCTGCTGAAGCAAAAGGGTTGCACGCTTTGGTTCACTGGACTATCGGGCTCCGGAAAAAGCACGCTGGCGGTTGCTCTCGAGCAGGTGCTGGTTCAACTCGGACATGCCGCTTACGTACTCGATGGCGACAACGTCCGATTCGGCTTGAACGCTGGCCCAAAGACCCTGATGGAAACTCGCGGCTACGACCAATCATCCGCCACGCGATTCGGTCTTGGCTTCTCGGCCGAGGATCGAACGGAGAACATTCGCCGGATTGGCGAAGTAGCCAAGCTGTTCGCGGAAGCGGGTGTCATCACGCTTTCGAGTTTCGTCAGCCCCTATCGCAAAGACCGCGATGCGGTTCGGGCCATCCATGAGAAGGACAAGGCCGGTGCGATCCCGTTCTTCGAAGTCCACGTCAGCACGGACATCTCCGTTTGCGAGCAACGTGATCCGAAGGGACTTTACAAGCAGGCCCGAGCCGCGGCCGCCTCGGGCAAAGGAATGGGTTTTACGGGTGTTGACGATCCTTACGAAGCTCCCGTGAATCCGGAATTGACCATCGACACTGGAAAGAAAACCACGCAAGCAGCGGTAGCTGATCTTGTGGCGTTCTTGAAACAGCGTGGAATTCTCGCCTGAGCAAAGGTTGGATTGGGCCGGTTGTAGGGGTCGCCCGTTGCTTTTGCCATCCCGGCGGGCGTTGTACCTTTCCTAGCCGGAAAGGCTTCGCTAGGTTCCGGATAGTCCGGGGTCCACTGCATTTGTCCCGACCCGCACAGCCGGATGAAAATCAACTCGAAGTTGCCACTTTCCCTCAAGTTCCGACTAAAGGTTCGTTGACTCCCTTTTTCACTGAACGTAAACTTGCCCGGAACGATGAACGCTAGACAAGTCGGAAGTGATGAACTCGTGCCGAGTTGTCGTTCGAGCGGAAACGGCCCCGGCACCCCAAACCGTGACGCATCTCAGACGGTCTCCGAACCGATCGAGTCGTCCCCTAGTCAGGTGGTCTCAATGCCTCGCACCTTGTTCTCCACCTTGATGATGCCCACCGAAGGCGTATACGCCTCTCAGTTGAGGCACTTAAAGTCCCTGCCAGTGCAGACTTTTCTGCCAACTGGCTACGAATCCAAGTACGCGTATCCTCTGATCGTCTTCTTCCATCAGCACGGTGGAGGCGACGAGCAAGTCCTTCGGCTGGCCCCTCGCATCAGCCGCCGCAACGCGGTTTACATCAGTCTGCGTGGTCCAGTACCGCTGGATCGCCACGACGACGACGGCCTGCCCGCCTTCAGCTGGGGCGAGCCCGGTGAGCACGATGAACAGCTGGCTGAGTACCTCTTGAAGGCTGTTGAGCAGACTCGACGTGAATTTCACGTTCATTCCGAACGGGTTTATCTTGCGGGTGTTGCCGAGGGGGCCGGCATGGCCTACCGAATGGCCCTCCGCCACCCGCAGCAATTCGCAGGTGTTATCTCGATCAATGGCACGCTCCCACGACCTTCGGAAGGGCCATTGTTCAAAGACGACGAGGTGAAGGATCTCCGCGTGCTCATCGCTCACGGAGCTGCCAACGAAGTGGTTCCGCTTGAACTCGCCCGTCGCGACTTCCTGGCCCTCTATGGAGCTGGGGCCGACGTGCTTCTCAGCACCTACCCTTGCACGCACACCGTCCATCCGAACATGCTTCGCGACGTGAATCGCTGGGTCATCCGAAACGTCGATTACGATGCCTGCTGGGACGCCGAGGAAGACGACTTCGAGGAGTAACGCACTCCGGGTTTAGAACACGATGAGGCCGAGCCGAGAAATGGCTCGGCCTCATGGCATTTTGTAGCATGTTCGCGGTCGTAACTCGTTCGATCAGCCGGTATAATGCTTATATCCCACCGCAAACAGCACACCCTCTATGAAGCAAATCTCTCTTCTGTTCCTTTTGATGCTCCCCGTCGCCATGCCGGGAGCGGAACGCGTCGATTTCAATCGCGATGTGCGGCCGATTCTTTCCGATGCCTGCTTTCAGTGTCATGGGCCGGACAAGGCGAAACGCAAGGGGGATCTGCGACTCGATTCGGCCGATGGGAAGAAGGCGCTGGTGCCCGGGAAGCCTGCCGAGAGCGAACTCTTTAAACGCATTACCTCGACCGAGAAGGACGAGATGATGCCGCCCGCGAGTTCGGGTAGAAAGCTCACGCCCGGACAACGAGACATCATCAAGCAGTGGATCGAGCAAGGGGGCGATTGGCAGCCGCACTGGGCGTATGTTGTGCCGAAGCGGCCAAAACTCCCGAAGGTGAGCCGGCCGGACCTGGCGAAGCATCCAATCGACAGCTTTGTGATCGAACGGCTTCTGAGAGAGAACTTGCAGCCCTCACCGCAAGCCGCAAAGCACACGCTCATTCGCCGCCTCTCGCTCGACCTGACCGGCTTGCCGCCAACTCCCGAGGAACTCGAAGCCTTCCTGAAAGACCCATCGGCCGATGCTTATGAAAAGCTAATCGCCCGGCTGCTCCGTTCGCAGCGGTTCGGGGAACGCATGGCCTACGACTGGCTCGATGTCGCTCGCTACGCCGACTCGAACGGCTATCAACAAGATCGCACGCGGACGAGCTGGCCCTGGCGTGACTGGGTGGTGCGGGCGTTCAACGACAACAAGCCGTTCGACCAGTTCACTATCGAGCAGATTGCCGGCGACCTGTTGCCGGGCGCGACGATCGACCAGAAACTGGCAACCAGCTTTCACCGCAATCACATGCTCAACGGCGAAGGAGGGCGGGTCGCGGAAGAATCGCGGATCGACTATGTGGTCGATCGCGTGGATACCACGGCCGCGGTCTGGCTGGGCCTGACGCTCGGCTGTGCCCGTTGCCACGATCACAAGTTCGACCCGTTCAGCCAGAAGGAGTACTACCGTCTATTCGGCTACTTCAACAACATCGCCGAGTCGGGTGCGGTGGATAAGGGGGGTAATGCAAACCCGGTGATGCGTGTGCCGACGAAAGAGCAAGATCAGGCTCTGTTCGATTCGACTCGGAGCATCGTGGAGTTGGAACCTGTCGTGAGGGCAACAGCACCGAAAGCGACCCCCGCCGATGTGCAACGAGCAGTGTTGCTCGGACTATCGAGACGGCCGAGCGTGCTGATTGCCGAAGCGATTCTTCGTCCGTCGCCTGCATTCAAGGACGCATCGATCGCACTCGCCAAGGCACGAAAAACCCTCGACGACACGAACAAGGCAGTCGTCGAAGTGATGGTGATGCAGGATCAACCCAAACCACGCGACACGTTCCTGCTGATTCGCGGCACCTGGGATCAGCACGGCGAGAAGCTTTCCCCGGGAGTGCCCGAACTGCTGGGTAAGCTACCGAAAGACGCGCCGCCGAACCGGTTGGCCCTCGCACGCTGGTTGATGTCGCCGGAAAATCCGCTGACGGCCCGCGTGATCGTCAACCGCTACTGGCAGATGCTCTTCGGGATGGGGCTGGTGAAAACGACCGAGGATTTCGGCGTCCAGGGAGAGCAGCCGGTTCATGGCGAACTGCTCGACTGGCTGGCCGTGGAGTTTCGTGAGAGCGGCTGGGATTTGAAGAAGTTGCTTACCACGATCGTGACCTCGAACACTTACAGGCAGGCTTCCAAGGTTACGGCCGATGCAAGAGAGCGCGATCCGGAGAATCGGCTGCTGGCACGTGCGTCCAGATATCGGCTCTCCTCGCACTCGCTTCGCGATCAGGCCTTGTTTGTCAGCGGGCTACAGGTGGAGAAGCTTGGTGGGCCGCCGGTGAAGCCGTATCAGCCGCCGAACCTCTGGGAGGAGATGAGCTTTAACCAGATTCGCTTTCAACAGGACCACGGCGAATCGCTTTATCGCCGCAGTTTGTACACGTTCTGGCGGCGAACAGTCGGTCCGCCGAACTTGTTCGACACAGCAACCCGGCAAGTGTGCGTGGTGAAACCCTCGCGCACCAATACGCCGCTTCACGCATTGACCACGTTGAACGACATCACCTACGCGGAAGCGTACCGAGTCCTGGGCGAACGCATCATGAAGGAAGGCGGCGATACACCTGCCAAGCGAATCGCGTTTGCGTTTCGCCTGGCAATATCTCGCGACCCGAGCGCTGCGGAAAGCAAAGTGTTGCTCGACGCCTTCGAGCGAATCCGCAAGCAATACTCGGGTGATCGCCCGGCCGCCGAGAAGGTCGTCGCCCAAGGCGAGAAACCTCGCGACACAAAGCTGGATGTGGTCGAATTGGCCGCGTACACGGGCGTGGCCAGTGTTATCATGAACCTGGATGAAGCACTGACACGGGAGTAACCATGAAGAGCCCGTTTCCGGGAATGGACCCGTATTTGGAATCGCGCTGGGGCGATGTGCATTCGCGGCTGGCGTTTTTGACTTCAACGCAACTATCGCCGCAACTCCCTAAGGATTTGCGCGCCCGTATCGAAGAAGACTTCGTTGTGGAGGCAGAAGACGAGGAGGGTCCAGGCAGGATAATCCCCGATGCGGGCATTGTCGAGCTTCGTGACGTGCCCTTCGCATCAACTGAATTACTCGGGGTCACGCAGGCCGAACCGGTTGTGGTGATCTGGGACGAGGAGCCTAGGATTCAGCGGTCTGTCCGGATTGTTGACACCCGGCACGGAAATCGACTTGTTACTTCGATCGAATTCTTGAGGCCGACAAACAAGGCTAGCTCAGTGGGGCGGAAAGCCTATCGTCGAAAACAGCGAGCGGTCACCGACGCGGAAGCAAGCCTGGTGGAGATCGACATGATTCGTCATGGCGGGCACGTACTTGCAGTCCCACAATCGAAGATACCGGCCGAGTATCTGTCACCCTACGCAGTCTGTGTCACGAGAGGTTGGCAATTCGCGCGGGCGGAATATTACCCCATCTATCTCAAAGATCCGCTTCCCAGGTTTCGCGTCCCGCTTCGCGAATCGGACCCAGACATCGTTCTCGATCTGCAACTATTGCTGAGCGAGGCATACGCAACAGGAAATTATGATGACATTCAATACGGACGAGATGCCGAGCCACCGTTGAAAGGCGACGATGCGGTTTGGGCGGACGAATTGCTTAGGTCACAGGGAAAGCGCTAAGGGAACGCCGATCATGAAAAGCCCGTTTCCGGGAATGGATCCGTATTTGGAATCGCGCTGGGGCGATTTACATCTCAGCCTGATTGCCTTCACACGTAGCCAGCTACGCCCCCAACTTTCAAAGGACCTGCGCGCCCGAGCGGAAGAAAACATTGTCGTTGAAAACGAAGAGGACGACACAGTTAGCGCTCCCTGGAAGCCGGATGTCCGTGTAATTGAACGTCCTGACGGAACCACACCTAGCACTGCGATGGAAGGGGGCGTCGCGCTCGTCGAACCATTGGTCCTTGAATGGGAATATGATCCGGAGATTCAGCGGTCCATTCGCATTATCGACGTCTCGGATGGAAGTCGTGTGATAACAGTTATTGAGTTCTTCAGCCCGACCAACAAGACGGATTCGCGTGACAGAAAGCGATATCGACGAAAGCAACGAGATTTGATTGATGGAGGTGTAAACCTAGTTGAGATCGACTTGATTCGGCAAGGTGCCTACCTGATGGCCGTCCCAAGATCGATCATTCCTCGTGACTATCTTGGACAATATGGCGTGTGCGTCACACGGGGAGGAGAGCCTTCCAAAGCAGAACTCTATCGAATCGAGTTGCGCTCGCAACTTCCAGCTTTCCGGATACCCCTCAGAGAAACAGATCGAGACGTGCAACTCGATCTACAGGCGCTTCTTGAAAAGGCGTATGAGGAAGGTGGAAACAATGACATCGACTACACTAAAGAGGCAAATCCACCTTTAACAGGCGAGGATGCTAAATGGGCAGATGCACTGCTTAGAAAACAGGGAAAGCGATGAGGTTATCAAGATCATGAAGAGCCCGTTTCCGGGAATGGACCCGTTTTTGGAATCGCGCTGGGGCGATGTGCATACGCGCTTTGTCGTGTATGCATGCGACGCCTTGTCCCCGAAGCTGCCCGCGTCGCTAGTGGCTCACGTCGAGGAATACATGACCGTGGAAGACGCCGACGAACCCGGCCGTTTCTCGTCGGATGTGCGTGTTGAAGAGTTGCCGCAAGACGGCATCGCGACTTCACCTGAAGCGAATGGTGCCGTCGCACTCGCTGGACCGCTCGTTGTGCCAACAACACTCTCTCAAGCAACATTGCGATCAATCCGCATTCTCGATCCCAATTCTGGGAACCGAATCGTGACGGCAATTGAGGTTCTCAGTCGAACAAACAAAGTCGGCCGGCGAGGCAG
>Ga0105044_10014119_pt1 | contig 10815 bp, 10 predicted proteins | sample MAT01_FD_78092 | JGI IMG/M metagenome (GOLD analysis project Ga0105044, IMG submission 78092) | Freshwater microbial communities from Lake Fryxell liftoff mats and glacier meltwater in Antarctica - MAT-01 | ecosystem: Environmental > Aquatic > Freshwater > Ice > Liftoff microbial mat | place... | reverse complement strand
TCTTGCGATGGGCTCAGTTCGTCGTAGGCCGGGGCCTTGCGGTGGATGGGCGCGGTCAGCGTCTGGTCCACCGGGCCCCGTTCATCGATCGGGTTGCCCAGCACGTCCATGATGCGGCCCAGCGTGGCCGTGCCCACCGGCACCGTGATGTTGGCGCCGGTGTTGCTGACCATCAGGCCGCGGCGCAGGCCGTCGGATGAACCCATCGCGATGGTGCGCACGATACCGTCGCCCAGCTGCTGCTGCACTTCAAGCGTCAGCGCAGTGCCTTCGAGCTTGAGCGCGTCATAGATGCGGGGCATCGCGTTGCGCGGGAACTCAACGTCCACCACGGCGCCGATGCACTGGACGATCTTGCCTTGGGCTTGTGTGTTCGACATGTTCGAAATCCTCTGGTCAATATTCAAAAGCTTTGCTTCGAGGGAGCCTCGGTGTCAGACCAAGGCCTTGCGCGAAACCGGCTTCGCCGGGCCGCTGCAAGAGCCCCCTCGGGGGGCAGCGAACGACAGTGAGCGTGGGGGTCATCCACTGATCGCGGCGGCGCCGCTGACGATCTCGGACAGTTCCTTCGTGATCGAGGCCTGCCGGTTCTTGTTGTAGATGAGCTTGAGTTCACCGATCAGCGTGCCGGCGTTGTCGGTGGCCGACTTCATGGCCACCATGCGTGCGCTTTGCTCGCTGGCCATGTTCTCGGCCACGCCCTGGTACACCAGCGCTTCGATGTAGCGCGTGAGCAGGTCGTCGATGACGGTGGCTGCGTCGGGCTCGTAGATGTAGTCCCAGCCGTACTGGCTTTTTTCGGCGGCCGTCTGTTCCAGGCGCGTGGCCGACAGCGGCAACAGCGGCTCGATCAGCGGCTCCTGCTTCATCGTGTTGATGAACCGGGTGTAGCAGAGGTAGACCGCATCGAGCTGGCCTGCGGTGAAGGCATCGAGCATCACCTTCACGGGGCCGATCAGCTTGTCCAGCTGCGGCGCGTCGCCCAGCTGCACGGCGTGGCTGATGACGGTGGCGCCGATGCGGTTCAGGAAGCCGAAGCCCTTGTTGCCGATGGCCACCGTGTGGATGGTGGCACCGGTGGATTGCACTTCCTTCATCTTGCTGGTCAGCGCACGCAAGACGTTGGTGTTGAGGCCGCCGCACAGACCCTTGTCGGTGGTGACGACGATGAAACCCACCGCCTTGGGCGTGCCGCCGAGCTTGACCACGTCGCGCATGTACGGGCTCTTGTACTCGGGGTTGGCTTGCGAGAGGTGCGCCGTGATGTTGCGGATCTTGTCGGCGTAGGGCCGCGCTGCGCGCATGCGCTCCTGCGCCTTGCGCATCTTCGAAGCGGCGACCATTTCCATGGCCTTGGTGATCTTCTTGGTGTTTTCCACCGACTTGATCTTGCCGCGAATTTCTTTACCGACTGCCATTTCTAGCCCCCAAGCTCACTGCGCTCGCCAGCCCCCGAGAGGGCCGTGTCCCGGACCGGGAGACCCGGATCGGGAACGCAATCCTGCGCGTTCACATCCATCAGGCGAAAGACTTCTTGAACGCGGCGATTGCGCCGGCGAGCTCTTCTTCAGCGCCCTTGTCCATGGCCTTGTCGTTTTCCAGCTTGGCCAGCAGCGCCGCGTGGCTGCTCTTCAGGTGCTGGTGCAGGCCATGTTCAAACGGCAAGACCCTCTTGACTTCGATGTCGTCCAGGAAGCCCTTGTTCACCGCAAACAGCGTCGCGGCCATCAGGCTGATGGGCAGCGGGCTGTACTGGGCCTGTTTCAGCAGTTCGGTCACGCGGGCGCCGCGGTCCAGCTGCTTGCGTGTGGCCGCGTCCAGGTCAGAAGCAAACTGCGCAAAGGCAGCGAGTTCACGGTACTGCGCCAGGTCGGTGCGGATGCCGCCCGACAGGTTCTTGATCAGCTTGGTCTGCGCCGACGAGCCCACGCGCGACACGGAAATGCCGGCGTTGATGGCGGGCCGGATGCCGGCGTTGAAGAGGCTGGTTTCCAGGAAGATCTGGCCGTCGGTGATGGAGATGACATTGGTCGGCACGAAGGCCGACACGTCACCGGCCTGCGTTTCGATGATCGGCAGCGCCGTCAGCGACCCGGTCCGGCCCTTGACTTCGCCCTTGGTGAAGGCTTCGACGTAGTCGACGTTCACGCGTGCGGCACGCTCCAGCAGGCGGCTGTGCAGATAGAACACGTCGCCGGGGTAGGCTTCACGGCCCGGCGGGCGGCGCAGCAGCAGCGACACCTGGCGGTAGGCCACGGCCTGCTTGGACAGGTCGTCATAGATGATCAGCGCGTCTTGGCCGCGGTCGCGGAAGTACTCGCCCATGGTGCAGCCGGAGTAGGCCGACACGTACTGCATGGCGGCCGATTCAGAAGCCGAGGCGGCCACGACGATGGTGTAGTCCATCGCGCCGGCCTGCTCCAGCGAGCGCACCACGTTCTTGATCGACGACGCCTTCTGGCCGATGGCGACGTAGACGCAGGTCATGTTCTGACCCTTCTGGTTGATGATCGTGTCGATCGCCACCGCGGTCTTGCCGGTCTGGCGGTCGCCGATGATCAGCTCGCGCTGGCCACGGCCCACGGGCACCATGGAGTCGATGGACTTCAGGCCGGTCTGCACCGGCTGGTCCACGCTCTTGCGCGCGATCACGCCAGGGGCAACCTTTTCGATCACGTCCGTCATCTTGGCGTTGACGGGGCCCTTGCCGTCGATGGGCTGGCCCAGTGCGTTGACGACACGGCCAATCAGTTCCGGGCCCACGGGCACTTCCAGGATGCGGCCCGTGCACTTCTCGGTGTCGCCCTCGGCAATGTGCTCGTACTCGCCCAGGATCACGGCGCCCACCGAGTCGCGCTCGAGGTTCAGCGCCAGGCCGAAAGTGGGCTGGCCGCTCGGGGTGGCGGGGAACTCGAGCATTTCGCCGGCCATCGCGTCGGACAGGCCGTGCACACGCACGATGCCGTCGGTGACGGACACGACCGTGCCCTGGTTCTTGATGTCAGCCGACGCGGCAAGACCCTCGATGCGGCTCTTGATCAGCTCGGAAATTTCTGCGGGATTCAGGTTCATGATGATTTCCTTGGTGTCACGCGGCGACTCAGGCGGTCAGCGCAACTTTCATCTGTTCAAGACGGGCCTTGACGGAGGTGTCGAGCACTTCGTCACCAACCACCACGCGCACACCCCCGATGAGTTCGGGCGTGACTTCGACCGTGGCATTGAGCTTGCGGGCAAAACGCCTTTCCAGCGCAGCCACGGTGTCGGCCAGCGCAGCGCCTTCGATCGGAAAGGCGCTCTGGATCAAGGCGTCGGACACGCCGGAACTGGCATTCACCAGCGCCTGGAACTGCGACGCAATTTCGGGCATGGCCACCAGGCGGCCGTTGTCCAGCACGGCGCGCAACAGGTTGGCCACCTTGGCGTCCAGCGACAAGCCCTTTTGCAAGGCCACACCGGCCACCAGGTCGAAGACCTGCGCTGCCGACACCTTGGGGTTGTCGGCAAACTGGCGCAAGCCTTCGTCGCCAGCCAACGTGGCCAGCGAAGCCATCTGCTCCTTCAGCGCGGCACCGCTGTTACCCGAGGCCTTGTACAAGGCCTCGGCATAGGGGCGCGCAATGGTCGCCAGTTCAGCCATGAAGTGACTCCCGGGCCGCCCCAGAGGAGGCACGCACCCCCGCGGGGGGCAGCGAACGCAAGTGAGCGTGGGGGCTCATTTTCAGAGCTCCGCTTTCAGGCGGCTGAGCAACTCGGCGTGCACGCCGGCGTTGACTTCCTTGCGCAGGATCTGCTCGGCGCCCTTGACGGCCAAACCGGCCACCTGCTCGCGCAGGGCTTCGCGCGCTTTCACCGACTCTTGTTCGGCTTCAGCGCGGGCCGACGCGATGATCTTGGCGGCCTCTTCGCTGGCACGCGACTTGGCTTCTTCAACCATCTGCTGCGCCAGGCGCTCGGCATCGGCCAGGCGCTTGGCGGCGTCGTCACGGGCGGCGGAAAGCTGGGCTTCCACCTTCTTGTTGGCGACGGCCAGCTCGCTCTTGGCCTTGTCGGCGGCGCTCAGGCCGTCGGCGATCTTCTTGGCGCGCTCGTCCAGCGCCGCGGTGATCGGCGGCCAGACGAACTTCATCGTGAACCAGACCAGGATCGCAAAAACGATCATCTGGACGATCAGGGTGGCGTTGATGTTCAATTGGTGCCTCGCTTGATTCAGGTGCCTTACCGAGCGAAAGCCACGGAACCGGCTTTGCCGGGCCGTTGGCTTTGCCCCTCGCGGGGAGCGGCGCAGCCGCTTCGGGGTGGGACCGATTTACTTCGGCAGGCGCGCGATCTGGTCCAGGAACGGGTTGGCCGTGGCAAACCACAGGGCGATACCGGTGCCGATGATGAAGGCCGCGTCGATCAGGCCGGCCAGCAGGAACATCTTGGTCTGCAGTTCGCCCATCAGTTCGGGCTGGCGGGCAGCCGCTTCGAGGTACTTGCTGCCCATGATGCCGATACCGATACAAGCACCGACGGCGCCCAGGCCGATGATCAGGCCAGCGGCCAGGGCAACAAAGCTGATGACTTCCATTTTTTTGCTCCAGAAAGGATGGTGAGGGAAAGGGGGAAAGAGGGAAAGAGGGAAAGAACGAAAAGCGAACCGATGCGCGATCAGTGCGAATCGTGGGCTTGCCCCACGTAGACCAGCGTCAACATCATGAAGACGAAGGCCTGCAGCGTGATGATCAGGATGTGGAAGATGGCCCAGGCAGTGCCGGCGACGATGTGCAGCGCGGCCAGCGCAAAGCCCGTGGCCGACAGCGTGAAGGCGCCGCCGAGCAAGGCGATGAGCATGAAGATGAGTTCGCCAGCGTACATGTTGCCGAACAGCCGCATGCCATGAGAAACCGTCTTGGCCACGAACTCGATCAGCTGCATCGCAAAGTTGATCGGGTAGAGGTAGAACTTGTCGCCGAAGGGGGCCGAGAACAGCTCGTGCACCCAGCCGCCGACGCCCTTGATCTTGATGTTGTAGAAGATGCAGAGCAGCAGCACGCTCAGGCTCAGGCCCATCGTCACCGACAGGTCGGCCGTGGGCACCACACGCTGGTAGTCGGGCGCGCCCATGGCCGGGCCGGCCACATGCCAGATGCTGGGCAGCAGGTCCACGGGCAAGAGGTCCATCGCGTTCATCAGAAAGATCCAGACGAACACGGTCAGCGCCAGCGGGGCCACCAGCTTGCGGCTCTGCGCGCTGTGCACGATGCCCTTGGCCTGGTTGTCCACCAACTCGACCAGCATTTCCACCGCCGCCTGGAAGCGGCCGGGCACGCCTGAAGTGGCATTCTTGGCAGCACGCCACAGCAAGAAACAGCCCACGACACCCAGCAACGTGGCCCAGAAGATGGAGTCAAGGTTGAAGACGGAAAAGTCAACGACCGCAGCCTGCTTCTGGTTTTGCAGGTGTTGCAGGTGGTGGACGATGTATTCGCCTGCGGTGGGCGCTTTGCCTTCGGCTGCCATGTGTATCGATCGTCCCGTGTTCTCAGCGACTCGGTGCCCGGCCCCGCCAGAGCAGGGCCACCCAATAAACCTTCATGCACAGCACCAGGCTCACCAGCAACGCCGGCCAGACCAAGTTCTGCACGAGTTTCGGCGCCAGCGCGAGCATGGCAATCGAAACCACAATCTTGACCGCTTCCCACAACATGAAGCTGACGGCACTGCTGCCGGGCGACATGCTGGAAAGCTTGCTGGTCATGCCTCGCGCCATCAAGGCACCCGGCAACACCACCGTGGCGGCGCCGTACAGCACCGACCACGCCACCTCCTGCCTGCCCGTGACCAGCGCTGCAAGCAGCGCCGCCACGATCCCTACTGCCAACTGCACGCTCAGCACGCGCCACGGTGACAATGGCGGTTGTTTTGCGCGCAGTGCTGACGCTTCCTCTGCCGTCAGCGGCTTGAATGCCAGGCTGCCATCCTCATCTTCTTTCGTGCCCCAACGCTCGTTCGGGTGTTGCCGTTCGATCGCCATTTTGGGGGCCCGACACGCGGGTGTGGTCAGCAAAGCCAGTCGATTATACGAAGAAACCCGCAGCCGTCGGTGACCTGACTTTGTGCGGGCCGCACGGTCACGTGCCTGTCCACTTTCACACGCTGCGGCCCACAATGCAGGGTTGGTAGGAACTGCGGCACGATGTGCCGCCCCAACAACGTTCATGCACGCCTTCAGCCCCTTCACTGCCGTGCTCTGTGCGGCGCTCTGTGCGGCGCCCTGGCTTGCCCAGGCCGCACCGGCCGCCGTGGTCTCCACGCCCCAGGTGCGCGCCGAACTGGTGGCCCACGCGCCCGAAGGCGTGACGGCCGGCAAACCCTTGTGGCTGGGCCTGAAGATCGAACACGCGCCGCACTGGCACACCTACTGGAAGAACCCCGGCGACTCGGGCCTGCCCACCACCTTGCAGTGGACGCTGCCAGCGGGCTTTGCGGCGGCCGACATCGAATGGCCCACACCCGGCCGCCTGCCCCTCGGCCCGCTGATGAACTTCGGCTATGAAGGCACCCTGCTGCTGCCGGTGGTCATCACGGTGCCGGCCGGTTTTGCAGGCGCCATGCTGGACGTGAAGCTGCGCGCCGACTGGCTGGTGTGCAAGGACGTGTGCATTCCCGAAGGCGGCGACTTCGACTTGCAAGTGCCGGCGCAGGCCGCCACCGCCGGCCACAGCGCGCTGTTTGCGTCAGCCCGGGCTGCCATGCCGCAGCCCGCGCCGGACGCCCGGGCCACTGCCACGGTGGAGGGCCAGCACCTGGTGGTGCGCGTGGCGGGCCTGCCAGCAGCGTGGCAAGGCAAGACGCTGGGCTTTCTGCCCGAAACGCCGGGCGTGATCCAGAACGCTGCCGTGCCGCAAACCCAGTGGATCGACGGCAGCTGGACCGCCCGCGTGCCGCTGGATCCTCAACGCAGCGAGTCCCCCACCGCCATGCCCGCGGTGCTGACCAGCGAAGGGCAAACCGCCGGCCTGCAAGTGCAGGTGGCCGTCACCACCGCATGGCCTGCAGCCGCCGCAGCCCCGGCCGCTCTGCCGTCGCTGGGCGATGCGCAGGTCTTGACGCCGCCGCCGGTCAGCCTGGGCCTGGCCTTGGCACTGGTGTTTGCGCTGGCCGGCGGCTTGCTGCTCAACCTGATGCCTTGTGTCTTTCCGGTGCTGTCGCTGAAGGTGCTGAGCTTTGCCTCCAAGGCTGACCAGCGGCGCGACTTGCTGGCCGGCGGCCTGGCCTACACCGCTGGCGTGGTGCTGTCCTTCGTGGCCTTGGCGGCGCTGCTGCTGGCGCTGCGCGCGGGTGGCGAACAACTGGGCTGGGGCTTCCAGTTGCAGTCGCCTGCCGTGGTCGCCACCTTGGCCGCGCTGTTCACGCTGATCGGGCTGAACTTGGCAGGCGTGTTCGAGTTCGGCTCGGTGCTGCCCAGTTCCTGGGCCGCAGCGCGGGCCAGGCACCCGATGGTCGATTCATTCCTCACTGGCGTGCTGGCCGTGGCCGTGGCTTCACCGTGCACGGCACCTTTCATGGGCGCTTCGCTGGGCGCCGCGGTGGCCTTGCCCACGGCGCAGGCCCTGGCGGTCTTTGCCGCGCTGGGTCTGGGCATGGCGCTGCCCTACCTGGCGGCCAGCGCCTGGCCCGCTCTGGCGCGGCTGCTGCCGCGGCCGGGTGTGTGGATGGCGCACTTCAAGACGCTGATGGCCTTTCCCATGTTTGCCACCGTGGTGTGGCTGGTGTGGGTGCTGGGCGTGCAGGTGGGTGTGGACGGTGTGGCGGCCTTGCTGGGCCTGCTGGTGGCGCTGGCTTTTGCGGCCTGGGCCCTGGGTTCGCCGACGCTGGGGCCACGCGCCCGGGGTGGCTTCAGCGCGGTGGCCGTGCTGCTGATGGTGGCCGCGCTGGTCTGGGCGGTGCCCACGCTGCGCCACGATGCGGTGGCGCAGGGCGTGGGCGGCAGCAGCAACGTTTCAGAAGACGCCTGGCAGCCCTGGAGTGCAGAGCGCGTCGCCCAGGCACAAGCTGCCGGTCAGACCGTGTTTGTCGACTTCACTGCCGCCTGGTGCGTGAGCTGTCAGTTCAACAAACGCACCACGCTGGCCACGGCCGAAGTCAAAGCCGCCTTCGAAAGCCAGCGTGTGCTGCTGCTGCGCGCCGACTGGACACGCCGTGACGCGGCCATCAGCGCCGAGTTGTCGCGCCTGGGCCGCAGCGGTGTGCCGGTTTATGCCGTCTACGCCCCAGGGGCAGCAGGGCCACAGCTTCTGAGCGAAATTCTGAGTGTGTCCGAAGTGCTGGAGGCCCTGCGCGGCCCTGGCGCCCCCAACTGAACCAGGAGTAGCCCGATGAACAAGTTGCTCGTTACCACCACTGTGGCCGCGGCCTTGACCCTTGCCACGGGCGCGGCCCTGGCTGCGGCCACCGTGGGCCAGCCCGCACCCGCTTTCACGGCCTCCGACACCAGCGGCAAGACCGTGTCGCTGGCCGACTTCAAGGGCAAACACGTGGTGCTGGAATGGGTCAACCCGGGCTGCCCCTACGTCGTCAAACACTACGGCAGCGCCAACATGCAAGGCACGCAGAAAGAGGCCACGGCCAAGGGCGTGGTCTGGCTGACCGTGAACTCCACCGCCACCGAACACGGCGACTACAAGGCACCGGCTGCGCTGGCGCAATGGATGCAGTCGCAAAAGGCCGCCCCGACGGCCACGCTGATGGACGCCGACGGCAAGGTGGGCCGCGCTTACGGCGCCCGCACCACGCCACACATGTACATCGTCAATCCCAGCGGTGTGCTGGTCTACGCGGGTGGCATCGACAACAAGCCGTCGTCCAACCCCGCCGATGTGGCCACCGCCACCAACCACGTCAAAGTGGCGCTGAACGAAGCGCTGGCCGGCAAGCCGGTCACACAGGCGTCCACGCGGCCTTACGGCTGCAGCGTCAAGTACGCCACCGGTGCGTGACACGCTGATCGAGCGGGCGCGTGAAGCGCAGGGCGCCTGGGCCCCGGCGGCCCGGCGGGCAAGCGCCGTGATCAGGGCAGGCGCAGGTACTGCGCCGCCAGGTTCTTGAAGTCTTCGCTGGGCACCGTGTGGCCCAGTTCGTCACTCAGGATCGTGGCCACGGCGTCGGCCTGGCGTGCGGCTTCGGCCGCGTCCAGGAAAAGCAGGCGGCTGCGACGGGCCAGCACGTCTTCGACACCGCGCGCCATCTCGTAGCGCGCCGCAAAGCGCACCATCGCTTCGCTCAGGCCGCCATTGGCTTCGCGCCACAGCCATTTCTGCGCGCCGGGCAGCGTGCGCAGCAGCGTGGCCTCGCTGCCGTACAGGTGTTCGCCGGGTGGTTCACCCAGCGGCCTGCCGGGTGCGGCGCCGATCAGCGGCAGGCGCGCCGTCACACCACCCGCCTTGTGCGGCAGCAGCCCACGCGCCATGCAGTGCGCCAGCACGTCCTCGGCCATCGAGCGGTAGGTCGTCCACTTGCCGCCGGTCACCGTGACCAGACCCGATCGGCCGACCACCACCGTGTGTTCGCGTGAGATGGTCTTGGTGCTGACCGCGTCGCTGCCCTCGCCGCGTTGGCTTTGCGGCCGCACCAACGGGCGCAATCCCACCCACACCGACTTCACATCGCTGCGCTGCGGCGCACGCAACAGGTAACGCGCCGACTCACGCAGGATGAAGCTCACCTCTTCGGCCAGCGGCTGCGGCTCCAGCGGCAAGTCGTTGCGTGGGCTGTCGGTGGTGCCCAGGATGGTCTTGCCGAGCCAAGGCACGGCAAACAGCACACGCCCGTCTTCGGTCTTGGGCACCAGCAACGCGTGCTGACCCGGCATGAAGTGGCGTTCGACCACCAGGTGCACACCCTGGCTGGGGGCCACCATCCGCGGGCGCGGCGGGGCACCATCCTCGGCATCCATGTCGCGGATGCTGTCCACCCAAACACCAGTGGCATTGACCACGCAGCGGGCGCGCAAGGTGGCTTTGACGCCGCCTTCGGTGTCGCGCACCTGCAGGCCGCGCACCTGCCCTTTTTCGCGCACCAGCGCGATGGCTTCGCAGTGGTTCACCAGCAGCGCGCCGCGGGCCGCCGCCGTTCGCGCCAGCAGCAACGCCAGGCGGGCGTCGTCGAACTGGCCGTCCCAGTAGCGCACGCCGCCGTGCAGGCCACGCGGCTGCACCCCCGGCAGCAGTTCGCGCGTTCGTGTGCTGTTCAGCCATTCGGTGCCGCCCAGGCCCTGGCGGCCAGCCATCACATCGTAGGCTTTCAGGCCCGCGCCGTAGAAGCTGCGTTCCCACCAGTGGTAGGTGGGCATGACAAAGGGCAGGCGCTGTGCCACGTGGGGCGCATTGGCCAGCATGGCGCCACGTTCGTGCAGCGCCTCGCGCACGAGGCCGAAGTCGCCCTGCGCCAGGTAACGCACACCGCCATGGGCCAGCTTGGTGGCACGCGACGAGGTGCCCTTGGCAAAGTCCTGCGCCTCCACCAGCACGACGGAAAAGCCCCGCACCGCCGCGTCCAGCGCCACGCCCAACCCGACGGCACCGCCGCCGATGACGGCCAGGTCCCATTCCTGCGGCTGCTGCAGGCGGGTCAGCAGCACTTCGCGGCGCAGCAGGTGGGTCACGACCGCCTCATCGCCTAGGAGCGTGGGCGGCAGAAGGCGTCGACGCGAAACGTGCGAAAACCGAGGATCGCTGGGGAGTACCGACAAGCCCAGGGCTTGCCCCCTGGGCGCAGGAGGTGATACCCGGCGAGACCGGTTTCTCGCGCGTTGCAGCCGACGTCCTTCTG
>Ga0105044_10014118_pt1 | contig 10815 bp, 11 predicted proteins | sample MAT01_FD_78092 | JGI IMG/M metagenome (GOLD analysis project Ga0105044, IMG submission 78092) | Freshwater microbial communities from Lake Fryxell liftoff mats and glacier meltwater in Antarctica - MAT-01 | ecosystem: Environmental > Aquatic > Freshwater > Ice > Liftoff microbial mat | place... | reverse complement strand
GGTGCCAGCGGTCGTGATCTCGCTGGCGGTGTGCATCACCATTGCGGTGTGGGCAGCGGTCCGGCAGTTCCACCGCGAAAGTGTGCTGTTCACCGAAGCCGAGGGCGGCGGCGGCAAGTGGTCGTTGTTCGGCGGCGGCGGCGGGAAGAAGTGACGGGATGTGAGGGGCGAGGGTGTCCGTTTAGCGGCGGCCCCAACGGGGACGGCCTGGGAACCCGTTTAGCGCTCGCCTCAATCAGTCGTTATAACCCGACCTCAATTCGCAAAACTCTTGCTTGTGGGCATTTGACGACGCTCCCGGCGCAGGTATAATCCGCGCATGGTGGCTGGTTTTCCTCTCAACGGCCACCACCAACTCGCGGGGGATTCGCAACGTGCCCCACCCCAGCAAGCGACCCAATCCGTCGTCCGAGAACGCATTCCCACCCGGGTCCGTCCTGGACTTCCTGGCCACCCGGAACCAACTCGACTTCGAGATCGAGTTCTTTGGGAAACTCCTCGCCGCGTCACCGGAATTCACGGATGTGCTGCAGGTGCAAGCCAGTAACCTGACCACCAAAGGCCGCCTCCTGGATGGCCTCGCCGTGGATAAACAACTCGTCGCGGTTCGCCCCGCCGACCCCACCGCACACTACAACCTGGCGTGCCGTTATGCACTGCTGAAGGAAGCGGACCACGCCATCGGCTCGCTTCGCAAAGCGGTCGAACTCGGCTACCGCGACTTCCGCTTCATGCTCGAAGACCACGACCTCGACTCCATCCGCAAAGACCCCCGCTTCCGTGCCATCGTGCGGCAATACCACCCAAAAAGGTGAGTGGGTGGTAGTGGGGAGTGGGGAGTGGGGAGTGGAGAGTGGAGAGTGGAGAGTGGAGAGTGGGAAGTGGGGAGTGGGGAGTAACAGAGTTGAGGAGAGCCGGAATGCTCGAAAAGTCGTTGAAAGCGTGCCTTCTCTCCCGCACTCTCTTACTCTCTACTCTAACACCCTCCCACTCTCCACTCTCACACGCCGATGCTCCTCTTTGCCGACCCCAATTCTGACCAAGCACGGGCCGCGTTCGCTCAGAAGCCGCGCGGGCTGATCGATAAGGTCATGTCTGTGGATGAAGCGGTTACGCGGTTCGTCCACGATGGCGAATACCTGGCTACCGGCGGGTTCGGCACCAACCGCATCCCGACGGCCGTGTGCCATGAGATTCTACGCCAGCGGCGGCAGAACCTTGGCTTCAGCGGTCACACCACAACCCACGACTTCGAGATACTTTGCGCGGGGAACCTCACCGGCCGGGGCCAAACGCTCGCCAGGGTGGATGCCGCGTACATAGTGGGCCTGGAAGCTCGCGGGCTTTCGACGCACGCCCGGCGGGTAATGGAATCGGGGACCGTGCAGTGTGTGGAGTGGTCGAACTACACGCTCGCGCTGCGCTACACGGCGGCGGCGATGGGCGTCCCCTTCCTACCGGCACGCAGCCTGCTGGGCACTGACACACTCGCTCACAGCGCTGCGAAGACGATGGAGTGCCCGTTCACCGGCGAGAAGTTGGTCGCCGTGCCGGCGCTTTACCCCGACGTAGCCGCGATCCACGTTCACGAAGCCGACCGCTACGGCAACGCCCACTTCTCGGGAACATCGGTAGCAGACATCGACCTGGCCCGCGCCGCGAAACGGCTCATCATCACTTGCGAACGGCTCGTTCCTCATGAAGAAATGCGCCGCGACCCGCACCGCACGCAAATCCCGTTCTTTTGTGTGGATGCCGTGTGCGAAGTGCCGTTCGGAAGTTACCCAGGGAACATGCCGGGCGAATACTTCTCGGATGAAGACCACCTGAAACTCTGGCTCGACGTGGAACGCGACCCCGCAGCGTTCGCGCAATTCCTCGAAGACCACATCTTCGGCGTCAAGCATTTCGCCGAATACCTCGACCGCTGCGGCGGTCTCCCGCGCCTGCAACACCTCCGCCACCGCGAATTGCTGCTGCATTTGGGAAAGTGAAGATAGCCCCGCCGGAATCACGCGCCCGGTTCGCCGCCTGTCAGACCGGCAACGCGCTGGACTACGGGCATCAGGTCGTTCAACTCCTCGATCCGCAGCATTCGGATATCCCGAACGGCGGCGGCGAACCACGCCAGTTGCGTCGTCAGGTCAATCACCGCGATCATGACTGTGGCCGCCGTCACGGTTGGGCCGCCGAAGTAGACGCTTCCTTGTTGCCATGTGAATTGGTGCCGCTCCAGGATGCGGCGGATCGCCAAGTAAGCGTTATTGTAGGGGTCGCCAAAGTGGAGGCGGAGTTGTTCGATGTCCATGTCGAAGGCAATCGCGTACACGGTTCCCTCCCGTTTGAACGAGGCTGGGAGGCTTTGGCGGATCGGACTCGAACGGGCGTCCCGGATTCTGGCTACTGTCATGGAGTGGCTCCGTGTTCTCAAGCTGTTCCCATGTTCTCGAATCGCGTACCGGGACGCAAGCCAAGAACGCCCGTTCGGGACCTGCAAACGGCTTCGGTTGTTGATATAGTCATCCACATCCCAAGCACCGACGCAGCCGGTTGCCAGCCGGCCGTCCTATTTCAGAAGAGAGTTGCATCATGGCGGATTGGAAAAAGTTGGCTCGCGAGTTGATCCTGGCCGACGGCTACATTGAGGAGAAGGAAACCGAGATCATCAAGAAGGAACTCATGGCCGACGGCGTGATTAACACGTCCGAAGCCGAGTTCCTGCTGGACCTGCGAAAGAGCGCACCGAAGGCGGTCGCCAAGTTCCATTCGTTCGTCTTCGAGGTCGTCAAGAAGGCGATTCTCGCGGATGGCGACATCAGCGCGAGCGAAGCCGCTTGGCTCCAGAAGTTCATCCTCGCCGACGGCGTCGTGGACGACCAAGAGAAAGCGTTACTCAAGGATTTGAAGGCTTCCGCGAAGAAGACCTGCCCCGAGTTCGAGGCGCTCGTGACGAAGTACGCGAGCTAACTTACCCCAAAGCGCCCCGCGCTGAACAACTCGATAGCGTGCCGCGTGGTGGCGGTTTCGGTGAGGTCGGCCAGCACTTCACCGACGACCGACGCGAACTTGAAGCCGTGCCCGGAGAAGCCACCCGCAACAATCACTTGCGGGTGGGCCGGGTGAATGTCGATCACGAAGTGCCGGTCGGGCGTCACCGTGTACATGCAGACTTGGCACTTCGTGTTCGCGCCCAAACCGGGAATGTATTCGTCGAGCAACGGGCGAAGCGAAGCCACGTCGGAATCGATCACGTCCCAGTTTACGCCGTCGGGGTTGGGCAACTCGGGTGCGCCGTAATGCCTCGCAACTTTCACACCGAACGGATCGATGGCGGGCACGCCGTAGAACTCAGCGCCGGGTACATCCGCGATGAAGATCGGGAACATGTCGCGGCGGAACGCAGCGGCTCGATCTGGGTGGAACCACAGGAGCGTTTGCCGCATCACCGCGAGCGGGACGCCGATATCCGCAAGCAACCGCGTGGCCCACGCACCTGCGGTGATGACGAGCTTCGCAGCGTGATAGGTGTTGCGGTCAGTGGTCACGCGAACACAACCTGACACGGTTTCCCACCGACGCACCGGTTCTTCAGCTTGAACTACCGCACCATACGCCACGGCAAGGCCAATGTTCGCCCGTACACAATCTTCGACATAGAGAAAACCCGCGGCTTGCTCCAGGATGCCCGAGTAATCGGCGGGGAAGCGGAACGCGGGGTAACGGCGATTGATGTCGTCGCCGGTCAGTTCTTCGGCCGCGAGTCCATGCTCCTCTACGGAAGCACGCACGCCGGCAACATGGGCGCTACCAGGCTTCCCGACGTTCAGGCACGGGCACGCGGTGAGGAGATGCTGCCCGGTGAGTTGTTCCAGTTCATGCCAGCGCTCGAATGCCCGACGCAAGAGCGGGACGTAATTGGGATGCTCCGCGTAAGCCGTGCGGATGATGCGAGTGTGCCCGTGCGAACTGCCCCGAGCATGCACAAGCGGGAACTGCTCCAGGCCGAGAATGCGGTGGCCACGCCGGGACAGTTCGGCGCACGCCGCCGACCCCATGCCACCCACACCGAGAACGATTACGTCGAAATTGGTGGACATGAGTTGATTGCGAGCAAATAGACCCCCGGCAAGGTCGTTTCGGCTTTTTCCGTCGCAAGGGTGGCGATCATTTCCCTTAATTGTGCGTTCCTCGCATACGCGAGTCAATCGTCCCCGAAAGGATTTGCGACAGACGATTCGTTTTGTTCAACCCGCTTCGGCTTCGGTGTCGGTGTCGCCGAAGAGCGTGGGGCCGGTGATTTGCGGCTTCAGTTTGTGCTTGCGGCGCGGGGCTTCCGGCGGCGCGACGATGTTCTTCCCCGGCGTACTCGCCTCACGCTGCGGCGTCGGCAATTCGTGGCGGCTCTCCAGCGTTTCCAACACGGCCGTGGCTCGCTTCAACACGACGTCGGGCAAGCCGGCCAACCGGGCGACATGGATGCCGTAACTCTTGTCCGCGTTGCCCGGCGCGATCTTGTGGAGGAACACCACCTGCCCATCGTGTTCCTGTACCTGCACGTTGTAGTTTCGGAGTCGGGGAAGCGACTCGGAGAGCTGCGCGAGTTCGTGGTAGTGCGTGGCGAACAGCGAGCGGCACGCGACGGCATCGTGCAGGAACTCCGTGATCGCCCACGCCAACGACACGCCGTCGTAGGTGCTGGTCCCCCGGCCGATCTCGTCGAGAATCACCAGGCTGCGCGGCGTCGCGTTGTTCAGGATGTTTGCCGCTTCCGTCATCTCCACCATGAACGTGCTCTGCCCGCGACCGAGTTCGTCGCTCGCCCCGACGCGGGTGAAGATGCGGTCCGTGATGCCGATACTTGCGCTGCGTGCCGGCACGAAACTTCCCACATGCGCCATCAGCGTGATGAGCGCGACTTGCCGAATGAACGTGCTTTTCCCCGCCATGTTCGGCCCGGTGATGAGCCAGAAGGAGCCGTCGTCCGGGCCGAATGCGGTGTCGTTCGGAACGAACGTGCCCGGCGGTAAAATCTGATCGAGAACGGGGTGCCGGCCGTCGCGGATGTCGAGCGTGGGTTCGCCCGTGAGCGTGGGGCGAACGTAGTTGCGAGCCGATGCCAACTCGGCGAGCGCGACCAAGAAGTCGGCAGCCGCGAGGACATCGGCGGCGTTCAGCAATCGCGGTGTCTGCGCTGCGACTTGATCGCGCAGTTGGAGGAACAGTTGCAGTTCGAGCGCCTTGCTCTTGTCGTCGGCGCTGAGAACCTTTTCCTCGTACTCTTTCAGCACTGGCGTGATGTAACGCTCGGCGTTCTTCAACGTGCCTTTTCGCACATAATCCGGCGGAATCTTCGAGGCGTTCGCGTTAGTCACTTCGATGTAGTAGCCGGCAATCTGGTTGAACGCGATCTTCAGACTCGCAATCCCCGTGCGGGTGATCTCTTGAGCCTGATAGCGGGCGATCCAGTTCTTGCCCTCGCTCGTGAGGGCGCGGAGTTCGTCCAGTTCCGCGTTGTAACCCGCTTTGATGGTGCCGCCGTCCTTGGCGATGTAAGGCGGGTCGTCGGTGAGCGCTTTGTCGAGCAACTCGCGGATGTCCGGGCACAGTTCGAGGCGCTTTTCGAGGTCTTGAAGAAGTGCCGAGCGCCGACCGGTGAGTTTCGCCTTCACGCCCGGTAACATGCGGAGCGTGCGGGCGATGGCGGCCAAGTCTTTCGGGTTGGCGCGAGCCGTGGACACCCGCGTGGTGAGCCTTTGGATGTCGGAACACGCTTCGAGCAGTTCGCGGACTTGCCCACGCAACTTGTGATCCTTCAGGAACTCCTCGACGGCATCCAAGCGAGCATCAATGGCTGTCGCGTCGGTGAGCGGAGCCAGCACGCTATCGTGCATGAGTCGCGCGCCCATCGGCGTGACGGTGCGGTCGAGAACCGAGAGAAGCGAGCCATCACGCTGATTGTCGCGCAGCGTGCGGGTGAGTTCCAGACTGCGGCGGGTGACTTCGTCGAGCGTCAGCACGGATTCGGCACGGTGTGGCTTGAGCCGACGAACGTGGGCCAGACTCGCTTTCAAGGTTTCTTGGAGGTAAATGACGAGTGCGCCGGCGGCGGTTACGCACGGTTGCGAGTCCTCGAAGCCGAAGCCCGTGACCGTCCCAACTTTGAAGTGACCCTTCAGCGCACCGAATGTAGTGGCTGCGTCGAATGTCCAGTCTGGGCGAGCCGTGCGGCTTTTGGGCATGTGTGCCCCGGCGGCTTCCGTGACGGCCGCAGCAGCGTTCTCGGCAAAGATCACCTCGGCGGCGTTCAACCGTGCGATTTCGTCGGCGAGCCGGGAAGCGACCACATCGGCGGCGGCGAAGCTCCCGGTTGAAAGGTCGGCCCACGCGATGCCGAACGTATTCCCCTTGCCGGGCACGATGGCCACCAGGTGGTTCGGGGTGCGCGGGTCGAGCAACACATCGTCGGTGATGGTGCCCGGCGTGACAACGCGGTTCACTTCGCGGTGAATGATCTTCTTCTTGGGGTCCGGTTCTTCCATCTGCTCGCAGACGGCGACCTTGTGCCCGCCGCGCAGCAATAAGCCGAGATAGTGTTCGAGCTTCACGACCGGCACGCCCGCCATGGGAATCTTGCCGTCGCGCTTGGTGAGCGTGAGACCCAGGACGCGGTGGGCGAGGACGGCGTCGTCTTCAAAGAGTTCGTAGAACTCGCCGTTGCGGAACAGGACGAGCATCCCCGGATGTTGAGCCTTGGCGTCGTGGAACTGCTGCATCATGCGGGACATCAGGCACCGGGGATCGTGGATCGGTTGTGTGACGCGGGGAAGCCTGCAACGCCACAAATCACCGTCGATCCAACTGTATCGGCTTCCGGGCTGTGTGGGAATGAACGAAGCGGCGGAACTTTGGGAGGGATGGGGCGGGCGGGCCGCTCCCGCCGTTCAAACTTCCTGCGGAATGCCGACAAGCGAGAACTCATGAACAATGACCGAGGTGAACGGAATCTCCATGACGATTCCAGAACTGAGAAGAATTCGGTGCAGGAACGTTCCGGGGAGTGCTGCCCCAAGTTGGGAGGTAACCAATTCCAGTTCGTCGGACAGCCAGTGTTCCCCTTGCGCCGAGAATGGCCAACTCTCTGGAGGTGGTTGGATGCGAATCCGATCACAAAGGCAATAGATCAGCGAACGAATCTGTCCTTCGTCCTTGACCGTCACAATGCCAACGGCACTCCATGTCGGAAGCAGGATTGTGAGCGATTCCTTCTGGAAAAAGGGTTGGGCAACGGCCTGAATCTCCTCAATGCGAGCGAGAATTTGGGCGTCGTGCAAGGCCAATTCCGTTAACTTCCGAACCTGTGTGGTCAATCGGCCGCGGAAAGTGTCGAGGTATTGAGTGTATCTCGCAGCCGCGACTTCCCACTCTTGGTAAGCCTCGTCAGCTTCTTCGTCGTTGCGTGAATTGAATCGGACGTACAGATCGGGTGTAAAAAACCGCATGAACTGCTCAGGTGGCTTTCCGGTTTTCGGTTTCCCAAAGGGAATAGCGAGTTGTTCATTTCGCCCTCGGCTTGCCAGGGGCTTATTTCGCGCAACCCCTTACTCCTCCACCGCACCTTTGACTTTCGCCATGCTCACCGAGTTGCCGGGCGGGTGGTACTCGACTTCGGTCATGAAGCCGCGCATCAGAAGCAGGCCCCGACCACAAGGGCGTTCGAGGTTCTCGGGCGCGGTCGGGTCCGGCACATCGTCGGGGTTGAAGCCTTTACCCTCGTCGGTGATATGAATCTCGAATCGAATGGGTGTAACACGATAGGCGACGAAGACCCGCTTGTCGGGGTCCATCTGGTTGCCATGCTTGATGGCGTTGACCAGGGCTTCTTCGAGGGCGAGTTTGATCGAGAAGATGTCGTGTTCGGAATAATCGGAGGCCTGGAGAGCCTGGCCGATCAGTTCCTGAATGCGGCGTGCCTCGGCCAGATCACTGGGGATCGTGACTTCGGAGCCCATGTGGTTTTCACTCATGAGGTTAGCCGCGGGTGCCTGGTGGCGAATAAGTCGAACGAGAGAAGAATGCGGCCCGCGAGAGAGCCGAAGACACCGGCCGGGATGCAACTCGCGGCCCGGTGTCGCAATCGAGCAAGAACTCAGAACATCTGCAAGCCGGCTTGCTCGTCCGCTGCGATGGTCAGGATGCGGTCGAGTTTGGTGATCTTGAACACGTCGTGAATGTCTTTGGCGATCTTGCAGAGCACGAGTTTGCCCTGCACGGCCTGGAGTTTGCGGTGCAACGTGATGAGCTTGCCCAGCGCGGCACTGGACATGAACTCGACGTTGGAGAAGTTCAAAAGCACCTTGCGGCGACCGAGTTCGTCCACCAAGCGGAACAGGTCGTCGCCGATCATCTGGATGTTTTGCTCGTCCAGAATTTTCTTATCGACGAAGTTGACGACCGCGATGTCCCCGATGTCCTCGACTTCGAGCCGGCGGCGGCGGGCGGGTTGCGACGACATAGGAGTACCTCATCACAAAAGGGAAAGCAACTGAAGCCCGGCCGGGAGTCGTGACGCACCGGCGAGCGTGAATGGAGCAAATTAAGGGAATCATTCTGCGTTTGCCCCGACCTGTCAAGGGGCAGAATGCATTTTATCCACCTGACCACACATCGGTCCAGTCCCGATTTCACACACTTCTCACGCAAACCCAACTTTCACGCAACAATTACCACAGGCTCTGGGTTCGGATGTGCGACCGAGATTATCTGCTTCAAGGGCGAGTTCTTCGCAGTCCCCGCGTCGCGTTTTCCCGGATTGGGTTGAAAGCTGTGGCCAACAGCTTTTTACACCCGACGTAATCTTTCACTCCTGATTACGCCGCATCGCACTTCGCGGCAAGGGTCAGTTCCTCGGTGAGTGCTTCCACGGCGGGCCGTTTCGACTGCTCCGGGTTCAGGCAGAACAAGTCCCACTTTTCGCCTTCAACCCCCCACTGGCGGACGTACCAGCCGGTGTCGCCTTTTTCCAGCGGGAACAAGGCGCATTGCGTCGGTTTGTACTGGTAAGCGTCGCCGTCCTCGGCACCGAGTTTGTGCAGCACGCACCCACCGTTGAATAGTACGCACCAGCCACCCTCGACACGCAACATCGGGTTGCCAAGTTTCGTCCGATTGCTCAGGAAACCTTCGGCTTCGACCAGTTTACGGGCCAAGGGTCGAAGGTGCGGCAGCGCTCGCGTCAACACGGCTCGGATCGCCGCCTGTTCCGCTTCGTCCACGCTCGGCCGCCCATTCTTGCAGCAGATTCCCTCACACCCGCGACCAAAGGTACAGTCGAAAGTGGCCGTTTCGGCGTTCTCGACCACGACAGGAAGGGATTGCATTTTAGTAGTTGGTGGTTGGTGGTTGGTGGTTGGTGGTTGGTGGTTGGCTCCGTGATCCGCATTTCCGTTTTCTGGCTGATAACTGACGGCTGATAGCTATCAGCCAGAGTGGTTCGCTGCGGGGTACTGTCCGGTGACGACGCCCACGGGCACGCGGATCGCGCCGGGGGCGATGCGACCTTCGCCACGAGCAATGGCATTCAACGCGAGACTCACGACAAATTGTTCGTGGGTGCGTCCGATGGCTTCCAGTCCCTTTACAAGTGCAAGGCTGTTCAGGTACGGATTAGGGTTCACTTCGAGGATGTGGAAGGCACCCGCGGCGTCCATTCGCACGTCGAGGCGGGCGTAATCGCGGCACTGAAGCAGGCGAAATGTCCGGGCCGCGATGTCGCCCAAATGGGCGGTTGTGTCCGTGGGCAATTCGACGGGCACGATGAGTGGGCTGTCCTTGTATTCGTCGCTGGCTTCGTCCCATTTGGCTTTGAACGTGTACACGGGCCAGCGCTCGGGAGCGATCTTGAATGCGATCTCAGCCAATGGGAGTACACGGACGCTGCGTTCGGGGCCGTCCTCAATGACGTTCACATGGAACTCGCGGCCGGCGACGAACTCTTCGACTAACGCCGGAGGGCCGTAAGCCGAGAGGATGTAATCAATGCGGGCGGCGAGTTGCTCGTTCGAGGTGACGACGCTGGCCTGGTCGATGCCGATGCTCGCGTCCTGAAAGGACGGTTTCACAATCGCCGGCCAGGTTCCGTGCCACGGCGGAGCGGGAGCCGTTTCGACGATCGCGTAAACGGGCGTCGGCAACCCGGTGGCGGCGAGCAGATGCTTCGTGCGAATTTTGTCGCGCCCCAGCACCATCGCCGACGATGGACACCCGGTGAACGGCACACTCAGCCATTCGAGCAACGCGGCGACGGAAACCTCGGTCGCGGTCTGCGTGGCAAGCCCTTCAAACAGGTTGAACACGGCCAGCGGGGGGTGTTCGCGGAGTTCATCCAACAGTGGTTGCGGGTCGTGGTCGATGCCCAACTGCGAGACCTCGAACCCGGCGGCGACAAGAATTTTGACGACATCCGCGACCGTATCGAAAATGTCGTGCTCGCTGTTGGCTTCGGGGTGATCGAGGGGCAGCACGGGGCGGTTGAACAGCACGAGGATCGGGGGTTTTGGCATGGTGCAACTCCGACTCACAGACAGCGCCCAGAAAGCCGAGCATTCTACGCTTATCGGCTGTGAGGGGCCGCGTCGGGACTCGTTTCGGGAAATCCGAAAAGTCGAAGTGCGGCAATCACACGCGGAAGCCTCCCACTCCACGCAATCAGGGCAACAAATCGGCAACGGTAACGGTGGCGTGCGGTGCAGCAAGTGGGCTGACAATATCGGTCGCGGCGAGCGTCAAATGCACGCTGTAAGCCGTCGCGCCAAGCCC
>Ga0105044_10014116_pt1 | contig 10816 bp, 7 predicted proteins | sample MAT01_FD_78092 | JGI IMG/M metagenome (GOLD analysis project Ga0105044, IMG submission 78092) | Freshwater microbial communities from Lake Fryxell liftoff mats and glacier meltwater in Antarctica - MAT-01 | ecosystem: Environmental > Aquatic > Freshwater > Ice > Liftoff microbial mat | place... | reverse complement strand
TTATTGCCCCTGTTACCGAGCGGCGCTAGGCGCTTCTTCTTCTGGTATATGGCTTCAACATCGTTACTCACGGGGCTCGATGTCGTGGCGATGGCATTGCTCGCATTGGTCATCACCCCCGCCGTCAGCAATCAGCCCCTCGACCTTCCCATCGTCGGCGAACTACCGACGACTGCGACGCCGGCAATTGTGCTGATTGCGTGCGGCCTCATCATCCTCAAGAGCGCGCTCTCGGTGGTGTTGCACTGGATCGCCACTCGACGATTCGGCCGCTACGAGTTCGCGATCGGGCAACGGTTGTTCCGCGCCTACATTCACTCGACATGGGAGGAGCGCTCGAAGCGCTCGGTGGCAGAGATCACACGGATCGCTGATATCGGCATCGCCAACACCATGATGGGCTTCGTGTTGCCGCTGTCAATGCTGCCCGGCTACTTTTTGACCTTCGTGCTCATCATCGGTGTTCTCGTCGTCTCTCAACCCTTGACGGCGTTCATCGCCTTGGGCTACCTGGCGCTCGTCGCTCTCGTCGTGAGCAAAGTAGTCACCCGCCGATCGCTCGAAGCGAGCGAGGTCAACCTGGAATACGGCTATAAAGTCGCGATTCTTATGACCGAGATGGTCGAGGCCCTCAAAGAACTCACCTTGCGCAACAGCCTTGGGCGCGTCGCCGGGGTTGTCGACAGAAACCGGATGCACGCTGTGCGGGCGCGCGCGAACATCTCATTCCTCAGCATCATTCCGCGCTACAGCTTCGAGGCGGCCCTCATCGGGGGCTTCCTTCTCGTGGGCGTCGCCGCCTACTTGACGCAAGGCTTGACGGCTGCGGTGGCCGCGATCGCCCTGTTCGCCGCCACCGGGTTTCGGCTCGTGCCAGCGATCGCCGGTCTGCAGAGCGCCTTGCTCGACGCCATCCGAACCATTCCATGGGCGCGCGACGTCATCAATGACATGCGCAACGCAGAAGAGCATGCCGCCGAAAAACAAGACGGAACCGACGCCGCCACGCTCGCCGAGAATCCGCGCAGCCTCGTGCTTTCGGGCATCGACTTTCGATACCCCAACTCTGAAGAGCTCGTTCTTCGCGGGCTCGACCTCGAGATTCCCTTGGGCACGTCGCTCGGCATCGTGGGCCCCTCGGGTGCTGGCAAGTCGACACTCATCGACCTGTTGCTGGGGCTCAGCGCGCCGACCGCTGGCTCGATCTCTCTTGACGGCCAGCCCCTTGGTGATGTGATCCGCGCGTGGCGCAGCCGAGTCGGCTACGTACCCCAACGCGTCGCACTGTTTGACGCGAGCATCGCGCAGAACGTCGCCCTCACGTGGGACGACGACTTTGACCGCGACCGCGTCATCGACGCGCTCGAGCGCGCACAACTCGGCACGCTCGTCGCATCACGCGCCCAAGGCATCAACGAGCGCATCGGCGAGCGCGGAGTGTCGCTGTCGGGCGGCCAACAGCAGCGGCTCGGCATTGCGCGCGCCCTCTACGCCGACCCGCTCGTGCTCGTGCTCGATGAAGCGACGAGTTCGCTCGATACCAAGACCGAAGACGACGTGGTGCAAGCGATTCGAGCGCTGCGCGGGCAGATCACTCTTATCTCGGTAGCGCACCGTATCTCCACCATCAAGGACTACGACCAGATCGCGTACGTCGACGGTGGTCGCGTGATCGGCAAAGGCACCTTTAGAGATCTCGCGGATTCCCTGCCGCAGTTTGGGCTGCAAGTCACGCTCGCTGGCCTCGGTACCGAGCCATTCGTCAACGACGATGACCACAAGGCCGCCGGCTCTTAGGCCGCGGCAGGAATGGTGGGCTTGACTGCCCGCGCCGCGCGATCATCCTTCCAACGCCGCATGCGGCGTTCGATCGGTTTCTCAACGCCGTGGTGTAGAACCGCCGCTGCCGCAATTGCGAGAGCGAGCAGGAGCGGGTAAAGGATGAGGTTGCTCCAGCTCGGAGCCTGGAACCCGAAAATGGTGAGGAACGCGTAGATGATCGTGGCGTGCACGAGGTAGAACGCGTACGACCACTCGCCGAGTCGCACGAGCACAGGGTGCGCGAGCAGCGAGGGCTTACCACTGAGCGACCGTAGCCCGATGGCGAGAATCGTGATCGCGCATCCGACCGTGACGAGCTCGTTGGCGAAGCCACCGATTGCCGTGGCCGCAAGCGAGCCCGTGAGGCGGGTTGGCACAACCGTGATCGCAATTATGATCGCACCCACGACGGCGAACGCTGCCCAGACCGGCACGCGGGGACGCCATCCGCACCGCACCGCCCATGCCAGGGCCATGCCGATGACGAACTCCGACAGCCGCACGATCGGCAACGGAAGCTGCGCGACAAGCGCCTCGGGGGCCACCATGACCAGAGCGCGGTAAGCGAATGCCGCGCTCACCACCGCTAGGGCGAGCACGACCGCACCGCGCACGCGCCAGCGGTGCATGACTCGGCCAATCCACGGGTGCACGGCGTAAAAGAGTGCCTCGCACGAAAGCGTCCACGCCGCCGGGTTACCCGCAAAGATCACCACCGGGTCGCGTGACCACGCCTGCAATAGCAAAATCGACAGAAGCAGCACGACGACGTCATACGGCTTGACCCAGCTCTGGTCGGGGTCGGGCATGAGGCTGTAGAAGACGGGGATCGCGATGAGGGTGGCAGCCACATGCACAGGCCAGATGCGTGCAAATCGTCGCCAATAGAACGTTGACAGAGACACGGCGCGGGAGGCTGACCACGTCAACACGAAGCCCGAGAGCACGAAGAAGAACGTGACGCCGAAGAAGCCTTTGCCGAGCACCTCGGCGGTGATGCCGGGCACAGGGGCAAACACGAGCATGTGGTACGTGAACACGAAGAATGCCGCCCACCAGCGTGCGCCGGTGAGGGCATCGAGGCGAGGCATGCGTTGGTCGAGTGGATGAGTCGCCACCCCACCGGCCGTCGATGCCGTCATGACTTGCCACCTCCGAATGCTCGCGGGCCAGTCTCGCACAGCACCGCAGCGCTACCGCGCTGACGAGCACGACTCTCTGACCCGCTCGGAGAACTTCATAGGGCCGGCCACTGCAGAGCAGGTTCTTGCTCGGGCCGTAGCCTAGACACTATGGAATCACCGCGGGCTATGCGCGTCATCATCGCCAGCCGCATCTTCTCACCCGAGCCCTCGGCCGCGTCGTTCATGCTCGACGCCATCGCGCGGCGGTTTCGCGACGAGGGGCACGACGTAACCGTGCTGACCACGCGGCCACCCGCGGGTATTGCCGCGTCGAACATCCACGGCATTACCATCAAACGCGCGCGGGTTCGACGCGACCGGCAGGGATACGTGCGCGGCTACCTCTCATACCTGAGCTACGACGTGCCGCTGGCCTTCCGGCTGCTCGCCACACGCAGGGCCGACCTCTACGTCGTTGAGCCACCCCCCACGACGGGCGCCGTCATACGCGTCATGGCAGCATTGCTACGCCGGCCCTACGTCTACGATGCTGCTGACCTCTGGTCAGACGCAGCCCAAATGGTGACGAGCTCTCGCCTCGTGATCGGGCTACTACGCGCCACCGAACTGTTCGCCATCAGAGGAGCGGCCCACGCTTTCGCGATCTCGACGGGCCTCATCGAGCGCCTCGACGAACTCAACGTGCACACCCCGACGACGGCCATCGGATTCGGGGTCGACGCCGGCGCGTTTCACTTTCAGCCGGCCGGCGAGGTGCCCGCCACACCGGCCCAGCAGGTTGACGTGCCCACCGCGCCGTACCTCATCTACCCCGGCTCGTACTCTGAATGGCACGGGGCGGGCATCTTCGTGGAAGCGTTCGCTCTGCTGCGAGCCGAGCACCCTGAACTGCGGCTGCTCTTTGTGGGCAACGGGGCCGACCGGCCCGCACTCGAGCGTCGCTGCGCAGAGCTCGGACTCGCGCCCGACCGTGTCGAGTTTCGCGAACCGATCGAGGCGCCCCGCCTCAACACATTGCTCGCCAACGCCGTCGTTTCGCTGGCCAGCCTCAAGCCCGGGCAGGGCTACGACTACGCGTTCACCACCAAGATTTACTCGTCTCTCGCCGCCGGATGCCCCGTGGTGTTCTCGGGAACAGGCCCCACCGTGCCCTTCATTGCCGACGCCGATCGCGAGCAGGCGGTGGGTGTCGCGGTGCCCTACGACGTCGAGTCCGTCGCCGGAGCACTGCGGGCGGCCATTGCGTCGGCACCCCCCGCACGGCAGCGGCAGTCGCTTAGCGACTGGGCGCGCGAGCGTTTCTCGATCGAACGGGCGGCCGCGATCGTCGTCACGACCAGCGTCGAGGTGGTCGCAGAGCATCGCGCGCGCCACGCCCCGCGCGGCGGTCTGACAGAATCGTGAGCATGGTCGCCTCCACTCCTCTTCTGGCTGCGGCCGTCCTTCACCCCGACACGTGGGTCGTAATTCCGCTCTACAACGAGCAGACCGTGATCACCGGGGTGATCGCAGAATTGCTCCAGAGTTTCACGCACATCGTCTGCGTCGACGACGGTTCGACCGACGATTCAGCGGCCGTCGCCGGCACCGCAGGCGCGCGTGTCATCACCCACCCACACAACCTCGGGCAGGGTGCGGCGCTACAGACCGGCATCAGTTATGCGCGCGAACAGACCGGGTGTGGCTTCATCGTCACGTTTGACGCCGATGGCCAACACCGAGTGGTCGACGCCGAAGCCATGGTCGAGCTCGCCCGCACCGATGATGTGTCGATCGTCTTCGGCTCGCGTTTTCTCGACGATCGCACCAAGCCGGGGCTCGCCAAGAAGATTGTGCTCAAGACCGCCGTGGCGGTCACGAACCTCACGACAGGCTTGACGCTCACGGATGCCCACAACGGCCTGCGGGTACTCAGAATTGATGCGGCGCGAGCCGTCAACCTCAAGCAAGACCGCATGGCACACGCGAGCGAGATCGTGGCGCAACTCGGCCGGTCGCGGCTAACCTGGCGCGAGTTTCCGGTCGAAGTGCTGTACACCGACTACTCGAAGGCCAAAGGCCAGTCTCTTTTGAACTCGATCAATATTCTCGTCGACCTCATCATCAACTAGCACTCGCCATCGAAGAAGTAGGGGCGCCCGCCATGTGGTTCCAGGTCATCCTCATCATCGCCCTCATCGGCATCGGCGTGTACCTCGTGCGCTCGACTCCTAGCGCGCGACACCTCGCGATTCGCAGGCTTCTCGTGTTGACCGCCCTGCTCGCCGGCGTAGTGATGGTGGTGTGGCCGGGCCTGCTCAGCTGGCTCGCCTCGCTCGTCGGCATCGGTCGCGGCGCCGATCTGCTGTTCTACCTCGCGATCGTGGCTGGCCTGCTCTATGTGGTCAATGAATACAAGCGTTCAGTGCAGCTCGCGCGGGCCAACACTCAACTCGCACGTGAGATTGCTCTGACAGAAGCGCGCCTCGTCGACCGTATCGGCGAACTCGAGCGGCGACTCGACGCCCGCCCGAGTGCCTAGAATCGAATGCTGGGCCGGCTCGGCGGCCCCAACCCCCAAAGGATTCGTTCGTGAAGATCGCCGTCATCGCCCTGGGAAAGATCGGGTTGCCCCTCGCTGTGCAATTCGCGTCGAAAGGCCACGATGTAGTCGGCGTCGACGTGAATGCGGCGACCGTCGCGATGATCAACGCGAGCGAAGTGCCGTTTCCGGGTGAAGCCCAGCTTGACGTCAAACTTGCCGACGTAGTCGGCCGCGGTCACCTTCGGGCCACGACCGACTACGCCGACGCCGTTCCGGGCGCCGATGCTGTCGTGATCGTCGTACCGCTCGTCGTTGACGACGACGCCGTACCCGATTTTGGGTGGATGGATGACGCGACTCGATCGCTCGCGGCCCACCTCACGCCGGGAACCCTCGTGATCTACGAAACGACACTGCCGGTGGGCATCACGCGCACGCGATGGAAGCCCATGCTTGAGGCCGACACCGACATGGTCGAGGGCCGCGACTTTCACCTGGTGTTCAGCCCCGAGCGGGTGTTTTCTGGCCGAATCTTCGCCGATTTGCGCAAGTACCCCAAGCTCGTCGGTGCACTATCGGCCGACGGGGCGGCTCGGGCCGTCGAGTTTTACGAGGCAGTACTCGACTTCGACGAGCGCACCGACCTGGCCCGCCCGAACGGTGTCTGGGATCTCGGGAGCGCTGAGGCCGCCGAAATGGCCAAGCTCGCTGAGACCACCTACCGCGACGTCAACATCGGACTCGCCAACCAGTTCGCCCAGTACGCGGCGACCGCGGGTATCGACATCTATCAGGTGATCGAAGCCTGCAACTCGCAGCCGTTCAGCCACATTCACCAGCCCGGCATTGCCGTTGGGGGCCACTGTATTCCCGTCTACCCGCGCCTCTACCTGTGGAACGACCCGGCTGCCACCGTCGTGCGCGCCGCGCGCGAAGCAAACGCGGGCATGCCCGACTACGCGATTAGCCTTCTCGAGGGCGCCCACGGGCCACTTCACGGGCAACGCGTGGTCGTACTGGGGGCCGCCTACCGCGGTGGGGTCAAAGAGACCGCGTTCAGTGGAGTGTTCGGCGCCGTCAGCGCGTTGGAGGAACGCGGGGCCGACGTGCTCGTGCATGATCCGCTCTATACCGACGACGAACTCGCTCGCTACGGGTGGAGCCCCTACCGCCTCGGCGACAATGTCGACGCCGCCGTAGTGCAGACCGACCACAGCGAGTACAGCGCGCTGTCGCCGAGCGATCTGCCGGGAATCCGCACTTTCCTCGACGGCCGGCGTGTGTCAAGGGCCGAAGCGTGGCCCGGTGTGAGCTACCGCGTGATCGGCGTTCCGGGCACCTGAGCCGCAAAGGCGGCGGCCCGTGGGCCGCTCAGTCTCGTCACGAGGATACCGACGAGCAGCGCGTACGCCAGCGACCCGAGCAGCCACACCGCGTTGGGGCCGACTGGACCAGCCCACCACCACTCTGCCCCAGCGTCGAGGTTGACGCTCGATCCATCGATACCCGTGATATACCGGCGCATGTTGATGTGCAGGGCCACAAAGTGGGCTCCGCCCAGGGCGGTGATGATCGCGAATCGCTGAGGGCGCGTGAACGTCATCGTTGTGGTGGCACGCTGCATCACGAGCAGCCCCCCGAAAACGACAATCAGCGGCAACAGATAGCGCGGTTGAAGATTCGATCCCACCGAATCGCCACCCTGCTGCAGCACGTACACCGGAAGCACCCACAACACCACGATAAACAGGGCGAGCACGATCGCCTTGCGCCCCCACATCAGCCGGATGCCCGCAAAACCAACCGCGACGAACACCGCCACAACGGCGAGAGGAACAATGCGCGGCAGAGACGTGTCGAGCCAACCGAGCGCCCAGTCACCGAGCACGCCCGACCACAGGTACGGCACGTTCAGCACGTTGTAGGCGAGAAGCCCAAACCCGCCCAACTGCTCTTCGGCCTCGGTGCTCCCGCCCGTGAAACCGTCGGTGCCGGCAGCAACCTGTCGTGAAATGGCGAAGAAGAACAAGGCCACGAGCCCCATCACCACGGGAAGAATCGAGCTAAGCATCCAGCGCTTCGACCTCTCGAGCGTGAGGATCATGACCGCAAGCATCGCCAGCCCCGAATAGAGCGCGGCGTCACCACGGGCTCCCGAAGCGATGAGTACCGACAGGACAAACACGGCGCCGAGCCCCCATCGCCGTCGCCCCTCGGTTTCATACCAGCCGAGCAAGGCGATCCAGCACGAACCAAGGCCGATCACTGCCCACGCGCTCGGATTGTTGGACGCGATCACAAACAGGCCCAGCGGCAGCGTCGTTATCAGCCAGCCCCACGCGAGCGTTGATCGCCGGTGCACGGGCAACAACAGCCACAGGGCCACCGTCAGCCCGACAAATAGCAACACCGTCAGTACACGCATCGCCAACGCCGACAATTGAACGTCGGCACCGGTCAGCGCGCCGGTCACCGCATAAAAGATGGGCGGATACGCGCTCGTGAAGTTCGCGCGCTTCGTCTGCTGCTGCACCGAGGTGTCCCACGGAAACTGCTCGCCCTGGCACGCGGCACTGGTCTCGGCGTCGTATGCATAACACGCGATCTCCACTAACGCGACGGGAACAACTCCCGTGGCGGGTTCGTCGCCCGGGGCACAGTTCTCCGCGGCCGTGGGACCAACGCACCACGAACTCACCAAGTGAAAGTCATCGTCAGGGGCCGAGCCGATCGGAGATGCCCACGCCCACGAGAACAACGTCAACACGGCCAACACCGGAACGAGCGCCATCAGGGGAACGCGGCGCAGTCGGTCGATCACGACTCCTCCTTCGACTCGGTCTCGTCATCGAATGACATGAGCTTCACGTACTCAGCGACCATCGGAACCGTGCGACGCACCGTCGCGAAGTCGCCCTCCGCCACCACCCGGCCACCCTCGATCACCACAACCGTGTCCGCCCGCTGCACGGTGCTGAGGCGGTGGGCGATGACGATGATCGTCAGCTCGCCACTCAGGGCGCGCAGAGTGTTGCTGACGACGGCCTCGGTGGCGGCATCCAGCCCACTCGTGGCCTCGTCGAGAACGAGCAACCGCGGCGCCACGTAAAGCGCGCGCGCCAAGCCGATACGCTGAACTTGGCCACCACTGAACGCGTCAGACTGCTTGCCGACCGGGGTATCAATGCCCTCGGGCAACGAGTCGACGAAGTCGAGTAGCTGCGCCTGCTCGAGAACCGCGCGCACGCGATCGCGGTCTATCGCTTCGCGCCGGATGCCGAGGGCAACGTTGTCAGCGATCGTTCCGCTCACGAGTCCCGGCTTTTGGGGCACGTATGACACGAGGCCCGGAGCGGCGAGCCGCAGCGCCCGCGGGTCGAAACCGTCGATCTCGATCGTGCCGCTGTCGGCCGAGTTCAGGCCGATGAGCAGTTCGACGAGCGTCGTCTTGCCGGCGCCGGAAGGGCCGATGATGGCGGCGAAGCTTCCGGCGGGAATCCGCAGGCTCACGTCGTCGAGCACGGCCGACTCGGCACCGGGGTACCGGTATGAGACACCCTGCACCTCGACGGCGAGCGGAGTGCCGCCGCTCGGCACCGGCACACCGGCGGGCGCCGTGGGTGCGTCGGGAAGCGGGGCGCCCCGCAACTCGGCGAGCAACTCGCGGGCAGTGGCCGACTGCTCGGTGTTGACTTTGAGGGCGGCCACGGCGGTCTGCAGCGGCAAGATTGCGCCCATGATGCGCACGGCGCCGGCGAGAAAGACGCCGAGGGTCGCGAGTCCGCTCGCGAGTTGGCCGGTGAGAAGCTGCTGGCCGACGAACACCACGACGCCCAAGATCAGCGCAGTCTCGACGACATAGCGCGGCATTCCGCCGAGAAAGGCGAGCGTCGCGCCGGAGCGTGCTGCGCGCGTGCGCGAACGACGTATGCGCTCGAGAAAAAGGTCGCTGCGCCCCAGAACGGTGAGCTCGCGGAACGTGTCGAGAGTGTCGCCGAGGGCACCCAGCGTGAGCTTGGTGCCCTCGGCAGCGTCTTCACCGGCACGCTTGAGCACGCGCGCGATGCCTGCCTGCATGCCCACGATGATGAGGGCGAAGTAGCCAAGCGCGAAGACTGCCACGAGCGGGTCGACGAGGAAGAAGGCGACGGCGACGATCGCGAGCAGAAAACCCTCGACGACTATGGCGGCGACGTTGTTGAGCAGCCCGGTGAAGGTCCACTTGATCGACTCGGTGAGCGCGAACTGCAGCTCGTTTCGCGAGAACCGACGCACGTGTGCGAGTGAGCCCGTGAGCAGGTGGGTGGAGAGCTCGGCCGCGTTTCGCGCTTCGATGCGCGCGATGAACGCCGTCAGTGCACGCGACAGTCCGATGGCGATCGCTGCCTTGACCACGAACACGCCAAGCACGAAGAGCACGAGCAGCAACAGCCCTTGGCCGTCGAGTTGGGGTAGCTCCACGCCGAACACTACGGTCGCCCTGTCGGCGTCCGCGAACTGCGTGGCCCCGAGTGCCGCCACGACACCGACGAGCAAGATGCCGAACACGTCGAGAAAGCCCACAATCGCCCGAGCCGCCACGAGCCCCCAGTAGCTGATGCGCTCGCTGGGAGTCAGCAGGGCGAGGGCGGAACGGGCGGCAGACAGCACCGCTTTAGCGTACCGGGCGCACTGGTGGGTGCTGGGCGCTCTGGTGCGTGCTGGGCGCTCTGGTGCGTGCTCGTGGGTACTTGCGCTCGGGCTCGTGAGCGCAAGTGGGTGCGCGGGCGGGCGGGCGGCACGAGGTCAGGAGCGACCGAGGCGCTTACGCACGCGCGAGCTGACGCCCGAGATGCCCTCGGCTCGCCAGTGGTGCAGGGTCATGCGCACGGCGTGGCCGAATCCGGCGGTGCGGGCGGCCCGAGCGCCCACCCCCATTCCGTCGCGTCCCGGCGTCACGTCGGCAGCGCGACGCGGATGCTCCACCGCCGCCAGCAGAGGCTGCAACACCGCCGACCACACGAAGCGCTCGCGCACGCGGGCCACGTTGGCGCGCCACTGCTCGACCTCGGGCGAGTCGGAGAGCACGCGGGTGAGGGCGTCGGCGAGGGCATCCACGTCGTTGGCGGGCACCACGATGCCCAACTGCTCAGCCTCGACGAGCTCAGCGAAGCCGTCGGCCTCAGTGACGACCATCGGTAGCCCTGCCCACAGGTAGTCGAGGATGCGCGTGCGAAACGAGAACGTCGTCTCGACGTGAACGTGGTGCGTACTCACCCCCGCGTCGGCATCAATCAAGTAGGCCCCGCGGCTGTCATACGGCACCCACGTGTCGTTGAAGACCACC
>Ga0105044_10014113_pt1 | contig 10818 bp, 5 predicted proteins | sample MAT01_FD_78092 | JGI IMG/M metagenome (GOLD analysis project Ga0105044, IMG submission 78092) | Freshwater microbial communities from Lake Fryxell liftoff mats and glacier meltwater in Antarctica - MAT-01 | ecosystem: Environmental > Aquatic > Freshwater > Ice > Liftoff microbial mat | place... | reverse complement strand
TTGGATGATGGCTCGGCGCTGTTGCTGGGTACCAGCCAATGGTTGACGGCCAATGGTCGCCTAATTCGCAAGCAGGGCATTACACCCGACATTGAAGTGGAAATCGCCCGCGATGGCGAATTTCTCACCCCGGCTTTGGTGAAAGAATTGACAGCAGAAGAGGTCGCTGCCAGTGGTGATGCACAACTGTTGGCTGGGCTGGATGCGCTCCATGCGCTGCCCGCACCGCAACATGCTGAGCAACAGACCACGCCTTAATAGATAAAACCCTTAAAAGTCATCCATAGTTTCTGGTGTATTAACAGGCCTATTTGTATGATTTTTAAATAGTTTGTCTATAAGGCGAAAGAAACGCTCTGCCAACAGCGCTGCGCGTGCGTGGTGGAACGAAAAACAACATAAAGTTAATCACCTGTTAACGTTTCCATAGTACAACTATGACAGGTGCAAAAGCGTGGCTGCCGTAAAATCAGCCACGCTTTTTTGTGGCCGATTGATCCTAGGCGATGGCTGGCTTGCCAGCAAAAAAACGGGATATGATATAATTTTCGCATGACTCATTCAATTCAGCGCGTACCATTGTTTGGGCAATGGCTCAAACGTCTGCGCACGCAGTGGGATTTAACCCAAGAAGCCTTGGCCGAGCAGATGCACTGGTTCGGTGCAGACCATTCGTTTTTTCGAGACCGGCAAGCGGTGCCCTTCCTTGGAAATGGCCGAACGCCTGGCCGAAGTCTTAGCCGTGCCAGCGGCCGAGCAAGCCGAGTTTATCCGCCAGGCGCGCTCGGCCATCGACAAGCCGGTGCTTGCGCCAGACGAAGAACCCCTGGCTGAAACCCTGCCACCGCCCGTCATAAAACCAAGTGTACCCCAGGCAACCACGGCCCTGATCGGTCGCGAGGGTGAGTGTAATGTGCTCATTCGCCTGCTGTACCATGACAAACATCGCTTGGTAACGCTGGTCGGGGCTGGCGGCATGGGCAAAACACGGCTGGCCATGGAAGCTGCCAACAGCTTAGCCCCCCATTTTGCAGACGGCGTGGCTTTTGTCCCCCTGGCCTCCATTCAATCTGCGGCGCAACTGTCCGAGGCGGTGGTCGCGGCTTTGAACATTGAACTCAAAGGCAGTGCTGATCCCGGGAAGCAGGTAATGGCCTGGCTGGCACCGCGCCATCTGTTGTTAATCCTCGACAATTTTGAGCATCTCCTGGAGAGCAGTGCTGACAGCGCAATTGCCTGGAGCAAAGCCCTGCTGGCCCAAGCGCCCAAGGTGCAATTGTTGGTCACCTCGCGCGAGCGCTTGCGTGTGAGCGGCGAACGGATCTTCGAGTTGGGTGGCCTATCCCTGCCCACGCGCATGGTCGCGCCCGAAGCGTCCGAAGCGGTGATGCTGTTTGTCGAGCGCGCCCAACATGGCCTGGGTGATTTTGCGCTGGATGATCATAACAAAGCAACCATTGCGCGCATCTGTCAACTGGTAGATGGGATGCCGCTGGGCATTGAGCTGGCGGCAGCGTGGGTACGCGTCCTCACGTGTGATGAGATCGCCGACGAGATGGCGCGCAGTCTGGACTTTTTGGTGCGTGCCGACCGCGATGTTGCGCCGCGCCACCACAGTATGCGCGCCGTTTTTGACTCGTCATGGCGGTTGCTATCGCCAGAGGAACAGCGGGTGGCGGCGCGACTGGCTGTCTTGCGCGGCGACTTTGATCGACTGGCGGCACAAGCAATTGCCGGTGCCACCTTGCCCCAATTAGCGGCACTAGTCGATAAATCATTTGTGCGGGTTGTCGGGCAGGAAGCGGGCAGTGCCAGCAGCCCACAGCGCTATAACGTCCATGAACTATTGCGCCAATATCTGTTCGATAAGTTGCAGGCGGCGGGCGAAGAGCTTGCCATCAAACGCCGCCATGCCGAGTTTTTTACGGCGCTTGTCGAACGGATTGATCCGCACTTCCACACTGTTCATTCGATTACCTGGCGGCAGCAAATTGCCCTGGAACAAGGCAATTTGCGCGCGGCGCTGGTCTGGAGTATTGAAGAGGGCCATGATTCGCGCGTAGGGCTACGGCTGGCGGCAGCATTGGGGAGTTTTTGGGAAGTAACCAGTGGCTGGAAAGAGGGCCGACGTTGGTTGCAAAGCGTGCTAGCCTACACCTGCGAAAATGATGTGGTGCGCGCCCGTGCTCTGGTGAAATTGGGCGAATTACATCACCTGCTCGAAGAATCGACCCTGGCCGAACAGCGCTTGCGCGAAGGATTGGCGCTCTGCCGCTCGCTGCCCGAAGTGATCAATGTGGCCTATACGATCTTCCAACTGGGCAAGATCATGGCGACGCGCGATGACCGTGAACAAGCCAAAACGCTGTTGAACGAAAGTCTGATCCTCTATCGCGAGCTAGGAGACTCGTGGGGCGTTGCAACAGTGTTGAACCAATTGGGCAGCTTGGCGATCCATGCGGGCGACTATGATCTGGCGAGTCAGCTTTTGGATGAGGCCTGGCCGCTGCTCCAGACGATGCAGCCGCGCGGGAGTACGGGCGTTGCGGCCAATTTGTTGGGGCGGGCGTTGCTGGGTAAAGGCGAGATCGAGCGGGCGATCACGCTATTTCAGCGCGCATTGCACATTGCGCGCCAAAGCGAGGCACAAACCGGCATCGCGTGGTCGCTGATCAATCTGGCGTTAGCCCATTTGCAGCGCGAGGAATGGCTAGTTGCGCAAGGCTATTTCCAAGACTGCTTTCGCGTCTACCAAGCACTAGAAAGTAAAGGCGGCATGATGGCTGCGCTCGAAGGGTTAGCCACAATTGCCGCCCGCGAAGGCGATGCGCGTCGTGCTGTACAATTCTTATCTGTGGCAGCACAATGGCGCAAGGAGAGCGGTCAGTCGCTCACCGAGCATGAACTTGCCATTCAGCAAACGACCCGCCAGATGACCGAGGCGGCGCTTGATCCCACCACATGGCAAAGTATCTGGTTCAGCGCACAGCACTGGTCCATTCCCCAGGTTGCACAGGCCGCCTTGCACTAGCGCCGTGTCCCTACACCCTTTACAAAACAGACAACGCTTTGCCCAAAAGCTGACGACTCTCTTGATCGACGAGGGTCGCCAGCGCCGCCGGGGCACGCGCGCCCAGGTCGATAATGAGTTGGCTTTGTGCGTGTTGATAGGCGCTGGCTGCTGCCGCATTTTCGGCTTTCTCTAGCAGTGTAAGCGCCGTGACCGCATCGTTGAGATCACCCAATAGATCCTGTAACGCTTTTACATGCTGAATCAAGACAACGCTCTCGGGGCCAAGTAGATGTTGGGCAAATTCCAGCGTATAGCGCAAAGCTTTGCAAGCAATACGCAGGTCGTGCAGCAACACATAGTCAATCGGCGCGCTCTGCTCTGCATCGGCAGATGCGTCAAGGGTCAGCTCCGTATTTAGGTCTGTTGCAAAACTCGCTTCATAGCAACGCACATCGGCGTAAGCAGCCATGATCAGGCCAGGGATGACATGGCGCACTTGCTGGGGCGTAAATTTTGCTTTGTGTTTGGCAGTAGGCGCTTTGTCTACCAAGAGCTGAGTGGTGCAAAAACGGTGGAAGTCGCTCAAGAATTCACTATATGCGTCACTGTCAAACCATTTCACGGTCGCTTGTTGCGCCACTTGGCGTTGCTTCTGCCATTCTTTTATCAGCTTCTTGGGGGCGCGGACATTTTCACCATCGGGCGTGCGTAGGCGGCGACCTTTGCTAATTGCCACATCCAGGTTGCGCACATGACCCAGCACGCGGCTCGTTTTGCGCAGCGCAGCCAAGTAGGGACGAATTGTCTTGCGCGGCAAGAAATCCCCATAGAGTTTGGCCGCGGCGCGGGCGCGGCGAATCGCCACGCGCATTTCATGCACATATTCGCGATCTTGACTGTAGCGCACACCAGCTTCATTGAGCAGCAGTTGCATCAATTGCTCACGCCAGATCAACTGGCAGGCTTCGGCAACCGGTATCTCTGGTTGCAATGTGGTGGCCGCGCCCGGCACATGCAGTCCGGCTACAGTCAACGCTTGCTCCAGCAATGCTTGACGGGCTGGCTGTAGATCACATTGGCTGGTCAGCCACGCCGTAATCGCGGCTTGCTCGGTTGCCGCCGCGGGGGTATACGCCAGGCGCAATTGACCCAGCGTGGCGAGGGCGCACGCCGGATCGGGCGCACTCATGTGGTTGAGATCCGTGGTGGCTGGATCGGTGGCCCCCCATACCGTGATAAACTCCAACTTGATCTGCGCTAGCAATCCCGGCTCACCGACAGTTGGCGCGTTAATCGTATAGTGCTTGTGCGTATGCTGCAAGCGCAGGATCGGGTGCAGCTTCGCAGATCCCGTAAGCACGGGGGATACGGCTTTGCGTAGTGGTTTGGGCCATGCTTTGAGGCTAGCAGCAACTTTGCCCGCGACAATTGTTTCCGTAACACTGACTCGGCGGCTGATCTGTTTGTCGAGCTTCCCTTCAAGCGTGTGCGCCAGGTTTTCGACGTGCAGTTGTAACTGATCGCCGGTTTGCGCAAGGCATACTGCGAACCCTGTGCGGAGAAGGCGGTAGTCTGCCGTATCCCAGTAGATGTGTAGACTATGCCTGTAGTCGTCGCCAGTGTCACCAGTAGTGTCATCATCGTTGACCGCAACGACCAAGTACGGATCGGCGACAGTGTGCAGCGTAGCAAGGCGCGCAAACGCGTCGGGGGGCGGGGTAAAAATTTTACTTTCTGCTAGTGGAAACGGTTGTTCAGGCATACCTATGACCTATCGAGATATTTAGAGAATGGATTGATTCTGACCTGTATTGGGGCAACGTTGGCATTGGCACGCTTGTTGGTTGTCTGCCCGATGATGCTGCCCCGGCTTTAGTAGGTAGCTTTATACTCGCATTGATTTGTTAACAATTTGTTAACGATTTAATAACAAAACTGGAGAAGCTATTGCCGCGCCGATGCGGACCCCAAGCAAAGGAAGAAACCGATGGCCGAGCGCCCTATTTTTCCTAGCTGTTCCGTTGCTGGCAAAGCGGCCAAGGACAGTGTCTGCGTTTTATGATCGATGGCCGCTATCTGTTGTTGGGTGTGGTGCCGGTGACCAGGATCAGTTGACCAGCAAAGACACTGCCGACCGTTGCATAGTTCGTGCCTGGGCCGCCACGCAGGTTGACGTCAGCCAGTGTCTGGATGTATTGGACATCGGTTTCCACACCATCAATTGTTTCCTCAATCGGCTGTGTGGTGGCGAGCGCGATTGTCGGTGTAGGTACAATGGTGGCTGCTGGTAGGACTGCGATCGCGGCTGTTTCGTTGGCAACCAGATCTGCGTCTGGGGCTGGCACGGCACTACAGGCGATCAGTAACGCACCTGTCGTAACGCTAGCAAGAAAACCCGTCAAAAACCGTTTGCGAACGATGAAGTTTATGGTTACGCTCCTTTGACACGACGACTTACACTATCGCCTATGCAAGGGGGAAAGGAGCGTATCTGCACTAGCTCTTTCCCGCTTGCATAGGCTAACCGGCAGCAGAGATACTTACTGAATCGCAATTGTCAAGCTAAAGTTCGCCAGACCCGTGCCCGGATTGAGCACTTCCACAATATAGTCGCCGGTTACGGGCAATTGGGCCGACCAATGGTGGATCGGGCCACCGGCACCCGCCATGTTGCCTGCGGTGGGGTGCAGCACTGTGATGTAAGCATTGGCATTGTCCACTGTCAAATCAACACTCATGATCTGGCCGGCGCTGGCTTGCAGCACATAGCGGGCCGGCGCAATGCCCGACGTTGCCCCGTTGACCGTTGCTGTGTGTGCGCCGGGCGCAAATTGAATGCGCACTGGCGCGGTGACGGGTGGTGCCGCGGTGATCTCGACATAGAGTTCATAGGTCACAGGCGCGTTGCTGGGCGTGCCCACTTGCACCAGATAGTTCTGGGTGCTGGGCAGTGTGGTTGTCCAGACGGTGCCGCTATTGCCCAGGCGCTTGAGTGGTGTGCCATTGCCCAGCCCGATCACCGCGAAGTTGGCGCTGGCATCGGACGAGATCATTTCCATGCGGATCGCCTGACCACCCGTGGCGCTAAAGACATATTCGCGCAGCACCGCCGGTTGAACGGTCCCCTTGACGGTGGTAGCGGACGTGCCAGGGGCAAATTGAATTCGCTCGCGCCCTGGTGTTGGTGGTGTGGTAGGCACCGGCGTCGGCGTGGGATAACCGCCACTGGTGGGAATGAGCAGGCGCTGACCAATATAAATGGTGTCATTGCGTAGATTATTGGCCGCCCGAATCGCGGCCACAGTCGTCGCATAGCGGCGCGCAATTGAACTCAACGTATCGCCGCGCTGTACTGTGTAATAGAGCGCAGGCTGACTGGGATTACCGACTGCGGCAATCGTCAACTGTTGGCCGACATAAATTGTCTCGGTGCGCAGATTGTTAAGCTGCATCAGCACAGCTACGGTGGTGCCATAGCGCTGCGCAATCTTGTAGAGTGTGTCGCCACGCTGCACGACATAGGTGCTTGGATAGGTGGGAATGGGCTGGCCGGGAATGAGCAGGCGTTGCCCCACATAGATATTGGTGTTGGTCAGGCTGTTGTAGCTCACCAATGCCTGTACCGTCACCCCATAGCGGCGACCAATCGCGCTCAAGGTGTCGCCACGCTGCACAATATAGACCGTCTCTGGATCAGCAACCTGTGCTGGCGCAGCTTGGGTGGCGGCCTGCGCGCTCAAGGTGGGCAAGGTAACGCCCAATATGCCAAAGAGGGTGAGCAGAATAAGCACAAATAAAAACTTACGCACAAAACGAATCGGGTACATGACGCTCCCTCCTTTGGGAGACAAAGTTTCACTGACAAAAATAGGTGATAAATTTTAGCTTTTCCATTGCAATGTGTATTTTGGACGAAGCGCCGTTACCCAATATTCCATCGTTTTTTGCCAAGCCAACCTAGCCTAAAGGGTACAGGGAAATTTGTACCCTTCGCGAAATTCGGGACAAGGTCTCGCCGGCTAGGCGCTGCGCCATTTCCACACCAAATAGGCAAAAACCAAACCAACCGTTAAAAAGATCGAACCAAAGCTGGGCAGGAACCATGTCGCCCCCGCATTCCGGGCTCCATTACCGCTTGCGCGGGTTTGGCTGGATTGTAGTAGACCGCTACCGTTTGCCCGACTTCATAACGCTGGAGCACCGTGCGCGCCACCGCTGGATCGCTGCTGCTCACCTGGCCGAATTGAATCGCGCTATTAATGTAGCTGACATCGTCTACCAGGTAGTCATACCTAATATCTGCGCTATAGGTGGTAGAATCGTTGCGGTCATCGCCGGTGTGCTTGCCCAATTCAGAGACAGTCACCACACCCATCACCGACGGCCAGGATTGGCTGGCGGTGGCCTGCTGCATCTGCCGGACGCCAAAGAACAAAATCACTGCACCTGTGATGACGAAAACTAAAGGTAAAAGTTGCACCCAACTTGGGATAACGCCCGTTGGCGCATACTGGGTGCGTGTCGCATAGCGTACCATGGTTATTTCTCCCCCATTGCGTGGCTATAGGCCACGGCTTTGACAAGTTTCATTCGTAGATTTCTTTGCTATTGTAAATTGAGTGTGCCACTGGCCTGGGTCGTATGATTGGCCCCCGGCACTTGCACGTTACAATTGATCACGAATGCCCCATTTTCATTACGCTCGCCCCGAATACCTGTCGGGTCGTCGCAGGTAATCGTCATCTCCTCTTCACCATCAAAGGACACGTTATGCCCCGACGGATAATAGGTGGTGCTGCCAGTTTTGCGGATCAAAATATGTGCGCCAATCCAACTTTCATCGGGCGTTGTTTCGTGAAAGGCAACGCTCCCCTTGATCTGCTTTTGATCGCCACTAAAATTACCACTGCCACTCTCTGCCCACTCGACGATATAGCCAAGTTCACCAGTGGTGGTAGAGTGACCTTCGGCATAGTGTTGTCCTGTGTGATTAAAGGTAGAGCCATCATCCACATATCCCTCCGCTGCCTCGTCATAGCGTAGCTTGACATTGATCACCGTGGTTTGGTGATAACTGCTTTTGCCGCCACTGGGCAATTGATTTTCGGCATCAAACTTCCAGGTGATCGTGCCGGTTAGCTGATCGCCACATTCGGGCGTAACACGTACACTGCCATCTTCGGTCTGTACCACATGCTCGCGCGCCTGCCATTCGCTGTTGCTGAGCACCAGGATCAGCTCTTCCAAATTTTGGTTGGGCTCATTGCGACAGAAGATCTCTGTACTTTCATTCGTCCGATCTTGCGGTGTGCGCCAGGTGCCGTCGATCTTCATGATCGCCCAGAGCGCAGCCGTGGGCTGGCCCGCGCCGGCAATTGGGTTGCGGATCGCAATGCGTTTGAGTTCCTTATCGGGAAAGGTGAAGCGGAAATAGTATGCGGTGAGCGCCTCGATGTCGATGATAAATTCGGATGTCTCTGCTGCGTCCATCACATACTCGTCGGCCAACTCGGGTCCAATGCTCAGTTGATCGTTGCGGTTATAGTAGTCTACCGGCGCGCGATTCCAATTTTCCAGGGCAAAATGCGGCCATTGTTCGCGAAAGCCATTGGCCAACTGATTATTGATATTGGCCATGCTGTCGGGCATCATGGCATTGGCTAGCACATCGGGCACGGTTGATGGATCACTGATAAAATAGAAGAAGAGATACGCGCCCAGTTCATGGCTGTCGTTGACGGTACCCAGCGGCATCAGCGTATGGTAGAGATAATCATCGGCCCATTGATGCTCCTCGTTGCGCTTGGGATAGTCCGGATCTTGGTTGGCGCTGGGATAGACATATTCCATCGCATAGACTGACGTAGCGCGAATCACCCAGCGGTATTCATCCAACGACGCCATCGGGTAGGCAAATTCGATGATCTGGGTAAAGACACGCACGATCTCGCCAAAGGTGCTGTCGGGCCGAATCAACATAAAGCCTGAAGAGCCGCTGCAACAGGTAAAGGGTTGCATATAGGCGCGCCGGGTATTGACCATATAGATGTCAATGCTCTCGCCGCCGCCCACGCTGCAACTTGCGCCACAATCGGGCAACGGTTCACGCAACCAGGTGGTCAATTCGGGCCAGATTTTGTTGTTCATGGCATTGGCAATCGCCACGGCACGCGCGCCATGGCTGGCTGTTTCGGGATGATACCAAATTTTGACCTTGCCATTGGCTGTGGTGACCGTATCCCACGCGGCTTGCGCGCTGTCTTGCGCCGCAGCGTTCGCCGTTTGGGTAGCAAACCAGCTACCGGCGGCGGCCGGCGGCAACAAATAGGGGCGCAGTGCCGCCACGGTGGCGGCAGAAAGCGTGTCAACCTTGGTTACGGCCTCGGCCATGACCAGTGAACCGTCCAACCCGGCATCGTTGCCCAGATATTCGCTAGGCAGCGCGGCATCGCCAACCACAGCTTGCACCCGATAGAGCAAGCCCTGTTCATCCGAAAGGGTGCCGGCCAGCACTGCGGCGTCGATCAGTTGGATGCTGGTGGGGCCTGTGCTGGGCGCACCCTGCCCCGCGCCCGTGCTGATGATGGGCAGATAGATCTGTGCCCCCTCGGTGCTTTGGGCCTTGGCACGCATGGGCAGTAACAAAAACAGGAGAAGCAATAAAATAAAGGCACCGAAGCGGCGGCGCACGGTTAATTCGTTGGGGTTTGATGACAAGTGTTCCATGAGCATCTCTCTTGATTCCTGATGGCATTTCTGTTACGTTCGATACCCCTATTTCACCACGAAGTCCCTCCTGGCAACAGCAACTAACTGTTACAAGAAGCGCTACAATATCTACTACAACCGAGTAAAGCGCAGGCAATGGCCCCTGGGCAACGCGTTTTACGCGCCGATCATTTTTTGTTGTACTGCGCTTATGACTAGCCAAGATGTCGGGTGGATCAAGCAATTGATCACCTGATTTCTACTGCTTCCCTCCTATCAACTTGTGGGTAAAGGGTAGCGCATCGCCGGCCGATCTACGGCCCCGGCTGCCCCAACCTATGAAACCGCGCTTATACCCAGCGCTTTGCCAACTCCATCATCCAACGCAACCCATACGTAATAAAAGCGGCGCATTTGTGTTGCCTTTACGGCGTTGACATCTACCTATCGCCAAATTAAACTGGCGTTTATCAATCCTTCGTTGGCATTGATAAATTTTGCGACGTTTTGTTGAAAAAGCCTATCGGATTGTTGGGCTCTCGCACCTTACTTTGTAGATAATCGGGCTTCAACCAGTCTAACCCCGCGTGCTTGTGCAAAGGCCAAGCGCTAGCTGCAGACGGCAAATTGTCTGCTGGCTTTTACTGGAGAAATTGGAGCACAACTTGTTGATCTTTACCCCTATACGTTTTACGGATCTGCGTTTTTCTCGCCATACGAAAAATCGCTTTCACTCCCTCTTGCGCCATGTCCCGCGTGCCAAGGTATCAATTTTGCTAATCGCGGTCGCTGGCCTTTGCTTTGCTTGGTTGCGCGCTGCCCACGTCTATGCGGCTCCCCACTTCGTAAACCCAGGTGCCGCTGTCTTCCATCTGCTGGCGCAGCCGCCCTTATTGCCCACCCAATATGGCGCAGCCGCGCGGGTCGGCGAAGTGTTAGAGCCCTGTGCCACGCCAGTGACAACCGCCGGGGCGCTTGTCCTGACGACGACGAATGACTGGCAAAGCGCCCTCCAGAATGCCGCGCCCGGCACCACGCTGCTGCTGCGCGCCGGTGTCTACCAGGCTACCAAAAAGTTGAACATCAACGCGGGCGTG
>Ga0105044_10014112_pt1 | contig 10819 bp, 9 predicted proteins | sample MAT01_FD_78092 | JGI IMG/M metagenome (GOLD analysis project Ga0105044, IMG submission 78092) | Freshwater microbial communities from Lake Fryxell liftoff mats and glacier meltwater in Antarctica - MAT-01 | ecosystem: Environmental > Aquatic > Freshwater > Ice > Liftoff microbial mat | place... | reverse complement strand
CATCGACAGCTCGTCGAGGATCAGGAGCGCCGGATCGACGGCCATCCCCCGCGCCATCGCCAGCATCTGCTGCTCGCCACCCGACAAGGTCCCCGCGGTCTGCGTGCGTCGCTCCTGCAACCGGGGGAACCGGGCGTAGGCGACCTCCTCGATCTCGGAGAGGCTCCGCCCGACGTAGGTCATCATCCGCAGGTTCTCCCGGACGGTCAGGTTCGGGAAGATCCCCCGGCCCTCGGGGATCAGGCAGAGCCCGTGACGCGCCAGTTCCTCGGGCTTCGCGCCGTTGACCCGACGCCCGGCAACGAGCACGTCGCCGGAGGTCGGCGGGTGGAGGCCCGCCGCGACCCGCAGCGTTGTCGTCTTGCCCGCGCCGTTCGGCCCGAGGAGCGCGACGACGCTGCCTTCCGGAACGACGAGATCGACCCCGAACAACACCTCGATCCGCTCGTACGCCGCCCGGATCCCCCGCAACTCCAGCAGGTTCGGTCGCGTCTCGAGTGGCGCGGCGCCTCGATGGTTCGCTCCGCTGCGCCGCCTCGATCGCCCACCAGTCGACGTCCCATCCGGAGTTTCCGGCGGCTCCGCTGCGCTCACGGTGCTCATGCCGGGGTCCCGAGGTAGGCGGCGACGACGGCGGTGTTGCTCTGGATCTCCTGGGGAGTCCCGACCGCGATGACCCGACCGAAATCCAGGACGTGCACGGTGGTGCACACGCGCATCACGAGGTGCACGTCGTGTTCGACGAGCACGACCGCCATCCCTTCGGCGGCGAGCTCCTGCAGCAGCGCGCCGAACTGCACCGTCTCGGTCTCGTCCTGGCCGGAAGCGGGTTCGTCGAGGAGGAGGACCTCCGGCTTCGTCGCCAACGAGCGACCCAGCTCCACGAGCCGGCACTGGCCGGTGGGGAGGGAGTCGACCCGCGCGTCGGCGACGGCCCCGAGACCGGTGCGTTCGATGATCGCCTCGGTCACCGCGGCGGGGTCGCTGCCGTCGCGGGCCCACCCCTTGCGGATGTCGGCCGCGACCCGGATGTTCTCGCGTACGCTGAGGAGGCTGAAGAGCTCGAGGCGTTGGAACGTGCGGGCCATCCCCTTGCGGGCCCGCTTGGTGGGGCTGAGATCGTTGATCGCCGCGCCGTTGAGTTCGACGATGCCCGAGTTCGCGGGGATGAGTCCGGTGATCACGTTGAACAGGGTGGTCTTGCCCGCGCCGTTCGGCCCGATGAGGCCCGTGACACATCCGGACTCCGCTTCGAGGTCGACGCCGTCGAGCGCGATGTTGCCCCCGAAGCGGACGGTGACGCCGCTAACTGCGAGCTGCGCCATGGAGCTCCCCCTCGCTCATGCCGAGCACGCGGTCGAGCTCGCGGGCGTCGTCGTCGGTCCAGGGTTCGGTCACGCCGCGCCATTCGAGCGGCACCGCGGCCTCTATCCCGGGGGCCCGCTGGAGCGCCGTCGCCACGCCGACGGCCACGAGCGGTGTGACGATGGTGAGGATCGCGTACGTCCAGTTGTCGATGACGTCGAGCATCCGGATCGCGTAGAGGCCGGCGAGCACGGCCACGGTCGCGGCCAGGACCGCCCGGGTCCGAACAATGGGTTCGAAGCCCTCCCGGAGGTCGTGGACGGCGCCGTTCGGGTTGCGACCGAGCCCGATGCCGGCGAGGCCGGGGAGGACGACGGTGTACTGGGCGATGGAGGGGAGGAGCGCCGCGAGCAGCGGGAGCAGCCCCATGAGCGAGACCGCCCCGAACAGGGCACCGCCCGCGGCGCCGATCCCACCGACGACCGCCAGCGCGAAGATCGGCAGTCCGGTCACGAGGTCGAAGTTCTGCGGCGACACCGACGACAGTTGGGATCCGAGCAGCGCACCCCCGAGGCCGGCCATCCCGGCCGACAGCGCGAACACCGTGACCTTCGTGCCCAGCAGGTTGAGCCCGAGGGTGGCGCACGCGGCCTCACTGTCTTTCATGGCGAGGAGACGCCGACCGAAGCGGCCCCGCCGGATCGCGATGACGAGCAACGACAACAGCGCGAAGACCGTGCTCATGAGGATCATCTGCGACCCGGGTGAGTCGAAGGAGTAACCGAAGAGCTTCAGCGGATCGACCGACACCGAACCCTGCTGGAAGAGGTCGATGTCGAACAGGCCGAACACGGAGAACTTCGGCAGGGTGAACACCCATCGGTCGAGCGCGATCGCGAACGCCGCCGTTCCCAGCGCGAGGTAGATGCCCGAGAGTCGCAGCGCCGGGAGCGCGATCACCGAGCCGATGGCCGCGGTGATGACGACCGCGTAGACGAGCGCGAGTGGGTTGCCGTCGGTGCCGAGGTGGGCCATCACGATGGCGCCGATGCCCGCGAAGCTCAGCTGGCACAACGACACCTGGCCCGCGTACCCGACGAGCGGGACGAGCGACAGGGCGATGATGCCGATCGAGAAGATGCGTCCGTAGGTGACGAGGTCGGGCTGGCTGAGGGTCGTGGCCAGCACGACGCCGGCCGCGATCACCGCGGCGGCGAAGCCGAGCGCACCGGCGCGGCTAGGCATCGGGAAGAACTCGCGCGAGCGCGTCCGACCCCGCAGGCGTTGGTTCGGGAGTAGCAGGAGCACGAGGAACAGCAGGATCGCGGGACTCGCGAGCCGCAGCCCCGGCAGGTACTGGTTCTGGGGGAGGTAGCCCGAGAGGTAGCCCTCGGTGCAGCCGACGACGATCGCACCGACGAACACCAACGAGAAGCTGCGCAGGCGCCCGAAGATCGCCGCCGCGTATGCACTGATGATGAGGAGCGAGAGCGTGCCGGCCTCGAGCGGCACCAACGGCGCGATGAGGATCCCACCGAGGGCTGCGAGTGACGAGCCGATCGCCCAGGCGAACATCGAGACGCGGTCCGGGCGCGCGCCGTTGAGCGTGGCGAGGGAGCGGTCGTCGACCGCAGCGCGCATCGCGATGCCGATTCGGGTCGCGTAGAGCAGGAAGCGCAGTCCGATCGCTACCGCGATGGCGACCGCGATGGTGATGATCTGATGCCAGGTGATCGTCGTCGGACCGATCTCGAGCGGTGCGCTCGTGGCGAAGAAGGTCGCGTAGGGGCGACTGACGTTCGGATCCCAGACGATCTGCGCGAGTCCGATCATGCCGATCAGCAGCGAGATCGACACGACGAGTTTGGTGGTCTCCGACGTGTCCTGCAGACCGCGCATGATGACGCGGTCGATCAGCACCCCGAACAACGGGGCGAGCACGCACAGCACGACGACGAGCGCGACGGGCGTGGGCCAACCCCACGAGAAGCGCAACTGCCAGTACGCGAACGCGGCGAGCATCCCGGTCGCGCCCTGGGCGAAGTTGAAGATGCCCGTGGTCGTGTAGGTGAGGACCAGTCCGCTCGCGATGACCGCGTAGATCGCCGAGGTCGCCAGCCCCACGATCGTGAACGTCAGGAACTTGTCCACTTGTCAGCCCGCTACTTCAGGTCGCTCTGCTTCTTCCCGACGTCCTGCAGCGTGACGCCCTTCCCGTATTCGCCGGTGAGGGTGTACAGGTTCTTCGGGTTGCAGCTGTAGATGCCGTCGTTCGGGTCGATGTCGGCCAGTTCGAAACCGGTCGGCGTCGCTTCGATCAAGGTGAAGCAGGCGCCCGGCGTGTTGTCGCCCGGGTTCTGGACCGAGTGCAACCCACCGCCCGTCCACTCGGTGACCGTCTGCAGGTTGTCGTAGACGCACTTGCGGGTGAGGTCGGCGCCACATTCCTTGGCCGCCTGCGCCCACAGGAGCCAGGCCGACCAGGCCTGGAGGCCCAGGTACGCCTCGGCCTTGCCGTCGGGAAGGTACTCGGCGAACGCCTCGAGGTACTGCTCGGTGGCAGGGTTCTCGCTCGCGTCGGCGAACGGGTGGAAGACGCTGCGGATGAACGTGTTCTTGATCGCAGCACCGCCGACGTCGATGAGCTTCGCGTCGTAGTGGTTGGCATCGGTGCGGATCCAGTCGAGCTCATAGGCCCCGTCGACCATCGCCTGCTGGAACTTGGCGAGGTTCTCGGGCTCGCCGACCCAGATGAGGCCCTTGACGCCCCTGTCCTTCAGCGCCTGCACGTACGGGGCCCAACTCGTCGGACCGGTCGGCGGGTAGAGGTCGCTGTAGACGACATCCCAGTCGAGGCTCGTCACGGCCTCTTCGGCCTGCTCGGCCGTGGTGATGGTCGCGGGCAGGTTCCCGGTGAGCACACCGACCTTGTCGGTGGAATCGGGGTAGGTCTTGGCCAGCCACTTGTAGTCGCCGACCGGGAGCACCTCCCCGGAGTTCGGGACCGGTTGGGTGAGCAGGTCGGCGCCGCGGGCCTCGGGGGTGACGACGTAGGCGGCGACATCGGGGAGGAGGCAGTTCAACCGGTCCTCGACACCGGTGTTGTCGAACACCGCGCCACCACCGACCAGGTAGAAGTCGACCGCGCAGGCCTCGAGGATCTTCGGCTTGTAGTCGAAGAGGGCGGCGTCGAGCTTGTGGACCTGGATCGTGCGGCCGTTGATCCCGCCCCGGTCGTTGCACCACTGCGTGAACACCTCGGCGGTGTCGAACAGCTCCTGGTTGAGGCCCGGACGACCCGCGAAGCCGGGGTCGGAGATGGTCCCGACCCGGATCGAGTCGGCCGTGACGCCCGTCGCAGTCGCTCCGCCACCGTCGCCGGGCTGGCAGACATCGGTGAGCGTGCCGAAATCAGCCGACTTGGCGCCGGAACCTCCGATACTGCTGCTGCTCGTCTCGTCGGAGTTGCCCGCGCTGTCGTCGTCGCTTCGTCCACACGCCGCCGCGAGCATGACCAGTGCCAGCAGCGCGGCCAGCAATCGAAGACCCTTCACAGTTCCCCCGTTCGACTGCACCTGATCCGGGATCTTTCGTCGCGGCTCCCCCGCGAGAACTGATGCCCCGTCAGATACGGCAGAACACTGCCCTTTCGCCCTCCACAGTGCAAGCCACCACCTCTTCGGTCGGATCCGCTGCGCCGGCTCGATCGCTCACCGAACCGGGCCCGCGGCGTGTGTCCGCCGGCTCCGCTGCTCCTCCTGTCGGGTTGGATCCGCTGCGCCGGCTCGACCGCTCACCGAACCCATCAGTCGAGGTTCTCGATGATGGAGTCGGCGGCTGCGACGGAAGGGGGATGCCCGGTCAACTCGACGACGAACGACTCCTTGTCGATCTCGAGCAGCACCACTGCCGAGGCCGCGATGACGGTCGCGGTCCGGCGTACCGATCGGAGGAGCGCGATCTCTCCGAATCCCTCGCCGCGCGTCATCGACCGCACGAACCGACCGTCGATCTCGACCCGTACCTCGCCGTCGGCGATCGCGTAGTAGCTGTGGCCGATCGCGCCCTGACGGATCACGGTGGTTCCGGCCGCGAGGTGCAGAGAGGTGGCGTTGCGGGCGAGACCGTCGAGGGAGCCCGGCGGAAGCGCGGCGAAGATCGCGAGCGACCGGAGCAGCGCGACCTCGACCACCGGGACCGTTGCCGCGGCGTCGACCCGGAGCAGGGCCCGGATCCGCAGCGCGAGCAGGACCGGGAGGAACGCGCCGATCACGATCAGGGCGGTGTCGACACCACCGAGCGCGACGAGCGCGGGGACCGCCAAGGATCCCAGCGCCAGCGCGCCCATCTCGACCGCCTCGACGAGTCCGAACACCCGGGCGAGCACCTCGGGCGGCGACGTGCGTTGGAGCAGCGTCCGACCCGCGACCTCGAGCACGCTGCGCGCCGCTCCTGCCACCGCGAGCAACACGAACGCTGCGCCGACCGTGGGATCGATCCCGAGCGCGATGAAGGCGGCCCCCCACACGAGGAGCGCGATCGCGAGCGGCGGAGCGAGTCGACGCCGTCCGACGAGCGCGACCGCGCCCATCGCCCCGAAGACCCCGCCGAAGCCGAACGCGCCGGTGAGGTAGCCGGCGCCACCCGAACCGAGCTCGAGCACGTCGACCGCGAGAACGACCGCGATCACATCGAGCGCCCCGAACACGAAGAGCTGCGCGCCGATGAGGGTGACCACCAGCCGGGCGGGTCGGTGCATGCGGAGCGTCCGGACGCCCGCGGCGACGTCGACCCACGCGTCACCGAGCACCGAAGCTGCGCCGACTCGCGTCCGACCTCGTGCCGGGGCCGCGGTGGCGCGCACCGGGCCGGCCGAGATCGGCGCTACGAGGATCGCCGACACCAACGCCACGAGGGAGAAGACCGTGAAGACGATCCCCGGTCCGAACGCGGCGAGGAGCACTCCCGCGAGCACGGGCGCGACGCAGACCGCAGCGCTCTCGATCCAGGTCGAGACGACGTTGACCGCGGTGAGCTCGATCGGGCGTCGGGCCAGGGTCGGTAGGATCACGGCTTGGGCCGGGCGGGTGACGGTCACCACGGTCGCCGCGACTCCCGCTGCTGCGAACACGGCCACCAGCGGAGCATCGAGCGCAAGCGCGATCGCAGTGGCGCCCATGGCGGTTCCCTGCGCGACATACCCCGCGGTGAGGACCCGCAGCGGCCGGTACCGGTCGGCGAGCGCGCCCGCGATCGGTGCGAACAGGGTCGCGGGGACGAGTTGGGCGAGGATCACCGCGACGACCCCACGGTTCCCTGCCTGCTCGTACGCGTACACGAGGATGGCGACCCAGACGCCGAACTCGGCCGCGACGAACCCTGCGTACGCGGCCTCGACCCGTCGGAGGTCGGGGTTGGCGAGCACGGATCGGACGACCCGCATCGCTCCCGTCGGCCGGTCAGCTGCACCCTCCATGCGCCGACGTTAGGAGAAGGAGCGGAGCCGGCGGACCTGCACCCGCGGTGGCGGTGCGGGTGGGCGATCGAGCCGGCGGAGCGGATACGACCGTCAAGATGGTTCATACTTCGTCCCATGACTGCGGATGACCTCGTCGAGATCGAACTGATCAAGCGCCTCAAGTACCGATACCTGCGCGGCCTCGACCAGAAGGACTGGAAGGCGGTCGAGTCGTGCTTCACCGAAGACGCGACCGCGGCGTACAGCGGCGGGAAGTACGCCTTCGGGAGCCGAGCCGAGATCCTCGACTTCCTGACCCGCTCGATGGGCGCGGAGACGTTCCTCTCGAGCCACCGGTGCCACCACCCCGAGATCGACCTCACGAGCGCGACGACCGCGGTCGGCACCTGGGCGCTCGAAGACGTCGTGATCGACACGAAGTGGGACATCACGATCCGCGGGGCGGCCTTCTACACCGACGAGTACGTCAAGGAAGAAGACGTCTGGCAGATCAAGACCACGGGCTACAAGCGCAGCTACGAGGAGATCCAACCCCGTGGTTCGGCTCCGGGGCTCAAGCTCACCGCGAGCTGGTGGGCCACCGACGGTCGGAGCATGCTCGATGCCTGACACCGCGCTCACCGAAGCCGACGAGGGTCGTCATCCCGCTGGTCCGGAGGAGCTCTGGGGCGAGTCGTGGTACCTCGACTTCGCCGCGTCCGACGGCAGTTCCGGTGGGTACGTGCGACTCGGTCTGTATCCGAACCTCGGCAAGGCCTGGTGGTGGATCGCGCTCGTCGGTGCCGACGAGCCCACCGTGCTGGTGATCGACCACGACCTCCCGTGCCCCGACGGGGCCGCCGCGCATCCCCAGCTCGCGTGGCCGGAGCCGTTCGCGCGTTTCACCGTGCAGTCGTCGGGCGACGGGGTGCAGCTCGCCGATCCGGCCGATGCGTTCCGATGGACCGAAGCCGGCGGCCTCCCCGGCCGGTCGGTGCCGGTGTCGGTCGATCTCGAGTGGGCGAGCCGCGGCCCGGTGTTCCCGTACGCGATGACGACCCGCTACGAGATCTCGAGCTGGGTCACCGGTTCGTTCACGATCGGCGACCGCACGGTCACCGTCGACTGTCCCGGCCAGCGCGACCACTCGTGGGGTGTGCGCGACTGGTGGCAGTTCCCGTGGAACTGGACGGCCGGCCATCTCGACGACGGCACGTTCTTCCACGCAGCACGCTCGATCATCCCCGACCTCGAGGTGTTCGGCACCGGCTATGTGCTTGCGCCCGGTGCGGAACTCGCGGCGGTGGAGTCGCCCGCCATCACCGTCGAGGTCGACATCGACGCGGAGAAGGTCCCGGTGTCGGCGCGTCAGCGCATCGGACCGGTCGCGTTCACGACGGAGTACCTCGGGCACGCGCCGGTGTTGCTCGTGGCGCCCGACGGCCGCGAGGCGCGCTTTCCGCGCGCCATGTGTCGCTTCACGACCGACGACGGTCGCACCGGGACCGGCTGGACCGAGTTCAACTGGCCAGAGGGCTTCCCCGGCTGAGCAGCTTCGGCCGTTAGGACGCGCGGTCCTTGGTGACCTCGTCGAGCATCGCGTACTCCTCGCCGGTGTCGGCCCAGTCCTCGAACTGGATCACGCCGGTCTCGGTGAACTTCTCGCGCAGCCAACCGTCGGCGGCGTCGAGCAGCCCGAGCTTCTTGCAGTTCGGCACGATCTTGCTGAACAGCATCGTCTGGAAGATCTGCTGCTCCGGCGGGTTGTTGGCGTCGAGCAACCGGCGGACCTGGTCGGGGTCGACCCCCATCCGCTCCCACACCTCGGCCTGCATGAAGCGCTGCTGCAACCGACACGCGGTGTCGAACGCGAACTCCTGGCGCTCGCGGAGCTCGGCGGCGCTGAGGCCGGCGTAGAACTCCTTGAGTGACAGCACCCCGAACGCGACGTGGCGGGCTTCGTCGCTCATCACGTAGCGCAGCAGCTTCTTCAGCAACGGCTCGGTGGTGATCTGCTGCATCATCCCGAACGCCGCGAGCGCGAGACCCTCGACCATGATCTGCATTCCGAGGTACGTGATGTCCCACCGGGAGTCGGAGAGGATGTCGTCGAGGAGTGACTTCAGGTTGTCGTTGATCCGGTACTGGCTCGACAGCTTCTCGTCGAGGTAGCGCGCGAACACCTCGACGTGGCGGGCCTCGTCCATCACCTGCGTGGCTGCGTAGTACTTCGCGTCGATCCACGGCACCGTCTCGACGATGCGCGCGGTGCAGAGCAGCGCGCCCTGCTCACCGTGCATGAACTGCGACAGGAGCGAGTTCTGGATCTCGACCGAGACCTGCAACCACTCCTTGTCGCCGAAGTTGCGCAGCGGCGAGTCGGAGATTCCTTCGAGTGCACTGAACCGGGCCGTCGTGCCCATGCCGAGCTCCTGCGCGATCTTCTCGGGGTCGACGTCGATCGACCAGTCGAGATCGGTCGACACGTTCCACTGCGACGTCTTCGCCTTCTCGTAGAGCTTGATCAGCGGGGTGCGGCACTGCTCGTAGTCCCAGGTGAAGATCGTGTCGACGTTCGAGGTGACGGTGTGGATCGTCTCGTCGACGGTCTTGGCGTCTACCGACGGAATGGCGGTCATGAGGACTCCTGTTCGGGTGCCGCGAGGGCATCGAGGAGACGCGCGACCAGCGCGTCCCACGCTTGTGGATCGGGAAGGGGGAGGTCGAGGGTGCGCACGACGAGGGCACCCATGGCGAGGGTGGTGGTGAACACGGTGAGTGCGTCGGGGTCGAGGGCGGGATCGATGGTGCCGTCGCGTTCGCCGCGCTCGACGACGTTGCGCAGGATGGCCGACCGCTCGGCGAACCGTTCGTGGAGCAACGCGGCGAGGGAGGGGTCGTGGCGCGCCGCGACGACCGCTTCGAGAAGCAGCGGTCGGTCGACGCGCCGGTTGTGGAGCAGGTGACTCCCGAGCGTCTCGAGGAGATCGCGGGGCGCGAGGCTCGGCGCGTCGCGCAGGAGCGAATCGAGCTCGGCGCTGCTGCTCGCGGTGATCGCGTCGAGCATGAGCTCGGCTTTGCCGCGGTAGTTCGCGTAGATGGCGCCGGTGGTGAGGCCGGCGGCCCGGGCGATGTCGTGCACCCGGGCCCCCTCGTAGCCCTGCTCCCGGAACACCTCGATCGCCGCGTCGACCAGCCGTTCCCGGGTGGTCCGGGTGGGGTCGAGGGCCGGGGTGAGTGGGGCGGTCGTGGTCACCGCCTCATGATAACGACTATTACGCCTGGTGAGAAGCCCCTTCGATGTCCTCGTCGTCGGCCAGCAGGCCGTAGAGGCGTCGGCGGGTGTCGGCGAGGATGGCCTCGGCCTGGCTCTGCTGGGTGGGCGAGCCGTCGCGGAGCAGTTGCTTCGACGCCATCACGACCGAGCGGAGTGCCCGGGCCATGCGCTGCACCGGCTCGCCGGCGTCGTCGGCCATCTCGACCCACGGCGGCACCCCGCCCTCGGCGGCCCGGGTCGTGACCTGCTCACGGCCGGCCTCGGTGAGGGTGAAGACGCGCCGGCCCTCGATCTCGTCCGCCGTGACCAGGCCCTCGTCGGCCAGGAGCTGGAGCGTCGGGTACACCGAGCCGGGGCTGGGCTTCCACACCCCGCCGCTGCGGGTCTCGAGCTCCTGGATGATCTCGTAGCCGTGCATCGGCCGTTCCGCCAGCAGCGTGAGTGCCGCCGCCCGCACGTCGCCGCGCCGGGCCCGGTTGCCGCCGGGGCGTCCGCGCCGCCGCCGGTGGCCGCCGTGGCCTCCCTCGGGGTGGCGGTGGATCCGTCGGCCGAACGGGTCGAACCCGTCGCCGGTGAAGGTGTCTCGTTCGAATCGTCGCATGGTGCGAATCCTTCTCTGTCTGGTTCTCTGTCTGGTTCTCTGTCTGGGCGTTTGCCGGTCTGGACGTTTGCCGGTCTGGACGTTTGCCGGTCTGGACGTTCGCCGGTCTGGACGTTCGCCGGTCTGGATGTCTCCGGGTTCGAATGACCCGTCGTGTACCATCACGATATATCGGGAT
>Ga0105044_10014110_pt1 | contig 10820 bp, 16 predicted proteins | sample MAT01_FD_78092 | JGI IMG/M metagenome (GOLD analysis project Ga0105044, IMG submission 78092) | Freshwater microbial communities from Lake Fryxell liftoff mats and glacier meltwater in Antarctica - MAT-01 | ecosystem: Environmental > Aquatic > Freshwater > Ice > Liftoff microbial mat | place... | reverse complement strand
CAGACGTGGCAACGACTCCAGCCAAGCCACTCGTCGCGGTGCCCGGGCGAACGGAGGACGACGGCGTTACGCTCCGCGTGCGCGCGCCGATCTGCTGCAGCGACGTCAGTCCCGCCTGGGCCGTGCCCGCACCGCGGCGCGACCACGACGACAGCGGATCCACCATAAAGCGCTCGTGAAAGACACCCGTCGCTGCCGTCGGCCGTCCAAGGAGCGGCTGGTCATGGCCCACAATGCGCTCGACCCGCACCTGCGGGTCGGCGGGCAGCCCTAGTTGCGCCTGCGCCATGAGACTGCACGGCAGGAGCCCGCTGACCAGTCCCAGTAATCGTCCGAATTCAATACGCATGCATTCATCCTCACGCCGAGAGAAACATGGCGGGCACACCCGATGTGGGCCTCGCCGCAATCCGGCACCGCGCAGACGACGGCGCATCCGACGAACGGAAGTGGGTGAAGTTCAACGCAACTCATCCGAGCAAATTCCTCGCCCGACCCACTGCTGTGCTGCGGCAGTGCTTCGACTACCGCTGAACGACCCAACCCGCCGGTGTCGTCACCACCTGTCCATCTGGACGCGCCATGGTCGTGACATCGACACGAACGCCCGCCGTACCGGCCGGACCGTCCAGCTGCAAAGTCAGCGCGCGCTGCGGCGTCGCGCCGAGGACGAGCAGCGTGGAATCGCTCCGCACGAGGGTTAATCCGGGATTCAGCGCGGTGACTTTCACGATCTGACCCTCAGTGGTGGCGAGCCGGAGTTGGAGCGCACCCCACGACGTGGTATCGGGCGTCTGCAACTGGAAGCTGGCGGAGTACGCCGGCGGCGGCGGCGGCGGACCAAGCGGCGGCCCCGCCGGCGAATTATCGGCGCTGCCACTGCACGCGGCGAGCACCCAAGCACCACCTGCCCCACACCACCGAAGTATCCGACGCATCAGACCCATCCAGAAAGAAGATTCCGTATTCGGCCCCAAGTGAGCCGCGCACCAGAATCCCTGCCGTCGGTCTTTGGCAGACTCAGGAGCGGAGTCACAACGCAACCTGTCTGCACCTTTGACGCATGGCACAGATGTGGCGCACGGCGTTGAGACGCTCAATGAGGTGCAATGGTTACACGCGGCTGTTACAGCGACGCGTCACTATCTGACCACGGGGCGCGACCGTCTGTAGAATTCCCCCACACGTCCAACCTCCGTAAGATTCCCCCACACATCCAACCCCGGAGACTCCATGGCACGCGCGCTCGTAATCGGCGGCACCCTGCTCATTGGCCGCACCCTCGTCGAACAGTTGCTCGCGCGCAGTGACGACGTAGTGATCATGCACCGCGGCCACGGGACGCCGTTTGGAGCGCGCGTGCGCGAGATCCACTGCGATCGGAACGACGTGCACGCCGTGGCCTCGGCGCTCGCCCACGAGCAGTTCGACGTCGTCTACGACAACGTCTACGACTGGCAGCGCGGCACCAGCGCCGAGCAGGTGTGCGCAGCGGCGACCGCCTCGGCCAAGGGACTGCGTCGCTACGTCTTCACATCGTCCGTCGCGGTCTTTGCGCCGGGCGGGCCATACAACGAAGACGACGCTCTCGTCCCGTCGGATTGTCCGAACCCCTATGCAGCACAGAAGGCCGACAGTGAGCGCGCGCTCTTCGCGCTCGGAGGGACACACGGTGTCCCGGTCACGACAATCCGGCCCGCCTTCATTTTCGGACCGCACAACGCCTTCGACCGCGAGGCTTTTTTCTGGGACCGCATTGTCAGCGGGCGTCCGGTGATCATTCCCGGTGACGGATTGTCGACGATGCAGTGGATCTATTCCCGCGACGTTGCACGCGCGGCCATCGCAGCAACTGAGCACGACGCGGCGATCGGTCGTGGCTACAACGTGGCCAATGTGCCGGCGATTACGCAGCTGGACTTTGTACGCCTGCTGGCCCGCGTAGCGGGCAAAGACGTCAAGGTGGTGCATGTGCCGCGAGAGACCATTGCGGTGCTGGGCGGTGGCATCATGGAGCCGCCGCTCTACTTCGGCGCCTATCTCGATATCCCACCCATCACCGTGCGCAACGACCGCCTGCTCACCGACCTTGCGCTCGAGCTGACGCCGCTCGAGGACGGGTTACGGGAGACGTTTGACTGGTATGCAGCGCAGCAACGGCCGACGCCAGATTTTTCGTGGGACGACAAAGCGATCACGGCGGGCACGTAAGATTTGTCGATCGCTCCGCTCAGCCCGCGCGGAAGGTCCGGCGGTACGCAAGCGGCGCGGTTGCAACCACCCGCTGAAAATGTGTTCGCAGTGTTGCGGCAGACCCAAGCCCACTCTGCTCCGCGACGCGCGAGACGGATAGGTCTGTCGTCTCCAGCAGTTGCTGCGCGAATCGCACGCGTTGCGCCTGGAGCCAACGCAATGGCGCTACCCCGGTCTCGTCGCGGAAGCGGCGCACGAAATGCCTTACGCTCATGTTCGCGTGCGTTGCGAGCATCGGGATCGTGAGTGCGTCGCTCAGGTGCGTCAGCGCCCAGACGCGCGTGTCTGCGAGACCGCGCGCATCGTCGGCCGGTATGGCGCGCGCGATGAACTGGGCCTGCCCTCCCTCGCGGTGCGGCGCGACGACCATCGCGCGCGCGATGGCATTCGCAACGTCGGCGCCCCAGTCGGTGCGAACGATGTGCAGGCACAGGTCGATGCCCGCGGCCATTCCTGCAGACGTGAGGATGCGGCCATCGTCCACGTACAAGACGCGTGGGTCGCCGACTACTGACGGATATCGCGCGGCGAGGCGGTCGGCGTGCGCCCAGTGCGTGGCCGCGCGCCGGCCATGCAGCAATCCGGCCGCGGCGAGGACAAATGCGCCGGTGCAGATCGATACGATGCGTGCCCCCGTGCGTCCGCCATCCGTAGCCCATCGAGCGCCGCCGGTGCCACCGGCGCCTCGACGTCCGCGAGGTCCGGCACGACGATGGTCTCCACCTCCTCGAGCGCGTCGATGCCACGAGGCACGCCAATCGGCAGGCCGCCGGCCATCGTGACGAGGCCCGCCTCGAGTCCGCACACCCGGACGACGTAGCGCCTCGCGCCGAGCACGGGGGCGGGGTCGCCGAAGACTTGTCCGGCGATGAAGAGGTCGAACGGCACGACGCCGGGAAGTGCAAATAGCGCAACGGTTCGGGGCCGGGACACCGCCCGCGTGCCAGGAGTCATGGCCGGAATCTGACGAAAGATGGCGTTTCGGACCAGCGCGTCACGCCGCAGCCTCCATGAAGCTTTCCAAATGCCCGCCCTTCTCGGTTTTGCCCACGGTCTCACGGCCCTCCGCCCCGTCGAATCGGCGCAACAGAACGTCACCCCCATTGGAGTCGGCATATGAAAAACTCGGTGGGCACCCGTGGATGGGCCGCCTCAGGCGGCGCGTTGCGCCGTCAGGATCGCGTCCGCCTCGCCGGGCAGGCGTTGCTAAGCCGACTCGCGGCGCTCCCGGAGAATCTGCGCCTCCATCTCGGATTCAGTGACGTGGCAACCGCCCGTATCGACGTCGGGGCCATTCTGCTGCCGGATTTCATCGACCGTTCGTAGGCGGCGAGGTCGGTACCGGGGGTGAAGAGCCAGAGTGTCGACGCATAGTACGAATCGCCGGTCCAGAGGAGACCGTTGGCGCGATCCAGCAGCGCGATGGCGTCTGGCGTGTGTCCGGGGGCCGCCACGATGGTCAGCGTGCGACCGCCGAGGCGGCATGAGGACGCCCCCGTTCGTTGACGCGTGAGAACGGAGTGTCCGTGCCTACCACATCGCGGAACTCATTATTCCCTCCGACATGGTCGAAGTGGGTGTGCGAGTTGAGGACCATGACCGGGAGGGTGATCAGCGCGTCGATCACCGGCTTGAGTGGCACCAAGCCTATGCCGCTGTCGAATAGCAGGGCGCGCTCAGTGCCGATGACCAAGTACGAAATCGCTTCCTGAAACTGCTTGGCTTCGACGATGGCGATCACGCCCGGTTCCACGCGATAGGCCGTATGCCAATCGCCCGGCACCCTGACGCGTTCGAATGCCGCGTTCTCGCGGCGTGGTATGGCCGCGCACCAGGACGATGCGGAGGCGTCGGAAGGAATGACGGGCGTCGCGGACGTGGACGCCATTACCGGCGGCGCGATACTGCCGCCGGTTTGCGCCGGCGAGGCGCTGCGGTCACCTGCACATGCCTATGCACATGTATATGCACATGCGCAGACGAGAGCGAGGAAGAGGGCGGCGCCTCTGATGGCTTGGCGCTTGCGCGTGTTCACGATCGTGATGCTGGGTCCAGGTCAGTATGTCGCCTGCAGCATGGCGATGGGACCTGCGTGGCGCCACCGAAGGCCAACGCTCACGCCGCCGATGCGGTGCGACGCTCGTTAGTGAACCACACCTCACGGAATGCGTCGCGATAGGGGGTAGCCGACACATCGAAGGCGCGCGTCAGCTTGGTGCTGCTGAACGAGTATGGACGTTCAAACTGATATAGCATCTCGACCTGTTCACGCATTGGCGGTTGGAACAGTCCCAGCGCACGAATCATCCAGCGCGGCGCGTTTTGCAGTTTCGCTTGCACCGCGGCGATGTCGGCAGCGAGGCTTACGAGGTCGCGCCCGCTGTGTTGTTCAGGGGTTGTGAGCGCGTGCCACGTCTGCCCGAACGCCGCGGTACTGGTACCAAGCAACGCGAGCGAACGTCCGAGATCGGGCGTGTAACTGAAGCTGTGTTGTGCATCCGGATTTCCAAGCCATTGCGGTGCCTTGCCGGCGCGCAGCCTGTCGAACACGATGGCGTTCAGCATCCCCGTCGTGCGTCCTGGTTCACTCGGGTAGTAGAAGTCGGGGGATCGGACGATCATCGCGGTCACGCGCTGCGAACGTATCGCATCGAGGAGCGTCGTCGCGATCCGGGCACGCACTTCCCCTTTGCGACTACACGGGTTGAACGGCGTTTCTTCCGTCATCGCACCGGAGACTTCACCGTAGGCATAGACGTTGTCGAAGAAGACCAGTGCGGCGCCGCTACGCTCGCAGCCGTCCATGACGTTCGCCATGATGCGCGGCCAGTCGGCCTGCCAGACGGCCGTGCTGTATGACACGCCCGCCACCAGGTAGACGACGTCGCTGCCGGCGATTGCGGCAGCGGTACTCGCGGCATTGGTGAGATCCGCAACGACGACTTCGTCGCTCGGAAACTCGCGCTGTGGATGCCGACTCACCTGCCGCAGCCGGAGACCTTGGGCGGTCAAGGCACGCGAGAGTTCGCGACCGACCGCGCCGTTAGCGCCGAGGATGGTGTGCAATGGCATTGACCTAGCGCTCCACGCGGACTTCGACCCGCGTCGACCCGGTGAGCTTCAGTGTGCCTTCCTCGAATCGCGGCGCGCGCAGGCGCGGCCTCACGTTGGCGGTGGTGCCCCACGGCTCCTTCGGCGAGCCGAAGAGATTGGTGTCGAGCTTCCCGTTGCCGTTGAGGTCCTGGTACACCGAGACGGCGTATCGGCCGGGCGCGAGACTGTGGAACACGAAACTGTCCACGGGAGCCGTGCGCGGCTGCACGGTGAGCTTGGCGGCCTTCGCGGTCTGACCGGGAAAGCCGTCGGCCGTCGAATACAAGGCGGCACCGATCGTCCCGCCCTCGGTCGTGACGCCCGTGACCACCACGGTCAGCGTCACTTCGGACCGTGGCGAAGTCGTCTGGACCGGCCGTGCGACGGACGCGCCTGCGACAAGGCAGGGAATGAGCGGTGAGGCGAGAAGCATCGGGCGAATGCGCATCTGAGGTGCCTCGGGTGTGGATGGTCGGACAAGCAAGATCAAGCTATGTGAACACTGTACACATAATTGCGCATTATGTGTTCATTGTCAACATTTAGTCATGGCCAGTCCGCGATATCACCACGGGAACCTCCACGCCGCCCTGCTCCAAGCGGGGCTGACGGCTTCGCAAGCCGGGGGGCCCGCCGGCCTGCAGCTCCGGGAGCTGGCGTCCGCCGTCGGCGTCTCCCCATCGGCCGTGTACCGCCACTTCCCCGACATGGCGCACCTGAGTGCCGAGGTCTCCCGGATGGCGCGGGAGGCGCTGGCGAGACGGATGCTGAGCGCCGCCGCCGCTGTACACGAGGTGACAGGCGATCCTGGCGAGGGTGCCATACGGCGGATGCAGGCCATCGGCCGCGCCTACATCGAGTTCGCAGTCAGCGAGCCGCACCTCTTTGACACCGCGTTCATGGCCGCCGGCGCCGCGCCATCCTGCACCGACAATCCGTCAGCGTGGGGCGTGCTGAACGACGCGCTCGATGCGCTGGTTCAAGCCGGCGAATTGCCTGTCGCTCGTCGCGAGAGCGCACCGTTGATTGCGTGGAGCGCCGTTCACGGACTGAGTGGCGTGCTGGTACGCGGGATGCTGCCACCACCGCATCAGCCGAGCGATGCGATCACCACCACACTGGCCGGCGTGCTGGATGCGCTCGGTGTGCGGCAGCCGAAGGCGTGAGGATCGGCATCATTGTCGAATGCTACGGCGCCAATGGACAGTTGCCATCATCCGGTCGAAGTTACGGGCAGTCACACGCACTGCACGCTTTCGACTCCCCGAGGTCTGTATTCCCCGTCGTCGTCTCCTGGGTCAGCAGCTGCGCGAATACTCGCTCATCACGTGGTTCTTCGAGCGCGTGTTCTGGTTTCTGCACCTGCTCTCGCCGAGCCGTTTGGTGCGGCTCGGACGGATCACGCACGTGCAGTCCGAGGCGTTTCGCCGTGATCCGCAGGGGTCCACGGCGAAACGGTCGCGTCGCGTGGAGGGCTACATCATCGCGTGGTTTCTCATCGAGGCGACCCTCATCGCCCTCGCGGCCAATGGCTTCGGCGAGCCGAGCTGGATTCCGCGCGTACTCGTCGTGATACGCATTCTCGACATTTTCCAGACATCGGTGAACCTGAGCGTGTTCGACCAGCTGCGCACGGAGGAGCGGCTGGTGATCTCGTCGGCGGTCCGCACGCTGGTGCTGAGTTTCCTGAACTACATCGAGCTACTGGTGTGTTTCGGCATCCTGTACACGACGATGGGCGACCAGCTGGTCGGCTCCGCCGGTTGGCTCGATGATCTGTACTTCAGCGTCGTCACGCAGCTCACCATCGGTTACGGCGATATTCGACCCATCGGCTGGGCGCGTTTCGTCAGCGTCGCGCAGGGGCTCATCTCCGTCGCGTTTACCATCCTTATCCTCGGCCGTATCGTATCGGTCCTGCCCAAAATCGCGACGGTGATGAAGCACGCCTCCGAGGACTGAACTTGCCCCGATTCCCCTCGCTTCAATCTCATGGACACCAGCGTTGCCGAACTGATTCGTCACGCCGAAGCGGGGCAGCCGAATGCGGCCGATCGTCTCTTCACCGCGATGTACGCAGACCTACACCGGCTCGCGGAACGACAGCTGGCGCAGCGCGGGGGGCAGCTGACGCTGGGCGCGACCACGCTCCTCCACGAGGCCTACATGAGCATGGCCGCTCGGGAGAGCGTGGCGTACCCCGACCGGGCACGCTTCATGGCGTACGCGGCCCGCGCGATGCGCGGGCTCGTGATCGACTACGTCAGAAATAGACTGGCGCAAAAGCGGGGTGGCGAGTTTCACATCACCGGGATCAACACCCTCACGCCGATTGCCAATGCCGACGTGAATGGCGGCGAGGACATCGAAGCACTCGGCGAGGCCTTAGAGGCACTGTCCACGCTTGACCGCGCGTTGGCAGAGTTGGTCGACCTGCACTTCTTCTGCGGCTTTGGGTTTGGTGAGATTGCCGTGATGCGCGATGTGTCTGAGCGTACGGTGCAGCGCGATTGGAAAAAAGCACGCCTGCTTCTACGACGTGCACTGAACGAGGGCGTCGACAAGACCGTGCCGGATCCGGGACCGACAAACCAGCATCGCTCGCTCTAGGCTGGGCGTCAGGGCGGGAGTCGACTGCCGAGAGCTTGCCGGGGCCTTTATCGCGCCAGAGCAAAGCGGCGCGAGATGTCGTGAATTGCGCCCTCATTACGATGTAGACGGGAACGCATCGTATCCGCAGCTTAGCCGGTAACAGCCACTTGTTTCCCTGATCCCCAAGCGAATGCCCGACGCACGACCGCTCGGCCCGCTGCTGTATGCTCGTGTCGGGCCGCTAATTGATCAGGCACTCGACCTTGCCCCCGAACTTCGCACAGCGTGGTTGGCGAGCCTCAGCGGCGAGAGCGCCGAAGTCGTGCACACGCTCGCCAAACTGCTCGCCCAAGACAACGCATCGCGAGAGTTTCTACCCAGTGGGCCGGGCCGCTATTCGCTCGAGTAGCTGTTGGGCGGGTGGGCCACGTCAATGGCGGGCACACCTGTTGGCGCATGGACGCTCGATGAACGCATCGGTCAGGGTGGGATGGGCACGGTATGGCTGGCCCACCGCGCCGACGGGACGTTTTCCGGACGCGCCGCGATCAAGCTGCTGCACCTCTCCAGCGTCAATCCGGCCGCCATCGGACGATTTCGCAGCGATTGCACGCTGCTGGCCGCGCTGTCGCATCCCGACATCGCGCGCTTGCTCGACGCTGGCGTGACCGAGGCGGGGCAGCCGTATCTGGTCATGGAGTACGTCGACGGTGTTCCGCTTGACGTGTACGCCGAGCAACGGAAGCTCACGCAACTGCAGCGCCTAGAGCTGATCCGACAGACGCTCGAGGCGGTTACTCATGCGCATGCGCAACTGAATGTCCATCGCGACCTGAAGCCGTCGAACATCCTCGTGCGCCCCAACGGTCGCGTGGCGCTGCTGGACTTCGGGATTGGCAAGCAACTCCTGCAGTCTCCTACCGATGGACAACCCGACGTCACGGAGTACGGCGCGCGCGCGCTTACGCCACTCTTCGCGTCGCCCGAGCAGCTGCGTGGTGACGCGATCGGCACCGCCAGCGACACCTATAGCGCGGCCGTCGTGGCGTATCAGCTACTCACGGGGGCGCATCCACCCGCCGGTGGGAGTCGGACGACCGCCGACATCATGCCTACCACGCTCGAGTCCGAACCGCGCCGCACAAGCCTTGGCGATCTCGACACGGTGCTTCGCAATGCCTTGAAGAAGCTGCCGGGCGAACGCTGCCAAACGGCGGCCGGGTTCGACTCGACCTTAGTGTGGTATCGTGCCGTCGGCGCCAGCGCTGCCACGCGCTTCAATCCGGTCATCGAAAGTCGCGCGCAGTTCGGCGTCATTCGCAGCCTTACGTCGGTTAAACGCGGCGCCGAGGCGGCGCCTGCCCTTACTAGGTATCTGGTGATGCTGCGCGCCCAGAAGCGGCCCGTCTATCGCGACAGTCTGATCCTCACCGCGTTTATCGCCGCCGCGCTCAAGGACACGGCCGCCGCGGTTGTGCTCCTCGAAGGCGTCATGACGCTTGAGAGCGTTCTGGTCACTCCGCCGACCACGCGACGACCGTGGACCGCGTTAAGCACGCTCACGCCGTAACTGCTCAGGCAGGGCACATCGGAACGCGCCCGTACTTACGCGCGTGTGATGCGAACTATCGCCGATACCGATTCCCTGACCGCTACGCGGAGTGCCGGCGTCGGCCTCGCCGACCTCTACCTCGCACGCTCGTTTGCTGCTCAAGGCATGAACGACAGCGCGCGGGTGTGGGCCACGGCAGCGACCACGGCGCTCCGTGTCGGCACCGGCGCCGGCCACACACGGACACGCGAGGCTGAAGCACTGCTCGGCACCTTGCGCTGATGCTACGATAGTTCGAGTCCCTGCATCCCCTTGTACGCCCGTCCGGTACCGCCCTCCAACCGCAGCGGTCCAATGCCCCCGTCGGGCTAGCGAAGAACGATCCGTTCCGGTCCGGACAGTCGACGAACGTGGCAGCGACAGTCCGGACGCGTGGCCGCGCGAGCCCCCGGCGCAGTTCCCGGTGTCGGATCTTTCGTTCCCACCTGCACCGTCACGCGTTGCGTTCGATTCTTCCAGCGCACGCTGACTTCAAAGGCCTCACCATCCGCGCTGAGCGAGTCGCGCAGCATGTCGTCGGCAATGGTGTAGATCCCCGGTAGATCCTCGGCGACGTCGCGCGTGGTGTTGGTCGCTACGCGCCGCACGCGGACTTGCGCATCGCTCACGGGATTGCCCGCCGCATTCACGAGCGAGATGGTCACCATGGCGAAGCTCATCGTGCAGACACACTGCGGACTCGGTCGCTGGTCTTTTCCCTGCACGATCGCACGAGTCTCCTGGGCTATCACCGGGTGCGTCCACACGCCGACTGCGAGCGCCGTCGCAACAGACGCACGGGACAAGGCCGAAAGCAGTCGCCGAAGCATCATTTAGAGTCGAGATCAGGAAAATACGCGGGGGCGTACGCGAATGTGCGCACGCCCCCGGGAATATGGGCACGAGGCCCATGGTCAGGTCAACGACGGCGGCGACGCGCTCCGGCACCGATCGCCAACATTCCGACCGCGACGAGCACGACGGACGACGGTTCAGGCACCGCGAACTGTGCGAGGAACGGATCGTTGTATTCCGTGGAAACCCACCCGCTGAATTCGCCAAAGGAGCTGTTCAACGAGCCGTCGACATCACCGAAGCTCGGGCCGAAGCTCAGTCCGTACGACGCTACGCCGGCGATTTTGCCGTTGATAAAGAGCGGTCCGCCGGAATCTCCGCCGCCGAGCGCCACTTCGTTGAGGCCCAAGCCAACGTCGCAGAACTGCGTGCCGCCGGCGAAACCAAGGACGGCACGAGCGATTTGGCACCCCGTGTCGTTCATTGTACTACCGTT
>Ga0105044_10014109_pt1 | contig 10821 bp, 8 predicted proteins | sample MAT01_FD_78092 | JGI IMG/M metagenome (GOLD analysis project Ga0105044, IMG submission 78092) | Freshwater microbial communities from Lake Fryxell liftoff mats and glacier meltwater in Antarctica - MAT-01 | ecosystem: Environmental > Aquatic > Freshwater > Ice > Liftoff microbial mat | place... | reverse complement strand
GAGCTCAAGAACCATGCCGATGAGGCCAAGTTCTCGAACGCCTCGCACCGCTTCATGGCCGAGGATCCGTGCTTCACCATGGAGCGTTCGGCCGCGACGGCGCAGACCGTGATGCGCGGCCTGGGCGAGATGCACCTTCGCATCATGGTCGAGAAGTTCCGGGCTCTGGGCATCGAGCTGATGACCAGCACGCCCAAGGTCGCGTACAAAGAGACGATCACGGCCAAGGCCGACGGCCACCATCGCCACAAGAAGCAGACCGGCGGCGCGGGTCAGTTCGGTGAGGTGTATTTGCGTGTCGAGCCGCTGCCGACGGATCATCCCGAGGGCTTCGAGTTCGTCAACGAGACTGTCGGCGGCAGCATCCCGCGTCAGTTCATCCCCGCCATCGAGAAGGGAGTGCGCTCGGTCCTCATGGAGGGCGCCGTGGCGGGCTATCCGCTGCTTGGTGTGCGCGTCAGCGTCTACGACGGCAAGTACCACGACGTTGATAGCAAGGAGATCGCCTTCACCACCGCGGGCCGGCGCGCGTTCATCGACGCGATCCAGAAGGCTCGCGCGGTCCTCGTCGAGCCCTACGTGCATCTCGAAGTGACGGCCCCAAGCCGCTACATGGGCGACATCACGGGACACATGAGCACCAAGCGCGGCCGCGTGCAGTCCAGCGAGCTCGAATCCGGCGACACGTGCGTCGTCCGTGCCGTGGCGCCCCTGGGCGAACTCCAGAACTACGCCAACGAGCTCAAGAGCATGACCGGCGGCGCGGGCAACTTCACGATGGACTTCAGCCACGACGAGAAGACCCCCCCGCAGGTGCAGACAGCCGTGATCGCCGCCTACAAGCCCAGGCACGAGGACTGACCCGGGTTCGTGAATGCCCGGCGCTTGCGGATCCTCACGTTCGTTTTTCGCTTTTCGCTTTTCGCTTTCGGCCCCACCGGATAGACTCTCCGAGCCCAACTGAGGAGACCGACCTTGTCTACCACTGCCTCCACCTGGAACCCGCGCTCTTTCGGCATCACCGTCGCTGGCCTTGTGCTGCTCGGCGGCGTGGTCTGGTACTACACCAGCGTCGTCTCCGACGGCATGGTGGGCTCGCAAGCCCGCGCGGAAACACCGATGGGCTCGGGCCTGTTTGCTGCGGCCCAGCGCGGCGACGTCGCCGCGATCGAGGCCGAGATCAAGCGCGGCGCTCCCGTCGACCGCGCCCACGAGACCAGCGGCGGCCAGGCCTATCTCACGCCCCTCATGGCCGCGGCGAGCGCTGGCAAGGCCGACTCGGTCCGCGCCCTGATCAAGGTCGGCGCGCAGCCGAACGTCCGGAGCAAGGACGGCCGCACCGCACTGATGTACGCCGCGGGCTGGGGCGATGCCGCCACCGTTCGCGCGCTGCTCGACTCGCAGGCCCGCGTCGATGAGCGCTCGGAGATGCGCATGACGGCTCTCTCGTTCGCCGCGGCTCGAGGCGAGATCGACTCGCTTCGCGCGCTGATCGACGCGGGTGCCGACGTCAACGCCAAGAATCGCTGGGGCCAGACTCCACTGCTCGTGGCGTGCCTCGCGGGCGATTCTGTCAAGGTTGTCGCGCTCTTGAACGCTGGCGCGAACGTCAACGAGGTCGACAACGATCGCAAGACCGCGCTCGCCGTCGCGGCCGGTGCTGAGAGCGGCCTTGAGGCCGTGCGAGCGCTGATCAGCGCGAAGGCCGACCCGAACCTTGCCGATGCCGAGGGCATCACGCCGCTGATGGTCGCCGCCGATAAGGGCGACGCCGAGAAGGTCATGGCGCTCCTCGATGCTGGCGCGACCGTGACGCTCGCCGACAAGGCTGGCCGCACCGCCACTGACTGGGCCACCGCCCGCGCCGACGAAGAAGGTGCCAAGGTGCAGCGGGCACTGACGGAAGCGCAGGGGCGCTGATCGGACGTGGCTCAGCACGGGTGGTGGCAGATGAGTCAACGCCGCGCAGCCTCTGCGCGTGGCGAGTCCTGATAATGCTGATCTAATCGGAATCATCGTCCCCTCCCATCCCGCCGACCGATCTGCTGCGCTCCTCAGGTCAGTTTCTTGGTGTGCCCGCGCTTGCCGGTGTAGAGTCAGTATCAGAATGGAATCGATCAATCCACAGAACGGTGCTCTTCCCGCGACCTACGCCTTCCGGGCCGTGCGTTCGTATGGTGCTTCGGCGCCTGCCGCGCGTGATTCGGTCACGACGGCCTCGGGCCTGACGGTCCGTCCGATGGATGCCTCCCGGCAGGTTGACCAGAGCACGATTGAGACCAGCCGCAAGCTTGAGTCGGCTCGCAAGATGGTCGCGGCGAAGGTCAGCGGCGGGATCGACTTCAGCACGGGCAACGTGCGATCAAGCAGCGTGAGCGTGCCGGGTGCGCTGCCGCTGTACCGGCATCCGGCCGATAAGAACGCCGCGGCGACGGGCGTCGACCTTGGCCGCAGGCTTGATGTCTCCATCTGAGTTCCCCCCTCTGCTCTTTGCGTGAGCACGTTGCTTGAGCGCTTCGCCTTGGCGGGTTGCTGTTGCAGTTTGTTCTCACACTTTGTTCTGGCACTTTGTTCTGGCACTTTGCTGTAGCACCTCGTCGATCAGCGAAGTGCTCGCTGGTCGTGTGCGTTCATCCTCTGATCACTCTGTAGGCGATGCCGAGCAGCATCATGAACAGCGGCAGCCCGAGGATGAGCCCGAGCCGGACGTAGCGAGCCTCGGACTCTGCGATGTTCCCGACGACCGGCACGCTCACGGCCTCGGGGCTCTGCGCAATCAGGCCGTCCTCACGAGCGAGCCAGAGGACGCTGGCCTCCATCAGCTCGGTGTTGCCTGGGTTGGCGGGCACGACGCGTCCATCGACGCTGATACCGCGCTGCGTGATCTGATCGATGTTCCAGCTGTTGCTGCCGACGGCGACGAGGCGCTGGACAGGCTTGTTGAGTTCGGAGCGTTCGGAGGCCGCGGCGATGATCCAGGGGCGCGTGCTGCCGGGCTTGCCGTCGGGCCAGCGGCCATCTTGTCCTTCGTCGAATGTTGGTGGATCGGGCACGAGCGAGCGCTGGTCGCGGGGCGTGCGCCACAGGCGCAGCCACTGCGACTCCAGCCACAGCGAGTCCGAGGGCGCGATGGTGAGCAAGGGAGTGACGGTCGCGCGCGCGTTGCCGTCGGGCGCGCGCTCGTAGAGCGTGACGGGCCAGGGGATGAGCGTCGTGAGGCCGCGGATGCCAGCCTGGATCGGGTGTGTTCCGTCGGGCGCGATGACCATGAGCTCGGTCTCGACGAGCCGGCCCCGAGGTGTTGTGGTCTCGCGCAGCAGTGGGCGGCCGGACTCGGCCGCGAGCCCGAAGCGCTCGAGGACCGCGACGGTGGGATCGGCCTGGCCGTACGTCGGGAGGAGCGAGGGATTGACGGAGATGAGCAGTGGGCTGCCGGCATCGGCGATGCGGGTCAGGACCTCGCCGAGGCGCTGGGCGCGCTGCGCGCCGGTCTGCTCGCCCTCGACGCGCGATGTTGTGCTTGAGTCGGGCGAGAGCGTCGAGTAGATGACGGGGCGCTGGCCGTTCGGGTTGAGCGAAGCGAGTCCGGGTGGCTCGGTTTCAACGAGGCAAGCCCACTCGATCACGTCGATGCCGCGCGAGCGCAAGCGCTGTGACAGGGCGGTAAAGATCTGGACCGAGTCGATGAACGGGCGCGGTTCGGCGTGCACGATCACAAGGATCGGGCGAGTCGGCGACATCAGCGTTGCCAGCGCCGTGCCCAGAACCTCCTCGACGCGGCGCGACTGATCACCGGCGGCGCCGGGGAGCGCGGTGGCGGATGGCGGCGGCAGGATTGTTGAGAGATCGAGTGCGCCGATGCCCACGCTGGGTGGGCCGATGATGAGTGCGGCCTCGCCCTTCTCGAGCACATCGGCAATGCGCAGAATGTCGGGGCGAGAGAGGCGCCGGAGCGAGTCGAGCGTGATGGCGGCCTGATCGCGGCGCTGGCGCAGAGGAGCGACCAGCTCGCGCGCGAGCTCGGCGGAGGGGCCGTCGGTGGCGCGCTGCTTGGCGTAGGACTCGACCTCATCGGCGGCCTGCGTCATCCACGCGACCGCGGGCTCCAAGGCCTGGATCAGCTCCTTGGTGGCGGTGTCGGTTGCGGGGAGTGGGAGGTCGCCGAGCTGCCGGCGCATCGCGTCCGCCGCGCGGCCCGCGGCCTCGCCGAGCGAGCGCGCGAGGATGCGCGAGCGTGCGCTGGACTGCTGGATGGATTGGCGGAACTTCTGTGAGGGCTCGTCGAGGCCCGGGAGTGCTTGCTCGATCGCGGTCAGCGAGGGAGAGGCGGAGTCGGTGAGCCAGGTCGCGAGGCCCCTTGCACCGGTGCGTCCGGTCTCGACGACCTCGCCGTGCGCGGTGAGCACGGCCTGATCGCGCGAGACCAGGTCGCGGAGCAATGCGCGATAGTCATCCATGCCGCGGGCCGAGCCGGTGTCGATGGTGGTGGCCGAGAACGTGAGGGAGGCGCGGCGCATCTCCGAGAGGATTGCTTCGAGCCGCTTGCGCGCGCCGCGGTCGGCGGCGGCCATGTCCGCGGCGACGACGATGCGATACGGGCCGTCCATCCGCTCCATCACCATCGAAGTGCGGGGCGACAGGAGCTGGTCGCGCGTGCTCGTGACGTCAACGCGCATGGCGTAGCGCGTCGCGAGCGTGTTGAGCAGGACGGTGCCGAGGATGGCGCATCCGAGCGTGATCGTGGCGAGCACGCCCGCACGCAGGCGCCGTGCGCGGCCTCGCATCACGCGGGCTGGCGGCTGCGGGCGCGCGCCGTTCTGGGCGGGTGCGACCGGCGCGGGTGATGAGTTCGGAACGTTTACCGCCATCGCCGGAGCTCCATGACGACCGCCGCGCCGACGACGCAGACGCCCGCGCCGGTGAGGAAGAAGACCACGTGGCCCGTGTCGATGACGCCCTTGGCGAAGTCGGCCAGGCGCGGCGAGAGCGAGAGGGAGAAGAGGATCTCACGCAGGCCGGGCGGAGCCTGAGCGCCGGCGGCCTCGGCGAACATCAGCCCGAGGATCGCGAAGAGCGCGAGCATGAAGGCCAGCGTCGAGTTGCTCGTGAGGGCCGAGGCCAGCGTGCCGATGCCGAGATAGAGAAGGCCCACGAGCGCGAGGCAGACGTAGCCGGAGATGATTGGTCCAGCGTCCAGCGGCAGCGTCGCGTAGCGTGCGAGCGCCACGACGTAGAGCGCGCTGGGCAGGAGCATCGCCAGCAGGAACGCGCAGGCGCCGATGAACTTGCCGAGAACCAGCGACCACGAGCCAGCGGGCGAGGTCAGCAGCGACTCGATCGTGCCCGAGCGCAGCTCTTCGGAGATCAGGCGCATCGTGATTGCGGGCGCGACGGGGAGGAGGAGCCAGCCCGAGATCGCAAAGAAGTCGCGCAGGCTTGCGGGCCTTCCGGGCACGAGCGTATAGAGGCAGAAGACCAGCGACGCGAGGAAGAGGTAGAGGGCGATGATGATCCAGCCAGCGGGCTGGCGGAAGTAGCTCGTGAACTCGCGGCGCGCGAGCGTGATGCACGCCGCGGCAGCGGTTGCGAGAGAGCTGGTTGGCGGGCGTGTGGTGGTCGTGGTCATTGGTGTGCTCGCGGGCGTGATCAGGAGAGTTCACTCTTCTCATGCCGCGGTGACGCGCTCCTTGGCAGCGAGGCCCGCGTCGGGGGACGCGTCTGCCTCATCGAGGATGCGCATGAAGACTTGTTCGAGCGTGTCGAGCTCGGCGTGCAGCTCGCGGACGGAGATCTTGGCCTCGGCCATGGCAAGGGCGATGTGCTCGCGCAGGTCTGGCGCGCCGGGCCTGGCGGAGACGATCCACTGGCGCCAAGGCGAGCCAAGGCCGGTGCTGCGCGCGCCGCGCATCGAGACGTCGGCGACGTAGGGGACCGAGAGCATCATCTTCAGCACGCGCTCGTCGTCGCCCTCCTTTACGAGCTTGGCGTCGATGAGGTATGTGGCGCCGGTGCGTTGCACGAGCTCGGCGGGCGAGCCGTCCGCGCGAACTCGCCCCGCGGCGACGATGATGACGCGGTCGCACAGGCGCTCGACCTCGGGCAGGATGTGCGAGGAGATGAGCATCGTGCGGTCTTTGCCGAGCTCGCGGATGAGCTGGCGCGTCTCGCGGATCTGCGTGGGGTCGAGGCCGTTGGTTGGTTCGTCGAGAACGAGGACCTTGGGATTGTGGAGGAGGGCCGCGGCGAGGCCGGTGCGCTGCTTGTACCCCTTGCTGAGCTTGCCGACGCGCCGGTTGGCGACGTCTGTGAGCCAGCAGCGGTCCATGGCGTAGGCGATGGCCTTCTTTCGCAGGCCGCGTTCCAAGCCGAAGAGGCGGCCGCGGAAGTCGAGGTACTCGCGAACCTTCATCTCGGGGTAGATCGGTGCAGATTCGGGGAGGTAGCCGAGCATGCGGCGAGCGCCGGCGGAGCTGTTGGAGGCGTCGAGCCCGTCGATGGTGACGCGGCCATGATCGGGAATGAGGGCCCCGGTGATCATGCGGATGGTGGTGGTCTTTCCGGCCCCGTTGGGTCCGAGAAGTCCTGCGATCTGGCCTGGGCGCAGCTCAAAGCTGACGCCGCGCACTGCGCGAACCGGGCCAAAGGACTTGTGAACGTCCGAAACAAAGACCATCCGGCTGCTCCCTCCCCACGAGTCCGCGTGATTCCAGCCCCAAACCCCCCGTTACTCCCGCCTTCCCTCCACCCCCTGCTATTCACCTGGAAGAGAGATCGGTCCGATCCACCAGTGGGCTTTGAGATGGACTCGCGTATCCGGCCGATATCCACGGTATAGTCTCTCCCGGCAGGAGCCCCGAGCGGTCATGGAAGATGTCGGCACGAAGCACAAGGTCACGCCGTCCGTCCCTGGTGGAGGGGCGCCCGTGGCCCATCCTGCGTTGCCGGAGGCGTCGTTCCACTTCGTGCCAGCCATTCCAATCCAACCCGAAGCAGTGCGACCCTCTCCCGCGGCAGACTCGGGCGGCGGTGGCACGGTGCCTTTTCCAGCATTTTCGCCCTCTGCGGGGCTGGCGGTCTCGCTGCTCAACGCGATTGGCGAGGGGGTGGCGGTCGCTTCTCGTTCGGGTGAGATGCTGTGGGGGAACGATCTGTTTGCGCGGCAGAGTGGCTCTCTGCAGGAGCGGATCGCGAGCGCGTGTCGACAGTTCAATCGCGATTTCCCGATGCCGCCGGCGGGGGTGGCGGGTGGCTTGGCGGCGCCGACGGGGCGGAATGAGCAGGTCTTTGCGGATGGGGATCGATTTCTTGAGGTCGTGATCACGCCGGTTCCGGCGGGGATGACGAAGACGCCGGTGGCGGGGGCGGGGGTGGGTGCTGGCGGCGAGGGCGCGCGGGGTGATGGGCTGCTGCGGGCTGATGCGCTGGTTGTCGTATTTCGTGATGACACTTCGGCGCGGCGGCTGCAGCAGCGGATCAACGCCCTAGACCAGGCGGGCGCGGAGCTGATTCGCTTTGATGCGGAGACGGTCCGCAAGCACAACGCCCACGAGCGGCTCAAGCTGCTGGAAGAGAAGATCATCCGGTTCTCCAAGGATCTGCTGCACTTTGACCACTTTGCGATCCGGCTGCTGGATGAGCGGAGTGGAAAGCTCGAGCGGATCATCGGGTATGGGTTGCCGAAGGAGTTTGACGCGTTTGACATTCGACCCGCGCTTGAGGGGCATGGGATCTCGGGGTTTGTCGCCGCGTCGGGCCGGAGCTATGTCAGCGCGGACACTTCGAACGATCCGCTGTATCTGCCGGGGATTGAGGGGGCGCGGTCGTCGCTGACCGTGCCGCTGCGACTGCAGGACAAGGTGATCGGGATCATGAATGTGGAGAGCCAGTCGCCCACCGCCTTTGGCGAGGAGGAGCGGCAGCTGGGGGAGATCTTCGCGCGGTATGTGGCGGTGGCGCTGCACATGCTGGACCTTTTGGTGGTGGAGCGGAGCACGACGAACCAGACGGTCTCGGGGCGCGTGGCGGTTGAGCTCAAGGAGCCGCTAGAGGACATCGCGCACGAGGTGGACATCCTGCGATCGCAGACCGACAACATGCCGGGCGTTGGGGCGCATCTCGAGCGGATTCGGCGGGACATCGAATCGATCCGGGCGCGCATTGCGGAGTGCGCTGCGGGTCCGGCGAGTCTGCTTGGTGTTGAGCAGGCGATGGCCGACAAGGCGACGGACCCGGTGATCGAGGGGCGGCGCGTGCTGATCGCGGATGATGAGGCGCGTATCCGGCGCGTGATCGGCGATGTGCTCACGCTCAAGGGCGCGATCGTCACGGTGTGCGAGGATGGATCGGCGGCGATCAGGGCGCTTGAGGCCGAGCCGGGCGCGTTTGAGATGATCCTTTCTGACATTCGCATGCCCGACCACAATGGGTACGAGATCTTCGCGGCGGTGCAGCGGACGAGTCCCGGGGCGGCGGTCATTCTGATGACCGGGTTCGGATATGACCCGCACCACTCGATCGTGCGCGCGAGCCAGGAGGGGCTCCAGTGCGTGCTCTTCAAGCCGTCCCAGGTTGAGCGGCTGCTAGATGAGGTTCGCAAGGCGCTGACGAAGAGCTGATGCGCGGCGTGGCATGGGCGGTGACGCCCGGCCCTACCTTTGGAGCGATGAGCACACACACACCACTGCAGGTAGGAAACCACTCGGATGGCGCGCCGATGGACTTTGTCTCGGAGATGGCGTGGCGCGGGCAGGTGTCGCAGTGCACGGACGAGAAGGGGCTGCGAGCCCATCTCGCGTACCCGGATTTTTCGCCTCGAACGGGGTACATCGGGTTTGATCCGACGGCGGACTCGTTCACGGTTGGGAACCTTGTGCAGATGCTGACGCTGCGCCGGCTGCAGCTCGCGGGGCATCGGCCGATCGTGATCGCTGGCGGCGGGACGGGGCTGATCGGCGATCCGAGCGGGAAGTCGGCCGAGCGGGAGATGAACACGAAGGAGCGCGTGGCGGCGAACGTGGCGAGCCAGATGCGGATCTTCTCGCGCGTGATTGATTTTTCGCCCTCGCTCTCGAACCGCGCGACGCTGATCAACAACCTGGACTGGCTGGGCGGGATCACGTACCTGGATGCGCTGCGTGATATCGGCAAGCACTTCACCGTCAACATGATGATCCAGAAGGAATCGGTGCGGGCGCGGCTCGAGGAGCGCGACCACGGGATCAGCTACACCGAGTTCTCGTACATGATCCTGCAGGCGTACGACTTCCTGGTGCTGCACAGGCAGCATGGCGTCACGATGCAGATGGGCGGGAGCGACCAGTGGGGGAACATCGTGGCGGGGGGTGATCTCATCCGCAAGACACACTTTGCGGCGGGCGGGAGCGAGGAAACTTCGCCGCGGGTCTTCGGATTGACGACGCCCCTGGTGACGAAGGCCGATGGGGGCAAGTTTGGTAAGAGCGAGAGTGGGGCGGTGTGGCTGACGGCGGACCGGACGAGCCCGTACGCGTTCTATCAGTTCTGGCTCAACTCGGCCGATGCGGACGTTGGAAAGTTCCTGCGGACGTTCACCGTGCTGGGCCATGCAGAGATCGAGGCGCTGGAGGCAACGCATGCTGCGGACCCCGGGAAGCGCGAAGCGCATCGCGAGCTGGCGCGGCACATGACGGAGATGCTCCACGGCGCGACCGAGCGGGAGAACGCGGAGAACGCGGCGAGGGCGCTCTTCAGCGGCGACGTGGCGAGCCTGCCTGAGGCAACATTTCGCGAGGTGATGGCCAGCGCGCCCACGACGACGCACGACAAGGCGCGGCTGGGGGCGGGGGTTGCGATCCTGGATCTGCTGGAAGAGGCGAAGGTCATCAAGAGCCGCGGCGAGGGGAAGGACCTTCTAAAGGCTGGGTCGATTGCGCTGAATGGAAGGAAGCTTGATGGGAGCGAGCGCGTGACGAGCGCGAACTTGCTGCACGGATCGTTCATGGCGATCCGGCGTGGGAAGAAGGAGTGGCACTTGCTGCGATGGGAGTGAGTTGGGGGCGGCCGGGGAGGGGCTTAAAGAGTGCTGGGGACCGGAGTAGCACTGAGCAGCCTGGGTGCGATGGCGGGCGGGGCGGGCGTGTGCTTTGTTGAGTTGGAGGCGTACGCGTTCGTGGAGGATGGCCATCTGGGCTCGGGCCCGCTGATGGAGTATGGCCATCTCGGTGCGGGCCATGGCGTTGAGCCTGGCTATCTCGGCGCGAAGTCGCTCGCGGCGGTAGATCGCGCTGGGCGTTGAAAGGGCTGGGTGCGTGAGCATGTGCGGCCTCCGTTCGGTGAGGCTAGATCGAGGCCGCGGGAAAGCAAGTGGGGGAGGGGGTTGGACGGTAACTTTGCGCACGAGGGCGGTTGGAGAGGCAGATTTGTTGTGAGAAGGCGCGCCGACGGTTGATGGATTCGGTAGGCGGAGGTAGTCTGGCGGCGGGTGGTGGGCGTCTTCCGTGATGAGGACTCGACGCCCAAGGAGTCCTTCGTGTACCACGCGGCTGGAAATGCTGGTCGCGGTTCATCGTCGTACATCGACTCGGTGGTGATGCGCGATCGCGATACCAACGCGGATGGGACGCTCGAAGAACGCCGCTACTACGTGCAGAACTGGCATGCTGATGTGGTGGCGATGGCCAAGAGCGATGGCAACCCGCTGGAGCATGTCTTCTACTCGGCGTACGGCGAGGCGACGGTGCATCCGATCGCGGATGTTGACATGGATGGTGACGTGGACAACTACGACGCCGCGGCGGGTGAGCAAGTCGGCGACCGATTCCCACACAGAAAGGGATTTGGCGT